>OKVW01000665.1_pt1 | contig 18544 bp, 14 predicted proteins | sample 1606991 | NCBI WGS metagenome assembly OKVW01 (sample SAMN03281021, study PRJEB24777) | human gut metagenome | isolation source: fecal sample PR177 from 1 month old male Malay infant, vaginal delivered...
TTTCAAGCAGAAGACGGCATACGAGATCCTCTCTGGTCTCGTGGGCTCGGAGATGTGTATAAGAGACAGTCATAGTAGAGAATATCTCAACAAAGATAACTCATACAAAAAAAAATCATATATCTTCGCTTGGAGATATTAGCCCTGTTGTCACTTTAAAACTTGAGGTAGCCTTCTCTTTCAACCCTTACTCTGACGTTAGCATAAGCACGGATGATATCATTTTGATTCCACAGAGAATCCGAAGAATGCTTTCCATGGAAAAATTATTTCTTAAGAAAAAAATACAAAAAAATAAATCCCAGAATCATGAGAGCAAGAAAATAAAGAGTAAAATTAAAAAAAGAAGCGATGGTATCTACCACAGAATTCTGCGAGAAAATGAACCTGAAGAGGTTAGTAAGTTTATGGATAAGATGAGAGAACAATTAAAAGAGCTTCCTTCTACAATATTTATAAGATATCCCCCCTTTCTATACAGCCCCATTGAAAAATCCCTGCCACTATTTCGGTTAGCACAAATGGAATACATCAGAATATATCAAAAATCTGAGGCAAACATATTTGTTAAAGTAGAAAATGAATTATCCCACTTCAAAATGCATCTAGAATCATTTGCGATTTTAAGCTTTCATGCTTTGATGTCAGGTAAAACAATAGGAAGGGGATTTTTAACTCAGGCATCATCCTATATTAAACTCACACCAACAAATAGGACCTCAGTAAGTAAAATCTTGTTAGATGAAATAGAATATAATCTCAAGGCTTTATTTCATGTTAACATGAAAAATAAAAGCGAATTCATTAGGTTGTACAACTCATTCTTTAGTGAAGATGTAATTGAAGAAGACACCGAAACAGAAAAAATAGCGTCCATACATAAAAATATATTTAAAAATAATTTTAAAATTTAAAATAAATATTTAAATTAATTTTAAATGAAATTTAACAGCAAAAAACACATAAGGCATCCCTTGTCAGTGATCAGGCTGGCAGGGGGTGGCATCACTTTTCGAACTAGCATGCCCTCTCGTACATCATCCACTGAATAAAATTATAAACTGGTGCGAGGAGGACCTATAATTATAAAAATAAGCAACAATTTGAATACGTAGTGAGATACTTTCATGTAAATTTTAACTCCCGACATGATGGTATGAGAAGGATGACCGTTACCCTGCTAGTGGCAACAGAAATCCTCTCTCGTACTCATACCAACTCACGGGAGCATCAGCATGACAATAAAAACTGACACAAATGAGATTAAAGAAGCGAACGCCCATTCAGTGTTGAATAACCAACTCGTTGATATGGCATTTATTACAATGTTTACAGGCATGACAGATAAGTGGATATACAAACAAGTCCAGCTAGGTTTATTGCCTAAACCAATTAAACTGGGCCGTAGTTCGCGCTGGCTTAAAAGCGAAGTAGAAGAGTGGGTAAATAGTCGAATTATAGCTTCGCGAGGGAGTGATAAAAAACGCTTTTAATTTTTATAAGTGAATTACTAACTTGAGAGTAAAATAGCGAAGACTAATATTGGATTGACATCATTCTAGGCGTATCATTTCATCCGGCTATTACTATTCTTTTTGTTGGTAATAGTATTATTATCTATAATTAGTAACATCCCTCTGCAATACTCGAAAGGTTTAAAAGCATAACTATCACAAGGTTAGTTAACAGTATATCAATAGCCCTAATTGGAAATGATATAAACCTTTAACTAAAGGTGAGTTATTAGCTGACAAAATTATAACTTTCCTTTCATTGAATATCTTGTCACAAATATGCTCATCTACTTTAATTCATCGAAGAAATATTTATACCCTCTTCAAATTTAGTCATCCAGGAGTCTATTTCATGCTGAACCATCTCTGCCTTGACTGGAGTCAGGCCCCTTTTAATGAAAAGTATCTTCAGGCTATTATCAATACCATGGATAATGCGCTAATGCAGCATCATAGAACCCTGGCCGTGCGTGTTGATTTACGATTGCCTGAATATCGCGATATCGGAGATAGTATAAGTTGCACACCTAATATAACTCGAGGGTTGCTATCCCGATTCATCCGGTCAGCGCAGTCAAAAATTGATGCCTTTCAAAAACGTCAGGCAAAGCAGGGTAAAAGGATTAATCCATGCAAAGTTCGTTATCTATGGGTTAAAGAAATAGCCGATGCGAGTAAACCACATTTCCATGTTGTCCTGTTTGTGAATAAAGATACTTTTCGTGGGCTTGGGGATTTTTTGCATACAGGAGATAACCTGGGCTCGTTCATTCAGGATGCCTGGCTAAGTGCGTTAGGATTAGAGGATTACCCTGAATACAGGCAACTTGTACATTTTCCAGCTAATCCTTTATACGTGCTGGATATTAATGCCGCTAACTTCCAGCAGGCCTACAACGCGTTAACATTTCGGATTAGTTATTTCGCTAAAGAACACACTAAAGTTTACGACGCCTACGAACGCTCAATCGGCTACAGCCAGTGTTAATGACCTCAACCTTAATGCAGGCTCTCAGTACCACGTCTGGGTAGTACCGAGCAGCCTGCAACCTTTAGCGGTAATTCTTCACTGCTTATTCACTTCATCGTTGCTACAGCGACAAAGAAAGCCCTTGCAGCGATGCCCGGAGCTGCGCTCTGGAAACCGGACTCTCATATTTAACCTTTATCAAATATACGTTAAGGCCATTCATGGCCTGTGTGGAAACGTCTCTGAGTGTTTTTCATCCCAATCAAAAGGACAAACACATGAAACAAGCCAAGAAAATACATGCTATGAAAGTGGCGGAGTATCGTTCATACATCACCATGTTCAAAGTGTATTGGGACGGTTTACAAGGATGCTGTAGTGATGCTGAGCGGTATGTCTGGCGCGGGCGAGCAATTACACAGTTAAATAAAGTAGCATCGCTCCCCTGTCCCCGAGCCACACCAGAAGACAGAGAGAAGTTTGAACGGGCCTGTGAGCGTCTTCAGCAGTGCATCGATAGAATCACACCAGAAGGTCAGTGGCATGATTGCATTAATCAGAAAAAGTGAAGCCACGGCTAATCAGTAACAAAATTATATCTGCTTATGAGAAGTACGGCTCGCTCTGGCGTTCAAATTCATTCCTGAGTACGTGCTATGTGCGATTCGCGCATGGAAATAGTAAAGGTCATAGGGTGTGAGAGACTCCAGTAGCGGAACAATAGAGTAACAGGGCCTCCTGCTGCCATGACCAGTTGATGCGGAAATCAGCCCTACATCTTGGTATCGCTCTGACGTCAGGGTATGATCATTGGCTATTTCCCCGATTTTACACAACCTGGACATCCAACCAGGCATAAATGATTTTTTGAGGTTTTGATGGACAACGCTGAACAGCAATTTCTGAACGATCTGGATACTAAATTCTGGAAAGCCGCAGACAAGCTACGCGCCAATATGGACGCGGCCAACTACAAGCATGTGGTTCTGGGGCTTATCTTTCTGAAGTATGTTTCAGATGCCTTTGACACTCGTCAGAAGGAACTGAGAGGGCTGTTTGAAGACAAGTCCAACCCGGACAACATTTACGCGCTTTCTCGTAATGATTACGACACGGAAGAGGCTTACCAGCAGGCGATCGAAGAAGAACTGGAAGTTCAGGACTATTACACCGAGAAAAACGTTTTCTGGGTGCCAAAGCTAGCTCGCTGGGAAACGCTCAAAACCAACGCTGCTCTGCCTGTAGGTACGGTTCTGGGGAAAGACGATAGCGGCAAAGATATCGTCATGACGTCAGTATCGAAGCTGATTGATATCGCTCTGGATACTATCGAAAACAGCAACCCGAAACTGAAAAACATCCTTAACCGTATCGGCCACTATCAGCTTGGTAATGACCTGTTAATCAGCCTGATTAACGTTTTTTCCGATACTAGTTTCAGCGAACCTAAGTATAACGGCGTGAAGCTCAATCTGAAGAGCAAAGATATTCTCGGCCACGTCTACGAATACTTCCTTGGTCAGTTCGCACTGGCTGAAGGCAAGCAGGGCGGCCAGTATTACACCCCAAAGAGCATCGTCACGCTGATTGTTGAAATGCTTCAACCCTACAATGGACGTGTTTATGACCCGGCGATGGGTTCCGGTGGCTTCTTCGTTTCCAGCGATCGCTTTATTGAAGCGCATGCTGATGAAAAGCATTACAACGCGGCTGAGCAGAAACGTAATATCTCCGTTTACGGGCAGGAGTCCAACCCTACCACCTGGCGTCTGGCTGCAATGAACATGGTGATTCGCGGTATTGATTTTAACTTCGGTAAACAGAACGCCGATACCTTCCTGAACGACCAGCATCCGGATCTGCGTGCCGATTTTGTTATGGCAAATCCGCCATTCAACATGAAGGAGTGGTGGAGCAAAACGCTAGAAGAGGATGTTCGCTGGAAATACGGCACCCCGCCGCAGGGCAACGCCAACTTTGCCTGGATGCAGCACATGATCCACCATCTGGCCCCGAAAGGTTCGATGGCGCTGCTGCTGGCGAATGGCTCGATGAGTTCCAATACCAACAGCGAAGGTGAAATTCGTCGGGCGATCGTTGAAGCCGATCTGGTGGAATGTATGGTAGCACTACCGGGGCAACTGTTTACCAATACGCAAATCCCGGCCTGTATCTGGCTGCTGACCAAAGACAAATCAGGCGGTAATGGTAAGGCTCATCGTAAAGGTGAGGTTCTATTTATTGATGCTCGCCAGATTGGCTTTATGAAAGATCGCGTACTGCGTGATTTTTCGACAAATGATATCCGCAAGATTGCAGATACCTTCCATGCCTGGCAGACGGATAAAAATTATAAAGATGAAGCTGGTTTCTGCCTCTCTGCAACTCTTGAAGATATTCAGAAAAATGATTTTGTTCTGACCCCTGGGCGCTATGTTGGTGCTGCCGAGCAGGAAGAAGATGATGAGCCGTTTGCGGAGAAAATGACGCGACTGACGGCACAGCTAAAAGAACAACTGGCAGAGAGTGCAAAGCTGGAAGCACAGATTAAGGCGAATCTGGGAGGATTGGGTTATGAAATTATCTGATCTGGTTGATTTTAACCCTAAACGCGCACTCAAAAAGGGTGTATATGCTTCATTTGTGGAAATGGCATCTCTTCCTGAAAATGGGAGAGATATAAGTAACATTAGCAATAAAATATTCACTGGCAGTGGCTCGAAATTTTCAAATAGTGATACTTTGTTTGCCCGAATAACACCTTGCCTTGAAAATGGTAAAACGTCTCTTGTTTCTGGACTGCGGGATGATGAGGTTGCTTTCGGTTCCACGGAGTTCATTGTTTTATCAGCTAAAGAGCCTGAATACGATAGTGACTATATTTATTATCTTTCTCGTCTTCCAGAGTTCCGCTCATTTGCTCAATCTAGGATGGAGGGAACCTCTGGGCGGCAACGGGTCGCGTGGCAAGCTTTAGCTGAGTATGAATATGAATTCCCTGATAAAGTATGTAGGAAATATGCTGGAGAACTTCTAAAGAAATTCGATGATAAAATTTTATTGAACCATCAAATTAATCAAACTTTAGAACAAGTGGCGCAAGCCCTGTTCAAAAGTTGGTTTGTTGATTTTGAACCAGTTAAAGCCCAAATTGCGGTACTGGAAGTGGGCGGTTCACAGGAAGATGCAACACTTGCTGCCATGACAGCAATTTCTGGAAAGGATGCTGATTCTTTGACCATATTTGAGCAAGAGCATCCTGAAAAATATGCTGAACTCAGGGCTACGGCAGAGTTGTTCCCGTCGACTATGCAGGAAAGTGAATTAGGGGACATTCCGGCTGGATGGAGTTCGCAACGAATGTCAAATATAGCAACTCTTCATTACGGAAAAGCATTAAAAAAAACAGAACGCATTGATGGGCCATATCCTGTCTATGGATCGGGTGGGGTTACCGGCTCTCACAACGGCTACCTTGTTGAAGGGCCTGGTATTATAGTGGGCAGAAAAGGCTCAATTGGTACAATTTATTGGGAAGATGGAAAATTCCATCCAATTGATACTGTCTATTACGTAGCCACTAAAGAAGAAATTCCATTAAGTTATTTATATTATTTAATGAAAACATTGAATCTGCCCAGCATGAACACCGACGCTGCTGTTCCTGGGTTAAATAGAGATAATGTTTATCGTCTTGAAGTATTGAAACCAACTCAATCTATCTTGAATAGATTCGACAATTACATAGCAACCATCAGAAACGGTATTCAAAAAAATAATAATACAATAGTATCCTTAGTGGGTTTACGCGACACCCTCCTCCCCAAACTCCTCTCCGGCGAAATCCCCCTACCGGAAGCTGAAGAATTAGCCAAGGAAGCTGACTATGTTTAAAGTCGATCAGCCCAGCAATAGCCTGCAACCGCTTCAGGAAACCACCTTCACCAACGCGGGTTTCACCGAGCGCTACCACTTACAAGAATGGCTGGCGAAGCATCCGCAGGCATTAACCCGCAACAGTGATGATGAACTACTTATCATCCAGAAAGAGTTTGCCGGATTTGACGATACCAAAGAGCGCCTCGACCTGCTGGCGATCGACAAAGACGGCAATCTGGTGATCATCGAGAACAAGCTCGACGATTCCGGGCGTGATGTCGTCTGGCAGGCACTGAAGTACGCGGGTTACTGCGCGAATTTACGCAAAGAACATATCGTCGAGATCTTCCAGCGTTACCTCGATCAGAATGATCCAGAAGAAACCCGCCCGGCTTCTGACGTGCTGGCAGAATTTCTCGAGCACGACAGTCTGGAAGAGGTGCAAATTAACCAGAACCGTTCACAGCGTATCATGATGGTCGCGGCTAATTTCCGCAAAGAAGTTACCAATACGGCGCTCTGGCTGATGCAGTTCAACATTCGCGTTCAGTGCTTTAAGGTCATGCCTTACCGCTATGGAAATGATGTATTCATTGATATCCGCCAGGTTATTCCCACACCGGAAGCCGAATCCTACATGATCGGTATGGCGCAGAAAGAAGCGGAAGAACAGTCAACCAGCGGTGAGCTGAAACAGAGCCAACGCCTGCGTAAGGCCTTCTGGACGCAGATGCTGGAGAAATTTCATGCCAGCGACTGTACGCTGTATAACAACATCAGCCCGTCTATGGATCACTGGTTATGTGCAGGCTCCGGCATAAGTGGTATGCCGTATAGCCTGATATTCAGTAAGAAGGAAATCCGCGTAGAATTATGGATTTCGCGAGCCTCGGCGGATATCAACACTATGGCATTGAACTGGCTGGAACAACACCGTGCATCTGTCGAAGAGGTATTCGGCAACCCGTTGGAGTGGCTATCGCTGCCCGGTAAAAAAGCCTGTCGTATTCAATACCGCCAAAAAATAGATGGCTTCCAGCAGGAAAACTGGCCGCACATGATCGACTGGCTGGTGGAGCATATGACCCGTTTTGAAAATGCGCTTTCGCCGTATTTGCCACAGCTTAACCAGTTGATCAAGCAGACCTTTAACGGGCATGATGAAGCTGAAATTATCACTGAAGAAGCCGAACACGTTTAACACAGGACGTTACCGATGCTAACCGAAGACGACTTAGAACAGCTTTGCCTGGGGTGGTTTGCCGAACAAGGCTGGGAAATTCATCACGGGCCGGATATTGCCCCCGATGGCTTTAACCCACAACGCGCCAGCTATCATGATGTATTCCTGACGCCCGTGTTGAACGCCTGCCTGCAAAAAATCAACCCGCATCTGCCCGCAGACGTCTTCGAACAGGTTATCTCCCGTATTACCCGTGCTGAAAGCCCGGATCTGATTGCCAGTAACAAAGCCTTCCATCACTGGCTGCTGGAAGGGGTTCCAGTACAATACCGTCGCAACGAAGAACTTATCCACGATCACGCTCTGCTGGTGGATTTTAACCAGCCGCAAAACAACCGTTTTATGGTGGTCAATCAAATGACCATCAGCGGAACGAAACAACCTCGTCGCCCGGATATCATCTGCTTTATTAACGGGCTTCCGCTGGCGGTGGTGGAACTGAAAAGCCCCATCGACGACAACGTAGATATCTGGGATGCGTACCATCAGTTACAGACCTATAAAGACGAAATTCGCGATCTGTTTATCAGCAACGAAGCGCTGATTGTCAGCGATGGTTATCTGGCGCGTGTGGGTTCTCTAACGGCCACGGAAGAACGTTTTATGCCGTGGAAGACCATCAGCAATGAAAATGATAAGCCGTTGCTGGAATGGCAACTGGAAACTATGGTGCGTGGGTTCTTTAACCGGGAGCTGCTGCTCGACTATATCCGTTACTTCGTCCTGTTCGAGAACAACGATGAAAGACTGATTAAAAAAATAGCCGGTTATCACCAGTTCCATGCGGTGCGCGAAGCCGTGCAGGCGACGATCGTCGCTGCTACCGGTAAGCAACTGGCCCTGCACAGCAACATTCAGCCAGGCAGTAAGAAGGCGGGGGTGGTCTGGCATACGCAGGGTTCCGGTAAAAGCATCTCCATGTGTTGTTATGTCGGCAAACTGCTACAACAGCCGGAGATGGGCAACCCGACGATTGTGGTCGTGACCGATCGTAACGATCTGGACGGCCAGCTTTACGGCACATTCTGTCAGGCGCAGGAACTGCTCAAGCAAATGCCGGTACAGGCGGATGACCGTGAAGCTCTGCGTGAACTGCTTGCAACTCGCGATGCGGGCGGCATTATCTTTACCACCGTGCAGAAGTTCTCCCCGGAGGAAGGGGAAAACGCCCATCCGGTACTCAATGGGCGCAGTAACATCGTTGTTATTTCCGATGAAGCGCACCGCAGCCAGTACGGCATGAAAGCTAATCTGGACCGGGAAACCGGCGTCTATAAATACGGTTACGCTAAACATATGCGCGACGCGCTGCCCAACGCCTCGTTTCTCGGGTTTACCGGAACACCGGTTTCAGCAGAGGATCGCGATACCCGTGCTGTATTTGGTGATTACGTCTCGATTTATGATATTCAGGATGCAGTGGACGATGGCGCAACGGTGCCTATTCACTACGAATCCCGGCTCGCGAAACTCGATCTCAATCATGAAGAACTGGCGGCGCTCTCCGATCAGGTTGATGAACTGATTGAAGATGATGAGTTGGAGCTGCGTGAAAAAACCAAAGGTGAATGGAGCCGTCTGGAGAAACTGGTTGGTGCTAAACCTCGTCTCCAGCAGGTTGCCGCTGATCTGATTTCCCACTTTGAGAAGCGCAATACCGTAATGGACGGCAAGGCGATGATTGTCGCGATGAGCCGAGAAATCTGCGTCCATCTTTACGATGAAATTATCGCGCTACGCCCGGAGTGGCACAATGACGATCCTGAAAAAGGACAAATCAAAATCGTGATGACCGGTACAGCGTCCGATAAGGCAATGCTGCAACCGCATATCTACAACAAGCGAACTAAAAAACGACTAGAGTCACGCTTCAAGAATGTGAACGATCCGCTGAAGCTGGTGATTGTGCGCGATATGTGGCTGACCGGCTTCGACGCCCCCTGCTGTCACACTATGTATATTGACAAGCCAATGCGCGGACATAACCTGATGCAGGCCATTGCCCGCGTCAATCGGGTATTTAAAGATAAACCCGGCGGGCTGGTGGTTGATTACATCGGAATCGCCAATGAACTGAAACTGGCGCTGAAAACCTATACCGATGCAAACGGTAAAGGCGATGCGACCATTAATGCCGAAGAAGCGCTGGCAATCATGCAGGAAAAGCTGGACATCATCCACGGTATGTTTGCCAAAACAGCAACGTCAGCGGGTTTTGACTACACCGGCTTTGAAGCTCACGCACAAAAGCTGTTGGTGCCTGTTGCAAACTACGTGCTCGGCCTTGAAGACGGTAAGAAGCGTTTTCTTGATAACGTACTGGCAATTACTAAAGCCTGGTCGCTTTGCTGTACGCTGGATGCGGCGCAGTCTTATAAACTGGAGATTGCTTTCTTGTCTGCGGTGAAGGCCGCGATCAGCAAATTCACCAGTGTGGACAAAAAAATAAGCCAGGCCGAGAAGAACTCCGCGCTGAAACAGATTCTTGATAATGCCGTAATTGCAAACGGCGTGGATGATATTTTCACGCTGGCAGGGTTGGATAAACCTAATATTGGCTTACTTTCTGATGAGTTTTTGCAGGAAGTCCACGATATGCCATATCGCAACCTAGCGGTAGAGTTGCTGGAAAAACTGATTAATGATGGTATCCAGTCCCGCACGAAAAATAACGTGGTGCAGGAGAAGAAGTATTCGGAACGTCTACAGTCGGTATTGATTAAATATAACAACCGGGCTATTGAGACGGCGCAGGTGATTGAAGAGCTGATCCAGATGGCGAAGGATTTTCAGTCCGCAATGGCGCGTGATGATGCACTTGGCCTGAATCCTGACGAGATCGCCTTCTACGACGCACTGGCAGAAAACGAAAGCGCAGTTCGTGAGTTGGGGGATGAGGTACTTAAGAAACTAGCGATAGAAGTGACGCTGAAGCTGCGGCAATCTACAACCGTAGACTGGCAGGTACGGGAAAGCGTTCGTGCAAGGTTGCGTATCCTGGTTCGACAGACTCTGCGTCGGTATAAATATCCGCCGGATAAAACAGCGGGTGCAGTGGAGTTAATATTAAAACAAGCGGAAGTTATTTCGAATCACTGGACGATGTAACAAGTGAAAGTTTCTGTCAGGAGCAGGTTATAAGGAAATAGGAGTATGGCCAAAATGATTCCGGCATTCGGACCCATTGAAAATGATAGTTATGGAGAAAAAACGGTCTATGCCCTGTTAAAAGAAGGGCTGTCCGATGATTTCACCGTAATTCATAGTCTCCCGTGGTTGAGTTCGGCGGCCCGACATATGGGTATGAAACTACCTCCAAGTGGAGAAATAGATTTTCTTGTTCTCCATCGTATCTATGGTGTTTTGGCTTTAGAGGTAAAAAGTGGGATATATCGCGTAGATGGCCCTATTTTTGTACATCTCAAAACAAATAATAATGTCGATGTTGTGAAGCAAACACGTAATAATGTTCATGGATTAGCCCGTTGGTTAGGAGGAACAACAACGTTACGATTGCGTATTGGTTATGGCTTTATTTTTCCTGATAGCTATTTCGATAATAACGTTATAAATACAGCAATGGTTGATGCGTCTGTAAGACCATTCAGAAAAATATTCGTTGATAAAAGCCAACTCCCGGAAATTGCAAAGTACACTATTGAGATAATGCAATATTGGAAATCTGCATTAGGAAATAATGATTTAGGAAGTGAACGACTTCAATTAATAATAAAATCTATATGCCCGCAATTTGATGGTACACCTGACTGGGGAACCCGAATTATTTATGATAATCAACTCTGGTTAAGACTCACACATGAACAAATTAAAGTCATTGAACTCCTGTCAGAATATCAACGATTTGTTGTAACTGGATGGCCAGGAACAGGAAAAACTTTGATTGGGATTGAATTCGCCAGGCGGTTTGTTAAAGAGCAAAAAAAAGTTTTATTTATTACTTTCAATAACCGTCTTTCTGAATACATTCGACAACAAACTCCAGTTTCATTATGCGACGTTTTTACCTGGCACAAACTCTGTCATCAGGCTCGTAATAGATTAGCCCTGCCTCCCGAGGCTCCAACAGGCTGGTTTGAATCAGGATGCTGCGAGGATTTGCTTAGTGCATTAAATAAAAGCAAGCTAAAGGATTATGATGCTTTAATTATTGACGAAGCGCAGGCGTTACATTCCTCGTGGTTGGAAACCTTATTTTGTTGGTTTGAAAATAAAAGGATTATTGCATTTTGTGATGAAACCCAAACGTTCTCTTTTGAAAAAGGGACGAACCACTTTGATCTTCAACGGATAATTAATTCCCAATTTTCCTTCAGCTTAACTATTGTGTTAAGATGTCCTAAAGCCGTCACTGATTATTTAATGGCTATCAGGCCTTCATCATATCAAATTACGTCCCCCAGAAATAACGAACCCGATACGTTAAAAGAATTAGTTGTTATCGACCCACTTGCCACACTGCTTAATGAAATCTTACGATTGAAAGCAAGCTCTGTGCCATCTGATGAAATTACAGTCCTTGTTCCTACTGATTTAGTGAAGAACTTTCTTCAGAAAGACATGAAAACTTTTAATATAAATATTGAAACTGTATCTCGTTTTCGTGGTATGGAATCACCAGTTGTTATTACACTGGATTCCTCAAACATGGAGGATGCTCAATTATTTTGTGCTTATTCAAGAGCCACGACTGCTTTTATTGCAATTTATGACTCCGAGAAATTAGCATGGAGAGAAAATAATACTTTTTTGCAACAACTGGTTAATAGAAAAGAAACTCAGAGGGCAATTAACGAAGCTAAGCATAACTCCTCATCCAAAGCTCTTATGGCTAGTTTTTTCAGTAAAGGGGACCTGAAACTTAACAGTGTAAAATTAGCATGGTCAGAAGATCTTTCTTCGTGGCTTATTGAGTTTGATGCAGAAAATTCACCAGCGGAAACATGGGTTGATTACTTATACTCTCATTATACTTGGCCGATTATATATTGGTCCGTAAACTCACGAAGAGTTGTTTATTACATTACAAATCAACAATTCGAATTAAACACATTAGGTGTAGGGACAAGTTTATCAATAAAAAATTGTGCCATATGTGAAAAGATGATACCTTTTGATTCTGAGAATAATTGTTTGCTTTGCAATAAGAAAACTGAAGAATCGTTACCAACCAGACATGAAATTAATGAAATTCGCGAGTTTGATTTAACAATCTCTCAGAATAATTTTAATCCAGCTGTTCAAAAAGAAAAGAGACGATTATTACCCATACCGTTAGCGGCGGCTAGTGCCCGAAGAGTGGCATTTGAAAAGGCATATAGAAATAAAGTACTCAGCGAATCATTACCCGGCGGAAAACTTCTCTACAGAAGTGCATTAGCTTTGATACAGGCTTGGGTTGCGTTATTACCACCAGATAAAACCCTAGTATTGGATGAGATAACAGACGCACTACGTAAACGCTATATCCATCTTGAGCAATTAGAACGTTCTGAATTAAGGAATGCTTTAGCCTGTGCACTGTCAACTTGCTACAATAAAAAGCATCTTATTAAAGTTGAAAAAGGGAAATATCTACCTATTGACGACTAAGCACTCTTATATAACTTTATTTAAAGTTGGGGATGGGCATGTCTATGAGTTTTTTTCTAGGCGGTGTAGAGAATACAAAAGTTAAGCCACACATTTTCTTTGAAGACCAGTATGTGCATTTGAGCGTAGCTGCAAGCTCTTTATGACAGTAACTCCGAATTGACTTGGTAGTTTTCACCGGTAGCACATAAGCAAACCTAACGGTCTGCTTCGAGCGAAAAGCGGGCGACCGTAGTCACTCTCACCACTGATTAAGTATTCTTCAAATCACGGTGAGTTAATCAATGGGAGGTGTACGCACACCTATTATGAGTTCCATATGCCTTTGAGATTTCCGGGTTTTCTTCCCTAGGTCAGCACTCTTCAGGCAACTGGTTTCAAAAAAATTTCCCTACACTTTATAACCATCAAAATATAAATAATTGGTTAAAGAACTACTACGATGATGTTGCAATGCCTTGTAATTGTGAAGAATATTCTTCAAAAATTCGATCATATCGCTCTTCATCTTTAGTCCGATTTCGTTTATGCATAAAATCAGGTACCGGATTCCCTGTTGCCCTGTAGTTAAAAATTTGGTCCTGAACTAAACGCGACTGCTTTTCTAACGCTTTTTTGTCGTAAGCATGTTCTTTTACTACTTGCCTTAGCGTATTCTCAACAAGTGTGCGAAGTTCGTCTGCGCGGGCGACAGATTTCTTATTCTCACTAACGTACCGATAATAAAATTGGTAAGTCGGAAGCAATATTGCTACAAATGCAATAAATTGTAGATATGTCGGATTGGTGAAAATAAATGTTATTGCAAACATAATTATGTTCAGCGCTAGGATAATACTCAGAAATGTTGAAGTTTTCCTTTTTAGACCTGCATCCCATCCCATGTTCTTACTTTGACAGAGCATTACCATTAAAGGAGCAGAAACGCTCATAGGAGCATTAAGGTACCAGTTATGGAGGCGACGTTCACCTTCAGTAGCTAAGTGTTTCTGGGCATACTCTATGCTTTCAGAAATAGGTATTTTTTTTCCAGCAACGATATCATTCCATTCCATGTTAAACAAACTGGTATCATACTCCTCCTGAATACGAGCTGCTTTTTTCTTACAGTTACTGACATACTCCATTATGAAGTGGTTAATAATGAAGAATACTAATCCGTAGATCGTAAGAAGTGTTTTCATCCATGGGCCCGTATAACTTGGATAAAAACTCATTACAAAGAAAATTGATGATAGTATTGATGGGATAACTACCCCAGCAAAAAAACCTTTCATTAAAATAGCTTTTACTTCAGAGTAGATCTCACGCTGCCCAGCAAGAAGTTTGAGCATATGAGGTTCATTCTGCTTTTCATAGAAATCGTTCATTATACGTTTCCTACTGGAAAATCTTTACCTAACACTTTCTGCCATATTTTTCCAGATTTTTCAGGATCAGTAAATTCTATTGATAGAGCCTCTTTTGCATTGTTGGCATCTTCAAGTGCCATTTCTCGCACCTTTTTCTGCTCTTCTGAACTTAAATGATTTATATCACCTTGGAAGTTTTTTTGATCCTCAACATAACCGACGATTGCAGAGGCTAATACTTGCAAAGCACCTGCAAATTCGATACCGAGAGATTCTGACATTGAATCTTTAGCAAGTTCGTCATAGTAGTTGAGCATAATAGTTTCGAGTAAATATGAGCCGATTGCAGGTACACCGCGCTTACGCTTCCAATACTTAACTAAACGAATAACGTTCAATACATTGCCATTATGCTTTTGGTTCACTCTAGTCGCACGGTCTTTATCAATACGTGGGTCGGTCTGTTTCCAGTTACCGTTGCCGTCTGGGATCAGATAAAATGTGTTTCCATTGCTGTCTGGTTTAGTGAGGAAGGCAGGGACAATATCAAAATTCCATGTATAGGATTTCAGATTGAGAGTTGCTGCCTCTCCTTGACGTTTGCTATCAGCGGCTGAGTATTGAGGGACTGATTTTAGCGATGAAACAAATTTGTTGACGACTCTGCGTGAATTTACCCACTCACCAGTTTCGTTCAGGTAGTTTTGGAAACGGGAATTTGCTCCCGGAGATATATAGAAGGTTTTGCCGCTTTGAGTGTATGTGCTACCTTCAGCATGCATGACAATCATCATATCGATGTCATCAAGTTCACGAATTTTTGTTCTTCTAGAGAATGAACCAAACCACATTTTAGGCGTAGTGCTCAAAAGTGGGAATTCATCATCTTTATCTGGAAACCCAGTCAGCTGCTCATCGACTAACCAATCACGGCTTCTTCTTCCGTTGCGTGTTTCATCTGCATCAAGATTAACAAAGTTGTTCATGAGGCTATTGAAAGCAGTACTAACCTGATAAGGCATCTGTTTTTTCCTTGTTCTGGTACTACGTAAAGCAAAATTAAACCATATGGAGGGAATCCGTACAGGAAATCAAACTCACTACATGTGGTGATTATTTTTATCTTATACGCACTATGTTGTGTTTTTCATCAAGCAAGTTTTCATTTCTATTGATGTAGAACAAGGTATAAATGTGAAAGCAGGAATGGTGCGGGATTAGAGCGATTGTAAAATTTACATTTTTAATGATGAATTAAAGATCATACTCATCAAGCTATGAGCATTGAGATGCTCCCCTCTAATTAATGTTGTGCGGACTTAGCAATGTCCGCCTTTGGCACTAAACCGACCCCAGCTCAACACTCCCTTCTGAACACCTCTTTCCTGTGCCATTCCACAAACCGCTCGCCCGGATAATTTTCTTTAACCGGGGGCAACGCAATCGCCTTTCCCGCAAAATCCCAGAACAACCGCTGCACCACCCCACCACCATTTACCGCGCCGGAAACCATCACACGCATATTTTCATCCAAACCAATCGAACCACGATCAAACGCTTTATGATGGATTGCGCACAATGCCAAGCCATTAGGTACTTCACAAGGGCCATGGTTCTGCTTCCATCTGATATGGGCAGCTTCCAGAGCAATCGGCGCATTGTCGTGGCGCATGTTAAAGCCGCATATAGCGCACTGATAATTGTAAGCACGTAGCACCATCTGGCGGAATTTCGGATCGCGTTGACGGAGAGAGGTGCGAATATCAAAACCCATTTCGTCAGCGATGTCTTCCTGAATACTGGCCGGGAAATGTGCCTCCAGGAGCTGCTGCGCCAGCGTATCAATTAACCTGTGATTTTTTGCCACCAACGCAAAATTGTCGGCATCAAATCCACCCGCGACATTATATTCGGTGAGTTCACGACGGGGCGGCTGGCGGCTACCATTGGTTGAGCACAGTTCCGCGTTTTGTAGTTCCCAGAAGCCATCGCCCTTCAGACGCCAGAACGGCATGTCCGGGCGCTGGTCACGGCGCTGCGGTCCATAACGTTCCAGAAGATCCAACAGGGGCTCGTAGATTTCAGAACTATAGTTAAACAGGCGCTCATGACCCTGCCGATAGCGTGAAAGGACATGCAGCAGCAATAATGGCTTATGTGGCGCACGCTGTTCGCCTTTGCGCCAAATGGTGATATTTGATATCGCTTGCTTCAGGGTTTTGTCAGAGGTCATTACGTTGAAGAATCCATGAGCACATATTTGCGATGATGCTCGCAACTTTATGTACATTCAAGGCATTATTACAGACGTCCTTTTTGTCTGGCGACTCTGTACCTGGCAGATGGAATTCTGATAACAACGGTAAAAAATACAGCGACCAACCAGTCCTAAAGGGCTGGTTGGTCATTTTAATTTAAACATCAACCGAGAAATAAAGGCATTCAACTCACTCGCCATTACCCCGGTTGATCTTCGCATAGTCAAACGGCGTAATCCCTTTCCCTCGATTGGCATCCAGAAAATCCGCCCACCACTGCAACATCAGCTTGCGCTCATCCAGGTGTTCCGCTTTATGGATATACGCCGCCCTCACCGAATTGCGTTCCATATGGCTCATCTGCCTTTCCACCGCATCCTTCGACCATAGTCCTGACTCAATTAACGAACTACAGGCCATTGTGCGAAAGCCGTGACCGCAAACCTCAACTTTAGTGTCATAGCCCATCACCCGGAGCGCACTGTTTACGGTGTTCTCACTCATTGGCTTACGCGGATCATGATCGCCAATAAAGATCAACTCATGTTCGCCACAGAACTGTTTTATCTGCTTCAGGATCGCCAGCGCCTGCTTTGAAAGCGGCACCAAATGCGGTGTACGCATCTTTGAACCTCGCTGAGAATGTTTCACATCAGGAATGGGATCCCGCTCAGGTGGGATGGTCCACATTGACGTTTCAAAATCGATTTCTGACCAGCGAGCAAAACGCAGCTCACTGGATCGAATAAAGATAAGCAGGGTAAGTTCTGTTGCCCAGCGGGTTAGCGGCCTGCCGGTATAGTTGTCTATTTTCTCAAGCAACTCAGAGATGCGCTTTAATTCCAGCGCCGGACGATGTTGTCGATTACCGGAAGCAACCGCCCCAGCCATCTCTTGTGCCGGGTTATAATCAATTAACCCACTTTGCACCGCATACCGCATGATGGCCGTAGTGCGCTGTTGAAGACGAGCAGCAACCTCCAGACGTCCAGACATCTCTACGGCTTTAATGGGCGCTAATAAATCACGAGTTTTTAACTCAGCGATATTACGCTCACCAAGCGCTGCAAAAAGATTATCTTCCAGGCTTTTTAGCACGCGATGGGCGTGATCTTCAGACCACTTTTTATTGGTGCCATGCCACTCGATCGCTACCTCTTTAAAGGTTCGTGCTTTACTCTGTTCAACCTTATCATTTTTCTTTTTGTCTCCCGGATCGACGCCATTCGCTAGTAGCTTACGCGCTTCGTCACGGCGTGCTCTGGCATCCGCCAGTGTGATTTCAGGGTAAACCCCAAGTGCCAACATCTTTTGCTTGCCGTCATAACGGTACTGCAAACGCCAGTACTTAGAACCATTTGGGTGGACGAGAAGATGCATACCATTGCCATCGGTCAGTTTGTATTGCTTATCCGTTGGCTTGGCTGTTCTGACTTTGATATCTGTTAGAGCCATGCTTATCCCCTCCCTGTTGGTACAAGCATTATCGAACCGGAAATACCATCATCTATACCAACATCTGTTGGTAGATGTACGTTGATGTCGGTTGACCTTGAGAGAGTTAATATAGCGGGAAAGGTAGATAAATACTGGATTTTAGACATAAAAAAAGACCTCAGTTGAGGTCCATTTACATGCTTTTGGTGCCGAAGGCCGGACTCGAACCGGCACGTATTTCTACGGTTGATTTTGAATCAACTGCGTCTACCGATTTCGCC
>OKVW01000667.1_pt1 | contig 18538 bp, 16 predicted proteins | sample 1606991 | NCBI WGS metagenome assembly OKVW01 (sample SAMN03281021, study PRJEB24777) | human gut metagenome | isolation source: fecal sample PR177 from 1 month old male Malay infant, vaginal delivered...
CTTGCTCTTTTAGTAGTTCTTGCAGCTCTGTCTTAACTAAATGACATTGCTCCGCTGTCCTCCCAGCCCCAACCTCCGTCTTTTCGCGGCCAATACACCAGCCAACGTCCGCGTACCCCATTCGCGCCTTACCCCTCAGCCACAAAAAGCACTTGCGCCCAGAAACGTTTGGTTCTATAATAAACCCTGAATACAAGTGTAAGTGCTTACAAGACGGAATGCTCCGTGAGAAGAAGTGCAGCGAGGAGAATGGGGCCATGGCGACTGTGAATATGACAGAGGGAGGAATCTCCAGACATCTGGTGAACTATTCCGTCCCCCTGATAATCGGAAATCTGTTTCAGCTGACCTACAATGTGGTGGATTCTGTCATTGCGGGCCGTTTTATCGGGAAGGAGGCCCTGGCTGCGGAAGGCACGGCCAATCCGGTGATGAGCATCGTGATCCTGGGGATCTCCGGGATCTGCATGGGGGCCTCGGTGCTGATGAGCGAATTCTTCGGCGCGGGGGAGAAGGAGAAGCTGAAGCGGGAGATGTCCACCACGGTGATCTTCGGCTGCTTTTTCTCCCTGGCGGTGGCCCTGGCCGGCGTGCTGCTGTCCGGGCCGCTGCTTAAGGCGTTAAATGTGCCGCCGGAGCTGCTGGAAATGGCGGAGACCTACCTGAGGATCATATTTTTGGGGGCGCCATTTACATATTTTTACAATGCTGTGTCATCCGCGTTAAAGAGCGTGGGGGATTCTAAAACCCCGTTAAAATTCCTGGCGTTTTCCGCGGTGCTCAATGCAGTGCTGGACCTGATCTTCATCGGCGGGCTGGGTTTTGGAATTGTCTGTTCTGCCGTCACTACTGTGATTGCGGAGGCGGCCTCAGCCATTTTGTGCATCGTCTACGTTTACCGCCGCATTCCCATGCTGCAGCTGAGAAGGGGAGAATTTCACATGGACAGGGGGTTATTGAAACAGACCCTGCGCTATGGAAGCATCACCGCCCTGCAGCAGTCCTGCCAGCCTATTGGGAAGCTGTTGATCCAGGGAGCGATCAATCCTTTGGGCGTGGATATCATCGCGGCTTTCAATGCGGTAAACAGGGTGGATGACTTCGCGTTTACGCCGGAGCAGAGCATTTCCCACGGGATCACCACCTTCGTGGCCCAGAACAGAGGTGCGAAAAAGCATGAGCGGATCACCCGGGGCTTTGCAGCCGGACTGAGACTGGAGTTTGTCTACTGGATTCTGATCTGCTGTGCGATACTCCTGCTGCGACGGCCGGTGATGGGGCTGTTTGTCACAGCGGGAAATGAGTCCATTGTGAACCTGGGCAGCAGCTATCTGGGGCTGATGGCATTTTTCTACCTGTTCCCGGCATTTACCAATGGAATCCAGGGCTTTTTCCGGGGGATGGGCAATATGAGCATCACGCTTATAGGAACATTTACCCAGACCAGTCTGCGGGTCCTCTTCGTGTACCTGCTGTGCCCTAAGATGGGGATGCAGGGCGCGGCCTATGCCTGCGCCGTGGGATGGAGCGTGATGCTGCTGGTGGAGGTGCCATATTACTTCTGGTTTATGAGAAGGAGAAGCAGAGAAAAGTAATATTTAGGAAATGTTGCAATTGTCATAGTAAATTTACATATACTATGCTAAAATGAAGCCATTAAACAATACTGGAGGGATGCACATGTACGCAGAATTTGACGATACTCTTGTGACAGGAAATGAGATGATTGACTCTCAGCATAAGGAGCTGATCGGGAAGATTAACGACCTGCTTGTAAGCTGCAGCGAGGGGGCGGACCGGCAGGCTGCCGTGAGAATACTGGGATATCTGGCAGATTACACGGAATATCACTTCGGCCAGGAGGAAGCCCTTCAGGAGCAGATTGAATATCCGGGTATCAGGGAACACAAGATAAAGCATCAGGAGTTCAGACAGACGGTTCAGGAGCTTCATGATATGCTGGAAGAGCAGGAAGGCCCCACCGAAGAATTCGTGGAGCAGGTGAACAAGAACGTCAGGGACTGGCTGTTCTACCATATCAAAACCTTTGACCGGTCTGTGGCAGAGTATAAGTTCATGAGAGGAAACGAAGAGCGGCTGTAGCAAGCCGCTCTTTTTGTACGCGGTGAAGCGCCCGCAAAGCGTGCGGTTCACCGTTATTTTGTTTCCAGATTATGAAACAAGGCTTTTGGAAGCCCATTTGCCACTTTTTACCCTGACGAAGGAGAAGATGGAGCCAACGCCCCAGCCAATGGGGATGGACCACCAGATAGCGCTGGGACCTATAAAGTGGGCCAGCAGGTATGCCATGATCACGCGGACGAACAGGTTGGACATGGAGCTTAACATGAAAGCGCCCATATCCCCGGCGCCACGCAGCAGGCCGTTGCCCACGAACAGGAAGCCCATCAGAAGATAAAATACGGATACCACCTTCATGTAACTGAGGCCATAGCTGATGGCGCTGCCCGCCTCGCCCTGGTTCAGGAACAGGCCCAGCAGCTGGGGACCGAAGAGGTAGATGGCCGCAGTGATAATCAGGGAGAAGATCAGCACCATCAGCATACAGGCCTTGTAGCCCTGGTGCACCCGCTCCTCCTTCTGCGCGCCGATGTTCTGGGCAGTGTAGCTGGACATGGCGTTGGAGAAGTTCATGTTGGGCAGCATGGCCAGGGTATCGATCTTGGTGGCAGCTGTGTAACCGGCCACAAATACCTTGCCGTAGGAGTTCACCAGGCCCTGCATGAACATCATGCTGACGGACACGATGGACTGCTGGATCATGGATGGAATACCGATTTTGGCGATGCGCTTGGCTGCCGGGTAGGCGAAGAAGGAGAATTTCATGCCGCGGGATACCTCCTCATTTTCCATTTTAACCAGCCTGCGCACCAGCACGTAGAAGGAGATAAATGCGCACATGCCCTGGGCAATCAGGGTGGCCCAGGCCACGCCGGCTACGCCCATATTGAACTTGATTACAAAGAGCAGATCCAGCACAATATTGGTCAGGGCTGAGACCATCAGGAACTTTAAGGGGGTGTTGCTGTCGCCCAGGGCGTTGTAGATGCCGTTGAGGGAGTTATAGACAAACAGGAAAACAGCTCCGCCGAAATAGATCTTTAAGTAGATCAGGGAGTCTGCCAGAATGTCGGGGTCAGTGCCCAGCAGCTTTAACAGGGGTTCAGCGGCCACGGTGCCGATGCCCATGATGACCAGGCCGATGACGCCCAGGGTGATCAGGGCGGTGGACACGGTGACCTTCATCTCACGGATGTGGCCGGCGCCGAACAGCTGGGATATGACCACAGTACATCCCATGGACAGGCCGGAGGCCACAGCCACGGCCAGAAATACCACGGGGAATGAGGAACCCACGGCGGCCAGGGCATCCTCGCCCACAAACCGGCCCACAACCATGGAATCCACCATGTTGTAGAGCTGCTGAAACAGGTTGCCCACCACCATGGGCAGGGCGAAGAAGAACAACAATTTTAACGGATTGCCTTCCGTCAGATTCTTAACCATTTATGTAACCTCCATTTTTTCGTTTGTATTCCATGGCATTTTCCGCCATTCGTTTGATGAAATCCCTGTAAAGCTGGATTTCCTCGGGGGTGAACCCCTGATAACTGATGGTATCCCAGGATTTGTAAATGCCTTCCATAATGCCCACCATCTCACGGCCGCGGTCCGTGAGGGATACCAGTTTCTGGCGGCGGTTCTTTTCATTGATCCTGCGGATCACCAGGCCCTTTTCCTCCAGGGCGGAGATGGATTTGGCGATCTGTCCCTTGTCCAGATTCAGCTGGCAGCACAGAACCTCCTGGCTGGTGCACTCTTCTGTCAAAACAGACAGCAGCCGTCCTTCCAGCGTTTGCAACCCATATTTTCCCAGTTCTTCACGGATAAAATGGAGTTCGCAGCGCCTGAGAATTCCTATATACCGGTTCATATTCCCTCCTTTTAAAACGCAGCCGATATTGGTTGTGATATTCAACTGTTGTATTTCTCAACTATTATATAAACTGGGAAGGAGATTGTCAACGAAAATTGTAAAGAATCTTTTATTGACATCAGAGTGTTCATAGGGCATCCTAAAGTAAAAGTATTAGGAGGAAGATAGATGGGTTGTTTGGGAAATGTACTTTGGTTTATATTCGGCGGATTTTTAAGCGGACTCAGCTGGGCATTTGTGGGCTGCCTCTGGTGTATCACCATTGTGGGAATTCCGGTTGGGCTGCAGTGCTTTAAGTTTGCGGGGCTCAGCTTCTTCCCTTTTGGCAAAGAAGTGCGGTATGGAGGAGGCGCCGGCTCCATGTTATTAAACATTGTGTGGCTTCTGGTATCCGGCCTGTGGCTGGCGGTGGAGTTCGCCCTGATGGGGGTGCTGCTGTGCGTCACTGTGATCGGCATCCCCTTTGGGCTGCAGCAGTTTAAGCTGGCCAAGCTGGCGCTGATGCCCTTTGGAAGCCAGATCTATTAGAGGGAGGAAATAAGACAGATTGAATGATTCACTGATTATACGGAGAGCGGAGATGGAAGATTACCAGGCTGTCTCCGCGCTGGAGGAAATGGAATTCGCCGTTCACCGGCAGGCCAGGCCTGACTATTTTCACGGGACGGAACAGAGCTATCCCATGACAGAATTTGAGGAGCTATTAGGGGAGGACTGCCCCATAGCCTGGCTGGCGGAGCTGGAGGGACGTGTTGTGGGCCTCTGCTTCGGCACAATTAAAGACACGCCGGACAGCCCGGTCTGTAAAACACGCAGAGTGGCATTTATACAGGATGTTGTCACCCTTCCGGAATGCCGGGGCAGAGGCATTGCCAGCGCCCTCATGGCCCGCGCCCGGGAACAGGCGGCGGCAGAGAAGGCGGACAGTTTAGAGCTGTGTGTCTGGAACTTTAATGAGAACGCCCTGAGGCTCTATGAGCGGCTGGGAATGCGGGTGCAGTATTACAGAATGGAGGAGAAGCTGTGATCCTTTTCCACAGCCACCCAGATTTCGCAGGTATAGCCCGGATCAGTTACATCGGCTGAAGGGTATACTTCAAAGTCCGTGCCGCCGCAGTGGCGGTATTCGCTTGCGGGGAGGAATTCACTGTAGATCTGATGATACAGCTTGTGGAAGGCCTCCGGCATGTTCCCTGTGCACCGGAACACCGCGTAGGTATGGGCAGGGATCTCCTCCACCGACAGGCTCTCCTCCACAACCGGGCAGCCGTTATAATGGGCGCCCACGGCATAGGGGAACTGCATGTCGACTGCATCGCCGCCGAAGCCGGCGCCGACGATGCAGCCGCCAAAGACATCATTTTCGGGGATATATTGAGACAGCGCCCGGATGGTTCCATCGGCCCGGCACTGCTGCCAGAATTGGCTCAATTCAGAGTTGGTCAGTTCGTCCCTGCCGGACAGGCCGATCTTTCTGCACACTATTTTAAATGTCTCTTTTTTTTCTATTCTGTAATCCAGGATATTCCCCCCTTCCAGGACCAGCTTAACAGAGATCCGGGAAAAGGCTTTGCGGCTGGCCCCTGCCCGGGCCTGGGTGGGAGACACCCCGTGAAAACGGGTAAAGGCGCGGCTGAAGCTCTCCTGGGTGTCATAGCCGTATTTTACCGCAATGTCCAGAATCCGCGCATCCGAGGCCGCAAGCTCGTTCCCGGCCAGGGAGAGCCTGCGCATGCGGATATAGTCTCCCAGCGTATAACCGCAGAGGATGCTGAATACCCGCTGGAAATGAAAGCTGGAGGAGCAGGCCTGCTTTGCAATCTCAGGGAAGTCCAGCTCCTCGGTGAGATGGGCCTCAACATAATCTACGGCCTTTTGTATTCCGCTGATCCAATCCATTCACAGCACCTCCTTGCTATGATTCAAATAATGGGACTATACAGTCAGTAACCAGTTCTGTGGGAATCCGGGCCGACGGCTTAAAACGGGCGGCAATGGCTGCCACCATGTGTTTCTGGGGATTGACATAGATCATATTTCCACCATCGCCGATGGCCGCGAAACTGGGGCTTCCCGGTTCCTCCATCACCCACCACAGATAGCCGTAGGGCAGTTCGCCCCAGCGGCTTTTTTCCTGGGTGCTCTCCTGGACCCAGCTGGCAGAGAGGACCCGCCTGCCTTCATACACGCCGCCGTTTAAATACAGCCGGCCGATTTTAGCCATGTCCCGGGGCGTCATGCAGAGCCCCCAGCCTGCGGTGTTTATGCCCATTGGATCAGTGATCCAGCCCTTTACGCGTCCGGCCTTCAGAAAGGCCATGTGTTCTTCTTTATTATGAACGGCTGTATTTGGCGGCGTTTGTATGCCCAGAGGCCCAAACAGGTTCTCTGCGGCAAAATCAATGACCCGCCTGCCGGAGGCATTTGCCAGGATTCCCGACAGAATCTGGCTGCCTACTGTGGAATAGTTAAATTCACCGGTGATCCCGGCCCTGCCGCCCAGCAGGTCCAAGGCAGATTTTGTCCAGTCCGGGCTGCTGTATACCTTTGTGTAAGGTTCAGACCTGTATTTATAGGGGGCAGTCATTGTCAGCAGGTGTTCGATGGTGACCTGCTGTATGGTCTTTTCACCCCTCTTTACCGCGTAATCCGGGAAAAACTCCAGCACCCTCTGGCCGACGCCTCTGACAAGGCCACGGTCAATGGCAATGCCCATCAGGGCGGACAGGACGCTTTTGGTCACTGACATGATGTGGACGGTATCTTCGGGTGTGAAGCCGTCAAAGTAATTTTCGTAAACAGGCTCCCCATTTTTCAGCACAATGATACCGGTTATATTGCTGTATTCTGTTTTGATCAGGTTTTCCATATGATTTATATCCATGTTCATTTCTAAGTCCTCCAATCACTGTTCCGGCAGAATGATTATACTGGGAAATGATTCCCCGCGCCTGACATTTTGTGCGGAGCTGTGTTATCATGTCCCTACAGTATACGGAATTAGTTTTTTATTGTCTATTGTATTTAATATGTATATGGGCTGGTATGAAGTCGGACCAGCCTTATATATGCTTGATTTATGGGAAATATTCGTCTAAAATAAGACTATGATTACGGGTAAGGGGGGCATGTGCAATGATGTCGGAGAAATGGACGGATTTATTTTGTATCCGGGAAGGGGACATGGATTTACTCTGGCAGTGTCAGGATGAGGAACTGCTGGAACGCCTGGATCTGATGATGGCCAGATGGGAACAAGAGATTGATACGGAACGTGAACGGCAGGAAAGATTAAAATATATTTCGGATAAGCTGGAAAATCAACTGACCCTCTATGCCTGGACAGTGGTCAACAATCTGGTGTGTGTTTATGAGAATGAGGCGTATCCGGAGGTGAACCGCAGCGGCGCAAAAGGCTGGAGAAAGCTGTTTCATCACAGGCACTTTGCTTATCAACTGTACCGTTTAGCGGATATTTCAGAGGGTAAAGAACCGGATGAGATCAGGGAGCGTCTGTATAAAATCCTGGATAACGAGGAGAACCAGCGAATCCTTTACCTTGAAATGGCCAGGTATTTTGAACTTTATTATGGCACATTCTCAGATAATGAGACGGCCATCCGCATGATCTGCAGCCATTATCCTGATGGCATTCAGTTCAGCGAGGAGGAACAGGGGCAGATTGTAGCAGGTCTTTTCCAACATATATCAACCGCCGGATCGGAGCGGGACAGAGGCTTTGCATTCAATGGCATAAAGATGATTGAACAGTGGATTAACTGCCTGCCGGTATCCGTGGTTTTGCTGCTGCTGAAGCAGTACCGGCGTTACCATATTGACAATGAGGTGAACCGCCACCAGATCCATGCCATCATTACGAACAGCAGCATGGAGCATCAGGAGCAGCAAACCTACAAATTCCTGTACCTGGACAGCCTCATGTACATGAAGAGCATAGAACCGCTGCTTGCCAGGAAGTGGGCGGAAGAGGGCAGTGACCGGTTTACCAGCAGCATCCTGGCTTCCTGCGAGGAACCCAGGATGGTTTTGGCCGAGAAGAACGAGAAGGAATATGCATGGTGGGTATATGAACAAGGGAATGCCTCCCGCACTCTGTATGTGGAGCAGGAGGTGTATCTGATAATCAGCCTGGACTGCGTGGGGAACAGCTGGCAGATCAAAGGCGAGGTTCATAATAAAAACGGTGGCGTCAGGTGCGACTATCTGGGGTACGATCAGTCGGACTGGCTTCTCAACCAGTATGAGCGCTACCAGACAGCAGAGCTTCTGGAACGGCTGCTGGGCATGGGAAACGACAAGGGGGATATGAGGAAATTTCTCTTTTCACATGTGTATTTGAACGGGTACAGGGGACTCTGCCGTCAGCAGCTCTCCTTTGACCACAGCTGCCTTTACGATCCGGAGGCAAAGGTGATCCAGATGGAGGAGGGCAGCAGCCAAAGCTTCTCCGGCTTTTATGGAGACCAGATCCATTCTTTATCCTGCATTGTGGGCAAGAACGGTATGGGAAAAACTGGAATTCTGGATTTTCTCAGGGACAGCTTTTTCAGGCTGCTGGAGGAGCTTGATGCTCCGTGGGTTAATTATATGGATCACGTTTTCCGAATTCACGATTACCACAGCCCTGGTTTAAACAAGGATATGGAATTCCTGGTCGTGTTCCGCCTGGGTGAGAAACGCTATTTCTTTACCAACATTGCGGGCCTGAAATATGATGCGGATCAGATTAAACCTTATCCCAAATACATGCAGCTGAGCAGCCAGGAACACTCAAAGATTATCTATTTCTCCAATAAAATCGATGGAAATATGGTTATGAGGCAGAGGGGCAGCCAGGGCGGTTCAAATGAGGAAGGCAGAAGGTACGAGACCGCCGAAGGTGTGGGAAATGTGGACTACTCATCGGCAGCCAGCTATTTTAACCGCCTCAATTCCACGGGGGACCCCTCCTATGTGAACCAGGAATTGTGCTATCAGCTGGCATTTCTGGATGCACATCCAGAAAAAAAGCTGCAGAAGCTTTTGGACTGGGACATTAAGAAGGAGAAGCTTGTCTGGATTGCCGATGAGGCGGAGGCGCCAAAACCGTTCAGCCAATGGATGGGCGGAACCCTCGGTAACTGGCTGACGGGGAAAACTGAGGAGGAGATCAGTCAGATTCTCAGAAACCCTGGGGCCAGAATCGGCCACTTTTCATCCGGACAGTTCAGCAAACTGGATTTTCTCTCTAAACTGTACTGGTGTCTCAGCGGGTACGAGAGTTACCATGAGACGTTTGAGGCTGCTGTGGGCAAAAACAGCTTTAAAGTTACAGACAGCCTGCAGCCAGGCGAAACTGCAATCATTTTCATTGATGAGGGGGAGCTTTATTATCACCCGGAATGGCAGAGGAAGTATGTATATACGCTGCTGGATATGATACAGAGATATGGCAGAGATGTGGAGGTGCAGATTGTTATCACCACCAACTCTCCCTTTATTCTTTCAGATATGCTCAATTGGGATGTGACCTATCTGCCGTCCATTGAACATGAGAAGGCCGGCGCAGCCTTTGGACAGAATATCCACACGCTGCTGACCAGCAATTTCTATATGGATGCAACCATTGGGGAAGTCTCCAGAAGGTGTATCGGAGGCCTTATATGGCTGCTGCGGGACAGAGGCGGCAGACAGGCGGGCGCTGTGGTGACAGGCTGGATTAATTATTTCCTGAGACGGCAATGGGGCGAGGGACAGGCCCGCGCGTTTCTGGCGGCATTTATCAGCGGCATTGGCGAGGAGATTTACCGGGAAGAGCTGCTGGACATGCTGGATGCCTGCTGGGAACCAGATGACCAGGCAGCCAAACTGGATGATATGCGCAGGCAGCAGGAACGCCTGGCTCGGCAGATAAGGGAATTGGAGCTGAAACTTGGAGGAAAGAGCGTATGATCCGTCTGAATACATACAGCAGGGAATTTGAGGACATCTATTATGATATTGTAAAGATTCGGCTGGCGGATCTGGGTGACCGGATTGTGACCAGCTCCAAAGCGTACCTGCCGCCGGATTTCTACGGGCCGGGCGATGCACTGAAGCAGCTGGTGCTCGCGCCTTTTGCTAAATTAAAGGGCGCAATGGAGCACATGCACATTGGCAGCGCTGCAGAGGCAGCTATGAAGGCGGAATGTTTCCTCAGCTCAGGGGGATTTACGGGTGATTACAAACTGTACCATAATACATATGACAAATTGATTACATCCATGGTGAAATCAAAGCCGGCCAGTATTCAGATGAATGTGAAGATTGTCAGGGAGTGCGGCATCTCCACATGCCCCTACTGCAACCGGGATTTTATCAACAGCAGGGCAGAGAAAGTCTCCGGCGCGCAGCTGGATCATTTCTATAGCCGCTCCGCTTATCCTTTTTTTGCCGTAAGCCTGTACAACCTGGTGCCGGTGTGCGGCAACTGCAACCGGGTTAAAAGCGCCAGCACGAAGGCGCTGGTGTCCCCCTTTGACGACACAGCGGATTTTGTAAATGGTATCTGCTTCTCCTTCTCCGGCGGTAAGATAAAACTGACGGGGACTGGGGATTTTGAGAACAATGTGAAGGTGATGCGCCTGGAGGAGGCTTACCAGATTCACGATGTGGATGCAATAGAACTGATTAGAAAGAGTAAGGTCTATACGAATTCACAGCTGAAGGAAATACAGAGGCTCCTTGTGTCCAACAAAAAGTCAGTGAGTATGAAGCGGCTGGAAGAGCATATCTTCGGCAAGGGCATGACCCCCGACAGCTTCGGCCGGTGGCCCCTGTCCAAGTTTAAGCACGATATTTTAAAAGAAACCAGTGCGGCATCTCGTAAATGACGGATGGGACATAAGTCTTAGAAAAAACCGGCGTGGCAGAACACGCCGGTTTTTTTAGAGCTTTAAAACGGAAGCTGGGCCTGTGTATACTGCACGGTGATCCATTTCAGTTCCGTAAATTCATCGATGGAATAGGCGCCGCCCTCCCTGCCGACGCCGCTGTCCTTCACACCGCCGAAGGCCACGGTGGAGTTGTCGGATACGGTGGAGTTGTTAATGTGCACCATTCCGGCTTCCATTTCCAGGGAGAGGGACATGGCGGCGTTTAAGTCGTTGGTCAGCAGGGAGGAGGAGAGCCCGTACTGGTTGTCGTTGCAGAGGGCGACCGCTTCCCGGGCGTCGGCTGCCTTGATGATGGAGGTGACCGGCCCGAAACTTTCTTCATAGAAAATGCGCATGCCGGGGGTCACGTCCTTCAGTACCGTCGGCTGGTAGTAGTGTCCCTGGTGAGTGCCGCCGGTCAGGAGGACGGCTCCCTTGCCGACGGCATCCTGGATCTGGCTGTCGATGAGGGCACACTGTGATTCCTTGATCAGGGGGCCGATCACCGTGTCCTGCTCGTGGGGGTCGCCCACCTTCATCTGCTTGGCGTAAGCTGCGAATTTCTCACAGAATTCATCGTACACCGGTTCCTCCACAATCAGGCGGGAGGTGCACATGCAGATCTGGCCCTGGTGGAAGAATGCGCCGAAGCCGGCGATTTTTACGGCTTGGTCCACATCGAAATCCTTTAAGAGGATCAGCGGGTTCTTGCCGCCCAGCTCCAGAGAATATTTCTTGAACAGGCCGGAAGCCCTGGCAGCGATGTCCCGGCCCACGGCGGTGGACCCGGTGAAGGCCACCATTTTCACCCTGGGGTCCTCAATAAGACGACGGCCCACAGACTCACCGGAGCCGGGGATCAGATTGAATACCCCGGCGGGAAGCCCGGCGGCATCCAGCGCCTTGGCGATCATCACACCGGAGACGGGGGTGGCGCTGGCCGGTTTCAGCACAAAAGTATTGCCTGCGGCCAGGGCGAAGGCCACCTTTTTGAGGGCCAGGATCAACGGGAAGTTGAAGGGGGCGATCCCGGCCACCACGCCCAGGGGCAGCCTGCGGATCATAGAGATCTCCCCGGGAACCTGCTGCTGTACCTGCCCAAAGACCCGGCGGCATTCTCCGGCGGCGGACCGCAGGATATCCACGGCGAATCCCGCTTCAAACCAGGCCTTCCCAAAGGCGGATCCGCTCTCACCCATCAGCACATCGGCCACCTGGGCGATGTTGGCTTCCATCCATTCTGCTGCTTTCAGCAGAATGGCTTCCCGGTCAGCGGCGGGGACTGCCGCCCATAAAGGCTGGGCCTGGCAGGCCGCTGTGATGGCTTCCTCCACCTCCGTCTCTCCGGCGAAATGCACGTGGGCGTACACGGAATCGTCGGCCGGATTTTTATCCATGGCCACATAGCCAGAGCTGGTGTTTTTCCACTTTCCGTTTATGTATAACTGATATTCCATAATTTTCCTCCTAATTCATTTTTAACAGGGCTTTGATGGCTTTGCCGCTGTGGGACAGTTCAAATGCCTCGTTGATCTCGCCGAACTCAAATACTTTGATCAGTTTGTCGAAGGGGAAGCGTCCCTGTTTATAGTATTCGATCAACTGGGGAATAAAGATCTTGGGATTGGAGTCGCCCTCCACGATGCCGACCAGGGACTTTGCTTCGCCCATCAGTTCCTCCTGCACGTTGATGGTCAGATCTCCGGTGACGCCCAGCACCACGGCAAGGAATCTGAGGGAAGCCAGGGCTTTTTTCACGAAGTCCGGCACACCGCTGGTGTCGATGGCGTAGTCGGCTCCTCCGCCGGTGATCCGCTTGATTTCGGCCGGGATATCATCGCACTGTTTCCTGTTGATGGTGTGGGTGGCGCCCAGCTCCCTGGCCAGGGCCAGGCTCTCCTCATTACCGCCCACGGCAATAATGTACTTGCAGGGGCACAGATTGGCGGCCATGATGGCGCTCATTCCCACCGTGCCGCAGCCAAAGACCGCAAGACTGGAGCCGGCCGCTGGTTTTAAACGGTTGAGGACCGCTCCCGCGCCGGTCTGTATCCCGCAGCCCAGGGGGCCGAGTATGTCCAGGTCAATGTCATTGTCTACTTTGATAATGCTGTTTTTGTGAACCACGGAGTAGGTGGCGAAGGAGGACTGGCCGAAGAAGGAGGATATTTCCTCCCCGTCCTTGGACAGGCGCCTGGTACCGTCGCTCATGACGCCCCCGAAGTTGATGGCGTTGAAATTCTCGCAGGCATAGGGCCTGCCGTCCATGCAGCTCTTGCAGTGGCCGCAGTAGCCGAAGGAGAATACCACATGATCCCCCTTCTGAAACCCGGTGACGCCCCCGCCCACTTCCTCCACGATTCCGCAGCCCTCATGGCCCAGGACGGCAGGCAGAGGCACTGGGATCATCTGATGCTGTGCCACCTCGTCGGTGTGGCAGACGCCGCTGGCCGCAATCTTCACCAGGACCTCGCCTTCTGCCGGCGGTTTGAGTTCCACTTCCTCGAATTGGAACGGCTTCCCTTTTTCCCGTACAACTGCAGCTGTTATCTTCATATCTTCAAACCTCCTAAAAGCTATTAATTGTACATTGTAGTACAAGCATCAGAAAAGTATGACGATTTTAAAGAGCTAATTTGAACGAACTAGAAGAGCATATATGACAGCCAGTGTTAACGGCTGCCATATATGCTCTTATAAAAACCGGATTAATTCAGTTATTTCATTTTCTTCTCCATCAGCGCAATAACCTGGTACAGCACAACCGACATCAGGCACAGCACCACAATGGAGGTCACAACCATGGTCATGGCAAACACCTGGCTGCCATAGGTAATCAGATACCCCAGCCCGGCCTTCGCAGACAAGAACTCTCCAATAATCACGCCCACCAGGCAAAGCCCGATGTTGACCTTCATATTGCTGATGATAAGAGGCAGGGAACCAGGCAGCAGCACCTTTAACAGCACATCCATTTTATTCCCGCCCAGGGCGTAGATCAGCTTGACCTGTTCCCCGTCCATCTGGGAGAAGCCGGTGTGCAGGGTCAGAATGGAACCGAACAGCGCCACGGAGATGGCTGCCACAATGATGGTGTTCATGTTATTGCCCAGCCATACGATCAGCAGGGGAGCCAGGGCGGATTTAGGCAGGCTGTTGAGCATCACCAGAAAGGGTTCCAGGATCTCCGCCAGGCTGCGGCTGAACCACAGGGACAGTGCGATGGCAAGGCCAATGACCACCACCAGTGCAAAGCTGATGATGGTTTCAAACAGCGTGACCCCGGTGTGGAGAAACAGGCTGCCGTCGCCTGCCATATCCATCAGGCAGCGGACGATCATGGTGGGGCTGCTGAAGATAAAGCTGTCGATCCAGCCAAAGTCTGCCGCAAGCTCCCAAAGGGCCAGCAGCAGCACCAGGAGCATAAAACGGACGATAACCACCTGCCTGCGGTGGCGTATTTCTTTTGCAACGAATTCCTGCTGGGCCAGCGAGGGACGGATTTCAGTCATATTCTTTCAGCTCCTTCCATACCTGATTGAAAAACAGGGAAAATTCAGGGCAGTTGCGCCGGTCCAGGGGACGGCGGCAGCCATCTTCAAATTCAATGGGAAGGATGGCTTTAACAGTGCCTGGGCGGGAGGACAGGACGATGATCCGGTCCGCCACGCTGATGGCTTCGGACAGGTCATGTGTGACCAGAATCGCGGTTTTATGGGCCTGGCGTATGATGGAGCTGATATCGTCACAGACTGAGAGCCGTGTCTGGTAGTCCAGCGCTGAGAACGGCTCGTCAAGAAGCAGCAGATCCGGTTTTAACGCAAGGGTGCGGATCAGGGCGGCCCTCTGGCGCATACCGCCGGAGAGTTCGGAGGGGCGTGCGTTCTCAAAGCCGCCCAGGCCGTAGGTATTGATCATGGACTGCAGCTCACGCTTGGCAGGTTCGTCCAACCGCTTTTGAATTTCGAGGCCCAGGGAAACGTTTGAAAATATAGTGCGCCATTCAAACAGGTGATCCTTCTGCAGCATATAGCCGATGGCGGAGGCATCACGTGAAATGGGAGCCCCGTCCAGAAGGATCTGGCCGGAACCGGGTTTTGTAAGTCCGCAGAGCATGGATAAAAGGGTGGACTTGCCGCAGCCGGACGGGCCCACAATAGCCAAAAATTCGCCGGTATCTGCGGTAAAAGATATATCAGAAAGGGCCAGCGTCTCACCATCTAACGAGTGATAAGAATAGCTGACCCCGTGTACTTCCAATTTGGGAATCATAGGGGATTCTCCTTTCAGATCAGAAATCATTTGCTTGATTTATTATATGTAAAGAGAAGCAAACAGTTCCCAATGCCAGGAAGATGTACAAGAAAAAACGCCTGCCTGAAATGACGTGTCAGGTCATTCCAGGCAGGCGCCCGTATGTCAGTTTAATACCATGTAACCGGCGTGGGTCTGGCCGGATCGAAAATTTCCGCTGCATCGAAGAGATCGGACAGCCGCTTCTTGGCCGGGTCTGTTGCGATCACATCCTGGTACAGCCTGTAGCCGTCCAGATTGCGGCGGGCCATGCGGAAGTAGTTGGTGCCCTTCTGCATCCAGTAGGGCGTGCTGGCATCCACATTGCAGAAATACCGGAAGCCCTTGGATTCCAGATAGTTAAAACGCGGGTTCTCTGCATTGTAGGCGTGGAAATTGGAGATATCATTGCCAAAGGGATAGATCATAATATCCGTGTCACCGATCAGGGATTCCACCTCGGCTTCCCACTTGTCGGTGTCTGTGCGGAAACGCTCCTCAGAAACAGCAAATCCGTCCTCCGGATTCTCCGCAACGCCCAGCTTGATGTGCCCCCAGCTGTGGGAGGCCAGCTCCCAGCCGTTGTCCCGCAGGCACTGAGCCACCTTGGCGGCCATCTCCCGGTCTGCCTCATAGGTGCCGCTGTCGCTGTAGGAGGCGGCGGTGCGGTAGCCCAGGATTCCCTGGTATCCGGTAAATGCCACAATGGCCCGGGCGCCCCTGTAGGAGAAATCAGGGTGCTCCTGAATAAAGTCCTCCAAAATTGGAACCATGTCAAAGGAACCGGTCTTAACAGTTCCATCGGCAAGGGTCATCTCGTTGGTTGGCTTGCCATCCTCACCAATGATCATCTTGGTGGCAAAGCCGTCATCGTGCATATAGTCATAGTAACATACATCGTCCTGGGACATCACAAAGGGCTTCTTGCCCTCAGGCAGCATGATCTTCCCGTATACAAACTTCATATTGCCGTTCTCATCGGGTTCCTGGTAGGCCACATCGTGAAGCCGCACCAGAACATAGCCCCGCTTGTACATTTCTTCCAGCATCCGGGTGAACTCGCCGGTGGTAGTCATCACGGAATTATACCCCTTGGAATCGGCGTCGCCGTCAAATGCAAGGGCAGTGTCCACGATCAGCGTGTGGAAAAACACGTGTGTAATCTGTGTATGGTCTGCCTCCACCATGGTATCCTTAACCTGTTGGTAGCGGCTCACCGCTTCCTGGCCGCGGGGATCAGCTGCGGCAGCGGAGTCGTTCTGTACCAGAGCCATGGCGGCGTCATAATCGTATCCTGCGGCCAGCCTGTCGGCCTGGGCAATCAGCAGGTCCACTGCATCCGGCTCCGGCTCTGTGGGCGCTGTCGGTGGAATCTCGGTCTGGGTGGAATCCGGGGAGGCAATTACTTCTGCTGCCGGCAGGGATGGCCCGCCGGGCTTTTTATTGAAAACGAAACGGCTGACAGCGAAGATACTTCCGCCTATAAGGACCGTCAGTGTAAATAATACGATAAATGTGGGCAGGTGCCTGCTGAACCGGCTGCGCCTCCGGCGTGACTGTCTGTGTCTGTAATCTGTTTTACTCATACCTGTAACCTCTATATTTATTAGCCTTCAATTATTTAAATTTAAGTATAACATAAAACGGACAAAGATGGTACTGAATCAACGCAAATTATGTTGAAAATTATACCATGAAAAAAAGGAATCTGCCGATTGAAATCTTTCACTGAACGTGTTATCTTTAATTACATCACCACAATCCAGGAAAAAGGAGAATAATTCACATGGAAGAAATGGTTAAAGATCCAAATTGCGCATACTGTATGCAGGGAGAGCTGGTGGCGAAATTCGCATATCCGGTCTGCCCCATGGACACCGGTTTTTTGTATGTTTTCAAGGAGCAGAGCAAAAAGGGCAGGGTGGTTCTGGCTCACAATCAACATGTCAGCGAACTGATTGACCTGACTGACGAGGAGCGGAATGCATTTTTTGCCGATGTGGCCAGGGTGTCCAGAGCGGTTCATAAGGTATTTCATCCCAACAAAGTGAACTACGGCGCTTACGGCGACACCGGCTGCCATCTGCATTTTCATATTGTGCCCAAGTACGAGGGCGGAGAAGAATGGGGCGGAACCTTTGAGATGAACAGCGGCAGAACCCTTCTGACCGATGCAGAGTATGAGGCGATGGCAGAGTCCATCCGCCAGGCGTTAAAAGAAGTGTAACAAATTTGGGGAATCAGCGTGCCGGAGGAGTAATCCTCCGGCTTTTGTGCCTTCATAGGGAATACTTTCAGGGTCTTTGACGTAAATTTGATAGTAGAATGAATTTGGTAGGAGATGCCATGAAGGGAATCGGTACATTGCTGCTGGCCGCTGTTCTTGCGTTTATGCCGGCGGCTGGAAATGTGGTATGGGCACGGGAAGTTAAGCTGGAAATAGGAGCAGACATAAGAGGGGGCCAGGCAGAGACCATGGCTCAGGCGGCGCAGGACCCCGGACAGGATGTGGGGGATGCGGTGTTGGCCAATGCACCGGCAGCGGCGGTGGAGATCCAGGCGCCGTCGGCCATTCTGATGGAGGCCTCCACCGGACAGGTGATTTTTGAAAAAAATGCGGATGAAAAGCGGAGCCCGGCCAGTGTCACGAAGGTTATGACACTGATCTTGATTTTCGATGCCCTGGAATCAGGGAAGATCAATCTGACCGATGAGGTGGTTACCAGCGCCCACGCAAAATCCATGGGCGGCTCCCAGGTATTTCTGGAGGAGGGGGAGGTACAATCCGTGGAAACGCTGATCAAGTGTATTGTCATTGCCTCGGGAAATGATGCCTCGGTGGCAATGGCTGAGTACATAGCAGGCACAGAGCCGGAATTTGTGCGCATGATGAACGAGCGGGCCGCGGGTCTGGGGATGGCCAACACCCATTTTGAGGACTGCTGCGGGCTGACGGATTCCACAACCCATGTGACCACGGCCAGGGATATTGCCATTATGTCCAGGGAGCTGATCAACAAATATCCCCAGATTCACAACTATTCCACCATCTGGATGGAGAATATCACCCATGTAACCAAGCAGGGCACCAAGGAATTCGGCCTGTCCAACACCAACAAACTGCTGAAAATGGCCACCAACTTTACAGTGACCGGCCTTAAGACCGGGTCCACGTCCCTGGCTAAATACTGCCTGTCCGCCACCGCGGAGAAGGACGGCGTGCGTCTCATCGCCACAATCATGGCGGCACCGGACTACAAGGCCCGTTTCGGGGATGCCCAGACGCTGTTGAATTACGGCTATGCCAACTGCCGCCTGTACGAAGACAAGGAGCTGCTGCCCCTGCCGGTAGCGGTAAACGTGGGAAATCATG
>OKVW01000669.1_pt1 | contig 18450 bp, 15 predicted proteins | sample 1606991 | NCBI WGS metagenome assembly OKVW01 (sample SAMN03281021, study PRJEB24777) | human gut metagenome | isolation source: fecal sample PR177 from 1 month old male Malay infant, vaginal delivered...
TTTTCACATAGAGTAATTCTTTGCTTGTCATATGCAACCTCCTGCATTTATCTCAATATTTCCAGTAAAATGCTAAAAAATGTTCAATGTGACTATAAGGTGATAGGTTTTTCCTATTGATATGATACTTTTTTAGTATTTGCTTATGGATTGGAATGATTATATAATAAATATGACCAATATACAAGTGAAAAATACTCAAAAAATAGTAATTCAGGAGAGAGAAATGGGAGAATTACGCAACTTGGCGCATTTTTTGGTTAATTTATTGCCGGAAAATGTACCGGAACATGTGAAAAGAACTGCAAATCTCTGCGTTTTGGATACAATGGGTGCGGCAATGGGAGCACTGAGCAAAGGAAAGCGCCAATATCTGGGGAACAGAGAAAAAGGTTCCTCTGATCACCGCCAGCTTCATCAATGCCATGATGGGGCATACCCTGGAGCTGGATGACGTCCACACAGATTCCAAGACCCATATTGGGACAGTGGTGGTTCCTGCAGCCTGGGCCATGGCGGAATATCTGAACAAAACAGGGGAGGAATTTCTGCTTGCAGTGATCTGCGGATATGAGACAATGGCCAGAATCGGGATGGCCTTTGACGTCTCGTCCCACAGGAACCGGGGGTGGCATGTGACCTCCACGGCAGGAACCTTCGGCGCGGCGGCGGCCTGTGCCAGGCTGATGGGCCTGGATGAGGACAGGACGGTGGCGGCGCTGGGACTGGCAGGTACGCAGTCCTTTGGCGTGTGGGCTTTTCTGGCAGACGGGGCTTCCAACAAGGTGCTGCATCCGGCCCGCGCCGCCGCCGTGGGCTGTGAGTCGGCGCTGCTTGCCAGGGCAGGGATGACCGGCCCGGAGTATGTGCTGACGGCGGAGGATGGGGGAATACTGGCAGCTATGTCGGACAACCCTCATCCTGAGCTGGTGTGCAGCCAGCTGGGGGAGAGATGGCACATCCTGGAGATGGACAACAAGCCATACCCCTGCTGCCGCAGTACCCACTGCGCCATTGACGGAATTCTGCGGATCAGGCGGGATCATGGCCTGAGGCCGCAGGAGGTGGAATCCATCCAGGTGAGCACCTATCTGGTGGGGAACAAGCAATGTGGCATGAGCCGGGGAAGCAGGCAGCCCAGAAACCCCGTGGACGCCAAGTTTTCCATCCCATATACCGTGGCAGCGGCTCTGCTACACGGCAATGTGGCATTGGAGCATTTTCATCCGGAGTATATTAATGATCCGGAGGTGCAGGAGCTTCTGCGCAGGGTAAAGGTGGTGACAGATCCCTGCTATACGGAGAAATACCCCAGCCACTGGGGCTGCCGTGTGACTGTGAAATGCCAGGACGGCCGGGTGCTGAAGCAGGAGATTGAGGATGCCTCGGGCAGCGTGTACAATCCGCTGGATGAGGAGCAGGTGAAGGAGAAGGTGGCAGGCCTGATCAAAGGGAGCTTTGGGGACCGGACTGATCAGATTGTGGCGGCTATCCTCTCGATTCCTAAGTGTTCAAGTTTACCGGTTATTCTTGCGAAGATGACAAGCCGGGATTTGACAGTGCCAACGGGTTAAATATCCCGCAGCAGGCAGCGGAGCAGTTGAACTGAGAAGGAGGTGTGCGATGACGAGTATACGAGTGCCCTATGGAGACGGGTATCAGGAGGCGGTAATCAATGACAGCATTCCGGTGCAGGTGATTGATCCGCCCTGCCGGGAGGCGGCGGTCCCGGTGGAAGAGCTGATCCGGGAAGCGCTGGATACTCCAGTGGGTACAGCGCGGCTGGAGGAGCTGGTCACCAGGGAGGACCGGGTAATAGTGATTGTCAATGACCATACAAGACCCGGTCCCATGGCAGAGATTGTGGATGCCCTGATCCGCCGGTTAAATGGGGCGGGGGTTCCGGACAGTCAGATCCAGTTTGTGGTGGCCACAGGCAGCCACAGGGCCTCCACCGGCCCGGAGCTGGACCGGATTCTGGGGCCTGAATACCACCGCAGAATACGGGTCCGCAATCACGACTGCATGGACGGGGATCATGTTTACATGGGCGATACGGAAAATGGGATGCCCATATGGATTGACCGGGAAGTGGCGGAGTCCACATTTATTATTACCGCCGGGCTGATTGCTCCCCATGCCACCGCCGGCTTCAGCGGCGGCAGAAAGAGCATTGTGCCGGGGGTGGCGGGAATTGAGACACTGAGAATCCACCATTCTCTGCCCATCCGCCCCTTCCAGCCGGCAATGGGGTATTTTGAAGAGAATCCCTTCCACCAGGCGGCTCTGGAGGCGGCGGGCCGGATTCATGTCAGGTTCATTGTCAACGTTGTCCAGGACCCACACAAGCAGAACATTGCATGTGTTGCCGGAGATCTGAGGGCGGCACACGAGGCGGGGGTGGCAGTCTGCCGAAGGGCCTGCACCGTGAAGGTGGATGGGCCGGCGGACGTGGTGATACTAAGCCCGGGTGGATTCCCCAGGGACAGTGATCTGTACCAGGCCCAGAAGGCTCTGTCCGTGGGGGAGGTATTTGCCTCAGGTGAGGGCTGTACCTTCATTCTGTGCGCCAGAGCTGAGGACGGAATTGGGGAAGGCTGTTTCAGATCCTGGCTGGAAGAAGCGCGGGAACCGGAAGAAGTCATTGAACGTTTTCGGAGGGAGGGCTTCAATGTGGGCAGCAATAAGGCATTTATGTATGCCAGAGCTATGACCAAAGGCCGGGTGCTGGTGGTCAGCGACCGCGTCAAACGGGAAGATCTCCGGCGGATGATGATGGATGGTGTGTCCAGCCTGCAGGAGGCTGTGGACCTGGTATGCGGGGAGGGAAGGCCAAAACAGATTGTGGTGCTCCCAAAGGCAGTGAACATTATTCCTGTGACAGAAATAAATGAGTAAACATAAAAGATAAAGGAGAGGAAATCAATGAAAAAATTAACAGCGTTGGCACTGAGTACAGTGATGGCAATGGGGCTTTTGGCAGGCTGCGGCAGCGCAGGCGGAAGCACCACGGCAGGAGGAAGCACCACGGCAGCGGGCAGTCCCGCGGCAGACGGCGCAGCTGGGGAGGCTGCGGCAGAGGCGAAGGACGTGTTCTGGACATTCGCGGCCCCGCCCGCCAGCTCCGCCCTGTATCCCTACTGGGTGTCGGTGGGACAGGCCATATCCACCGTATATCCCCAGTACAAGATCACAACTTCCGAATCACAGGGCGCGGTGGCCATTACCAAGAGTGTGCGGGGCGGCGAGGCGGATGTGGGAAATTCCGTATCCTCCACTGACTATGAGAACTACAATGGAACAGGGACTTTTGAGGGCCAGCCTTTTAAAGAGCTTAGAATGCTGTTTTATTATGAAGTGACCGCAGAAATGTTCTGCACCACCCAGGCATCCGGCATCACCAGCTTAAAGGATCTGGACGGACAGAAATTCAATCCCGGAGGAACAGGAACATCGGCAGCGGATCTCTGCCACAAGATTTTAGATCTGTTTGACGTACAGCCCGACTATTTTGAGGCCAGCCAGGCTGATGCGGCCGATGCATATTCCAACAGGGAGATCGTGGGAACCATCAAGCTGGGTCCGGTAGTAGACAGCTATGTGATGCAGCTGAACGCAGCAGTCCCTGTGAACCTGATCAACCTGTCTGATGACGAGATTGCCAAGATTATCGAGGCATATCCGTTCCTGATCAAGGTGACCATACCGGCAGGTACATACGATGGAATTGACCATGACATCAACACCGTGGGTACGCCCCAGGGCGCCCAGACCACCGCAAGTTTATCCCAGCAGGACGGCTACAATATCGTAAAAGCAATGTTTGAGGACGGAAAATCCATCTGGCAGGCAGCCTATCCCTCCGGCGCAGAGAATGACTACGTGTCAATGACCCTGGCCTCCACGGTTCCGCTGCACGCGGGAACTGTCCAGTATTTTGTGGAACAGGGGATTGAAGTGCCGGAGAACCTGATTCCACCGGAATATGTTCCGGTGCAGTAACCAGTATGTATCGCGCGTAAGAGACCAAAATGCGGTCTCTAAGTGCTCGTAACGAGCCGCTGCACTAAGTTCGTGAGGGACCTCACTAAGTGCCAGTGGCATGTATCGCACGTAAGAGACCAAAATACGGTCTCTAAGTGCTCGTAACTAGGAGGGGAAAACCATGAGAAAACTTACAGGATTTTGGCGGCATGTGGTGACCGCGCTGTCCGTTGCGCTGGTAATCTTCCAGCTGTATACCGCAGGCTTTGGTGTATTTCCGGATATTGTGCAGAGGAGTGTTCACCTGTTTTTTGTTTTGACCATGCTGTTTCTGCTGATGCCGGTCAGCAAAAAGAAAAAGACCGACACTGTGCCCTGGTATGATATTGTGCTGTCCATGATCTGTATGGTCTGCACCGGGTATATGATTGCAATTTATAATAAGATACTGTGGGATCCAAGCCAGTGGATCAATGCCTTTGACAAGATCTGCGCTGTGCTCTTAACCGTTCTGATCCTGGAAGCCAGCCGCCGGGCGGTGGGTCTGACATTTCCCATTATGGCGCTGTTTTTCCTGATTTACGCGGCATTTGGTCAGGTGTTCCCCGGGCTGTGGGCCCATAAGAACTTTACATTTAACCAGATCTTTCAGAATCTTTACCACACTACCAACGGAATCTGGGGACAGATGGTGGGACTTTCCGCGGGAATGCTGGCAATGTTCGGCATATTTGGGGCAATCCTGTCTGTGACAGGAGGCTCCCAGACCTTCATCCGCCTGGCCCAGAAGATCACCGGCAAGGCGGTGGGCGGACCCGGTAAGGTGGCACTGATTGCCAGCGGACTCTTTGGAATGGTGTCCGGCAGCGCCATGGCAAATGTGGTTGCAACAGGTACATTTACCATTCCCATGATGAAGGACGCAGGCTACAGCAAGGAATGGTCTGCAGCAATCTCGGCAGTCGGCTCCACCGGCGGTCAGATCATGCCTCCGATTATGGGGGCGGGAGCGTTCATTATGGCTCAGCTGATCGGCATCTCCTATCTGGCCATCGCCAAGGCAGCTATCATGCCGGCTCTGCTTTACTACCTGGGGGCCTTTGTGGCCCTGCATTACCTCTCCAAACGGCTGAAAATCTTCGGGGAGGGCTGCAAGGACAGGATTTTGATGATGGAATTTGCAATCATCTTTATTCCCCTGGCTGTGTTCGTGGCATTCCTGGCTGTGGGGTATACGGTGACCAAGGCTGCTTTCTACGCTACGGTGATTTCTCTGGTGGTGACGGCATTCAGTTTCTTCATGGCAACTAAAAGTCCCGGTCAGACGGCTAGACAGTCCGGCGGGCTGTGCATGAAGGTTGCTACTTCGGGGGCTGAGAGCATTTTAAGCATGGCAGGTCTGCTGGCAGGGGCACAGATTTCCATTGCCCTCATTTCCCAGACCGGCTTTGGAGTGAAGCTGTCCAGCCTGATTGTGGGCCTGGGCGGAAATTACCTGTTCCTGTGCCTGCTGTTGTCCATGGTGGTGTGTTTTATCCTGGGCATGGGCCTGCCGCCTACCGCGGCATATGTGCTGGCGGCGGCAATCCTGGCCCCGGCCCTGATCTCCCTGGGTTTAGATCCTCTGGTGGCTCATCTGTTTGTGTTCTATTTCTCCACGATAGGGGCAATCACTCCGCCGGTGTGCGCGGCCGTGTTCCTCAGCTCGGGCATCGCGGAATCCAATTGGCTGAAAACGGGCGGGCTGTCCGTACTGCTGGCAATTCCGGCATTTATCGTGCCCTTTACATTTGCCTACAATGACGCGCTGATGCTCAGCGGTTCTGTGCCGGAGATTGTTCTGGGCGTGATTACCAGTGCGGTGGGTGTTTTCTTTATTGGCATGTCCATTGCCGGATTTACCAGCCGGGAGATGAATATCCTGTCACGTGGCCTGATGTTTGCGGGTGGAGTGGCCATGATTGTTCCTCATATGATGGTCAGCATAATCGGACTTGTGGTCTGCGGGGCGGCATTTTTCATGGCAGGCGGCCTTAAGAAGCAGCAGAAAGCGGAGGCATAGCATATGGCGAGAATTACAATGGAAGGGGCCTGCGACCTGCATATTCACACAAGCCCTGATATATTTGAACGGATTGCAGATGATGTGGAGACTGCTATGGCCTGCAGAGATGCGGGTATGAAGGCCATCGTATTTAAATGCCATGCGGATACCACTATGACCCGGGCCTGGCATACGCAGAACCAGGTGCCGGGGATTAAGGTCTTTGGCGGAATCACCCTGAATCTGAATGTGGGAGGGATAAACCCTGCGGCGGTGGATGTGGCGTTGAAACTGGGAGCAGCGGAAGTATGGCTGCCATCCTACCATTCCCTGGCCCACTTTAAGGCCACCGGGAAAATGGGCGGTTATGGCCATCAGGGCGCGGATATGACCACCAACTATCCGGTGAAGCCAATCACCATATTGGATGAACAGGGGGAGCTGATACCGGAGATCTGGCCTATTTTGGAGCTGGTGAAGCAGCATGATGCGATTCTGGGAACCAGCCACCTGGGCGCAGAGGAAGGGCTGAAGCTGATCCGCGCAGCCCGGGAGGTTGGCTGCAGAAAAGTGGTACTGACCCATCCATTCTTTGCACCGCCGTCCTGCACAATCGCCCAGATCAGGGAAGCGGTGGAACTGGGAGCCTTCTGTGAGTTCTGCTCCGGTAACGCCCTGAGCCCCATACCGGCGCCCATCTCCCTGGATCTCTATAAAGAGGCGGTGGATGCCTGCGGCAGCGGCCATTTTATTATCTCCAGTGACACAGGCCATCCCAGAAAGACAATGGCCCCTGAGACCAGCCGTATGTTTGGACAGAGCCTGGTATACAAAGGGGTGAAGCAGGAGGATGTGGAGCGGATGCTGAAGGAGAACTATCATCAGCTGCTGGATTTTGATTAATAGAAGAGTATAAGAAAAGGCAGTGCCCATGCACATTGTGTTGGGTGCTGCCTTTTTGAAATTATCAGGAAATCTGGTCCATAAAAGCTTGAACAGTCTCAGCCCGTGCCGCCAGCTTCAGCCATCCGCGCAGTCGGGTGTAATCGCCTTCGCTGCGAATCCGCTGTTCCAATTCTTCGGGGACCGGGCCAAGGTCATTGAGCAGGGACAGGATATTCTCGATGTTTTCTTCCAGTTTTCCAGTAGCAATGCCTTCTGCGATTCCAGTGGCGATTCCTTCTGCAACCCCTTCCTCATAACTAATCTGTTTCTCGCTTCTGATATGAAGTTCATCATCATATTCCGACAAGATCATTTCCCTCACCTCCTCGCGATGCTTTAACAAAAAGTCTTTTAAGATATCATGATTAATACACTCAGCCACAGCCCGGTCTACAGCGGCCTCCAGTTTAAGGCTTTGGTCCAGGCCAGAGCGGACCTCATTTACCAGGTATGCATACTCATAGAGCTTCCGGCAGCCCTTCATGATCTGCTGGTTATGCCCGTGGTTGATGTTCAGAACATCGGCAACGCATTCCAGGCTGGCGGAGGAAGCGCCATCCGGGCAGAAGGAATCCGACAGACGAAGCTCCATCCTGTCCGGCATGTTCCGGCTGCCGTTGAAGAAGACAATATAACGGGGGACGGGCAGCTCCAGCCGTTTTCTGGAATAAAGGTCCAGCTGATTTTCTTTGACATATCCCTGATACAATCGGCTGAAGTAAAACAATCCCCGCAGCGGCATGTTGGGACACCAGGTACTCTGCGTTTCATACAGGTTTAAATACCTGCCGATGAGGAAGGAAACATCATTTTTCATCCCCATAAACAATACATCCTCAATGGTGGTGACAGTCAGCTGGTCAGCATTCTCATAGCTGGACCCATTGACCGCGTTGTAAAGCTCCAGCAGTTCCTGCTTCCCGCTGAAAATCATCCGGAACAGGCAGTCTTTATAACTGCGGTTTACATGCACATTTGCCATGAGCAGTTCTCCTTTCATTGTACTAAAGGTTTGTAGTTTTGTAAATATTTGTGGAAGGATGGATTCAGAAAAGAATCATGAACCACAGAAGCCCATTTATGGGCTTAGATACTCCCGGAAGATTGCCGGAGAGATAGATACAGGATAGCACAGTTTTGGAGAACAGACAACTTGAAAATGGAAAAAGCAGCCCGGCATCTGCGCAGGCTGCTTATAAGCATTACGTTTTGACTATTTCACTTCATCCAGCTTAAACTCAAAATACTTCACTGCATTGTTATAAGAAATCCCCTTAATAATAGATTCCAAAGCCTTCATATCAGCGGGGTACTCGCCGTTTTCCACCCAGCCGCCGATGATATCGCAGAGAATGCGGCGGAAATACTCATGACGTGTATAAGATAAGAAACTTCTGGAGTCGGTCAGCATACCGATGAAATTGCCCAGGCAGCCTAAGTTGGCCAGTTCGCTCATCTGCTCGGTCATGCCCAGCTTGTGGTCATTGAACCACCATGCGGAACCGTGCTGGATCTTGCCGGGAACTTTCTCCTGGAAGCAGCCGATAATGGAGCCGATAGCGGAGTTGTCATTGGGGTTCAAGGAGTAGAGAACCGTCTTGGGGATCTCATTGGAAGCGCTTAAGGCATTGAGGAAATCAGCCATCTGCGCGCTGGGAGCGTAGTTGTTGATACAGTCATAGCCGGTGTCGGCGCCCAGCTGCTCGAACATGTAGGCATTGTTGTCGCGTTTGCAGCCGTAGTGGATCTGCATCACCCAGTTCATACTGTTGTACTCTCTGGCCACGAACAGCATGAAGGCGGTTTTGTACTTTAACTCCTCCTCCTTGGAGATGGCCTCGCCCTTTAAGCCTTTCTGAAGGATAGCGTCGACCTCCTCATCGGAAGCGGGGGCGTACATTACATACTCCAGCGCATGGTCGGATACGGAGCAGCCGTTGGCGGCAAAGTAAGACATGCGGTTCTTCAGCGCAGCCTTTAAGGAAGCCAGATCAGTCACCTGAACACCGCTGACTTCGGAGAGCTGCCCAATGTATGCTGCAAATGTTGGCTTTTCCACGTTCATGGCCTTGTCCGGTCTCCAGGCAGGCAGAACCTGTACATCAAAAGTGGGATCGGCCGCGATCTTCTGGTGCCATTCCAGGGTGTCAACAGGATCGTCGGTGGTGCAGATCAGGGTGACGCCGGAGGCCTTGATCATGCCGCGTACAGTGAGAGAATCCTGCTGCAGCTTGGCATTGCACAGGTTCCAGACCTCCTCGGCATTGTCGCCGTTTAAATAACCCTCAAAACCAAAATACTTGCGCAGTTCCAGATGGCTCCAGTGGTACAGGGGATTGCCGATCAGCTTGGGCAGGGTCTCGGCCCAGGCCTGGAACTTCTCACGGTCGCTGCCGGAGCCGGTAACAAACTTCTCGTCCACGCCGTTGGAGCGCATCTGGCGCCATTTGTAATGGTCTCCGCCCAGCCAAACCTGTGTAATGTTGTCAAATTTACGGTCCTCGCAGATTTCCTGGGGATTGATATGACAGTGGTAGTCAAGAATGGGCATATTCCCGGCATAATCATGGTACAGCGTTTTCGCCATATCGGTGGATAATAAGAAATCTTTGTCCATAAACTGTTTCATGTGTGGTAATCCTCCTTGAAATTAAAAATTAGTGGTTTCTCTTTTTATAAGATCAGAGGCAATGGTGGTCCTGCTGGGGACGTTCATGCCGCTGAAAACACCCATAAGCGTGTTGATGGTGGTGGTGCACAAAGCTTCTACCTTGCTGTCGATGGAGGTGATCTCCGGGTCGGTGCAGCGGGAGAGTATGGAGTTATTGTATCCGATAATGGAGAGTTCATCCGGTATGGACAGCCCCGCCTCGTGGGCAAACTTGACGGCCCCAACTGCCAGGGAGTCATCGGAGGTCACAACCGCGTCAAATGTCAGCCCCTTTTCCCGCAGGGATAAAAGGGTGTCCCTGGCGCTGGTGATATCCTTGGGACACTGCTGGATCAGATCCTCGGAGACGGCAAGTCCAAGATCCCTGTGGGCATCCTTGTAGCCTTCCAGCTTATTGACCCCGCTGAAGGAGTAGCTGGTGTACAGATATAGAATGCGTCTGCGCCCGGACTTCAGCAGCTGGATGGCAGCGTGGTGTACTGCTGCGTGGTCATCGCACAGGGTGCTGTAAATGTTGTCCCCCTCCAGATAACCGTTGACCAGCATAAGCGGCAGTTCTTTGGCCGCATCGGTGAGATAGCTGTTATCCTTGGGCCGCATCTCCACGAACTTGGAACCGGCCAGAATGATGGCGTCCACCCGCTTGGAGCGCAGCAGGTTAAAATACTTCTGCTTGGCGTCCAGGTCGTAGCCGGTGCAGCACAAAATGGCGTCATATTCATAGCTGCGCAGCCCCCGCTCCAGATAATAGATGGCATTGGCCAGATAGGGGTCTGAGGAATCGGAGCACATGATCCCAATGGTCTGCATGGTGTTCAACCCTAAGCCACGGGCAAATACATTGGGGGTATAACCCAACTCGGCCATGACGTTTAAAACCTTGCTGCGTGTTTTCTCGCTGACGTTGGGATTGCCGTTCAAAACACGGGAAACAGTGGCAATCGAAACGCCTGCATGCTTGGAGACATCGTATATATTCATATTGCTAACCTCACATTCTGTAAGCGCTTACACACTACCATTATTATACATAAACCCAGTAATTATTGCAATACTTTTCTATTTTTTTATTGACTTATTCCCCGTCACCCAGTAGAATAATTGTAAGCACTTACATAAATGCGGACAGATTGTGCAGAAGTGCCGGCCTTTTCCGCGTTTGTGAATAAAACCAGCATCTATGAAAATAATAGGAGAAGAAGACATGCAGGACATTGTGAAGATCAATCAGAATGACAACGTAGCTGTTGCACTGCGCCCCATTTTAAAGGGAGAGACCCTGGACGCAGGGGGAGTGCAGGTGACTGCCGCTGAGGAGATTCCCCAGGGCCACAAATTTGCCCTTAAGCACATTGGCGCAGGGGAACAGGTTGTTAAATACGGTTTCAGCATAGGGTATGCTAAGGAGGACATTGAGCCAGGACAGTGGATTCACGTGCACAATGTAAAGACCGGCCTGGGAGATGTTCTTTCCTATAATTATGAACCCGCAGACGGTGACGTGGAGCCCACGGAGCAGGCATATTTTGAGGGCTACCGCAGAGCGGACGGCAAGGTGGGCGTGCGCAATGAGATCTGGATCATCCCCACTGTGGGCTGTGTGAATTCTATTTCCAAGGCTCTGGAAGCCCGGGCCAGGTCACTGGTTCAGGGAAATGTGGAGGACGTGATTGCATTTCCCCATCCCTATGGATGTTCCCAGATGGGCGATGACCAGGAGAATACCAGGACAGTGCTGGCGGACATGATCCACCATCCCAATGCAGGCGGCGTGCTGGTGCTGGGACTGGGCTGCGAGAACAGCAATATTCCTGTGCTCATGGACTATATCGGCGAATATGATGAGCAGCGGGTGAAATTCCTGCAGTGCCAGGATGTGGAGGATGAGATGGAGGCCGCCATGGAGCTGCTGAAAGAGCTGGCGGACTATGCAGGAGCATTTTCCAGAGAGAAGATCGATGCAGGGGAGCTGGTGATCGGCATGAAATGCGGCGGCTCAGACGGTCTGTCAGGCATCACGGCCAACCCTGTTGTGGGTGCATTTTCCGACCTGCTGGTGAGCAAGGGCGGCACCACGATCCTGACCGAGGTTCCGGAAATGTTCGGTGCGGAGACAATCCTGATGAACCGCTGCGCCACCCCGGAGCTCTTTGACAAGACGGTGGATCTGATCAATGACTTTAAGAACTACTTCACCAGCCACAACCAGACTATCTACGAGAACCCGTCTCCAGGCAACAAAAAGGGCGGCATCTCCACCCTGGAGGACAAATCCCTGGGCTGCACCCAGAAGTCAGGCTCCGCCCTGGTGAGGGGCGTCCTGGGCTATGGCGAGCCGGTAAAGGTGAAGGGTCTGAACCTGCTGTCCGCTCCAGGCAACGACCTGGTGGCTTCCACCGCCCTGGCAGTGTCGGGAGCGCACATTGTGCTGTTTACCACCGGGCGCGGAACCCCCTTCGCCTCCCCTGTCCCCACTGTGAAGATCTCCAGCAACAGCAAGCTGGCCGGCCACAAGGAGAACTGGATTGATTTTAACGCTGGCCGCATGGTGGAAGATAAGACCAAGGCGGAGATGGCCCAGGCGCTGTTTGACTATGTGCTGGAGGTGGCTTCCGGGCGGAAGGTGAAGGCCGAGGAGGCCGGTTTCCATGATATGGCGATCTTTAAGCAGGGGGTAACGTTGTAGGGAGAAATGCAGCCAGCCCCAGCCCCGCAGAGCGCAGCGTGGCGGGGCACTCCTGCCAGTTGGAATGCAGCCAGCCCCACAGAGCCCAGTGCAATGGAGCACTTCTGCCAGGCAAAATGCAGCCAGCCCCAATTCTATACAATCAGCAAATAAACCGGAATACTCCGGGCAGGTTCCCCGGTCCATGGGAAGATCTGCCCGGAGTAAATTTATATTGCGCAATCCCGGCAGAGGGTGTATACTACTATCAGAAATATCGTATATACGGTTTTGAAATGCATATGCGAATAACAAGGAGGCCGGGAACTATGAAACTCAACAGAACCACCCTGCGCACCGTTGATATACTGAAGCTGGTGTCCAGGAAGCCGGACGGCATCACCCTGGATGAGATCTGCGAGCGTCTGGATCTGCCCAAGACCAGCGCCTATGATATTGTAACCACCCTGGTGCAGACCGGGATGATCCATGTGGCCAAGGAGCAGAAGCAGCGCTATCACATCGGGCTGACGGCATACCGCATCGGCATCAATTACACCAACAACCTGGATTTTATCAGTGTCATTGACCCGGTGCTGAAGGCATTTTCCCGGGAGGTGGGCAAGACGGTGTTCTTCGGGATACGGTCCGACGATGAGATCATTTACATCTGTAAATTTGAGCCGGAGAACCCGATTATCACCACCGCCACTGTGGGCACCAAGAACCCGCTGTACTGTACGTCTCTGGGCAAAGCCATCCTGGCCTTTACGCCAAAGGAGGAGGCAACGCCTGTGCTGGAGCGGCTGAACTTCGAGAAAAAGACAGAGCGCACCATCCTCACCAGGGAGGCGCTGGAGACAGAGCTTCAGACCGTGCAGGAGAGAGGTTACGCGCTGGATGCCAGGGAGTTGGAGGAACACATGGAGTGCGTGGGTTCTCCTGTGTTTGGCCAGGACGGAACCGCCATCGGAGCCATCAGCGTTTCCAGCCTGTTTAAGCCTGCGGAGGACTATGATGCCCTGGGCGTCCTGGTTCACAAAAAGGCCTTGGAACTGTCCCGGCTGCTGGGCTATCTGGGGAAATTCTGAGGGCATAAAAATTTCATGATTTTATCCGATTTTACAGTTGACAAATAGGAGAGCAGCGATTAATATTGAAGTATAATCGTATTTATGAAAGATATTCGCATATGCGAATAATAAAAGGAGAAGAAAGATGAAAAAAGAGCAAGTTTTAGCAAGAATGAAAGAAGATTGTCTGGTTGCTGTTGTTCGGGCAAAGAACTATGAGCAGGGGGAGAAGGTTGTGGATGCAATCGTCTCAGGCGGAATCAACTTCATCGAGCTGACCATGACCATGGATGATGGAGATCCCGTTGGATTCATCAAACTGATGTCTGAAAAATATAAGAGCAACGACAAGGTAGTAATCGGAGCAGGAACCGTTCTGGACCCTGAGACCGCAAGGGCGTGCATCCTGGCCGGCGCCAACTACATCGTAAGCCCCGCGCTGAACCTGGATACTGTGAAGCTGTGCAACCGCTACAGAGTGCCCATGCTGCCCGGCGTTATGACTCCAACCGAGGCAGTAACCGCCATGGAGGCAGGCTGTGACATCATCAAGATCTTCCCTGGCAACATCGTGGGACCGGCAGCCATCAGCTCCTTCAAAGGACCCCTTCCCCAGGGCGAGTTCATGCCCTCAGGCGGCGTTGATGTGGACAATGTTGACAAGTGGATCAAGGCCGGCGCTTATGCAGTGGGAACAGGAAGCAGCCTGACCAAGGGCGCTAAGACCGGAGACTTCGCTGCAGTTGCGGCTAAGGCACAGGAATTTGTTGCGGCAGTTGCAGCGGCAAGAGCTTAATCAGATAAGACAGTCCCGGTTTCCGGGTACAGATAACATTATTGAAGGAAAGCGCCGCACATGAGCCGGCGGGAAAAGTAAAGGAGAATAAATCAATGGCAAAAGTAGTAACCATGGGCGAGATCATGTTGAGATTATCTACCCCGAATAACGAGAAATTCATTCAGGCAGACGAATTTGATGTAAACTACGGCGGCGGAGAGGCCAACGTGGCAGTTTCTCTGGCCAATTACGGACATGACGCCCAGTTTGTGACCGCAGTACCGGCCAACCCCATCGGTGAGTGCGCAGTAGCGACCATGAGAAAATACAACGTAGGCACCAAGTTCATTGCCAAGAGCGGCGAGAGACTGGGCATCTACTTCCTGGAGACCGGTTCCGCCATGAGAGCATCCAACGTGGTTTATGACCGCGCCCACAGCTCCATCGCTACCGCAACCCCTGATCAGTTTGATTTTGACGCCATTTTCTCTGACTGTGACTGGTTCCATTTCACTGGCATCACACCAGCCATCAGCGATGAGGCAATCGTGCTGACCGAGGCCGCTTTAAAGGCAGCCAAGGCCCACGGCGTGACGGTTTCCGTTGATTTAAACTTCCGCAAGAAACTGTGGTCCTCCGAGAAGGCTCAGAAGGTTATGACCGACTTCATGCAGTATGTGGACGTGTGCATCGGCAATGAGGAGGACGCTGAGAAGGTTCTGGGCTTTAAGCCGGGCGCCACAGACGTTACCTCCGGAGAGCTGGAGCTGGGCGGCTATGTTGATATCTTCAACCAGATGGCTGACAAGTTCGGTTTCAAGTATATTATCAGCTCCCTGCGCGAGAGCCACAGCGCTTCCGACAACGGCTGGTCCGCTTGCATCATGGACGGCAAGACACGTGAATTCTACCACTCCAAGAAGTATCATGTTACCCCCATCGTTGACCGCGTAGGCGGCGGCGATTCCTTCGCAGCAGGTCTGATCTGCGGCCTCTTAGACGGCAAGGACATGAAGGCGGCTCTGGAGTTTGCAGTTGCAGCTTCCGCGTTAAAGCACACCATCCCCGGTGATTTAAACCTGGTGACACGGGCAGACGTTGAGAACCTGGCCGGCGGCGACGGTTCCGGACGTGTACAGAGATAATTAAAGAGATATCTGCGAAACGGCTAAACCTGAAAAGGTATTAGCCGTTTCTAACTAAAAGGAGACTGAGTATGGATAAGAAGAGCAGCAGAAATTTTGACCTCCTGACACTGGGGCAGCTGTTACTCAGGCTGTCGCCGCCGGACAATGAGCGTTTGTCCAGGGGAGATACCTTTGTAAAACAGGTGGGGGGAGCGGAGCTTAACGTGGCCGTGGGCGCAGCCCTGCTGGGACTGCACACAGGCGTGATCTCCAAGCTTCCGGCCCATGACATCGGCAGCTTCATGAAGGGAAAGATCCGCTCCTATGGCGTCAGCGACGATTTTTTTATGTACGACCATTCAACCTCTGCCAGGGTTGGGATCTATTACTATGAGAACGGGGCGTACCCCAGGAAACCTAAGGTGATCTATGACAGGACTAACAGTTCATTCTACTCCCTGAACATAGACGAGATCCCAGACGAGGTCTACACAGCTTCCAAATGTTTCCACACCACGGGCATCACTCTCGCCCTGAACGAGCAGCTGCGCCGCACTACAATTGAGATGGTGAAGCGTTTTAAGGCAGCGGGGACCCTGGTCAGCTTTGACGTGAATTTCCGGGGCAATCTGTGGAGCGGCGACCAGGCCAGGGAGACGATTCTGGAGATTCTGCCCTATGTGGATATATTCTTCTGCTCAGAGGACACGGCCAGGCTCACATTTTTAAAGACAGGCACTGCTAAAGAAATGATGAAGAGCTTCACCGAGGAGTTCCCTATCTCCATCGTGGCCTCCACCCAGAGAATCGTTCACAGCCCCAAACGCCATACCTTTGGGTCGGTGATCTATGATGCAGCCCGTAAGGAGTTCTATGAGGAAGAGCCTTACCGGGATATTGAGGTAGTGGACCGCATCGGAAGCGGCGATGCCTACATTTCCGGCGCCCTGTACGGACTGCTGAGCACCGGCGGTGACTGCGCCAGAGCCGTTGCCTACGGAAATGCCACCGCAGCGGTGAAGAACACCATACCGGGAGACCTTCCATCCTCCAATTTAGATGAGATTGAGACCATCATACAGGCCCACAACCAGACCGGCCGCCAGAGCGAGATGGCCCGTTAAGCAATATAACAGCCCCGTCTTTCAGCATTTTTCCAAAATCTGTATGTCCCTTGGGCAATCTGTGGTATACTGGATGCAGATACCAGTAACCTGCGGACCAGAGTATGGAAATGTGAAAGGCGGGGATTATTTTGTTCAAATTACAGATGATGGCATTGCTGATGGTACTGATAGCGGGCGGCCTGTCCAGCCCTTTTGACCAGCCGGAGCCTGACTACGGCCAGGAGGAGGCGCCGTATACCTTTGACCTGCTGGATGAGGGGGCGTATGGCCTGAATGTGGAGGGGCAGTGGACTGTGGGCCCGGGGCCGGACTCCATTCCCTGGGGGATCTGGTTTGCCAATTCGGATGCCATTATGCTGGCGGATATCCAGCCTGCGGACCCGGGCTGCAAGGCGTTTACCGGGAACTGGACGGAGGACAATTCCGCAAGGATGCGGCAGCTGGCCTTCGAGTATCTGGGGGATGAGGTGGAGTCCGCAGTGCCCTTTATGGAGGAGTCATGGGACGGTACCGCACTCTATGGAATCGACTATGTGTATACCCGGGAGGATACCACTTTTTATGTGACGGTGTGCTACCGGTTCTGCGATACATACACCCTGGAGCTGATCAGTATTGACCCGGATTCCGAGAGCCGTTCCAGAGAGGTGGCCAGAGACGCCGCCGAATCCTTCGAGGACATGGGAGGCCCGGCCCATATGACCACAGTGCGCCCGGAGGTGATGATGGGCGGGGAGAACTGGCCCTGGCCACATCTGCACAATCCCTTTGCCATCTCCCAATACTATATGGATATCGAGTCCCCGCCCGGGCCCAGTGAGGCGCGGAAAAAGACGGACTATGAGATCCAGTGGAAGGACAAGGGCATGGAAATCCTTGTGCGGGCTGTGATGAAGAAGGAGAAGGGGCCGGTGATGTCCAGCGACCTGGACCGTATCACCGAGTTCGGCGTGATCGGCTGGCTGGGTGATTTCTACCGGGTGAGCACCAATGAGCGGATGATTGAGATCCCAAGAATTGGAATTGATATTCAGACCATTGAGGATGTGAAGGAGTTTAAGAACCTGGTGAGCCTGGATATAGAGCTTCAGGAGCAGGGCATAGGGGACGTGTCGGCTATCAGCTCCATGACCGGCCTGACTAACTTAAGCCTGATCGTCAGCCCGGAGCTTGAGGACCTGGAATTTCTGGGGCCGCTGACCAATCTGGAGTATCTGATGATGTGGGGAGGAAGTTATCCCAAGGTGACGGATATCAGTGTGTTGAAAGGGCTGACGAAACTGAAGAGCGTGATGCTGGTAGCGCCCTCTCTGACGGATGTAAGGGTGCTGGCAGAGCTGCCCAGCCTGCAGCAGCTGTATCTTAACTGCAGCCCTGATGTGGATAAGGAGCCCTTGATACAGGCGGAGCAGATTGAGAGCCTGATGGTGAATGCCGAGACCATACGGTAGAAGGAGTTGACAATGGAAAATGAAGAAATCCTGTCCTGTTCCAAGGAAAAACGTCTGGAATATTACTTTAAAATATTGAAGCAGCCAGATAGCCAGCGTCCCCATGCGGACACACTTCTGGAACAGCTGGGGCTGACGGAGCAGGACTCGCTTGAGTACCAGCGGCAGAAAGAGAATGAAGTCAGCATGAAACCTGGGAAAAAACGGGATCTGGCGGTGAGGGAAGTAGTCCGTCCGCTGCTGAAGTCCGCCGGCTTTAAGGGCAGAGGGCTGAACTGGTGGAAGGAGCTGGAGGACAGCTGGCTGCTGGTCCATATGCAAAGCTCCCGTTTCAACGGCGCGAGCACAGGGTCCAACTTCAGTTTTAACTTCAGTGTCACGAAAAAGGATGAGCTGCGGGGAGAGATTGACCAGCAGTGGATGTACAATCAGCTGGATAGTTTGTCACAGTCCCTTTTTCTGCCGTACTGCGGCTATCTGTCGCCCTATATATTGGGCTATGATTACAAGATTGACGGTTACCAGGATTATCTGCCCACGGATGAGCCGGTTGAGTCCATCATGGCTCAGATGAGAGAGGATTTT
>OKVW01000671.1_pt1 | contig 18417 bp, 15 predicted proteins | sample 1606991 | NCBI WGS metagenome assembly OKVW01 (sample SAMN03281021, study PRJEB24777) | human gut metagenome | isolation source: fecal sample PR177 from 1 month old male Malay infant, vaginal delivered...
CCGCCGTATTCCTTCCCTTGACAGAGGACACGGTCTTGTCGCCCTCCAGGGTAGTGGCCAGGCACATCTGGCCGCCTGTCATGCCGAAGATGCCGTTGTTTACCACAATCATGGTGATCGGCACATCGCGGACCGCTGCAAAACAGGTTTCAGCCAGGCCGATCACGTAGGAACAGCCGTCCCCTGCGTGTACATATACATTTGCATCAGGCCTCACCTTCTTGATGCCCGTGGCTACGGAGGCACAACGTCCGTGGGGGCCTGCAATTCCGTCAAAATTCAGGGCGTCTAAGGACCAATAGGCGCAGGCGATATCCACCACCGCCACCGTCTTTTCCGCCAGTCCCAGTTCTTCCACCACCTCGGCGATCAGACGCTGGATAATCCCATGTCCGCAGCCGCCGCAGTAGCCCGCTGTCTGGATAATGGATTCCGGTTTCATTAAACTCGTCATATTACAGCACCTCCATCGGTTCAATTTCTCCTGCCAGAATCTGTCTGCAGTAATTGATGATTCCCTCTGCGGTGGGAACCTCCACTGCGGTCAGATATCCGTAGAGGGGTCTCTCGTGCCTGCAGGCCAGCAGCACATCCTCACCCATCTGGGAGGACAGGCTCATCTCCACCGTCACATACCCCTTCACATGGTCCGGGATATCGGCAAATGCTTTTCTGGGGTAGGGCCACACGGAGATGGGACGGATCAGCCCCAGCTTCATCCCCTGGGCCCTGGCCTGGCGGACCGCCGTCTTGCAAACCCTGGCGGAAATGCCGTAGGCCACCAGAACCAGCTCTGCATCCTCTGTACCCACTTCCTCCCAGCGCTGTTCTGTATCAAACATGGTCTTAAACTTCTCCCGCATCATCTTGTCAAATGCTTCCTTGCCGATGGTACGGTCTAAATTAGTCACCTTGTTCTTCTTCTGGTCCTTTGTCTTGTTCCCTGTGATAGCCCAGTCAAACCGGTCCATATCATGCTCCTTGGCCTCAGGCAGGGAGCACTGCTCCACCATCTGGCTGATAGCGCCGTCGCTGAGGATGATCACCACGTTCCGGTACTTTTCCGCCAGGTCAAAGGCCTCATATGTAAGCTTTGCGCACTCGTCCACGGAAGCCGGAGCCAGCACCAGGCAGCGCTTGTCGCCGTGGCCTCCGCCCCGGACGGCCTCCCAGTAGGAATCCTGGCCCTCGGTGATCTCACCGTCGCCCAGGCCGTAACGCATCACATCCACAATCACCGCCGGCAGGTTGTAGGAGGAGAGATAGGATATCCCTTCCTGCTTTAAATCAAATCCAGGCCCGGATGAGCTGGACATGCAGCGGGCGCCCGCAGCAGCGGCGCCCCACAGCATACTCATGCTGGCGATCTCATTTTCTCCCTGGATAAACACGCCTCCACGGTCCTCCATATGGGCGGCCATGTATTCCAGAATCTCACTCTGGGGAGTGATGGGATAACCGGCGTAGAACCGGCATCCCGCCCGAAGCGCCGCTTCCGCGATGGCTTCGTTTCCTTTCATCAATATTTTATCTGCGTTCAAGACTTCATTCCTCCAATCACTTCATTTACTCCACTGTGAACACATAGTCCGGGCACATGGTATAGCACTGCCCGCAGCCTATACATTTTTCCTCATCTATGGCCACTATCTCGTAGCCCTTTTTATTCACCTGTGTAAGGGGCAGGATCGCTCCCGTGGGACAGGCCCCCACGCAGAGCCTGCAGCCCTTGCACAGCTCAATGTCCGCTGTCGCTTTTTTCTTCGCCATTCTCTCACCTTCTCTTAATTTTTAATCATTTATATTATTCCTGTTCGTCTTCCACCGGCATGTCGTCCTCCGCCTGCTCGCACTTGGAGGCATTTCTGAAAGCGGATATCACTACCAGAATCAGGAGGAAGGCGATGGGGAAACCAATGATATTCCACATGCCCTTTACGGAGTTCACTCCCCCGGAGGCCACCAGCAGATAAGCGATAACGCCCATGATCGCTCCCATAACAATCTTGATCTTGTTGGGGGCTTCATCGTCCACGCTGAGTCCGTGGATACTGATCGTGGCCAGAGCCGCCGCCACCGGGTCGGCCATGGTGGCAAAGGATGTGAAGATGGATACCACAAACAGTATGGTCAGAAGCTTGCCCATGGGGAATGTATTCAGGATATAGAATATAGTGGACTGCATTCCTGTAGTGTTCACGCCATTCCAGATATCAAAGGTCCCCGTAGTCTGCAGATGCACGGTCAGGCCGCCAAACACGGCGATCCACACGATGCAGAATATGGAAGGAGCCAGCACGTTGACCAGAATGAACTGACGCACAGTCCTGCCCTTTGCCAGGCGGCTTAAGAACATCCCCAGAATCGGGGCATATACCACAAAGGAAGCCCAATACTGGATAATCCAGTCAGCATACCAGTTGTCCCCGGGAGCCATGGAATTCAAGATAGCCGTCTTCTCAAAGGGGTGATCCAGCAGGTAGGCGAAGGACTCTGTTCCCAGCTTCGCGCAGAAGGTGGTAGGTCCTAACACCAGTACATAGATCAGGATTGCAATGAACACAATGGTGGTAAAGGAGGAAAGCTTCTTTAACCCATTGCCGATTCCCGACACGCTGGAGGCAATAAACAGCACCACAATGATAATCGCCACAATCAGCCATACCAGCTTAGACTGGGGGAGTCCCGTGATGGATTCCACCCCTGCCCCAATCTGCATGAGTCCCACGCCCATGGAGCTTGCCACTGCCCCGCACAGGGAGAAGATCACAATGGCATGAACCAGGGTTTCAAACTTCCTGCCCTTTTTGCCGATGCTGGTGGTCAGTACCGGGCCGAATGCCAGGGGTTTCTTCATATTATAAGTAAGTATGGCAAATGCCACCGCGCAGATGGTGTACATGCAGTATTGAGGTACAGACCACTGCCACATGGTCTGGGAGATAGCGAATATGGCCGCTTCTCTGGACCCGGGCACCACCCCCGCCGCCGCGGGAGGGGTCATAAAGTGGAATATGGGTTCACCCATTGCCCAGAACAGCAGTCCGGTTCCAATACCGCCGCACAGGGACATTGTGATCCAGTTCCAGGTCTTAAAATCCGGCTTTGCAGCAGGGCCGCCGATTCTGATATTGCCGAACTTGGACAAAGCCAGCACAAAGGTCAGAATGATGATAATGATTGCCAGCAGTTCCAGGAACCACCCCACCTGGTCCGCCATGGCGTACATAATGGTGTTGAGCAGTTCGCCCATGGCCTCCTGCTTAAACACACCGAAGGCTATGAATATAATCAGACAGACCAGCGCCGGCCAGAATGCAAGTTTATTTAATTTGTGTTTGTTATCCATTTAGATCCCCCTTAAAAAACGTTCCCTTCCCGGTTTCAATAGTACACGTCGATATAATCCTGATCCTCGAAGAACTCGATCTCCCTGGCTCCCTCCAATTTCCCGTAATCCTCCTCCGACAGGTTCACAACCGGTATACTCTTGTTGTAAAAATGCTTTGCAATCAGGGGACCTGTCAGGATCACCGGATCGCTGCGCAGGTTGATAATGGCCGCAGGGGCACAGTCCAGGCGCACCTGCTCCAGGATCACCAGACCGGCTCCGCTGCTGCCCTTGCCAAATGGGAAGGCAAACACCTGGCCAGCCATATTCTTCTCATAACAGTCACTGCGGTTGTCGCGGATTAAGCCGCTCTGTGGATCTGCACCGCCCCAGAAACAGAAGGAATCCTTCGAATACAATAATTTTGCTCTCACATTGCCGGATACGGCTACCTTACATTTCATGCTCACTTTTTCCATGGTCTGACTCCTTTCACGATCTTACCTGCCACTGCCGTTTCAACGCACTCCCGCAGATTGCCGAATACGGGCTGGATGCCTCTCATGCTGAAACAGTATGTATCAAATTTTCCGGAATTGGACATGATGGTTTTGGTTCCCAGTTTCTGGGAACGGTACTCCAGGATACAGCCGTCGCTGTAGATCTGGATGCCCAGGGCAGTCAGCCGCTCATACAGCCCGCTGTCCTTTAAGCGGTCCACTGTAGCCCGGCCCACGATGATCCACAGCTCTGTGGCATCGCCGACCTTGCGTCCGTTCATCAGCATTTCCAGCTTGGCGCACTCGTCGTAGGAGAAATGCGGACATCCCAGAAGTACAATATCAATGTCCCCGTCCACCTCGTAGTTGGTCAGCTGACGCTCCGCCTCCTCCAGGTCCTTGATATGGATCTCCACCACCTCCTCAGGCTGCCTGCCGCCGAAGGCCATCTCCAGGGTCTGTGCTTCGGGTGTGACGCCGATCATGTGGAACAGGGCGATTCCGCCGGAGGAAGCCGCGGTGGCGCTGCACTGCTTTAAGTTGTCATTGGTAATATTGGCGGGCATCCCCTCAAGGGCCCAGATCCGGTCGCCCACAATGGAGCCGAAGGCGTAGGATACCAGAGGATACATGGACTCGTCCTCGAAATACTCCAGCTTGATGTCATCCCCCAGCTTCACCAGGCCCTTGGCGTACCGGTTCTCCGGCACATGAAGGCCGAAATAGGGGACTCTTCCGGCAATACCGCACAGCAGCTCCAAGGGGCCGGCATAGCGGTTGGTCCTGGCGCCTATGATGGAGTTATAATAACAAATTACGTTGGATTCCGCACAGGCCAGCTGCTGCCCAAAGGAGGGCTGGAAGCCTGCCTGGTACGGCGCGCAGGACCAGGTGGGAATAGCGCCCATCTTGATATGGGAAGCCTCGATCCGGCGTGTGGCGCTCATGACCTCCACATCGTGTTTCTGGCGGTGCCATTTCAGCATGTCGCAGGATGTGGCATTGGTGGTGGTGGGAACCGCGAACCTGGCCCCTTTCTCCGCAATCATCTCTGCAAATGCAACCTGGGCTTCCCCAGCGTACACTGTGCTGTCGTCATGGCAGCCCACGATCTCCACAAACCGCTCCACATCATGGAACTTTGCAAGATCATACAGAACCTGCATCGCCTGCTGCCGGACTTCCCCGTGATCGCCGTTCAGCATTTCCTTCTCATAACTTGTCAGTTTCATATATATCTCCTTTCTTACTTTGAATACTCGCATTTTGTGATTCCCAATCTTCCCTCAGCCATTTAAACAGCACAATCTCCATAAAGATAACCACAAACATAAAGGGGACCGCCACCAGGATGGCCAGGCTCTTCAGCGCAGAAAAATCGGCTTTGACAAACATCATGGACAGCGGCACCATAGTCAGCACCAGGCAGCAGAGAACCCGCAGCCCTGTGCTCACATTTCCATCCCGGTCCAGCCTGGATGTGACTGTCTGGGCCAGGGAAAAGGAGGCCGAATCCAGGCTGGAGGCCACGAATCCGGCGATCATTACCAGCATGATAAAGGGCAGCGCCTTTTCACCTCCCGGCAGTGTCCGAATCACCCCATACACCAGATCCTGCCCTCCGCCGTTTTTCAGCAGCTCAGTGACGCTGACGATTCCCTGGGTCTGGGCGTAAATGGCATATCCACCGTCTATGGCGAACAATACCCAAACGCTGATACTGATGCCAAACAGGCAGCAGAGGGATACCTCCCGTATGGTTCTGCCCTTAGAAACCTTGGCCACGAAGATTCCCATCAGCGCTGTATAGGTCAGGCAAAAGGCCTGGAAGAACAAGGTCCACTGCTCCGGGAAACCGGAATTTTCGATAGGGTCTGTGAAAAAGCTCATCCGCAGGTATTTATCCCCCATCCAGCCAAGGCTGCTGATGAAATTCTTCAGGATAAAATTGGTTGGCCCGGCAAACAGTATGTACAGCAGAAACAGGATACACAGCCCGGCCGCCAGGTTGCTGATGGTCTTTTTCCCCTTTTCCATTCCCAGAAACGATGTAAAAGTGAAGATCGCAGCGATCACCACCACCACGCCAACCTGGACGGCAAATGTAGTCTCCATTCCAAACACCTGCTTTAAGGCTCCTGTCTCCAGTGGAACCGCCAGCCCCAGTGTACATCCCGCTGCCCCCACAATGCAGAACACAACAGAGATATCAATGAGTTTGCCAATGATCTTTCTGTATTTAAAATCTCCCATCATCCGCTCACACACTGTGCTGACCTTCATAAATGACACCTTTTTATTGTAGACCGCGTAGGCCACCGCCACACCGGCCAGCACATAGGGGCCCTGGGTGGCAAATCCCCAGTGGAAAAAGGAATACCCCAGTGACGCTTCCAGCGCCTCCACCGAATAAGGGGGCAAATGCAGGCCCGGCGCCTCATAGTAACTGGCCCACTCTGTGAAGGACCAATAGACTGCCGCGGAAGCCAGGGCCGCCAGAGCCATCATGGTGATGTAGCTGAAATTGGAGTATTCCGGTTTCCCCTCCCCCAGTCTGATATTGCCGTATTTTCCAAATGCCAGATAAAAAGCCAGAATCGTTGTCACAAAGGTGAACACCATCAGCGGGACACAGAAGATCCGCGTTGCCCCCAGAAACGCCGAATTCACACCGGCAAGCATGGCATCTGGATAATTAGCCAGAAAAAATACGAAGGTAAATACCGAGAGAACTCCCACCCCCGCAGTAACCGGGCTGATCCCAAATTCCCCTTTCTTCATCCCCTCATCCTCCCCTCCTGATCTGTCCGATTGTATTTCTACCGGTACAATTAATCTATCAATATCTTACCTTCGGCAGGTCCGATTGTATATATTCAAACACACAAAGAACTATGGGCAAATACACAAAGTAATGATTATGCATAAAAAAGCCATAGGATCAAATGTTGAATTGTGTGATTCGCACAATTTTCATTCGTAATCCTATGGCTTTTGACATTTCACTTTAGACATTTGTGTTTCCCTGGCACCTACAGCGAGATGGTCCCGCGCACCAGGATAGCGCCCTTTCCGCCCACCTGGATCTTCACATTGCCCTCCCCGCAGTTCTTGATGTAAGTCAGTATCTTGCTGGGCCGACCCAGCTTTTCCCCCTGGATGAATACGCTCTCCTTCTTCTGCGGAACCATGCCTCTGCTGTAGAGATGGTAGGCCAGGGAGGCATTGGCAGTACCTGTTGCAATATCCTCCATCACTCCGTACAAAGGCGCAAAATTCCGGCATCTGGCTGCAGCTGTCCCGCTCTCATCAAGGGCATACACATGAAAGCTGGCCACCTCATATTCCCTGGACATCTTCTTCAGCACATGATAATCCGGGTCCACCTGCCACAGCTCCCCAAGGTTTTCCACTGGCACCATCAGATCCACAATTCCTGTGGACACAGCTGTGGGGTACAGCAGTATATCCCTTCCGTCCAGCCCTCTTCCATGCACTTCCTGGCAGCGGACCCCGAGAATCTCGTACAGCCTCCCCAGCTCCAGCTGGCTGCTGATCTCATGGACAGTCCTGCCCTCGCCCTGCTCGATCAGCACAAACCCCTCCTTGATCACTGCCTCCAGGATACCCACTGGGGTCTGGTAGCTGTATCTGCCGTCCTCTGTGATCCATCCTGCATCCATCATAGCGGTAAATGCTGCGATGGTTGCATGACCGCACAGATCCACCTCATCAGCCGGCGAAAAAAACTTCAATCCGAATTCACGTCCGCTCAATCTGCACACGAACACCGTTATGTTATACTTCAACTCCGCGGCCAGCTTCCCCATGTAAGCCGTATTAAGCGGCCCGCTGTCCTGATCCAGCAGGATAACCCCGGCTGTATTCCCGCCCATTACCTCCTCCGTGAATGCATCCACTATGTAAAAATTCATGATTTATCCATCTCCTCCCCGATCTCAGCCCGGTCACGGTTCTCTGCTGCCAATCACATCGCGGATCAACAGGGCAGTCCGTATATTCAGCAAATCATCGGTATTATCAAAATCGCAGTGCAGAATCCCCTCAATCTTCTTCAGCTTGTACAAAACAGTGTTCTTGTGCAGATACGCCGTCTCACTGACCTTCCTCACACTGCAGTTGCACTGGTAGTAGGTTTCCAGAAATGCGCACAGATCCGTATTATTCAGCTGGTCATACATTTCCAGCGCATCGAAATTCTCTTTCCGGAACTCCTCCAGAAATGCCTTGTCCCGGCATTCCAAAATCAGGCGGATCAGCCCCATCTGGCTGTAATGGTAGATCAGCCGCTCCTTCTGAAGCTCCGCCTGTACATATTTCGTTACAGCACACGCTTTCTGGCAGCAGTCCCCCAGCTCCTCCGGGTTTGTGGACATGCTGCCCAGCCCCGCCTTGACCACCAGACCCGGCCAGTTTTCCTCCAGCTCCACAGAAATCCTTCTCAGCTCCGACAAGAAATTCTCTCCCGCCGCGGGCTGTGAATCCCTCTCCCACATCAGGGACGCGGCGCCGTATTCCATAGGCAGAATTACGCTGGACACCGGCACAATTCCCCGGATTTTCTCCATCAGCTCCTGGCGCTGCTGCCGGAACTGCCGTTCCTCCGGCGCCTCCTCCCAGACCAGCTTGTACACACCTGTGAGATACTTCACCCCGTCCCGGATGCCCAGCTTGTCAAACACAGCCTCCGCCTGGGCATTTCCCCTGACAGTTATCTCACCCCGAAAGACTTTTTCCAAAAACTGGTGAACCGTCAGTTTTTCCTCCCGTTGTCCAAGCAGATACGCCCCAATCGCCCTGGCATACCCAGATATGGGCTTGGCCCAGTCCGCGGTCAGAAGCGGGAAGCCCTGCTCCTCAGCATAAGCGGCCACCCGGTCCGGCACTCGCCGTAAATGTTCTCCCCCTGTCAGAATCACCAGGCCGGAAAAATGCTGCCCGCAGCAGCATTTAACAAATTCCAGAAGCCCTTCCTCATTCTCAGCCTGGACTCCTGAGGTAAATCCCAGAATGCCCGGCCCTGCAAATGGAATCCTCTCCGCAGACTCCACTGTCTCAAACCATTCCCCCTCCCGGTCCAGCCCCTGCCTGCCCGCAGCCACCGCCAGATCCCCGCACTCCGGAAGTGACAAAATCTCATTTAATGTTTTCCCCACCAGAAGCGATACACCCCCTTCCCTTTTCTGCTGAATCGGTACTCTTTATAACATAATGCATAATAAATGGAGTGTCAACTGTTTCCAAACCGGCAGGCAGCTGGCTGCGGACGGTAAAACGCGCCTCAGATCCTTGCGGTTCTGGGGCGCGTTAATGTACCGGGCTGTATCGGGCTGCTATAGTGGCTGGATCGAAAGAATAGGGACAGCTAGCCCAAAAGAAATCCCGTGTACTGGCATACACGGGATTTCGCTTTGTGCCCAAATGGACATACTTAACTTCCTAGCTAAGATTATTCTACACCAAATCAAGTGTTATGTCAATATCACACCTTAAACCGGTACCCCACGCCCCATATCGTCTCAATATACTGGGGCTTCGCCGTATTAAACTCAATCTTCTCACGGATCTTCTTGATATGCACCGTCACTGTGGCGATGTCCCCAATGGATTCCATGTCCCAGATCTTGCTGAACAGTTCCTCCTTGGTGAATACGTGGTTGGGATTCTGGGCCAGGAAGGTCAGCAGGTCGAATTCCTTGGTAGTAAAGGTTTTCTCCTCTCCATTGACCCACACCCGGCGGGCTGTCTTGTCGATCTTCAGGCCGCGGATCTCAACCATCTCATTGGAGGGCTGACCGCTGCCGATGAGGCGCTCGTACCGCGCCATGTGGGCCTTCACCCGTGCCACCATCTCGCTGGGGCTGAAGGGCTTGGTAATATAATCGTCCGCCCCCAGACCTAATCCACGGATCTTGTCTATGTCTTCCTTCTTGGCGGAAACCATGATGATGGGCGTATTCTTCACTTCCCGGATCTTTTTGCAGATCTCGAAACCGTCGGTGCCGGGCAGCATCAGATCCAGAATAAATAAATCGAATTCCTCGTTCAGCGCTTTCTCAAGTCCCTCGGTTCCATTGTTCTTGATCTCCACCTCAAAGCCGGACAGTTCCAGATAATCCTTCTCCAGCTCTGCGATGCTCTCCTCGTCCTCAACGATTAGTATTTTGCTCATCCTGTATGACCTCCTGATATTTTCTTAGGACAAAATGAACCTCAGTTCCTATGCCCTCTTTGCTGGTAGCCCATATACGGCCTCCATGATCTTCGATGATCTTGCGTACAATGGACAGACCTATGCCGCTGCCTCCCTGAGAAGAATTGCGGGAAGAGTCGGTGCGGTAGAACCGGTCGAATATGCTGGGCAGATCCTTGGCCGCTATCCCTTTGCCGTTGTCCTCAATCTCTACCTGGATGAAATCACCCACGTCTTTGATCCTAATATTGATAATACCCTTTTTCTTATCCAGATATTTTACTGAATTGCCGATAATGTTGTTAATCACCCGCTTCATCTGCTCCGCGTCGGCGATAATAACCACTTCCTCGTCCACGTAGTTGAAATATCCCAGCTCGATGCTGCGTGATTCCATATCCAGTCCCACCTCATCGATGCAGTCCTTAAAATACTGGGCCACATTGATCTTGGAAAATGTATATGGGATCTTGTTTGTGTCGATCTTGGAGTAAAATGTCAGCTCATCGATCAACCGGTCCATGTCATTAGCCTTATTGTATATGGTACGGATGTATTTGTCCAGCCTTTCCGGCGAGGATGCCACTCCGTCCTGAATTCCTTCCACATATCCCTTGATGGCCGTGATTGGCGTCTTCAGATCATGGGAAATGTTGCTGATCAGCTCTTTGCTCTCCTTATCGTACTGTACCTTCTCCTCAGCGTTCTCCTTAAGCCGGAGGCGCATCTCCTCAAAGTCATTGCACAGCTGTCCGATCTCATCATCAGCGTCCACATCCAGCGTAAAGTCCAGGTTGCCGTTCTTGATCTTCTTGGTGGCCTCCTGCAGCTTGTTCAGCGGACTTAAAATGGATCGGTATACCCACAGTGTCAGCGTGATTCCCGCCACCACCAGGATGACAATTCCCAGGAACAGCATCTCGCGGATCATGGATTTCACTTCAGGCACCAGATCTCCCACATTGGACACGATAAACACACTTCCCTTTATCCCGTCAGAATACTCAAAATCCATGGGTTTGATCAGATGCTGGCTCTCTCCGTCCAGATATACACCGCCCTCCAGGTCGCCTCTGATGGTCCCGAATTTCGACAGCTGGTCGAAGAGCTGCATATCCATCTTCTTGTCGCTGTCTCCGCAGTAAACAATCTCATCGCCTTTGCGCACAATCAGGTACGCATAGTGGCTCTTTAATTCTTCATTAACCTTATCCAGATATCCCTGGTCCTCATACAGCTCCGGCTCGTTCTTCAAGGTCTGCCTGATCTCCTCCTGTGACCGCTTGGTCAGCCGGTTGAATATCTGCAGGGAGTTGCCGGAAAACAGATCCACATTATCTGTCAGCTGGTATTCTTTTTTGAAGGAATTCGTCTGATAGCTGGTGAGTCCCACAACTGCCACATAAAACAGCATGAGCGGAACAATGGTTATGATCAGAAATGCTACTGCCAGACGGGTTTTCAATCTCATAGGGGCTGCCTCCTTCATCTATTTTTATTGCCCCCGGATATGCATGCACATCCGGGGGCAGCCTGTCACCCGCTTCCTGTAAGTATACCACATTTACCTATCTACGTTTATAAAATGATTCTAAATTTTATAAATTTACCCTCTTCCTTCCTTGTTTCCTGCCGTATATTTGTTATAATGGATGTATTTGGGAGGTAACCGACCATGAAAACACAATACAAAAAGCTAAGGGGCCTGATTCCCGGGTATGCCCTGCTCCCTCTGCTGTTTGCCGCAGCCTTTAACGGGCTGGTGTACAGCGGCTCCAAGCTGATTTCAGCAGGCTGGACGCATTACAACCCAACCAGCTTTCTGGATGGGTATATACCGTTTATTCCCCAGTTCCTGATCATTTATCTGGGCTGCTACCTGTTCTGGATTGTAAATTATATCCTGATCGCCTGTCAGGATAAGGAGGAGTGCTACCGGTTTTTTACTGCTGACTTTCTTTCACGGGTGATCTGCCTGATCTTTTTTCTGGCGTTCCCCACCACCAACCAGCGCCCCCTGCTGCAGGATTCCGGCTTCTGGAACCAAGCGGTGGGACTGCTCTACTCAGTGGACACCCCGGTGAACCTGTTTCCTTCCATCCACTGCCTGGTCAGCTGGTTCTGCTACATTGGTATCCGTAAAAATACCAAAATCCCGCTGTGGTACCGCCGTGGTTCCTGCGTGATGGCCATTTTGGTGTTTATCTCCACACTGGTGACCAGACAGCACGTAATTGCGGATGTGGCCGGAGCCGTCATCCTGGCGGAAGTTTCGCTGCGGGTGGGACAGATCCCCGCACTGTGGAAGACATACGGACGGGTTTTCGACCACCTGGGAATATTTATTGAAAGGCATAGGAACCGGAAGAAACTGCCGGCCCACTATAACCATCGCAAAAAACAAAGGAGCCAATACCATGAAGCATAAAAGAACAGACCTCCGCCAGACACAGCCATCAGGCTTTCAGGACCGTCTGCTGCAGATGATTTACGGACACGCCGCAGGGCGGGCCCTGATCAAGCCGTTCACTCATCCGGCCATATCCAGAATCGGAGGATATTTTTTAGACTCGCCTCTGTCCTCGGCCTTGAATACCTTCTTCATACGGGCAAACCATCTTGATCTGTCCCAGTGTGAACGGCCGGCCGGAGGCCGCTACAGGTCCTTTAACCAGCTGTTCACCAGGAGACTGAATCCGGGCGCCCGCCCATTTGACCCGGATCAAACGGTGTTGTGCAGCCCCTGTGACGCGAGGCTTACGGTCTATCCCATTGGCAGGGACCAGATTTTCCGGATCAAACAGACTCCCTACGGCCTCAGGGACCTGCTGTGCGACGACAGGCTGGCGGACCGTTTTGCAGGTGGCACTGCCATGGTGTTCCGCCTGTGTGTAGATGATTATCACCGCTATTCCTGGCCTGACGGCGGACTCCGTGCCCACTACCGGCGCATTCCCGGCATCCTGCACACTGTGAATCCTGTGGCTAACGACCATTTCCCCATCTACAAGGAAAACAGCCGGGAGTACACTGTGGTGCGCTCCCAGCACTTCGGCACCTACCTGATGATGGAGGTGGGCGCGCTGATGGTGGGTAAAATCGTTAACCACCACGCGGCCTACACCCGTCTGGATGTAAAACGCGGGGCCGAAAAAGGGTATTTTGCCTTCGGCGGCTCCACGGTTGTGCTGCTCTTTATGCCAGGAGCCGTGGTGCCGGACCCGTCCATACTGTCTGCCTCCGCAGGCGGAACTGAGACCAGGGTCAGAATGGGGCAGGCGGTAGGCCGGTCGGCCTTGAGATAAAGGCTGCTGTCCGTTCACCGCGTCCAGCAATGACTCCCGCGCTCCGGTGATTCACCTCACCCAGTGATTCACCTTCCCCAGCGATTCATCGCTCCCAGCGATTCACCGCACTCAGCGATTCACCGCTCCCAGCGATTCACCGCTCCCAGCGATTCACCGCTCCCAGCTCCCCCACCCCCAGCGATTCACCTCCCCAATTAAAAAAGGCGGCGCACCGTCTCCGGTGCATCCGCCTATCTTTTATGCAGTCCGCCCACTGCCGGACCGCATTCATTCATTCATTCGTTCATTATTGCACTGCGTTCACTCTCGCCTCAAACGCAGTCTTTTCCGCTCCGTCCGGCAGCTTCGCCACAGCCTCTCTGGCTCTTCTCACATTCTCACTTCCCCTGGTCTGTTCCGCCCGGGTCACAGCCACATCTGCCAGGGCACACAGGTCCTGATTGGAGGCGTAGTTCTGCAGCTTGGGCTGGGACGCCATAATGTTGGCCTTATCAGCTACCAGCTGGGCCAGCAGCGCATCCATGCTGCCGGTGCCGCTGCCGTTCATGCTCTCATACACCAGGGTCGGAATCGTTCCATAGGTCTTGCTGAGGAACATATCCCCCACAAATGTATTCTTATCCGATACCGGATCTATAACCGGAGAATTCTTGGCATTGGTCAGCCAGACAATAATCAGGTTCTGATCCGGGTCGATCACTGTCAGAGTACCGGTCCAGCCGGTGTGGCCGATCACATCCAGATCCGCCTGCTCGCCGAAGGCCCACTCATAGCTTTCCCCGCCGTTTCTGCGCCAGCCCAGCCCATAGCTGCTGTCGCTGTCCTTGGGTTTTGTAAACTGCTCGATCACATCCCTGCTGAAGAAACGGTTTTCGCCGTAGCCCCCGTTCATCATCACCTGGCAGACTGCCGCCAGGCTGGCACCGTTGGCGAACAGCCCCGCATGCCCCGATACACCGCCCATGGAGTAAAATGCTTTTTCATCGTGGACCTCGCCCTGTATGGTGTAGTCCCTGTTTACAGTAAACGGGTTGATCCCATCCCTGGAATTCCCATTTAATTCTGTGGCCGCGCAGTCCTCCCTGGCAAATCCGTTCAGCAGAGGATTAAAGGTGATACGCCCAAGCCCCATGGGCCGGTAGATATTCTCCCGGACATACTGGTCCAGAGGCATACCCGTAATATGTTCCACAATAAAGCCCAGAAGCATATAGTCCACATCAGAATACAACGTCTTGCTGTGAGGCGTATATTCCAGAGGCAGCCGCTCCAGAATCGCAGTTTTAGTGGTTTCCTTATCCAGAGAATACACCTGGTTTACACCGTCCGCCACCTGATCATCCACATCCATATCTTCCCGGTAGAACTTAGGCCCTGCCGTGAATCCAGCCTCGTGGTGAAGCAGATCCGACACCCGCAGCTCTGCCTTTCCTTTGATCTTAGCGCCCCTGGGATCGCGGAAGTTGGGGAAGAACTCTGTAATTTTCTGGTTAATATCCAGTCTTCCCTCATCCACCAGTTTTTCCAGCGCCAGGTTGGTGGCGTACATCTTGGTATTGGAGGCCAGATCGTACATGGTGTCCACAGTGGCCTTCACCGGCTCCGCCATGCGGGAACCATCCCTATTATAGGCGTTCAGGTAGCCGTAGGAGGTGTTTTTCACCATACGGCCGTCCTTCACGATTACCAGCTGGCCCCCGGGGAATCCATACTCCACCTCTTTCCTGATCAGAAGATCCAGCATTTCCAGCTTCTGCGAGGACATCCCCACATCCTCTGGTTTTCCCTGGATAATAACCGGATATGGTATTTTCACGTTAATGGAAGCCGTATCCGGTTTTACATTCACCACCTGGATCGTGTTGGCTCCGTTGCGCGTCACACCGCTGATATCCACCTTTACCGCGCCGCTCTGCAGTCCGCCGCCCAGGCTCACGGCCGCCCCATTGACGAATATTTCCGCACTGGCAGCTCCCTCTGCGGTCAGGTAGATGTAGCCCTGTCCCTGGTAGCCCCAGAACGTTTTCATATCATTGACAGCCAGCGCTGTGCTCATTTTCTTCCCGTCCACCGGGAATGTAACGTCATACTGCATCCCCCCTGTTTCCCCGGAAAATACCTGCACCGCTGTCTGAGGAATCGTCCCCGACGGTCCCGGCGCCCCCCAAGCTTCCAGTCCAAATGCCCCCATGAACATCACAGCGCTCATTGTCAGCGCTGCCAGCCGTTTTTTCAGTCTCATATCACCCTTCTCCTTTCCATATAACCCATTGAAATCCGGGAATCTCCGGCGTGTCCCCATCTGTTCCGCCATTCCCAATTTAACCTCAGTATAGCAGTCAGAATTAATAATTCAAGGTTTCAGGCTTCAAATGAAATATTATACCACATAATGAAAAAAATCGGAGTCATTGGCGTATTTTTCTGACACTTTTCAGCTGTCCACTTAATTGAGATGCAAAAAGACCGGCGAAATGCCGGCCTTTTCTCAATTCATATCATTTAGAACATAAATTTCTCTGCAAAGTAATCCTTCAGCTCAGCGATGGGCACGCGCACCTGCTCCATGGTGTCGCGGTCACGGACAGTCACTGCCTGGTCATTCTCTGTGTCAAAGTCATAGGTGATGCAGAAGGGGGTTCCGATCTCATCCTGTCTTCTGTAGCGCTTGCCGATATTACCGCGGTCATCGAACTCACAGTTGTAATATTTGGACAGCTCAGCGTAAATCTTCTCAGCTCCCTCGTTCAGCTTCTTGGACAGAGGCAGTATGCCCACCTTAACAGGTGCGATGGCCGGATGGAAGTGAAGAACAGTTCTCACATCTCCCTCCCCGATCTCCTCTTCGTCGTAAGCAGCGCACAGGAAGGCCAGGGTTACGCGGTCTGCGCCCAGTGACGGCTCAATAACGTAAGGAATGTATTTTTCCTTGGCTTCATCATCAAAATACATCATATCCTGACCGGATGCGGTCTGATGCTGGTTTAAGTCATAGTCCGTGCGGTCTGCGATGCCCCACAGCTCGCCCCATCCGAAGGGGAATAAGAATTCCAGATCTGTGGTAGCCTTGCTGTAGAAGCTCAGCTCCTCGGGGGCGTGATCTCTGGCGCGCATCTCGTCCTCCTTGATACCCAGAGCCAGCAGCCAGTCAATGCAGAACTGTTTCCAGTAAGCAAACCACTCCAGATCTGTGTCGGGCTTGCAGAAGAACTCCAGCTCCATCTGCTCAAACTCTCTGGTACGGAAGGTGAAGTTGCCGGGCGTGATCTCGTTTCTGAAGGATTTGCCGATCTGGCCAATTCCAAAAGGCACCTTCTTGCGGGAAGTCCTCTGTACATTCTTAAAGTTTACAAAGATACCCTGGGCTGTCTCAGGGCGGAGGTATACTGTGTTCTTGGCATCCTCGGTCACACCCTGGAAGGTCTTGAACATCAGGTTAAACTGGCGGATATCGGTAAAGTCATGGGCGCCGCAGCTGGGGCAGCAGATGTTCTTCTCATCCATGTACTGCTTCATCTGTTCCTGGGACCAGGCGTCCACAGAACCCTCAATCTCAATACCATGCTCATCATTGTAATCCTCGATCAGCTTATCCGCGCGGAAACGCTCCTTGCACTTTTTACAGTCCATCAGCGGATCGGAGAAACCGCCCAGATGGCCGCTGGCTACCCATGTCTGGGAATTCATCAGAATGGCGCAGTCCACGCCCACGTTGTAGGGGCTTTCCATAATAAATTTCTGCCACCATGCTTTTTTCACATTATTCTTCAGTTCCACGCCCAGATTACCATAATCCCAGGTATTGGCAAGACCGCCGTAAATCTCAGAACCCGGATATACAAAACCTCTTGTCTTGGCAAGGGCCACAATCTTTTCCATTGTCTTTTCCATCTTTTCGTCCTCTCTCTTTCATAATTCAGAATCTATACAAAACTATTTAAAAACAATATAACTGATCCCCTCGCCCGGGGTAGTGACGGTGTAAGCATCCTGCAGGGTGCAGCCCTGGGTCATATAAACCACTTTTCCCTCCGTCTGGATGGTTGCCGGTCCTTCGCTGACCACTACCCTGAGCTTGCTCTGGCTGGTGATCTTGCTGCTCTCCACACTCTGTCCCTTGGCATCCACAAAGGGTTCCCCCACCAGGTCCCCCTTGGACAGGCGGCTTTCCACGCTGTCGGTGGCCAGGCTGGTAAGTGTCATCTCCGCATCCCTGATGGTTCCGGTGAAAGCGAAAAGCATATCAGAGGAACTGTACTCCAGCACATACTTAAGAATCTGTTCCCCCTGGCCCGCGCCCAGTGAACAGGACACAATAGCCACCGGAAGCCTCTCCGCGCCTTCTTTATTGTATGCAGCGCTCTCTTTTCCCTGTGCAGCATTAAACTCAGAGACTTTTCCTTCCACAAAACTCTTCAGGTTTTCTTCGGTATAATAATCCTGCTGCGTATGTTCCACGGTAGCGCTTAAAATGCTTCCGTCCTGCTTTATGAATACGCTGCTCTGAACCGGATCAAACTCAGAACCGCTGCTTCTGGCACATCCGGCAGTCATAACTGCCAACAGCAGAACCGCCAGAATCACTGCTGCCATATTCGTTTTTTTCATACTCTGTTCCTTCCTCGTTCATACCGGCAGTTCTCTGCCTTTGGCACATATGGAAATATTATAGCGTCTGCATGTGAGAATTTCAAGCCTAATCCGGGAATTATTCCCATGATTTGAACTGTTTCGGCATGATTATGCCTTTTGCGGGACAATATCCTCTGATTTCCTTCCCTGTTGCGTGAAAAAGCCTTAACCGCGGGAGCGGCAAGGCTCTTTAGTTACTATTCGCAGCTACGAGGTGATCACTTCCAGAATCTCCAGGGATTTACATTCACGGCGCAGATAGCTTCTCCGCTGGACTTCCACTGCCCGCTCGAACTCAACCAGCACCTCAGGCTTCAGCGCAAACCGGTACAGCTCCTCCACTGAAGATAAAATTACATACTCCCACGCATAGTTGCAGGAAGTCGATACCTGGATCGTGGGCTGTTCCGTGTACTCTCCGTTGATCACCAT
>OKVW01000674.1_pt1 | contig 18340 bp, 27 predicted proteins | sample 1606991 | NCBI WGS metagenome assembly OKVW01 (sample SAMN03281021, study PRJEB24777) | human gut metagenome | isolation source: fecal sample PR177 from 1 month old male Malay infant, vaginal delivered...
CCATACTTAAAATGCTCCACAGGTGAAGAAATGACTGGGCATGATACTGAAAGTGGGTTCAGTCTGCCAACAGTTTGCTGATTAAAGCGTCATGACGCTGCTTTTGGCGGCTCATGCGCAGACGTTCGGCGCGAATGATAGTCTTCAGATCGCCAAGGGCAGTGTCGAAATCATCATTCACAATAAGATAATCATATTCGGCGTAATGGCTCATTTCTGCAACAGCTTGCGCCATCCGTTTTGCAATAACCTCTTCGCTATCCTGGCCGCGACCCCGCAAGCGGCGGTCTAACTCGATTTTAGAGGGCGGCAGAATAAAGATACTCCGTGCCAGCGGCATCCTCTTGCGAATTTGTTGCGCGCCTTGCCAGTCGATATCTAAAAACACATCAACGCCGGAGGCCAGTACTTGCTCAATGGCTTCACGCGAGGTGCCGTAGTAATTGCCAAACACCTCAGCATGTTCCAGAAACGCATCGTTGCCAATCATGGTTCTGAATTCATCATGATTTACAAAGAAATAATGTTCGCCGTGAACTTCACCCGGGCGCGGAGCGCGTGTGGTGTGCGAAACAGAAACCTGGGTGTCATACAACGGTTGGGTTTTTAACAATGCCTGAATCAGGCTGGATTTACCCGCGCCACTAGGGGCAGAAACAATATAAAGCGTGCCTTGAGCCATGAGTCTTTTACGTATGTGATTATCGAAAATGAACCTACATACGGGCTTATTATACACATCACTGCTACGCGACGTAGTCTTTGTCACACTTTTTGCGTCAAATTATCGCGTTTTACGAGCCTGTTTCCTGATTTACGGGACATTCTCTGCAATCAAGAAGAAAGCCTGGAAGCAAGTACGCAATCTGCATATTTGCCTCTCGGCTTTGGCCACGCAGCACGTTATACCTGCCAGCCAACATACAGTGGAGGTAGCGATGAAAGCATGGACAACGATGTTGATGAGCGTGTGGTTGTGGCATACCCAGACTTATGCGGTATGTCCCGCCTGGTCGGAAAACCAGGCCCGTGAAGAGATTTCCCGCTTACAACGGCAAATTGAACAATGGGATGAGGCCTACTGGAGGGAGGGTGTTAGCGAGGTCGAGGACGGCGTTTACGATCAACTTTATGCGCGGCTTCGCCAGTGGCAGCACTGCTTTGGGGAGGATGTTCCCCCCAGTCTGACGCTACCTTCTCCTGGCGGTACAATCCCACATCCTGTTCCTCATACGGGAGTTCGAAAGCTTGCGGATAAAGCGGCAATTCAACAGTGGATCCACGGCCGCAATGATGTGTGGGTTCAGCCGAAGGTCGATGGCGTGGCGGTGACGCTGGTGTATCAGAATGGCAGGTTAACCCAGGCAATCAGTCGTGGTGATGGTCTGAAGGGCGAGGACTGGACGCAAAAAGTACAGCGTATCCCTTCAGTGCCGCAAACGGTCAAAGGCGTGCTGGCAAACAGTGTCCTGCAGGGTGAAATTTTTTTGCATCAGGCAGGGCATATCCAGCAGCAAATGGGGGGCATGAACGCGCGCTCGAAGGTAGCAGGTTTGCTCATGCGCAAGGATAACAGCAGCGAGTTAGCGTCTCTGGGCATTTTTATCTGGGCCTGGCCTGGTGGTCCGCTCACCATGACGGAAAGAGTGAATCAGTTAAGTGCGTCAGGGTTTACGCTCACCCGGGAATTTACGCTTCCGGTCGAAAATGTCGGGGCCGTCGAACGGGCGCGTACGCACTGGTGGACCTCTGCTCTACCTTTTGTCACTGATGGGGTCGTTGTGCGCACGAGTAAAGAGCCTGAATCCCGCTATTGGTTGCCAGGACAAGGGAACTGGCTGGTCGCATGGAAATACGCCCCAGTTGCGCAAGTGGCTGAGGTGACGGCGATTCACTTTACGATTGGCAAAAGTGGAAAAGTTGCTGTCGTCGCGACGCTTACCCCCGTCACGGTTGATGATAAGCGGGTTCAGCGCGTGAACGTGGGGTCTGTGAGGCGTTGGAAGGAGTGGGATATTGCGCCGGGCGATCAGATCCTGGTTAGTCTTGCCGGACAAGGGATCCCCCGTCTTGACGAGGTTATCTGGCGTGGTCTGAAACGCACTAAACCCATACCGCCTGAAGGTCACTTTTCGTCGCTGACCTGCTTTTTTTCTTCTGCCACGTGTCAGGAGCAGTTTATCTCCCGCCTGATGTGGTTGGGCTCAGGCGGTGTTTTGCAGCTTGAGGGGATAGGTGAAGCGGGCTGGAAGGCACTTCATCAGCACCATCACTTTACGCACATTTTTTCATGGCTTGCACTAACGCAAGAGGAGATTCAGAACACGCCCGGTTTTGCCAAAGCGAAGAGTGAACAGGTCTGGCATCAGTTTACTCTGGTGAGAAAACAGCCATTTATCCGCTGGATAATGGCGATGGGGATTCCGTTACCTTTATCGACACTCAACGCAGACGGCGATCGCTCATGGCGGCAGTTGTCAAAGCGAACGGAAGCTGAGTGGCAGCAACTCCCGGCGATTGGTCCGCGTCGTGCTCGACAGGTATTGGACTGGCTGAATAACGAGGACGTTAAAAAGCTGAGCCACTGGTTAGCAGCTCAGCGTATCGAAAGCTTTATTCCTTAATGGCTCTCGTGGCGGTAGTAAAAAACGGGCAAACCCAGTTTAAGACGCAGTGCCAGCAGTCTGGCGACAAAACCAAACATCAGCGTCGAGATAACCACGATATCCTGGTTGGTGACGTAATGTTGCAGGACAATATAAAGCACCGCAGAGGCGAAAGAGACTCCGGCGTAAAGTTCTTTCTGGAAAACAAGCGGAATGCGTTTACAGAACATATCGCGCAGGACGCCGCCAAAGACACCAGTGGTGACGGCGGCAACGACGGCAATAATGGGTCCGTGTCCCATGTCCAGTGCAACCTGGGCACCGATGATAGAGAACACGACCAGACCTAAGGCATCAAGAACCAGAAACACTTTGCGCAGATAAGGCATGACCGGCGCCACGATAGTCGTCAGTACTGCCGCAGTGGCAACGATGATGACATATTCGGGATGCTTGACCCAGCCAAGAGGATAGTGCCCGAGCAGAATATCGCGCACAGAACCGCCGCCGATGGCCGTCGCGGTAGCAATAATAATGACTCCAAATGTGTCCATACGACGACGGCCCGCCGCCAGTGCGCCTGTCATGGCTTCGGCCGTAATTCCTATCAGGTACAAAACGTGTAACAGCATGACTCCCCCCAGCAATTAGGGGACAAAGAGTAGTGATTTGTGCTGGCCTTAACGATTGAGATTTTCTAAGGCGAGTGGTTTTTAATAAATACAGCTAATGCGAAATGTTGATTTAATTGAAGGTGCGTGTGATTTGGTGGTTTTTCTTTTGCTGAAATAGATGAAAAAAACTAAATGTAAATGAATGGGTAAATATCTTGTGGGCCAAAAATCGTAGCCCGTCATCAGATGAGGGCTACGCGGGGAGACCTTTTACTCGATTGGATCTGAATGTTGAGTATTCGAATTAATCCTTGCTATTGCTGAGTTCTATCTTTATGCGCACTCTCTTGGGTACAGCCTTGGGTACAACACAAAAAGGAGTGCTTAAAAATTACTCATGCGACTTGAACTGCTCCTCAACAAATTTTTTCCAGCACTCTACGTTTTGCTACGCGTTTCTGTTTTCAACTCACCGCAGAATCCATAATAAAATCGCAATCGCCATATTATACATGCACTCAAAATCACGGTTTCAGCGGTTTTACGGTTTCGTCGGGCTGAGAGCCGCGTCAGCTCTTACATTGTATAAAATCGGTAGTTGTATCATTTCGGTTTCGCACGGTTTCACAGAATAAAAAACTAAGCATATTGCTTTGATATGACGCGAGGAAGGGGAATATCTTGTAAAATTTTACGCATTCATTAAAAAGCCCGCGCTTCATATGAATTGCGGGCTGCGTGGATTAAATCAGATCGGTCTCGGGTGCTGCCTCTGATTCTTCACCCTCTACCACCGGAACGAGCATTAAAGCGTACGTCCAGTACTGTTGACCGTTAATTCGTGGTGTGAGTGAGGTGTATCTGTCCTTGGTTTTCTTCCATAAAACACCTTCTTCATGCAGGATCTTGGCAGCCTGGACGTGTTCTTTACCCGGTATAGTCTCTGCTTTGAATACGCCGGGAAGCACGTAATAGACATTCCGGCCATCAGGAGCGCCGTTAAGCGCCAGCCACCCCGCACGACGTATTTTGTCAGTCGATAGTGTGGGAAACCCTTCCGATTCCGAACTCGCAATAACATCAAACCGGCTTTCGTTCACCAGCAGGAAGTTTTCCACCATTTCCACGACCTGGACAAACTCGCGGTTACCTGCCCCGTACAGCGCAACCCACGTCCTGAAATTATGCTCAACCGCCGCCCGGCATTCAGCAATATCCCACCCCGTGAGTGGCTGTGAAAGCACCAGTGCCGCTTCAAGAATGGCGAAACAATCTGCCACGCGTCCGGCCTGCTCTCCATGTTGCGTGGACAGTAATGATTTCCAGCGCATTTTTGCCACGGCTACGGCATCCTGTGCCGCTTTCGGGTTATCCGCCAGCATAGACACCCACTTACGCCCAACCGCGCCGTAGTGGCTCTGGTAGGACGATTTAAGGGCGTCGGCGTGCGCTTTACCATCGGGCAGTGTGTGGTAGCTGGTGGCTCGGGTCAGCGGGATATTCAACAGGCGCACCAGTTGCCCGGCGTTAACATTGCCGCCATCTTCACGAATGAAGCTCTCCAGATCGGTTTCACCGGTACTTAGGGCGACGGTGGTATATCGCAGAATTTCGCGGTTCCCACCCTCACGACGTCCCTGCAATTTCCCTACGCCGTTGAACAACGCATAAGCCGACTCGGCCACATCGCGCCGCCGGGTGTTCTGGCTAATTTCATCCAGCGACATAAACCCGTCGTTGTGAGCAGCTGCTTCGTTCACCATACCCAACGCAGTGCCGTACCAGGTCAGTTTCGTCTTGTCCGGCGAACCGTAGATACTGGCTGCGGTGTTGGCCGTAGTCGTCTTACCGGCGCTGGATTGCTCATAAAAGTGGATGCCGAAACCATCAGCGCCCACCAGCGACAGCATAGGCGCGGCGAACGCTGCGGCGATGGCGGTCACCATTGAAGGATTACCGGCCGCCAGACGTGCCACGTTATCGCGCCAGCTCTCCGGTGTGCCTTTAACGGTATAGCCCTGCGCTGTAGCTGAATGACCGCAAAAGATCACCGGCTTAGAAGCTGTACCAATGATCTCGCCGTCCGGCATGATATACGCGCCATGCTGCCAGCCCGTCGTTTTTGCCACGTTCCAGCGAGTCTGTTCACCACATAGCTGCAGGTGGTCACCCAACACTGCCCGTAAACTGGATTTTGATGTGACATTCATCCCACCAGCTTTCATACGTCGCCAGCCTTCTCGCTCTCCAATATCACAGAGAGGTAGCGCTTCCGTTACCTTTTGACCGTTACACAGCCAGGACAGCACGAGATATTCTTCGCCGCCATCAGTACCGCGACCAATAACCTCGACCGGGGAACATAACCAAACGGAGGGTTCTTCAACTTCGCCCGTCTGCTTGTTCACTCGCGGGGTAACGTGGTACAGGCCATCACTTCTGGCTTCAACCCTCGGCAGCATCCTTGCAGCTGCGCGTTTCGTCGACTCGTTAACCCAGCCCATATTCTGCGAATCGGCAAAAATTCCCCGATAGCTGGAGCGCTCAGCGTTGAATGTTTCCCATTTTTCCTCTGTAAATTCGGGATTGTTCGCCACCGAACGTGCGCTGTACTCGAGCCACAACGCTTTTGCTTCGTCCTCGTATTCGGTACCTTTCAGCGATGCCAGGCGAATACCGTTCCCGATCCACGTCTCGTAGTCGTCGCTCGGATTTTGCCATTTAGGGAAGCTGAGAGCGCTACGCAGATCATCAATGACAAAGGCATCTGGTGCAGTGGCCATGTCGTCAATCTCTGCACCCTGCTGAGGCTGTTTTGTTACAGTCGTTTTGCTGGTGGGCTTCTTGGCTTTTGGCGCTTCTGCGGATCGTGTGAGAGCGTCAACGTCAATAATTTCGCCAGCGTAAGTCTGTACTTTTGCGCCTTCATGAGGGCAATAAAGATAACTTTGCTGACCATACACGTTGCGGTCTAACGCCACGTAATCGCCGCCTTTCTCCCAGCGTGATTTCTGCCCCTCCAAGCTCACGAGCGTAAAACCTGCGCTTTGCATCAGCATCGTTTCTACTGCGGTGAGGATGGCTCCCCGTTCTGCTGGTTCTATCGGTTTGGATAGTTCGCAGACGATACGCAAGCGCGGCGCTTCGGCGGTATGGCTAGCCGTCGTGTAAACCATCACAGAACGGCGTGTTAAAACAGGTGTGAGAGCTTTTATTGCGCCGGGCGTGCTCTCGTCAATGTCCAGAGAGCCGAAGGCACATGCCGCCATATTCGCCACAATACGCCGCTGCCCGGCTTTCTGCGTTGGTGCAGAGAACCAGTATAATTTCTGCTTTTCTTTGCGCCGTTCTTCATCCGTCATTTCCGGTGTGATGGAAATTTGCACACGATGCGATAGAATGGCCTTGCACAGGTCAGAAAAGCTGTTTGCTGTAAAACGAGCAGGGGTGCGTTTCTGCCCCTGCTCCATCAGGTGATCGAATCCACTCACTTCTGACCTCCTTTCAGGTCACACATTCTTTTTGCTTCAATACCGTGAAGCTTGCGCAGCATGCGGCGGGTATGTCGGTTCGTGGCGTAGGTGCCGTCCGGCTCATGCGGCGTTAACGTAGAGCGGCTGCTTGCGGTCTGAATATCGTCGCGCCCTACACCCTTCTGGCGCTCCATTAGCTTGATCAGGTTGCTTGATGAACGATGTTTGCGTGGCATTATTCGTCCCCCTCTTTGTCGTCGGCCAGTGCGTCCAGGTGTCCCGCCATAAACTCAGCGGCGCGTGCCATATCAGCGGTATGTTTCAGGAACGCGCCCAGCGCCGGCAGGTCGGCTTTATGGTCGGTGTAGTTGGGGTTATCGCACGCCCAGAAGATCAGATTGCCGATAGCGCTCACGCCGCGCAGATAGTCGTTGCGAGCCTCGTCACCCACAGCGGCCAGCAGACGCAGATCGCCTGATGCTGTCTCAGCGGCGCCACCGTTCAGCGGCAGCGTGAAAAGATTCAGGGTATTGAGATTAAGCATTGTCCACCTCCGGGGTGTTACGTTGCGCAGCTGAGGCGCGTGCGGCTGTTTCAAGTGCCCAGGCGATCAGCTCATGGGCTAAATCGGTGTTCTCCGGGTCGAGCGCGATAAACTGCGCGGCCTCGAGTGCAACGGCGATCGGACGGAGTGCGTCCTTTGGGTTCAGGTAGGCGTCATACATGGCGCACCTCCACTACTTCCGCCGCGTGGGTCACAATTCTGCTCACTCCATCATCCAGATAGCTGGTATGGATTAACTGCTGCGCCGCTTTCTCTGCGAGCTCACGATTATTGAAACGTTCCGGAATAGCAAAACGACGGATCGTTCCCGAAAAGTGATAGGTGACCGTGACAATGACGTTAAACATGGCGCACCTCCTGAACAGGCAGAACGGCGGACAGTGACAGGATGTAGTGAGGCGCCAGCACTTTACGCGCTTCATGCTCGCTGGTGGCTTCGACAATGATTTTGCAGAGTTTCGCTTGGCGGTCAGCGCGATCGAGCGCCATAAAGCGATACTGATATTTAGGATGAGTTTGGGTATGCTGTAATCCAGCCATAACTGTTACTCCGATTAACGGTTCGTGGTTAGACGCCCTGTATGTGTTGCGAGCACTACGGGGCGTTGTTTTTGGTAGCCTTAACATGTTAAGGTGTGTACCTATTGATTTAAATCTTAGTTTAATAGGTACACACATGTCAACAGTAATACAGCGTGACAAACAGCCTAAAGGCGGGGGAAAGGCCCCAGCTTTCCAAGTGAGAATTGCCCCGGAACTGAAAGAACAGTTTGAGTCTGCTGCTCGCGATGCTGGTATGAGTTTGGCTAACTGGATGAAGACATTGGGCCGCAATGAGCTCAAGCGTCTTGGCATTGAGCCGAAAGCCTGACCCACCAACAGTGGTAATCGAACGACGGCCGGGCAGTGTGTGGACACGGTAGCGTTAAGCATTCCCGCCCCCGGTTCTCTGGGCGTTCCATTGGCGTACGGCAGCGGCGTCAAAGACGGTGACGCCATCGGTTAATTGATGGGGCTTTGGAAAATCAGGGCGCTTTGCGTAGCGCCATACGGTGCTGATGTGCACACCAAGATAGTGCGCTACGTGCCGAGCGCGGGCGTTACCGCTGGTGGGGAAAATGAAAGTTTGCGATTTCATGCGATTACATCCTACGTGTTTGGGTGTAATCGCAAGGCTACGGATCGGGTGATACGGCAGAAACGACGCTACTTTTTAGCGTGCACACACTAAAATTACGGTGTTGTTTTCCCTGCCCGTCGGCGCGTCGCGGGGAGTTTGAAAATATCGCGGATTATGTCCTCGGTTACTCTTATGCTCGGTATATCGTTATCGTCACCGAATAAGTGCCAGTGATCCAGCAATGCAGCTGCCCATGCTGCACAAGACTCTTTGCCGCGCTTATTTTTGCATTCTGAAGGATAGGTAAATTTTACGTACCCCGCTGCAAGCAGGATCCTTTCGCGCATTAGAGCATTGCGTTCTGTATTACCGTGAACCATTTTTATCAGTTCTGTTGATACTATCTTGCTTTCATCCGAGCAGGGGGTATCAAGGCCTTTTACCATCTGGTAAATCTTCTCAACTTCCGCACGGGGTAGCACCATGCTCGATATGTGTAGCGACAAGAAAAGTAACTCTTGATGATCGGTATCACTATCGCAGTATTCGCAGAAGTGTGGAATTTTCAGCGGTGAGAATGCTACATTCACACCGTATGGCTTTGCGTCTATTTGGCTAATGTATGTAGGGTGAGTGGCCGGATCGTTCCAGATAGCGTTCATATCATCCCAGCTGGGTACAATAAGGGTGCCCCAATTAAAACACAGCTCTATCTTCCCTTCGCTGAACCATGTTTCCACATCGTCTTGAGTTATCTTAAACGGCGCAATTCCCATCTCGTTAAGTTTTGCTAGAGTTTCGGGGACCGGTAGGGAGTCGAAAGGAAAAATAAAATCGTTCATGCACGTTCGCCTTACACGTCACCGCCTTAAGATAATGGGCGAGGCAGGCGGCAAGGCGTGGCCGCTTTTCTCCCCGTCGGGATAGCCTCAATATCACTTTGAACCAATAAAAAAGGTGGTGCAACCTCAGCTACACCACCATGTGAATTAGCAACGGACTAAGAAAGCCCATGCTTCGTACCCGTATGCGTGCGCATCAAGTACTTTGTTGGATTTCCCACGCACCTTGCGGTAGCGGCAGAATACCCAGCGGAACCCTTTCGGAGCCGCTTTTTTTACGATAGAACGTAAACCCATCCATCAAACACCTCCTTACCAAGAGAGATTTTTCCCTTGAACATCTTCCCCGAAGGTGTTAAGTTCGGGCTGTCTATTGAAGCTGTTCACGGTGGTGATGCCTCTTGGATTCATCACCTAAAGACCCCTTGCATTGGTTGGCGCCTTGCAGGGGGTTTTACATTTTGTCTAACTGGTAACGTGCGGCGACGAGTGATACGCCACATGCTTCAGCTACATCCTCATCAGTCATTCCCTTGAGAACATTGGAATGCATTGCTGGCACTAATAGTTCCCCGCTAAAACATTTTGCCTGCCATTCGCTACTCTCAAAAGGGCGGATTTTAACCCCTGGAGCTGCTCGAGCGAACGCTATGTTTTTATGCATGAGAAGATGGCCTAACTCATGCGCTGCAGTCATACGGTCACGACCTACCCCATTCAATGCTCCTTCATAAATATCTTCACGTAGGATCAGTAAATGGTCTTGGGGATAGGTGAGCCCGTGTGTCTCGCCCATCTCCTTCATTCCTCCGATGTGGAGTTCGAAATCCGGAATCAACTGGGGCAATGCGAACTCGATTACCTCCATAACAGGAAATTTCAAACCTGTGATACCGAACGTGCTCCGCAGCGATCTAACGATAGAGCGTATTGATTCGCGATTCTGCGGGGGTACACGGTAATCTTGTCCGCTCAAGCTTCCTCCTACTGCTCTTTCTTATTCAAAATCTGACGTAAATTTCTGAAATCTTCTTCGTTTAACTCATCGAAACTGCGTGCAAACGCAATTGCGACCTCACGAGCATGGCCGTTCTTACCTGACAAGCTGATCTCTACTGATTGCTGAGAGTCACGAGCCGCACTGATAAGCTTTTCTTTTTGTTTTTCATCCGCATTGAGATAGCCAATGATGCTATCAAGTACGGGTTTGGTGACCGCCCTTTTACCAGTTTCAATTGCTGAAAGATAAGACGAGGTCATGCCCATAGCCTCGGCCATGCTTTTCAGCGTCAGTCCCAAGTCTATGCGCATCTTTCTAACTGTCTTACCAAACGGCGTTAACATGGTTGTATCCTCGTTGATTACTGGTGAGCAAGCGTGTTGCCATGCTTGCCTAGTCTTAGATTAACAGACCTCAGAAAAAAAAATCAACAAAAATATGTTGATTTGTTTTCTTTTCAAAGAACATCTTCGTGTCTGAAGGATGTTACTTTCTTATACTAGCTTAATAATGACTACGGCATTTATCGATAAACGCTTTCAAATTGCACCGCTCATAGCGTACGATCTTCGCTGAAAACCGAATCGGTGCCAGCAGCTGGCGGTGCCGATGCGTATTGTTCCATTCACAAAGCGTCTTCTGAGTTATCCGTAAAATTTCGCACACTTCGTCTGGAGTGAGCAGATCATCATCATTTGCCTCATTCGTTTTTGTCATGATGGTATTTCCCTTTAATTACAGAGGGATAATTTTATTATCGAATGAGGTTAAAAATGAAAATAGATCTAATGACCGAAGAGGAAGTGTTTTCCCTACTCAATAAAAGAAAAACAGCGGTGTGGCGCCTGAGAATGAAGTGCGGCTTCCCTGCCCCTATACTCACACACCCAACGGTTTACAGCCGGGCAGCTGTTGAACAATGGATCGCGGATGGCGGTGTTAACAGCAAGGCCAATCAGGCGATTAAGTATGAGGAAGCGCAAAATGTTTAACGATTCGCCAACAGACCTTATAACCATCAAAGAAGTAGAGAAAACCACGGGGTTTAAGAAATCGGCGATTTATCTTCGCATCGGGCAGGGGGCTTTCCCCAGACAGGTGAAGTTAGGGAGCCGGACAGCAAGGTGGGTGCGTGGTGAGGTTGATGCCTGGAAGCTGGATATTATTAAGCAGAGAGATAAGTAGTTACCGGTGGCCAAGCCCGCAATAACGCGGGCTTACAGATTAAAGACTATGAGTACCAGCTATCCTGTTTAGCCGCCTGTGTACCAGTCGAACCCACTTAGCCCACTGTCGCACTGTTCGCGATTGAGTACACGCGGCGGGAGCTCTCTCGTCATAAGCTCCAGCACTGCGTTACCGCCTTCTGTGGTCATACGGTACTGTCTATCCGCCGTTGTGATGTTATCGGGCAATAGGGTAAGTGTCGCTTGTGAATAGTCGTGGTAAGCCCCGGAAAATTTAACCGATACAACGCGCATACTATCGCCGTTGATTGTCGTCATGTCCCTGCCAGGCTGAACAGAGAACGCCCCGCATTGTATGGCGTAAGCCGGAATGCACAGGGCTGAACATATAACGGCTAAGGGTATTTTCATGAATCAAGCTCCTGCAGGATGCCGCGAGGTGACTGTAGGGACAAGAAATGACTCAGGAAGCCACTAACTTTATTCTGTGGCAAATAACTGTAATGTTCCAGCATCTTAGCGAGGGCGATAATCTCCCACCAATAGCGCGTTACCAGTTTGAGTGATAGTGAATAAGCCTTATCATGCATTGTCTGGCGTTCTTCCAGCGTTGCACCCTGCCTATGATACTCATCAAGCGCTGTTTCAATATCTCGCGCGTCACCTTTTGCGATCTTTAGTAACGCTTCGGGAGCCTCCCCCGTATACAGGTGCTGCGCCATTACACCGGCGAATGAGATCACCAGCTCGTCGATTAGCTCATGGCTAGCAAGCTGGGAAGAACACACAGCACGACAATCGTCAGCTTGTTTTCCATTGCTCAAATAAGCAATCCTGAATTCATTGGCCAGGGCAATTTCTATATGTCGTGAACCGCTGATCCACGCGGCGATAGCGTGCCCTGCTTCGTGCAGGGCAACACTTCTGTCCCATAGTGGCTTTTTGCTGATTTCAACAATAAGCCCCATCACGCGCCCTCGGTTGCCAGTGAAGCCAGCGCCTTAGCCATAAGGCCACGGGCTATCTGGTGAACGGTGGGGGCGACGCCGAGATCGGAGCGCTGGCGTTCGCGTTCCTGAATGTTGCGTATGGCCTGTATCTGCTCGGCGGACAGCAAGACTGGCTTAACGTTTGGCTTTCTCATCCTGTTCACTCCAGAACTGTGCGTTTGATTCGTTGAGTTGCTGCAGGCTGCGACTCTGGCGATCGAAGTTATTTCGCGCTTTTGCCGCCTCAAGGTCCTGACGGGTCAGCATCTGGCGGCGGCCGCTCAGTGTGTTGCCTGCTGCTAATTTCGGGTCATAAATAGACATGCTCATATCTCCTTAGTGTTTTTTGCCCCAGAAACTGGCGTTGTCGGCATTAATGCTGCGGATGGCGTCGCCAGTGTTGAAAACCTTCGGTTCGACGTTGTTGGCCTTCATGTAGTCGCCTACCTGTTCCAGCACGTCGATAGCCTGATCCAACTGAATTTCTGACATCGGGGTAGGGTGTACGGCGCTGAACGCCTCAGCAGGGGCGTAGCGCAGCACATCGAGCGCGACGAGGCGCGGGTCAGCGTCGGGCAGGGCTGAATCGTATTTCGGCGCTACGGCGCGTACCAGGCGCATAAACTCGGCGGTCATTGCGGTGGGAGCTGTGGAGAGGGAAGGCGCGCCATTCAGACCGCGGGAAACCATATCGCTGTCGCGGGTGTACATGCGGCGCAGACGGTCGCCGGTAGCGATGCGCATTGTGCGTTCTTTCTCAAGTGTCGTTGCGAGACTTGCAATGATGTTCGCAACGGTTCCACTGCACTCGAACTCTTCTTTGCTGCCATCGGCATAAGTCACCACGCCATCTTCGCCAGTCACGGCGATGTTTGTAATATCTTTCATCGGTCAGACCTCAGTTTGTTCTATCGGGCATTTGCATTTCATATTGTGCAATGATGATAATCTTTGTTGCGATTATTGCAATGTGATTTTCTTGTGGTAATATGCAAAGTGAGGTCAGAACTCAATGATGTAATTCCGAACATGGTTACCAGTACCCAAAAGCCCAGGCGTCTCCAGCTTGGGCTTTTTGTTTTTGGGGACGGGTGCGAGCTAGTGGCATAAAGCAGATTTGCTCTACTCTTTAAATCAATAAGTTAGGGTGGTTTGTAGGGGGAGGGCCGGCGGTATCCTCCAGATCTGGAGGATGATGATTTCGCAGGTTTTTTTAGCGCTGGTGGCTGGCGTGTTCTCGGGCAGGGGGTAATTACTGAAACCGCTATAAAAAACACGGTTTCAGTGAACGGTTTCAGATAACCATCTAATTTTTAATATAAATAACCATAATGAAACCGTAAAACCGTTGAAACCGTTAATGCAAAGTCACACATGAGAAAAACGATTACATAGTTTTAGCTATGGGGACAATGTTGTAGTTTTCCCCTCGTTCAAGCGAAACCAGAAGCCCCGCCCACAGCTCCAGCGCTGCCCGTCGTTCCTCAAAGTACTGGTGGCGGTTGTAGATACCCTCAACACCTTTAATGCGGTGATTTAGGCAACGCTCTGCGACTACGGGATCCACACCCAACGCCGCTAAATGGGTGCGGGCGGTACGTCTGAAATCATGAATTGTGAAGTTTGGCACTTCTGCCATTTCGCGGCGCACTTTTGCCAGCGCCACAGGGAGTGTGCTTTCCTGAATGTGGGGGATCATGCGATGCTGCATCTTCCGCGCAGGGAGAACCCATTTACTCCCCCTGCCCGCTATCGTACGCAGCTCTCTCAACCATCCCACCGCAGGTGGAGGTAGCGGTATATCAATAGCGTCGCCGTTTTTAACGCGTTCTGCTGGCAAGCGCCACACCGCTTCATCGAGATCGAATTCATCCCATGGAGCGCCGCACAGCTCCATTTTGCGACAACACAGGCAGAGGATTAGCTTCATGGTGAGCTCGTTCTCACGGCTGAATCCTTTTGCGGTGCGCATAGCCTGGAAAAAACGGATAAGCTCGTCACGGGTCAGCCAGCGCTCGCGGCTGCTCTCCTGGCCGCCAGCGTCTGACAGGTCAAATGCCCCAGCCGGGTTTAATTCCAGTGCATGACGCTTGATAGCGTAATCGAATATGCGCTTAGTCCAGCGCAGAACGTCATTAGCTACGGTCGGAGCACCACGATCAACAACGCTCTGTAGCATCGCATCGATATGACGGGGCTTCACGTCCTCCACCTTCAGGTTGCCAATATGAGGGTTAATATCTTTATCGATTCTCCGGCGCAGAAGATCGGGATGTTTCCAGCGCCCCATAATCTGCCGTTCGAAATACTCGGTTGCTAACGCTGACACGCGAAGTGCGTTTTTCTCCTGCTCCATCCTCTCTACAGCGGCCGCCTTGCGCTCTTTCTTTTCCCCGGCAACGTCGAAGCCGAGGGCAACACGCGCAGATAATTCTCTGGTCGTTTCTCTCGCTTTGGACAGGGATATCTCGCTATAAGAGCCAATCATCATTACCCGTGATTTCCCGGCGAACTGGTACCGGAAACGCCATACAGGGACTTTATCCCCTTCCCGGTAACGAAGGTACAACCCGTTGCCGTCTGAACGTCCCTCGAAACGCTCTCCTGCTTTAATCCATGCCTTGATCTGGATATCTGTGAGCTTTGCCATATTGCCACCTGAAGATTGAACTGCACTTTGTACCCAGATTGGAGCTGAAAAAAGAGTGAGGGTACAACCTTGGGTACAAGGATGTTGCGCGATTTTATGCAATCATATGCGACAATATGAAAATAAAAAAGCCCGCATTATGCGGGCTAGTTTGGCTTTCTGCAATTTCATGCGACGGCATGCAAATTTACTCGATGTTCTGGATCTGTTCGCGCATCTGCTCGATCAGGACTTTCAGCTCAATGGCAGAATTCGTCACTTCAGCATTGATGGATTTTGATGCCAGCGTATTCGATTCGCGGTTGAATTCCTGCATCATAAAGTCCAGACGGCGACCTACTGCCTCTTTTTTCTTCAGGATGTTGTAGGTCTCTTTCACGTGTGCTTCCAGTCGATCCAGTTCTTCCGCCACATCAATGCGCTGCGCCATCAGAACCAGTTCCTGCTCCAGACGGTTATTTTCCAGTTGCACCTGCGCATCTTCCAGTTTTGCAACCAGGCGTTCACGCTGCCATTGCAGGATTTCTGGCATATGGGTGCGGACCTTAACCACTTCAGCACTGACCCCTTCCAGACGCTGTTCGATCAGCGCTTTCAATGCCTGGCCTTCCGTTTCACGCGCCACGATGAAATCATCAAGAGTGCTATCCAGCGCAGTGAGGATTTCTGCCGCAATTGCATCCAGGTCTTGTTCCTGGGCTGCCATCACACCAGGCCAGCGCAGGATATCGACAGGATTGATTTCCCCTTCGTCGCTCTGCATTTTGACCCAGTTAGCCGCGTTAACGAGCTGTTTTGCTAATTTTTCATTGAGGATGAGTTCGCCCTGGGCGCTGGCATCGGGTTCAAAACGCAGCGAGCACTCGATTTTTCCGCGCGTCAGACGTGTGCGAATGCGTTCGCGAACAACAGGCTCAAGGCTACGGAACTGCTCCGGCAGACGAAAGTAAGTTTCCAGATAACGCTGGTTTACCGAGCGCATTTCCCATGTGGCGCTACCCCATTCACCCTTGATTTCACGCCGGGCGTAGGCGGTCATGCTGCGGATCATAGACGTTCCTGTTTTTAAAGGAGAGATGGGAGGATTATAGCCATCCCGGCCTTATCAGGATAGGAATAACCGCCGGAAGCCCGTATAATGCGCAGCCACATTCGTTTCAAGCCGGAGATCTCAATATGCGTCCAGCAGGCCGTAGCGCTAATCAGGTGCGTCCCGTAACCCTGACTCGTAACTATACAAAACACGCTGAAGGCTCAGTGCTGGTCGAATTTGGTGATACAAAAGTGCTGTGTACCGCTTCAATTGAAGAAGGCGTTCCGCGTTTTCTGAAAGGTCAGGGCCAGGGCTGGATTACGGCTGAATATGGCATGTTGCCACGGGCAACCCATACTCGTAACGCCCGTGAAGCCGCAAAAGGTAAGCAGGGTGGCCGCACAATGGAGATTCAGCGTCTGATCGCGCGTGCGCTGCGTGCCGCGGTAGATCTCAAAACGTTAGGCGAATTCACCATCACGCTGGATTGCGATGTGATTCAGGCGGATGGTGGTACGCGTACCGCTTCCATTACCGGAGCTTGTGTTGCGCTGGCAGATGCGCTGAATAAGCTGGTCGCCAGCGGAAAGCTGAAAACCAATCCGATGAAAGGGATGGTTGCTGCGGTTTCTGTAGGGATCGTTAATGGCGAAGCGCTCTGCGATCTGGAGTACGTGGAAGATTCGGCGGCAGAAACTGACATGAACGTGGTGATGACCGAAGACGGGCGAATCATTGAGGTGCAGGGCACGGCAGAAGGCGAGCCGTTCAGCCATGAAGAACTTCTTACCTTGTTGGCATTAGCCCGAGGGGGAATTGAATCCATTGTCGCGACGCAGAAAGCGGCGTTAACCAATTGATTTTAAGGCGACCAGTGAGTCGCCTTTTTTTGTCCATAGATTTTGTCAATGATCAAAATGAACAGAGGAGCGAATCCATGAAAGCCTATCAACGCCAGTTTATTGAGTTTGCGCTTAACAAACAGGTGCTCAAGTTTGGCGAGTTTACGCTGAAATCCGGGCGCAAGAGCCCCTATTTCTTCAACGCCGGCCTGTTTAACACCGGGCGCGATCTGGCACTGTTAGGCCGTTTTTATGCAGAAGCATTGGTGGATTCTGGGATTGAGTTTGATCTGCTTTTTGGGCCTGCTTACAAAGGCATTCCGATTGCGACGACCACGGCGGTTGCGCTGGCCGAGCATCACGACAAAGATTTTCCGTACTGCTTTAACCGCAAAGAAGCCAAAGACCACGGCGAAGGCGGCACGCTGGTGGGGAGCGCATTGCAGGGCCGCGTGATGCTGGTAGATGATGTGATTACCGCGGGTACGGCAATTCGTGAGTCGATGGAGATTATTCAGGCGAACGGCGCAACGCTTGCCGGCGTACTGATCTCTTTGGATCGTCAGGAACGCGGACGTGGCGAGATTTCTGCGATTCAGGAGGTTGAGCGCGATTATGGTTGCAAAGTGATTTCCATCATCACTCTTAAGGATCTGATTACCTGGCTGGAAGAGAAACCAGAAATGGCGGAATATCTGGCGGCGGTGCGGGCGTATCGGGAAGAGTTTGGCGTTTAAATGAATGGCCCGGTGACACTGCGTTTACCGGGCTTTATTGATCAGTTACCGGAGGAGGCGAAGCCGCCATCCGGTAACCATGTTATTGCAGTTGCGCGGCGAGCAGCGGCCAGCGAGCGTCAAAATCGTCTGTTGGACGATACTTGAATTCGCTGCGTACAAAGCGCGACAGCATACCTTCACAAAAAGCGAGAAGCTGGCTTGCTAACAGCGTTTCATCTGTTACAAAGCCTTCCCCTTCGCGCATTCGCTTTTCCCGCAGAACCTGGCGAATTTGCGCCTCAATGCGTTCGAACAACTGGTTAATTCGCCCTTGCAGACGATCCTGTTCAAACATTAACGCATGCCCGGTCAGGATCCGCGTCAGGCCAGGATTTCGCTCACCGAAGCCCAGAATCAACAACACAATCAGACGCAGACGCGCGTACGTGTCTTTTTCATCTTTCAGTATTAAATTGATACGCGTGATCAGGCTGTCTTCGATAAACTCGATCAGGCTATCGAACATGCGAGTTTTGCTGGGAAAGTGGCGATACAACGCCGCTTCGGAAACGCCGACAGAAGCTGCCAGTTTTGCCGTTGTGATGCGTTGGCTTCCATCGCTTGATTCCAGCATCAGCGCCAGAGACTGAAGTATTTCCTCGCGACGATTCCTTTTCGCAGTTTGTTTTTCTGCCATGTT
>OKVW01000675.1_pt1 | contig 18329 bp, 15 predicted proteins | sample 1606991 | NCBI WGS metagenome assembly OKVW01 (sample SAMN03281021, study PRJEB24777) | human gut metagenome | isolation source: fecal sample PR177 from 1 month old male Malay infant, vaginal delivered...
CTCTTCCTCTTCCCTCCGGATTTACGTTTCTCTATCTTATTGAATCAGAATGATTTTCCTGCAAAAACCAACAAATACAAATGATTTCAATTATCATTTGTATTTACAAATATTCATTGTTTTGTACAATTCTCCCCGCTTCTTTACCGCAAAGAGTTCTTATAAGACAAACACATACAGTTGTCATGGCCTTTCACATGACACGCGGTTTTTCTCATTTAATGGAATGACAAAATGACTATACCTCACGTTAAGGCTATTGCCGTCGCAGTCAGCGCGGCGTGCCTCCCATCACTCAGCCATGCTGCCGATCAGGATACCGTCGTGGTTACCGCGACGGGATTTGAGCAGAAAATTCAGAACGCCCCGGCTTCAATTTCCGTTATCTCAAAACAGCAAATTGAAGATAAAGCCTACCGCGATGTCACCGACGCACTGAAAGATGTGCCTGGCGTGGTGGTCACCGGTGGGGGCAGCAGCAGTGACATCAGTATTCGCGGGATGGCCTCACAGTACACATTATTCCTGGTGAACGGCAAACGTATCAGCACCCGTGGTACGCGCCCGAACAGCGATAACGCCGGTATCGAACAAGGCTGGCTGCCACCGCTGGAATCAATCGAGCGTATTGAGGTCATCCGCGGGCCAATGTCATCGCTTTACGGTTCCGATGCAATGGGCGGCGTGATTAACGTGATCACCAAAAAGGTCTCGAACACCAAAGGCTGGAACGGTTCCCTGCACGGCGATGCAACATTCCAGGAAAACAGCGATTCCGGCGATCTGTTCCAGACCAACGCTTATGCCTCTGGCCCGCTAATCGACGGTCTGTTAGGCGCGAAAGTGACCGGATTACTGTCGCGTCGTGCGGAGGACCAAATAGTCAACGGGTATAATGAACAGCGCCTGCGTAACGGCGGTCTGACCCTTAACTTTACTCCGGACGACAAAAACGACATCGATTTTGATATCGCCCGTGAATTGCAGGATCGCGACAGTACGCCAGGCAAATCAATGGCGGCAGAAAGCTGCCGAAACGGAACCTGTAAACCCAACACGAAAAGTGAAAGCCGCTACGAACACACAACGTATTCATTGACGCACAGCGGCTATTACGATGATTTCAACAGCACCAGCTATATTCAGCAGGAAGAGACCAACAATCCGGGTCGTGAGATGAAGTCGTACAACACGATCTTTAATAACCAGAACCAGATTTTCCTCGGCGCTCATACCCTGACGCTGGGCGGTCAGTATCGTTATGAAAAACTGCGCGATAACGGCAACCAACTGGAAGCGGCTGATGGTCTGAATAAACTGACCCGCTGGAGCTGGGCGCTGTTTGCAGAAGATGAATGGGCGATGACCGACAGTTTCACCCTGACGGGCGGCATTCGTATGGATAAAGACGAAAACTACGGTGACAACTGGACGCCACGCGGTTACGGCGTCTGGCATCTGAGCGACCAATGGACCTTAAAAGGTGGGGTTTCCGCAGGTTACCGCGCGCCGGATCTGCGTCAATCTTCCGCGAGCTGGGGCCAGGTCACCGGAGGGGGGCGTCTGAACGGGATTATCGTCGGCAATCCGGATCTGAAACCGGAAAAGAGTCTGAGCGAAGAGCTGGGACTGCTGTGGGATAACGGTGAAAATCTCAACGCCGGCATCACCCTGTTTAACACGGATTTCAAAGATAAAATCACCGAAGTTCGTCGTTGCAACAGCAGCGCCGACCCGGCCTGTACGATTGGCAGTACCAGCTATGACTTTGTCAGCGATCGTGTGAACGTGGATAAAGCCAACATGCGCGGTGTGGAGTCAACATTCGGCTGGAAGGTAACACGCGATCTTAACTGGACAGCAAACTACACTTATACCGAATCTGAACAGAAGAGCGGTCAGTTCTCAGGTAAGCCCCTGAACAAAATGCCAAAACATATGTTCAATACTACGCTGGACTGGCAGGCGACTGAGGTCGTCGGCGTCTGGAGTCGCCTGAATTTTCGCGGAAAAACGTCCGAATATCTGAGCCGCACCTCGATGTCCCAGGGGACGCCGTCCTATACGCAGGTTGATGTGGGTGTTCGCTACAACGCCAATAAGAACTTGCTGGTGACGGCGGGTGTGTACAACGCGCTGGATAAGCAGATTGATTACGACACCTATGACACCATTCTGGATGGTCGTCGCTATACGGTAGGTCTGACGTACAACTTCTGAATGCCGCCCAGCAAAAAGCCCCGTGAAATCGGGGCTTTTGTATTAGTGCTTATCTGAAGCGCTTAACGCGGTTTCTTCACACGTTCCGGAAAGTGCATTTCACTGTAGCGAACAAAGTGCGTTCCTTTCGTCAGCTTGTAGCCGAACCAGATAATCAGGAACAGCGGAATGCCGATATAGGTTGCCGCCACGCCGCCCCAGTCAATGGAATCTTTAAGGAACGCTTCATAGTTTTGTCCCAGCGTGATAATCAGGCACAGGACAAAGGCGAAGATCGGCCCCAGCGGGAAGAAACCTGAACGGTATGGCAGATCTTTCACATCATGCCCCTGCAGCACATAGCCGCGACGGAAACGATAGTGACTGATCGCGATGCCCAGCCAGGCGATAAAACCGGTCATCCCGGAGGTGTTCAACAGCCACAGGTATACGGTCTGGTTGCCGAACATAGACGTCAGGAAGCACAGACCGGCAATGACCGTGGTGGCATACAGTGCATTACGCGGAACGCCGCCACGAGAAAGCTTCGCGAAAACACGCGGCGCTTTGCCGTCGCAGGCCAGGGTGTAAAGCATACGGGTTGACGCGTACATGCCGGAGTTACCCGCAGACAGGACCGCCGTCAGGATCACCGCATTCATCACCGCAGCCGCAGAGAGCAGTCCCGCATGCTGGAAGACCAGCGTAAACGGACTGACGCTGATATCTTTAACATCGTTACGCAGCAGGCTTGGATCGGTGTATGGAATGATCAGGCTGATAATCAGGATCGCGAAGACATAGAACAACAGGATTCGCCAGAACACCTGACGCACCGCACGCGGAATGTTCTTTTCCGGATCTTCAGATTCACCGGCAGCAATACCAATCAGCTCCGTTCCCTGGAAGGAGAAGCCGACAATCATCGCCACACCTATCATTGCCGCAAAGCCACCGGCAAACGGCGCATCGCCCGTCGTCCAGTTGCTCCAGCCCACCGGCTGGGCGCCTTTGAAAATGCCCACGATCATCATTACGCCGACAATGATAAAGATAATCACCGTCGCCACTTTGATAAGCGAAAACCAATATTCCGCTTCGCCGAAGCCTCTGACCGAAATGTAGTTCAGCAGGAAGATTACGCCCAGGAACAGCGCGCTCCAGATCCAGCCCGGCGTATCGGGGAACCACCAGCTCATCACCAGTTGTGCCGCCACAAGGTCAACGGCGATGGTCACCGCCCAGTTGTACCAGTAGTTCCAGCCCAGCGCGAAGCCAAAGCCCTCTTCTACATAGTTCTGACCGTAAGTTGCAAATGAACCGGACACCGGCATATATGCCGCCAGCTCACCCAGACTGGTCATCAGGAAGTACACCATCAGGCCAATCAGAATATAAGAAAACAGCGCCCCGCCTGGACCTGCTGCGGAAATGGTTGCACCCGATGCAACGAAAAGACCTGTTCCGATAGAACCGCCAATGGCAATCATCGTCAGGTGACGCGCCTTCAGTTCGCGGCGTAGCGCGGGCGCTTCTGTGGTTTTAGTTTCGGAAACCATGTGAAAATGCTATCCATCCAAAAAATGAGGCGCGATTGTAGCAGACGAAACGCTCTCCTTCCGGCACAAATGCGCAGTTATAAGAGACCTTCATGACTGGCCGCGGATTATAAGTAATAGCAGAGAATAGTGAATCCGCTGTTTGCAAAGCTTATACACTTAGCGCCATCCGTTCCGGAACCGGTTATTCACAGTAGCTAAGGAAACGCTGCAACGCGCTGGAAAGGTGTTTCTGCCGGTGATGAACGCGCCAGAGTGTGCGCACCAGTCGGGGAAGCGGCACGGCAACTTCACACAGGGTCCCGGCCTGCAGTTGCTCATCAATGACCCGCCGCGACAGGCAGCTAATGCCAAGCCCATGACGCACCGCGTGTTTAATGGCCTCTGAGTTTCCCAGTTCCATCGCCATTTCAAATTTAGGCAAGTGTGACAGCAGCAGATAATCGACAATTTCCCGCGTACCGGAACCACGCTCGCGCAGGATCCACGGCGCGCAGGCAAGCTGTTCAAGTGTTACCGGCCCCTGCGCCAGTGGCGATGACGGCGCGGCGAACACCACCAGCTCATCGTCCAGCCACGGCTCTGAGATAATCTCTGTGCTGTGGCAGGGTCCTTCGATCAAACCAATATCTACCCGAAAATCGAGCACCGCCGTAACGACATCCTGACTGTTACCGACGCTCAGTTCCAGCGGGAGATCGGGAAAGTCATGCCGATAGCGGGCGATCACTCCAGGCAGGATATAGTTGCCGATGGTACTACTGGCATACACGCGAATAGCCCCGTTGTCCTCACGAAACAGTTGCTCAATCTCCACCGCCTGTTCCAGCAGCGCCAGCGCCCGCGGATAGAGTAAACGCCCATGTTCGTTCACCACTAGCCGTTTACCCACGCGATCAAATAACTGCACGCCAAGCTGACCTTCCAGATCGGTCAGCGCCGCACTGACCGCAGACTGCGATAAGGCCAGCATCACGGACGCTTGCGTCGTTGAGCCGCTTTTCAAAACTTCGGTGAACACTTCGAGTTGCCGCAGGGTGATGTGCATGGTCGCTTACCACTTATAAAGATTAATTATAAATATATAATCAATTTTATTTTTAAACCAGTTCGCCGTACTCTTCTGCCCAGAAAAGAGGAGAAGGCAATGACAGAACTCACCTTAACGAATCATCGTCGTACCGTGTGGCATTTTATTCCAGGGCTCGCCCTGAGTGCAGTAATTACAGGCGTTGCCTTATGGGGTGGTTCCATTCCCGCCGTGGCGGGGGCCGGGTTCAGCGCCCTGACCTTAGCCATTTTAGTGGGGATGGTGATAGGCAACACCGTCTATCCGCACATCTGGAAAAGCTGTGATGGCGGCGTACTGTTTGCCAAACAACATCTGTTACGACTGGGGATTATCCTTTACGGTTTTCGCCTGACGTTCGCGCAAATTGCCGATGTCGGCGTCAGTGGTATTGTGATCGACATCCTGACCCTGTCGAGCACCTTTATGTTGGCCTGCTTTCTGGGGCAAAAAGTCTTTGGGCTGGACAGACAGACCAGTTGGCTGATTGGTGCCGGTAGCAGTATTTGCGGCGCGGCAGCCGTACTGGCAACCGAGCCGGTCGTCAAAGCGGAGGCCAGCAAAGTGACGGTCGCCGTGGCAACGGTAGTGATCTTCGGTACGATGGCTATCTTCCTGTACCCGGCGATGTACCCACTGCTGGCGCACTGGTTTAGTCCGGAAACCTACGGCATCTTTATTGGTTCAACCATGCATGAAGTCGCCCAGGTGGTTGCCGCAGGGCACGCGATTAACCCGGATGCAGAAAACGCGGCGGTCATTGCAAAAATGCTGCGCGTGATGATGCTGGCGCCGTTCCTTATCTTTATGGCGGCGCGCGTGAAACAGCTTTCACCAGCCAACGGTGGTGAAAAAAGCAAAATCACTATTCCGTGGTTTGCGATTCTGTTCATCGTGGTCGCCATTTTCAACTCGTTCCACCTGTTACCGCAGGCCGTCGTCAACATGCTGATCACGCTGGATACGGTACTGCTGGCGATGGCGATGGCGGCATTAGGGCTGACCACCCATGTCAGCGCGCTGAAAAAAGCCGGGGCAAAACCGCTGCTGATGGCGCTGGCGCTGTTCATCTGGCTGATTGTCGGTGGCGGTGTGATTAACCTGGTGGTTCAGCACGTTATTGCATAATTCGCTACATCCCGACCCTGTTAACCCGCTATGATTGACAAGTTTCAATTTTCAAATACGCAGAATCAGCCTGAAAGATAACGCGTATTGGGTTAACAGGAGTCTTTAATGAAATACATCGGAGCACACGTCAGCGCGGCTGGCGGACTGGCAAATGCCGTCATTCGCGCTGCTGAAATCGACGCAACCGCATTTGCGCTTTTCACCAAAAATCAGCGTCAATGGCGCGCCGCCCCCCTCACCTCGCAAATCATCGATGACTTTAAAGCCGCCTGTGAGAAATATCACTTTACGTCAGCGCAAATCCTGCCGCACGACAGCTATCTGATTAATCTTGGCCATCCGGTCAGCGACGCGCTGGAAAAATCCCGCGACGCGTTTCTGGATGAAATGCAGCGCTGCGAGCAGCTCGGCTTAACACTGCTTAACTTCCATCCGGGTAGCCACCTGATGCAAATTTCAGAAGACGAGTGCCTGGCGAAGATCGCCGAATCCATCAATATCACGCTTAGCCAGACTAAAGGCGTCACTGCGGTTATCGAAAATACCGCCGGACAGGGCAGCAATCTCGGGTTCAAATTCGAACACCTGGCCGCCATCATTGACGGCGTTGAAGACAAATCCCGCGTTGGCGTCTGCATCGACACCTGTCACGCTTTCGCCGCTGGTTACGATCTCCGTTCTGCGGCTGAGTGCGAAAAAACCTTCGCTGAATTCGAGCGCATCGTAGGCTTTCAGTATCTACGCGGTATGCATCTTAATGATGCCAAAAGCGCCTTCGGTAGCCGGGTCGACCGCCATCACAGCCTCGGTGAAGGCAACATCGGTCATGACGCATTTCGCTGGATCATGCAGGACTCGCGTTTCGACGGCATTCCACTGGTACTGGAAACCATTAATCCCGACATCTGGGCAGAAGAGATTGCCTGGCTGAAAGCGCAGCAGACTGAACAGGCGGTTGCGTAATCATGAACGACAGGGAAAAACAGATACTCAAAATCCTGCGCCGCAATCCCCTGATTCAGCAAAACGAAATTGCCGATATTTTGCAGATCAGCCGCTCACGCGTTGCCGCGCACATCATGGATCTGATGCGCAAAGGAGCAATTAAAGGCAAAGGTTACATCCTGACCGAACAGGCCTATTGCGTGGTTGTAGGGGCGATTAACATGGATATTCGCGGTATGGCGGACATCCACTATCCACAGGCGGCATCCAACCCAGGGAGCATCCACTGCTCCGCGGGCGGCGTCGGGCGCAATATCGCCCATAACCTCGCGCTGTTGGGTCGCGATGTGCATCTGATTTCCGCTGTCGGCAGTGATTTTTACGGTGAAACCCTGCTGGAACAAACGCGCCAGGCGGGAGTCAATATTTCCAGTTGTATTCGTCTGCACGGTCATAACACCTCGACCTATCTCTCTATTGCCAATCAACAGGAAGAGACGGTGCTGGCGATTAACGACACCCACATTTTGCAGCAGCTCACGCCGCAACTCCTGAACAGTTCACGCGATTTAATTCGCCACTCTGGTGTGGTGCTGGCGGACTGTAACCTGACGCCGGAAGCCCTGGAGTGGGTCTTTACGGTCGCCGATGAGATCCCGGTGTTTGTGGATACCGTTTCTGAGTTCAAGGCGACCAAAGTGAAAACCTGGTTTACCCGAATTCATACTCTGAAACTCACGCAAAAAGAGCTGGAAATACTCTGGGGTCAGCCCATCAACGGTGATGCCGATCGCGCCCGCGCGGTGAATGCCCTGCATCAACGGGGTATCAGGCAGATGTTTGTCTGTCTGGAAGATGAATCAGTCTTTTGCAGTCAAAGAGACGGCGAGCAGTTCTTACTCACGCCGCCTGCGTATACGGTTGTGGACAGCTTCGGCGCCGACGACGGCTTTATGGCCGGGTTGATTTACAGCTTTCTCGAAGGAAGCGAATTTCGCGAGAGCGCAAATTTCGCGATGGCCTGTGCCGCCCTGTCGCGCGCCAGCGTCAGTATTAACAACCCTACCCTTTCTGCCGATAACGCGCTCTATTTGCTCAATACCGCTCAGGTATGAACGCAATGTCGGATGGCGGCCCGGGATGCCCCCTTCAGGCCGCCATCCGGCAATATCATCCTCTACGCCAGACCGATAAAGAATCCGGCAATCGTCGCACTCATCAGGTTAGAGAGCGTGGCTGCCGCGAGCGCGCGCATCCCTAACTGAGCAATTTCCGGCGCCCGCTGTGGCGCAATGGCGGAAAATGCCCCCACCACCACGCCGATAGAACCAAAGTTGGCAAACCCGCATAGCGCAAAGGAGATGATGGCGATGGTTTTCACATCAAGGGTTCCGCCAGCCTGCAAATAGGGAGAGAAGTTCAGATAGGCGACAAATTCGTTAATCGCCAGTTTCTGGCCAATCAGGCTTCCGGCAAGGGTTGCATCGCTCCAGTCAACGCCCATAATCCACGCCAGCGGCGCTAAAACCCAACCAAAGATCCCTTCAAGCGTGGCGTGTCCAAAGCCAAACCAGCCGCCAACGCCGCCGAGAATACCGTTGATCAGCGCGATAATGGCGACAAACGCCATCACCACCGTCGCCACACCAGCGGCAATTTTCAGGCCGGTCATCGCGCCGCTGGCCGCCGCCTCGATAATGCTTTTTGGCGGCGTCTCGGTGAAGGAGAGATTTTCGAAGGTCACTTGTGACGCCTCCGTTGCCGGACTCAAAATACGGGCAAACAGGATCCCGCCGGGAATCGCCATCAGCGACGCCGCCAGCAGATAATCAATCGGCACGCCCATACCGGCATAACCAATCATCATCGAACCGGCAATTGAGGCCATGCCGCTACAAATGGCAGTAAACAGCTCATTGCGATTCAGGCGGTTAATAAACGGTTTCACGATCGCCGGGATCTCGTTCTGACCGAGGAAAATCGTCGTCACCGCGACAAAAGATTCAATTTTGCTGATGTTCAGCGCCTTCTGGAAAATCCCGCCCAGAATGCGAATCAGCAGTCCCATCACGCCGATGTAGTACAGCAGACTGATAAGTGCAGTCACAAAAATAATGGCCGGTAGCACGCGGAAGGCGAAGATAAATCCGGCACCATCAAACAACACATCCATTTTTGGCCCAACCAGAGAGCCAAAAATAAAGGCACTGCCCGCATCACTGTATGACATCACTTTATGCACGCCCAGCGCGGCCTGTTCGACCAGCCATTTTCCTGGCGGGAAGTAGAGCATAATCCCGCCGATCGCGATTTGCAGTACCAGAGCCGCGCCTACGGTGCGCAGGCTGATGCGCTTTTTATTCACCGACAGCAAGTATGCGATCACCAGCAATACCGCCATCCCCACAACACTTCTCATTATGTCCATAATGATTTCCCTTCATGCCAGGAAACCCGGCGCGAGGCCAGGTTTGGGTTGTTTCGGGCGACCGCACGCTGCCCGTTCGTTGTTATCAGGCAAGACGCTGGTATTCCTTTGCAATCTCGCAGGCCAGTACAGCGTTGTTGAACACCAGTTGAATGTTGGACTTCAGGCTGTCGCCTCCGGTTAATTCCGCAACGCGCGCCAGCAGGAACGGCGTGCTCTCTTTGCCTACAACGCCCTGCTCTTCAGCTTCCCTGACCGCCTGGTCAATCGCTGCATTAATTTTCTCTTCCGCCATGGCATAAGTTTCCGGAATGGGATTGGCGACAACCAGACCACCGTTCAGGCCGGTTTGCCATTTCACCGCCATCGCCCGGGCAATGTCTTTTGCGCTGTCAAGACGAATGCTGACGTCAAACGGGCTGGTACGACAGAAAAATGCCGGCAGCGATTTGGTCTGATAACCAATTAATGGCACACCGAATGTTTCTAAATATTCCGTGGTTAACCCTAAATCGAGAATAGATTTCGCACCGGCACACACTACCGTAACATTGGTATGCGCCAGTTCCTGGAGATCGGCGGAAATATCAAAAGTATGTTCCGCGCCACGGTGTACGCCACCAATTCCGCCCGTCGCAAATACGTGAATACCCGCAAGCGCGGCAATAATCATGGTTGAGGCGACGGTTGTCGCACCATTTTTTCCACCAGCAACCACAAATGGTAAATCACGACGACTGACTTTAGTGACGTTATGTCCTTCGCGGCCTAATAATTCAATTTCTTCTTTACTTAATCCCACTTTCATTACGCCGCCAATAATAGCGATCGTGGCAGGAACAGCACCGTGTTTACGGATAGTCTCTTCTACTTCGATGGCTGTTTGCGCATTTTGTGGAAATGGCATGCCGTGAGAAATAATAGTAGATTCAAGCGCAACAATCGGCTTTTTACTGTTAATGGCTTCCTGGACTTCTGGCGAAATATGTAATAATTCAGAGGAAATCGTTAATTCAGACATTCTGTTTTCTCCACTAGAGTTTTAACGTTCGCAACAGATAATTCAGGGTTGTTGGTATATTCACTGGCTAATGCCATTGACGAACAACCCTGCGCAAATCGGATAGAATCAATAAAAGGCATCCCTTCAACCCAACAGGCAGCGAGTCCCGCCATCATGGCGTCGCCGGCGCCGGTGACATTAACCACCTGCGTTTTTATCGGTAGCGACCAGCCACGGACACCGCGCATTTCACTGTAATAAACGCCGTCACCGCCCATGCTGAGTACCAGTCGGTTCAGCCCTCGCGCATGGAACCAGTCGGCGACTTTCTCGACATCATCACGTCCGGAGAGGGCGATACCGCTGAGCGTTTCCGCCTCCAGGCGATTCGGTTTCAGGGTGTGTATTTGTGCTAAACGCTCACGAATTTTGACGCATTTCCATGCCGACACCGGGTCAACAAACACCGGGACATCACAGGCGTTATCCAGCAACCACCCCAGCGCCTCTTCACTGATATTGCAGTCAGCCACAATAACGCTGGCACCGCGAATAAAATCAACATGCTGCGATAAAAATGCGGCTGAAATATGATCGGTAATACTCATGTCATTAATCGCTACCAGCATTTCACCGGTATTATCGAGCAGTGATAAATAACTTGATGTATTTTCACCGGCAACAATCAGGCAATTATCAACATGTACACCTGACTGCCTGGTTTGTGCCAGTAATGATTGTCCATAGAAATCATTACCTACTGCGGTCATTAGCCATGAATTCTTACCCAGCAACGCAAGATTATGAGCGATATTGCGCCCTACCCCACCTGGCGTAAATTTAATTTTTCCCGGATTTGAATCCGCATAATTTAAAGAAGCATGCGAATATCCTGCAACATCCATATTGGCGGAACCAATCGTGATTATGTAATCCTTTTCGCGCATAGCACATCCCCTGGTATGTAAATACCATGACAATGAGTTCGTTAAGTCTTTTCATCGCGCTCTTATTCATATTAGAGCACATGTTCACAATCAAACATATGTTTATAGTAAGCCTGTTTTTATAAAAGTAAACCAACTGGAAAGGACAAAAACCACCAGACATGAACAGAATCACAATTTTTTATAGATACAGTTTGTAAGGGAGGGAAAAGTTGGGAGGAAGAACACAAAATAGAGATAAAAAAAGGCAGAGAATCCTCTGCCTTTGTGTGAGACCGATCGTGTTATGCCGCTTTTGCGACCGTACTCTCTTCCGGACGCTTCAGGAAAGCGTAGGCCAGACCCGCGACCAGCGTACCGGCAATAATCGCCAGCAGGTAGCCCAGTACGGGGGTAATTGCACCCGGGATCAGCAGAACAAACAGACCGCCGTGCGGTGCCATCAGTTTCGCGCCAACCGCCATGGAGATCGCGCCGGTTAATGCGCCGCCAACAATACAGCACGGCAGAACACGCATCGGATCGCGGGCAGCGAAAGGAATGGCGCCTTCAGTGATGAAGCACAGACCCAGTACCAGAGCGGCTTTGCCCCCTTCCTGCTGCGCTTTGTCGAATTTACGGCGTGCAACCAGTGTTGCCAGACCCAGCGCCAGAGGAGGAACCATGCCCGCCGCCATAATCGCCGCCATTGGCGCATAGGTTTGCGTACTCAGCAGACCCACACCAAACGCATAGGCGGCTTTGTTCACCGGCCCACCCATGTCCGTACACATCATCCCACCGAGGATAGCGCCCAGCAGGACCGCATTCGCGGTACCCATGGTTTGCAGCCAGTGCGTTAACCCTTCCAGAATGCCTGCCACTGGTTTACCGATGAGATAGATCATCGCCAGACCTACCACGAGGCTGGAAATCAGCGGAATAATCAGGATAGGTTTCAGTGCTTCCATACTCTGCGGCAATTTCAGCTTCGTGCTGATAGCCTTCGCCACATAACCCGCAAGAAAACCGGCAATGATCCCGCCAATAAAGCCGGAACCGGTGCTCACGGCTAACATACCGCCGATAAGACCCGGAGTCAGACCCGGACGATCGGCAATTGAGAAAGCAATGTAACCCGCCAGAACCGGCACCATCAGGGCAAAAGCCGAACCGCCGCCAATCTGCATCAGCGCCGCCGCCAGAGTACCTTCTACCTTGAAGGCTTCGATACCAAAGGCAAAGGAAAGCGCAATACACAGACCACCTGCCACCACCATCGGCAGCATGTAGGAAACCCCCGTCAGCAGATGACGATAGGCTCCCGCGCTCTCTTTTTTACCTTCGCTGGTTGCCGTCTGCGCTTTGCTCGCGGGTTCATACACAACCGCTTCTGCAACAGCTTTATCCAGTTCCTGGGCGGTTTTCTTCAATGCCAGACCGGTGGAGGTACGATACATCGGCTTACCGGCAAATTTCGCCAGATCCACTTCAATGTCGGCCGCAACGATCACCAGGTCGGCCTGCGCCACTTCTTCCGGCGTGATAGCATTGCCTGCCCCCACAGAGCCACGGGTTTCAACCTTCACCCACCAGCCGCGTTTTTTCGCTTCGGTTTCAATGGCTTCAGCCGCCATAAAGGTATGTGCGACACCCGTCGGGCACGCGGTCACCGCTACCACGCGCTTCGGACCGCTGGTCGTGGAGACAGACGTCGCGACAGCCGGTGCGCTGTAAGGCTTCGCATGCCCTTTTGCTTCGCTGAGAAACAGTTCAGGGTGCGCAACCGCGCGGGCAATGTCGCCCAGCCAGACTTTTTTACCGTTCAACGCATTGTCATTAGGGATGGCATCGGCCAGGACGATGGCCAGTTCAGCGTCATTCGGATTATCGATAATTTCCAGGTTTGCTTTTTGTGCCGCCGCGCCGAGCAGGGTCTTCGCCATATAAGCGCGGGCCTGTCCGAGGTTAGCGTCAATTATCAGCAGCGTTTTCATTATGCCTCTCCTGCTGTCAGTTAAACGGTTGTAAGTCGACACGCGCCATCATTGCGGCCAACTGAGGACGATCGGTAATTCCCACATTACTCTGACTGACCGCCAGTGCAGCGACAGCCGTCGCCAGGCGTAGCGTATGCTCACTGGATTCACGCATCAGCAGGCCATAAATCAGGCCGCCGACCATTGAATCCCCGGCCCCCACGGTGCTGACCACATCAACCGAAGGCGGTTTTGCGATCCACTCACCCGACGCGTTCACCCACAGCGCGCCTTCTGCGCCCAGGGAGATCACCACATGAGCAATACCTTGTTCACGCAGTGCGTGCGCCGCTTCAATGACATCCTTCATTTCAGGCAGCTTGCGCCCCGCCCAAATCTCCAGCTCGCGACGATTTGGTTTCACCAACCACGGGGAGGCTTTGAGACCTGCGACTAACGCTTCACGGCTACTATCAAAGATAATGCACGGACACTGACTACGCAGGCGCGTCATCCAGTCGGTGAACGCTTCCGGGCTCACGCCGCTGGGCAAACTGCCGCTGACGCAAACCATATCGAACTGACCCAGCCAGCTCAGGGAATCAGTGACGAAGCGTTCCCAGTCAGCGGGGGTAACGTCGAAACCGGAAAAGTTAAAGTCTGTCACCTCACCGTCTTTTTCCGTCAGCTTGACGTTGATGCGGGTACGCCCCTGCACGACCTGAAAACGGTTAGCAATGCCCAGTTCGCTGAACAATTGCTGAAAACCGTCCTGGTTGTCTTTGCCCAGAAAACCGCCGACGGTAACGTCAATACCCAAGTCCTTGAGAACTTTAGCAACATTGATGCCTTTACCTGCCGCGTGCAGCCCGGTGGTTTTCACCAGATTGACTTCACCACGTTCAATTTCAGGACAGAATCCGACCAGGTCATACGCCGGATTCAACGTGATGGTTGCAACACGTCTGCTCATTATGCGCCCTCCCCGAGACCGGCAGCGATGGCGTCGCCAATCGCTTTCAGCGCCTGTTCAGCATCAGCGCCCTGAGCCGTAAAGCGCAGACGGTGTCCCTTTTTCACGCCCAATGCCACAACTTTCATCAGACTACGTCCATTTGCTGGTTTGCCAGTTCCATCAAGGTTTGCCACGGTAATTTCACTGTTAAATTGTTTAATCGTATTGACCAGCATGGTCCCCGGACGGGCATGCAGGCCGTGCTCATTGCGAACCACGAACTCAGCATTCAGCACATCGTCAGTCAGTGCGTCATCGCTGGTCAGCAGCGCCAGCACGGTGGCCGCATCAGCGTTCAGCAGGCGGTCAGCTTTATTGTCCAGCAACAAATCCCCCAGACGCTTCAGTACCGCAACAGGCTGATCGTCAGCCATCGCAGCGGTCACCAACAGCGCGGCTTTTTCACCCTGGACGTCAAATACATTTGCAGCACGGCTTACAGCGATGGCGCTACGCAGATTGCCCTGCGCGCTGTCACTCAGCCAGATCCCCTGCCCCAGATTCATTGGTTGCTCGTTAATCACATTCGCAACAAACGCCGCGTCCACTGCGCCCGCTTCTTTCAGACGCGCGGCGTTCAGCGCCTGCAGCGTCACCAGATCGGTGGCAGCAACATCCAGCGTCAGCGTTTCGTTGTCGAGCTTAAGCTGTTCACTTTGCTTTTCACCCATCAGCAACGCGCGCAACTCTTCAGCCGTGGTAGCTGATTTAAGCTGTTCAGCAACGGAATCGTCGCTGAGTACATGCGTTAGCTGACGCAGCAAACCAAGATGTTCATCGGAGCTGGCGGCAATCCCAATAGCAACATAGGCAACCTGACCGTCGCCCCAGGTAACACCCTGCGGGAACTGATAAACCTGAACGCCGGTTTTCAGCACCTGATCGCGCGTGTCGGTGGTACCGTGGGGAATGGCAATCCCGTTGCCGAGAAAAGTGGACGTTTGCTGTTCGCGCGCAAGCATGCCATCAACATAGCCCTCCGCGACGTTACCGGCCTGCACTAACACAGCGGCAACCTTGCGAATGGCCTCATTTTTATCTCCGGCCTGTTCGCCCGGGTGAATGTCCTGAACGGATAACTGAAACATGGTTCTCCTCTCCTGCTGAATTGAAACGATTCAGCTAACATGAGAAAAAATACGCTATACGGTTTCATCACAGGAAATCGAACAGCGCTGAAACGTTTCAAGAAGTCTTGCGCTTTCTGCTTCAGCATGCAAGAAAACTTCAATTTTTGATCGAGAAATTTTGAGGCAATGCACATTTTCATCTCTTACACTTCACTTTGCTGAAGTCGAAAAAAGGCATTGCTGTTAAATTTCAGCAGCGTCAGCAACAGTAAAGAATTAGGGTGAAATGCCATTTTGATTTTTCGTGTTGAATTTGATTCAGGCACCTGTTTATTTTTTAACAGGCGGCGTAAACTCCGCGTCTCTTCATATTACTGATACTGAAACATGCACAACACCCCCGCTGCCGCCTCGCCAAAAACGTTTGACCTGACGTCTACGGCTTTCCTTATTGTTGCCTTTCTTACCGGGATTGCCGGTGCGTTACAAACCCCTACGCTAAGCCTTTTTCTGACCGATGAAGTGCATGCGCGTCCGGCCATGGTCGGTTTCTTTTTTACCGGGAGCGCCGTGATAGGCATTCTGGTCAGTCAGTTTCTGGCGGGACGTTCAGACAAAAAAGGCGACCGCAAAACATTGATCGTCTTCTGTTGTGCATTGGGCATGCTGGCCTGTGTGTTATTCGCCTGGAATCGCAACTATTTTATTTTGCTGTTTATCGGCGTTTTCCTTAGCAGTTTTGGTTCGACCGCCAACCCGCAAATGTTTGCGCTGGCCCGAGAACATGCCGATCGCACGGGCCGTGAAGCCGTGATGTTCAGCTCTATTCTGCGTGCCCAGGTTTCCCTGGCCTGGGTGATTGGCCCGCCGCTGGCCTATGCGCTGGCGATGGGGTTTAGCTTTACAGTGATGTATCTGAGCGCCGCTGTGGCGTTTGTGGTGTGCGGCGCGATGGTGTGGTTATTTTTACCCTCAATGCGTAAAGACGTGCCGCTGGCGACGGGAGTACTGGAAGCCCCCCGCCGCAACAGACGGGATACCTTACTGCTGTTCGCCATTTGCACCTTAATGTGGGGCACCAATAGTCTCTACATCATTAACATGCCGCTGTTTATCATTAATGAATTGCATCTCCCGGAAAAGCTCGCGGGTGTAATGATGGGTACGGCAGCCGGGCTGGAAATCCCGACAATGCTGATTGCAGGTTACTTCGCAAAACGGCTGGGTAAACGGCTGCTGATGTCCATTGCAGTAGCGGCAGGCTTTTGTTTCTACGCAGGGATGCTGGTTGCGCACTCTCCAGTCGTGCTGCTGGGATTACAACTGCTGAATGCAATCTACATCGGCATTCTTGGTGGGATCGGCATGCTCTATTTTCAGGATTTGATGCCAGGACAGGCGGGTTCCGCAACAACGTTGTATACCAATACTATCCGCGTCGGCTGGATTATCGCTGGCTCGCTGGCAGGTATTGCTGCTGAAATCTGGAACTACCATGCGGTGTTCTGGTTCGCGCTGATCATGATTATCGCCACCATGGCCTGTCTGGCGCGCATCAAAGATGTTTAAGGTGCAGTCAGCGTTTCCAGGTCGATGAGCCAGGTCATCGCCTGTTGAGACGTTTCGCCGCACATTTCCGCGTTCGGCTGTAATCCCGAACACACTTTTGGGCGTAGCGGAGAGGTAAAAATTTTACAGCGGAGATGTTCGTCAAGCTGGATGCATGGCGTGTTGGCGGGCTTGCCTTGCGGCATACCGGGGATAGGACTGGAAATCGAAGGGGCTATGCAACACGCCCCGCAATCCGGACGGCATTCCATCTTAAACTCTCTCTGTTATGACCACCGGACAGGACGCGCACAGTAACACCTTTTTTGTACCCGTAAAAGTGTGAATTCCACTTGCCTGAATGACCCGGCGCGAGTAGTTTGACGCGATAATTTAGCTAATCTCTGATACAGGATCTTTTCGATGCCAAGAGCGAACGAAATCAAAAAAGGTATGGTACTGAATTACAACGGCAAGCTGCTGATTGTGAAAGATATTGATATTCAGTCTCCGACCGCCCGTGGCGCAGCAACATTGTACAAAATGCGTTTTTCTGATGTCCGTACCGGCCTGAAAGTGGAAGAACGTTTCAAAGGCGACGACATTGTCGACACCGTAACCCTGAGCCGCCGTGGCGTCGATTTCTCTTATATCGATGGCAACGAGTACGTGTTCATGGATAAAGAAGATTACACGCCTTATACCTTCACCAAAGACCAGATTGAAGAAGAGCTGCTGTTTATTCCTGAAGGCGGTATGCCGGATATGCAGGTATTGCTCTGGGACGGCCAGTTGCTGGCGCTGGAACTGCCGCAGACAGTGGATCTGGAAATCGTGGAAACGGCTCCCGGCATCAAAGGCGCATCAGCCAGTGCCCGTAACAAGCCCGCGACGCTGAGCACCGGCCTGGTGATTCTGGTTCCGGAGTACCTGAGTGCCGGTGAAAAAATCCGTATTCATATCGAAGAGCGCCGCTATATGGGCCGTGCGGATTAAGTTTCGCCTTGATGTAAAAAGAACAGTATTAGCTGTGATGCTGGTCAGTTAAGGTTTGCAGGTTGTTCCGTTCATCTTAAGACCTGTTGATTCTGTTACTTCACATTCTGTAAGCGGGATAAGGGGGCCACCACGGCTCCCTTATCAATCCCCGTGGCCCGCAGAGAAATCGGTGCTTCACACTACGCTCACCTCCCGACCGTCTGCCTGCCTGCGGCCGGTTCTGGTCGACATCCTGTCTCCGGTTCGCCGATTTCAGCGGGGGACTCACACCCGAGCCCGGTTCAGGCGATGAAGAAGCCGGAGGGAACGCAAGGTCCGGCTGAAAACCGCCGGGACGTTTGCGGCTGGGCGGGGCCGCCCGCCGGGAGCGGGCGGAGGGTACGCGGCACAGGGATGTGACGTCGTACCCGACCCGAAAGCCAGACGCAATAAGTCCAGGGGACCGCGAAGCGGCGGTT
>OKVW01000676.1_pt1 | contig 18321 bp, 16 predicted proteins | sample 1606991 | NCBI WGS metagenome assembly OKVW01 (sample SAMN03281021, study PRJEB24777) | human gut metagenome | isolation source: fecal sample PR177 from 1 month old male Malay infant, vaginal delivered...
TCATTATGGCGCTCAAAAAGAATGGTGTCAATCTTTTTCATGAATAAATGATTGAATTCAACTATTTTTATGGTATAATGAATAATGATGACAAATACGCCACGGCGGATTAAGCCTTATAGAAACGGGGGATTTTATGATAAATACCATTGAGGAACGTTTAAAGGGCTGCAGACTGACGGCCAAGGAGACCCTTGTTCTCGAGTATTTTATGAACCATCAGAGAACGGCCTGTTTCCAGTCCGCTGAGGAGACGGCCCGCTGCCTGAAGGTGAGCCCTGCCACAGTTGTAAGGCTCTCAGCCAGACTGGGCTTTGACACATTTACCGCGTTTAAAAAGCAGCTCCAGAGCCAGCTGGTCTGCCAGGGGCAGCCCGCCCCTGCGGAGGAGATCCCCTATGAGAAGCTCAGCAATTATGACCAGCTGTCGGACCGGGAGCTGCTCTCAGCCATGGGTGGAAATATTGAAGCCAATATAAAAAAAGACCAGGACAGCGCGCAGATTGATAAGTTTATCTGCACCGCCGACCTGATCTCCCAGGCTAGACGCGTATATATTGTAGGTTTCCGGGCCTGCTACGGCATCGCCTCCACCTTTGCCACCATGCTGTCCTGCATCCGCGCAGGCGTCTGCCTGGTGGGCGGACAGCAGCCGGTTATCGATGCGCTGATCGACGCAGGCCCGGAGGACGTGGCTGTGATCATTTCCTTTAAGCGCTATTCCAGGGATGCGGTGTTCGCCGCAGAGCTTGCCTCTGACGCGGGCTGCCCGGTAGCGGCTGTGACCGACAGCCCGCTCTCCCCCATTGCCGCGGCAGCCAGGGTCACCCTGCTGAACCATGTGGAGACATTTACATTTTACAACTCCTATGCCGGCGCCATGATGAACCTGGAGCTGACGGCCGCCCTGGTAAGCCGCCGCAGCCGGACGGAGAACAGGGAGCGGCTGATGCGGATGGAAAACTATCTGGAGCGGACCAGCCAGTATTGACGGGATCAGTCCTTCAGCAGATTGGTCATGCTTCTGAGGCTGACCATCAAGGTGGAGGTGTTGTGCAGCAGCGCCGATGCCGCCGGGGCAAGGACTCCGTTTACGCCCAAAAGGATCAGGCACATATTGAATCCAATGACAAACCGGTAATTCTGCCGGACTCTGGCCATCAGCCCGTTGCTGATGGCTTTTAATGTCACCAGCTGGTAGAGGGCGTCCTCGGAGATGGTGATATCCGCGATCTCCCTGGCGATCTCCGCTCCCTCACTGATGGCGATGCCCACGTCCGCCGCGGACAATGCAGGGGAGTCATTGATTCCGTCCCCGATCATGATCACCTTCCTGCCGGCCTTTTTCTCAGCCTCCACAAACCGGGCCTTGTCCTCGGGCAGCACCTCGGAGTAATACTCATCCACTGCCACCTCCCCGGCGATTGCCCTGGCCGTCCGCTCGCTGTCCCCGGTCATCATGACGATCTTGGAGATCCCCATGTCCCGCAGGGCGCTGACCACGCCTGCTGCCTCCGGGCGCAGAGGGTCTTCTATGCAGATCACCGCTGCCAGCCTGCCGCCCACCGCCATGTACAGGTGGGAGTAGTTGACCGGCAGGTTGTCGTAAAGGTCCTTCTCGTCCGGGGGAATCACGCTCTTCTCATCCTCGAATACAAAGTGGGCGCTTCCGATGATCACCCGCTCCCCGCCGATGTAGGAGGCGATGCCATGGGCCACAATGTAGTCCACCCTGGAGTGCATCTCCGCATGGACCAGACCACGGCGCACAGATTCACCCACCACGGCATTGGCCATGGAGTGGGGGAAATGTTCCTCCAGGCAGGCCGCGATCCTCAGCATCTCATTCTTGTCCCGCCCCTCAAAGGCCACCACATCGGCTACTGCCGGCTGCGCCTTGGTGAGGGTGCCTGTCTTGTCGAACACAATGGTGTCCGCATAGGCCACAGATTCCAGATAGACGCCGCCCTTCACGGTCACCTGATGGCTGCTGGCCTCACGCATGGCTGAGAGCACAGCCAGGGGCATGGCCAGCTTCAGGGCGCAGGAGAAGTCCACCATCAGAATGGACAGGGCCTTAGTCACATTGCGGGTGACCAGCCAGGTTAAAACCGTTCCTCCCAGGCTCCAGGGAACCAGGGCATCTGCCAGCCCTGCGGCTTTTCCCTCCGCAGAGGATTTCAGTTTCTCCGACTCCTCGATCATGGTGACGATCCGCTCAAACCTGGTGGACCCGGCCGCTTTCTTTACGCACAGGGTAATGTTCCCCTCCTCCACCGCGGTTCCGGCATAGACATACATATCCTGTTCTTTTTTGACGGGAAGGGACTCTCCTGTCATGGACGCCTGGTTCACCATGGCCTCCCCGCTGACCACAACGCCGTCCAGAGGGATGACGCTTCCCACATGCACGCTCACCAGATCTCCTTCCCGGATCTGCGAGACGGGCACCAGGACTTCCGCGCCGTCCGCATACTGCCAGACCTTCTCATTGTTCAGGGACATACTTCTGGCCAGGTCTCCCACTGATTTCTTGTGGGTCCACTCTTCCAGCAGTTCTCCGATTCCCAGAAGGAACATGACGGAGCTTGCCGTATCAAAATCCAGCCGGGCAATGGAGACAGTGATGGCAGTGGCATCTAACACCTCCACCTCCAGTTTTCCCTTCACCAGGCAGCGGATTCCCTTATAAATGTAGCGGACCGACTGAAGCGCCGTATAAACCGCTCTCAGCGGCGCGGGCAGAAACACCTTGGTAAATGTCTTTACCACCACCTTTTGGATCAGTTTCTCCTTGTATTCCCGGTTGAGGGCGCGACCGCTGTCCTTGGGTACAAGCCCGTTCAGCGCCTGGTCCTCATAGGAAAACCGGCGCATTGCCTGGATGAGAGCCCCTCTGTCCCCTTCATATACAATGGCCGCATCCGCCGTCCGCTCGTACACCTTGACCTCCTTCACGCCCGGAAGGGAGGATAGAAAATAGGACAGCAGATCCGCCTGGCGGATGGTCATGGGACCCTGGCACAGGCGGAGCCGGATTCTTCCTCTTATTTCATGCTTTATCACAAACTTCATGGTTCATCTCCTAATGTAAAAAGGAACGCCTGAGGGAAGCGATTCCATCAGGCGGTATCCTCTATTCTTGTGCAGCGGGTTCGCAGCAGGTTTCTTCTGCGGCTGCCTCCTGGCTCTCGTCCTCGTAGGCCGCCTCAGATCTCTGGCGGTTGATCTCCTTCGCCTCAGCCACGATATCGTCCGCATTTTCCTGAATATTGGTGGCAGTGGTCATAACGCAGTCCTTGGCCCGCAGCCCTGCCGCCAGGCAGTTGATGTAAAACTTCTTGGCGTCCTTACTGGCCAGAACCTTCACTCCTGCCGTTCCGAACAGCACTCCTCCTGCAAAAATACCTATCTTTTTTAATTTCAGACAATCCAACATCTGTTTATCCTCCTTTTATTTATGTTTGTATCCTGTATAGAAAACCATGGCCAGGCAGAACAGCATAGCCCAGGCCCAGAATTTGTGGTTCTTCATCTTGCGTCACTTCCTTTACCAAAGTTTTCCACGGGCTGCATAAATCTACTTTAGCAACACCATAGTGAGTTCGTCAAATCTAACCTTTCTTGTTGAGAAATTTAGTCATTTATGATCTTATAGACCGTGTATCCGGCATCCCTGACCGCTGTTTTTAACAGGCTGTCCTCCATGTTCTCCTTCATGAGGACATCCGCCTCCCCCTCCATCAAGCTGACTCTGGCCCACACTCCGTCCATGGCGTTCAGCGCATTTTCCACCCGGTTGGAACAGCTCTGGCAGGTCATTCCATCCACCTTCAGATGTTTGTGGTAAGGATAATGGGAGGGGTCCTTGTCCCTGACCTTGATTTTCTTTACCGACGGCTGGGAAGATGAACCGCAGCAGCCTGAGGACAGGCGCTTCAGACAGCTCTTGAAGGCAAATATACCTGCTATGATGAGTATCAGACAAATGACGGCTGCTGCCATGATAAAACCTCTCTTTCATATGTATTAGTTTTGGCTAACCGGATATTTGAAAAAAAGCATCCGGAAAGTACCAAATTTGTTAGTATTTTCTAACTGCATAATCAGATTAGCACCGTCTAACCCGGATGTCAAGATTTTTTTCACTTTCAGATGGCTGGGGACAGAGGAGAAAGCGCCCGGCAGCCGGGAGACTTCCCCGGATACCGGACGCTTTTCTGAAAATGTTATAGTGGGTGATTGGGACAGGCGGGCGCTCGGGATAGCCGGCATTCCAAACTGCCAACGCTACAGATACAACACATAATCCTGCATCTCCCGCACAAACCCGGCCGCTGTCAGGGCGGGTCCGGCGTTCTGTGGAAATTCCTTCACAGTCAGGCGTTTCTGTTCTGCGAACAGCCGTTTCTTCTGAAATTCCATCACAAATTCCCTCATTGCCGCCTCCAGGCAGCTTCCGTCGAATACCCGCAGGATCTTTCCCTGGCGCTCCATCACTGCCACAGGCATACCGCCCTGAAGGGCCACCGCAGTTCCCGGCAGGATCATAAATCCCCGGTCCTCCTGCTGTTTTAAGGCCTTCCCCCAGACCTGGGCCGGGTCCGTGGCGTTGAGCCACAGCATATCAGGATCAGCCTTGTCCAGAGCAGCTGTTACCCCCTCGTACTCCTCCTTTCGGATGAACTGGGCGCCGGACATGCCCTCAATGAAATATCCTCTCCTGACTCTGCCTGTGTACTCCCAGATCCGCAGCACATCCAGAGCCTCCCTCCAGGTCCACTGGCTGTCCCCAGCGGATCTGGCGAAGGTCTCCCTGCACAATATAATGTTCTCCCGGAAATACCGCTCCAGCAGTTCCTCCCTGCTCTTCTCCTTCAGCGGCCGCACTACATCCCACCGCCCGGCCGACAAGGCCATGACCCGGGCGTTAACCCGCTGCCTGGCTGTGGCCTTTTTGATCTTCTCCCGGTTCTGCCACTGCCTCACCGGCACAAAGCTGTCGGCGCAGACCAGCCCCTTTTCAGCCAGCCTCAGAAGCACATCCTGGGCGCTGTCCTCCTTGGGAATCTCTGTGAGAAACTTGATGAAGCTGGCCCCGCGCAGCTTTAACTGCCTGTACAGCAGCTGTTCGTCCCCCTCCAGGCCTTCCTGATTCTCTGAGAGCGGGAGCTCCCAGTCAATAGCCTCATAGGGGCAGAAGCTTAAGTTCCCGTCAGGCTGCATATGCCAGAAGTAATCTCCCTGGGCCAGAAAACGGTCCAGCAGCGCCTCTGAGTAGTTCTTCACCCTGCGCCTGAAATAAACAGATTCCCAGAATTTTACAGGAAATGCAGTTCCGGCATACTGTTCCACCGCCACCTTCAGCTGCTCCTCCCCTGTCCCAGGAATCCTGACCCGGTCCGCCATCAGGGCAGCATACCGCTCCGGAGGCCTGGTGGTGGTCTGAAGGCGCAGGCTTCTGACTGCGGCCTTTCTGGCCCTGTCATACAGCTTGGCATGGTAGTAAACGCCGCCGTCCTCCACCACGCTCTCCTGGCTGTGCAGTCCCTTCAAAACCTGATCCACAAAATGCTCCGTAAAAAAGTACCGCTCCCGGATCTCCCCGGCGGTCTGGCCTCCGCGGTAAAAAAGGAGGCGGCGCACGATGTGGGCGGCATCTTCCAGGCCTCCGCTCTCCAGCGCGCGCTCATACTCCTCCCGCTGCTCCGCGGCAATCCACAGCCCCTGTTCCAGGTACAGCGCCTTCCCGCGCAGTGCCAGCTGCTCCAGCCATTCCACCGGCACGTCCAGCTCCCCGGCCGCCAGATCGCCCTCAATCATCAGAAGGGAGTGGAGCTGGTCCTCATTTTCCGGCAGCTTCCTGCGCTCCTGCTGTCTGGACAGATCCTCAGGGGAGGGCTTCAGCTGGTCCAGGTATTTTAATTCATCATACACTGCCTGGCGGATTCCCGGGGTGGCCGGGGTGTATTCGTACATCTCCGCGGCCTCGGCCTGCCACTGAAGGGGCAGGGACATGGGGGAGGGTATGTCCAGATAGACCTCCCGGACAGTGATCCGGCCGGCCCGGATACCGTTCAGGATCTCCACGACCCCCAACAGATCCCACTGGTCCTCCAGACACTCCCTGGTAGTCTCCCGGATCAGGGGATGCTCCTTCTCCTCAATCAGGGAGCTCAGCATCTCCGTGCTCCGCAGCCGCTGCATCCACAGCGGCTGGCGGCCATTGTGCTTCATCCCCATCATCAGCGCCCTGGCCGCGCTGTAGCGGAAGGTCATGCCGAACAGCGGGGTCAGGGGCAGGGCGGCTTCCAGAATCTCTCTCACCCGGTCCGGGTCAATGCGGTTTAAAAGGCCCTCAGGAATCTGCTCCTCCCCATAGGGATACAGCAGAAAGCCGTCCTCCTCATCCACACAGCCCAGGTTCACGCCCGTTTCCATATTGGCCCAGTGCTGCATAAGCAGGGACAGGGGCGCGTTCACACGCCGCCCCAGCAGCGCATGGACCATCACCTGATGGCTCCCCGTGTGGTCCGTGAAATGCTCCACAATGACCGTCCTGTCATCCGGCAGCCCGCCTGTGGCCGCGATCTGGCGCAGCAGAAAGCCCCCGGCTGTGGCCGCGGCCGTCTCATCCAGACCCAGGCTCTGAAGCTCCCTGGATAACCTCTCCTCAGAGTGCTCCGCAGCCTCCTCCAGCCGGCCCATGATCCGGCCGAAGGCCAGGCTGCTGTTGAGGGTCCGGCCACGGATCTCCCCCTTCCAGAAGGGCAGTCTGGCCCCCTCCACCGGGGCCTGGGTCACCACCACCGTATTCTTGTCCTGGCCCACAATCCGCCAGGCAAATGCTCCCAGCAGGAAACGGTCCCCGATCTGGGACTCATAGACAAACTCCTCATCCAGCTCTCCCAGGGTCACCCCGTCCTCTGTCTTGGCCGTGTAAAGCCCCTTGTCCGGTATTGTCCCTCCGGCGGCCACCGCCAGCATGCGGCTGTAGTTGTCCCCCTCCACCCGCTGGCTGATTCTGTCATACAGCACCCGGGGGCGGACCGGAATCTCCCGGTTGTGCTCATAGTCCCCGGCCAGCATCCTGAGAACCCCTTTCACATCCTCCTCAGTCACATCCTTAAAGGGATAGGCCCGCGCCAGAACCTTCATCACGTCCTCCACGCCGTATCCCTCCCCCATGCTCCCGGCGGCCATGGATACAAGATGCTGGGACAGGATGTCAAGGCAGAGCCTGGGCGGCCTGGCCTGCTCCACCCCTCCGCGTCTGGCTGTCTCCGCCGTCATGCCGCAGTACACACTCTCAGGGGCGGTTCTGGGGTACATCCGCATAACGCTGACCTTGCCCGGGTTGTGCCCTGCCCGGCCCAGCCGCTGCATGGTGCTGGAAACAGTGCGCGGACAGCCCATCTGAAGCACCCGGTCAATCTCCCCCACATCGATGCCCAGCTCCATGGAGGAGGTGGCGCAAAGCAGGCGCAGGGTTCCCTCCCGCAGGGCATTCTCCGCCTCCAGCCGCTGTTCCTTGGAGAGGCTTCCGTGATGGACCTTGGCAAAGCCCTCCCCGCCCAGCAGATTCACATAGTAGGCAAGCTTCTCCGCGTAACGCCTTCCCTCGGAAAATGCAATCACGCTTCTGCACTCCATGCACTGCTGGTAGACCACCTTGGCCAGCTCCTCCCACACCGGGTCCTTGCGCTTCTCGCCATAGGGCACGGTTCCCACCACCTCGATGCGCACCTGCTTTTCCATGGCAGGGGCCGCGATCACAGCCGGCTCGGGGGACAGGTACTCCGCAGCCAGCAAAAGAGGCTCAATGGTTGCCGACAGGCCTATGCGCTGGAGGCTGCGGCCGCAGAGCACATCCAGCCTGGCAAGGCTCAGCATCAGGTGAGCCCCCCTTTTGGTGTCGATCATGGCGTGAAGCTCGTCCAGGATCACCGCCCTGGCTGTCTTAAGCACCTCCCGGCCGCTTTTGGAGGTCAGCATCAGATAGAGGGACTCCGGCGTGGTAATCAGGATGTGGGGCGGATGCTTTACCATCCTCTGCCGGTCCTTCTGGGGCGTATCTCCGGTACGGATGGCTGTGGCGATGCCCATCTGTCCCTCTGCCCTGGGTATCCCCTCCAAAGGCCTGCGCAGGTTCTCCCTGATATCACCTGCCAATGATTTTAACGGGGACACATAGATCAGGTACAGCTCTTCCCTCAGCTCCCCCTTAGACGCCAGGGCATTCAGACGGTCTATGAAGATCAAAAAGGCGGACAGCGTCTTGCCCGTGCCCGTGGGAGCGCTGACCAGAACAGGCCTGCCCTGGGCGATGGCGGTCCAGGATTCCTCCTGGACTTTGGTGGGTTCGCCGAAAGTGGCCGCAAACCAGGCGGCCGTGGGCCGGGAAAAGAGATCTAAAACGTGACTGGGCATAATTACCTCCGTGTGTGATAAGCGTGTTTATTACTGCATTATATCAAACGCATATATGCCCAGCAAGGCCAACTTAGAACCGCTTGAAAAACATCGCCGCAAAACCAGCATTTTTTTGTTAAAATGCTGTTCAAAACCATCTGGTACTAACATATTGACAATATTCGTTGAATATCATACCTTTGATACCGTCAATTTTAAAAACATTGTAATATGTGCAGAGTGCCTCCAATCATCATTACCCACTTCTTACTGTTTTTGTGACGGATAAAAAATTGAAAGGAGTTTTAAGACATGTGGCAGACAATTAATCAGGTGCTTGAGAGCATCGACAATCTGGTATGGGGTGTTCCTCTGATCGTCCTCATAATGGCCGGAGGCATCCTGCTGACCGTGCGGCTGGGGCTTCTGCAGATCCGCAGGCTCCCTCTTGCCCTCAAGTGGATGGTACTCAACGAGGAGGGCGGAGAAGGGGAGGTCACGTCCTTTGGCGCTCTCTGCACAGCGCTCTCAGCCACCATCGGCACCGGCAATATCGTGGGCGTGGCCACCGCTATTGCAGCCGGAGGTCCCGGCGCCCTGTTCTGGATGGAAGCCGCGGCCTTCCTGGGAATGGCCACCAAATACGCCGAGGGCCTGCTGGCAGTGAAATACCGCATTGTGGATGAACACAACCACGTGCTGGGCGGTCCCTTCTACTACATAGAGCGGGGCATGGGGGCCAACTGGAAATGGCTGGCGCGGATCTTCGCCTTCTTCGGCGTCTGTGTGGGACTGTTCGGAATCGGCACCTTCTCCCAGGTAAACGGAATCGCCTCTGCGGTCAACAATTTCTTTGACCCCAACCAGGCGTGGACCGTAGTCATTCCGGGAATCGGTACCTATTCCTGGACCGTGGTCATCGCCTCCCTGATCCTCAGCTTCTGCGTTGCCCTGGTGCTGATCGGAGGGATCCAGCGGATTGCCAGCGTTTCCACAGTGGTCGTTCCGTTTATGGCGGTCGGCTACGTTCTGCTCTCCGTTACGCTTCTCGTATGCAACTTTTCAGAGATTCCCCACGCTATTACAATTATTGTAAAAGGTGCATTTAACCCGGCGGCCGTCACAGGCGGTATGGTGGGCACCATGATCATTTCCATGCAGAAGGGTGTGGCCAGAGGTATCTTCTCCAATGAATCCGGCCTTGGCTCCGCTCCCATCGCCGCGGCCGCGGCCCAGACCAAGGAGCCGGTCCGCCAGGGTCTGGTATCCATGACAGGAACATTTATCGACACCATTATCATCTGTACCATGACCGGGCTGTCCATCGTACTCACCGGCGCCTGGCAGGTGGATGGGCTTACAGGCGTCGCCATCACCAACTATGCGTTTAACACCGGCCTTCCGATACCAGCTGCGGCCTCCTCCTTCCTGCTGATGCTCTGCCTGGTATTCTTCGCCTTTACCACCATCCTGGGCTGGGACTACTATTCCGAGCGCTGCCTGGAATACCTGACCGGCGGCAATATGAAGATGGTCAAGGCCTACCGCTGGCTGTACATTTTCGCAGTATTCATCGGTCCGTACATGACGGTCAAGGCGGTGTGGACCATCGCCGATATCTTCAACGGCCTGATGGCCCTGCCCAACATGATCGCCCTGTTTGCACTGAACGGCGTGGTTGTGGCGGAAACCCGTAAGTTTTTCAAGAAAAGAAAGAATGGAATCTGATTATTAAATGAGGCAGTAGAAGGGCCGGCAGACACATGTCCGCCGGCTCCATACTTAATCGCTTATAAACTCAATCTCTATATCTCCGTTGTTAACCGCTGCCGCAAGCATTTTTGTTCCGCTCTTTTTGTCAGCCGGCAGGCTGCTCTCCCCCTTCTTTATGTCGCAGGAAATCGCGTAATCATCATAGCTTCCGATGATCGTCCCCAATATATCACCGTTTTTTGCGTTAAGGAGAATCGAATTTCCAGCATTCAGCTGGTCAAAGAAAATGCCGCCCCCTTGCGAGGAAAGGGATATATCGCCGATCATGTCCAACGCGGAAAGTGAAATGTCTTCATTGGTAGTTGACACCTTCAGCGCCGCTAAATGCGTGCCGGGCAGCTGCAGCGATATTTTGCGGGAACCTGCGGCGGATTTCCCACCTATATAATCCTTCCAATCTTTATTGCTGGCCGCAGACATGGTCAGCACCTGGCCGTCGGACACAGAGATATCATAATACTCCTTGCTGTTATCAAAATAGTCAATATGGATCTGGTTGTCATCGGAAGGTATCACTTCAATCTGCCTGTCCCGGACCTCTATGCGGACTTCTGTGATTTGTCCGCCATCCGCTGTGTAGCTTCTCTGTGTAAATGCCTCATCGCTGCCAGCGCAGCCGGCCAGACAAGCGGCACTTGTAATAAGGCATATGAGTAATGCTGCTATTCTTTTCATAAATTGATCTCCTTCTAATGCTCAAAGTGTTTTTCTTTTCAAAACAGCCAGCCCAGTCAATGACAGTATGGTACCCAACAACAGGCAGCTGCCAATATGCAGCAGGGCATTGCTGTTAAACATAATGATCTTGAAAAAGCCTGCTAAGATATGCCGAAGTGGCGCTATGGGAGTAAAAATACAGACAATCGCCACCAATATACCATCAGTCAGCCACCCATACCAATCAGTCTGCATAGAAAGCAGAACATGTAGAAAAATCATCGTAAGCAGCAAAAATATGGTCTGCTGCAGAAAGGCAACGAGCACGCCGTTCGCCGTCCAGCCGCACAGCTCCATCATATTGACAACTATCTGTGTGCCTTTCAGCGGATCGATCAAAACATGAATCCCTGTGTTGGCAAGGGACACTGCCGCCGCCATCAGTCCGTAACCGGCAAGGCTTCCAATATAGTAATCTTTTTTGCTTGTTCCCAAGTGCCTCAGCTTAGTGTAATCGTAGAATACAAAGAAAAAGGGCGTCATAACAGCAAGGAGCCAGGTATAATTCCCATTGCTTAAAGCAATTTTAGAATCGCCGGAAGTGGTAGCGCACAACACCACAACAGCAGTCATAATAAAGCTGATTTTATTGCTTGCAAAAAGCCGTTTGATAATTGCAAAGACAGCAGTCATTTTTTCGCACCTCCCTTATGTCCAACCATCTGAATGAAGAAATCCTGCAGTGACAATGGGCGGATTTCCAAAGAAGGCCCCCCCGCAGGCGGAATATCAAACAGATAGCTTGTTGCCAGGCCGCCGGCGGTGTCCTGCCCTATAACATTCAGATCTGCCGTTGCGGTATCCACATCTTTCTTTAAACCGCTTACGCTGAACGCTTTTGTTTCCACCGCCTGCAGCGTGCCGAAAAAGCGGATACAGCCATTGTCAATGATAATCAGTTTTTGAATTGTCTTTGCAATCTCCTCAATTATGTGTGTGGATACAATAATCACCCTTGGATGCTTCTGATAGCTCTCTGTCAGCATTTTATAGAACTCCACCCGCATAATTGCATCAAAGCCCAGAACCGGCTCGTCCAGCAGAATCACCCGCTTATTGCTTGCAAGGCAGATCATCGAGGATACCATCGTTTTCATTCCAAGGGAGAGATGATTGAACTTCTTTATCCTATCAAGTTCAAAGCGTTCCATCATTTCAGCAGCTAATTCATAATCAAAATTGGGATTTACCTCCGACGCAATCCGCAGCAGCTTCCCTACCGGGAGATTGAAATGCTTTGCAAAGTTTTCAATATAGCTTACCCCCGTATCCAATGCCGAAGCTGTGATCACTTTTCCATCCACCTGAATTTTGCCGCCGGTAATGTTTTGATACCCTGCTATGGATTTTAGGAGCGTTGTTTTTCCTGCACCATTCCTGCCCAGCAGACAATAGATTCCCGGCTCGTCAATCTTTAACGTAACATTTTTTAACACAGAAACATTGCCGTACTGTTTCGTAACATTCGACAGTTCAATCATTTGTGTTTATTCCTCCTGCTAATTTTCACATGGCCATTGTTTTTCGCAATATTCCATGGTAATATCATCATAATCTTTTGTGTAACACAAATGTCAAGAGGAGAAACTACAATAATGAAGAATTATTTTTCAATTGGCGAGGCTGCTAAAGCCGTTAATGTTACAAGTGAAACCCTGCGGCATTATGACCGCATCGGATTGGTCAAGCCAAGCATGACAGATGAAAGTACAAACTATCGCTATTACACAAAACAGGATATAGTACGGATCAATACCGTCCGCGCTTTACAGCAGATGGATCTGCCCCTGCAGAAGATAAAAGAGGTATTAGCCTTTGATGACCTGGAAAAAATCATTGAATTTTTGACGGCGGCAGAAAAAAAGGCAGATGAAAAAATGGCTTTACTTCAATACAGCAAGGCCAAAATAAAGTTGGCTAAATCCATTTACGAAGATACGCTTCGCGGACAATACTACACAGAGGGAGTAATTGTAAAACATTTTCCCCAACGTGTTATCATGCTTTCCGACAGGCTGGAAACGCCAACACTGGATAATCTTTGGGATTATTTAAGCCACTTCTATGATAAAATTGAGCCATCGCAAAAAGATCAGTTTGCATTTGAAGATCTAGCGGGTATCTATACGGAAAATGGATTGTCAAGATTGTTTGCCGTATGTATCCGCTATGAAATGATAGATGGAATAAAGATATTGCCGGAAGGCAGATATCTGTGTGCAGATTGCACCGAAGAAAACAGGGCCTGCAAATTAAATGAATTGCTGCAAATGGCTGCCGCACAGCACGCCCAGCCGAAGTTTACTGTGCAGCAGATTGTTATATCCGGCATCTTGCAATGGAATTATCAGGCGCAAGTCTATTTAGGAGATTAAATCAGTATTAGATTGGCTGGGATATCAGCGCTGCGGGCCTGGGCATTGGATGAAGGTGATCTCAAACTGCTCATAAGCAGCACATGTAATCATGTACTCCTTGTATCTGATGCTGCGGACTGTCCGCCCGTCCCCCGGCTCGTGATCCACCGCAAACCCTGTGCCCAGAAGTTTGAGTTCCGCCTCCCGCTCTGTCCACAGCCTGGTAAACTGCAGCGGCTGCTCTGGCTCAGGCGTGCCCTCCAGCAGCTCCTGCTGACGCCGTGAGAACACCTTGCGTACAGTGGGCCAGTGCACAGCCATGACCTTCTCTATATCCACGCCTATATCCACATCCGCTATGGCTAAAACCACATATGCTCCGCTGTGGGACAGGTTAAAATATACCTCCCCCGACCGCAGCTCCGGCTTCCCGTGTTCTCCTCTGATGAGCTGGTCATCACTGCCGACGCCCAGGTATTGTCTCAACAGGTAACCGGCGGCCAGCTCCTGGTCCGCCTCCTGCCTTCTCCTGATGCGATGGTACCGGGCGGCGTAATATTGGGGGATGCCGCTGATGATTTCCTCATAGGACGCGGCTATCTGCCCTGCGTCCGCAATGATCACATTTACCTTGTTCACGGCTTCTCCTTACCGGGTCAGTCTCCGGTATATAACCGACAGGACAATCCCCGTCACAGCCAGCCCGATGGCCATGACAAAGGCCGTATTGTAGGAGCCTGTGCCGGCGTATGCCCGGCCGATCAGCGTAGGGCCAAGATACCCCGCCAGGGCGAATCCGATAAACATAATCCCATAGTTCACACTGCTGTTCTTCTGGCCGAACTGATCTGCGGTAAACCCGGGAAAGACGCCCATAAACGCGCCAAAGCAGAGCCCCACTACAGAGACGCCTATGTAAAACTTCACAACATCCCCCTGGCCTGCGCTAAACAGCAGCAGCAGCCCGAACACCGCCAGAAACAGCATGATCACCAGGGTGTTGATCCTGCCGATGATATCTGATATATATCCCGCCGCCACACGCCCTGCTGCATTAAAGAGGGCCAGTATGGAGACAGCCGCTGTAGCCGAGGCCACGGACATGCCGATCATATTCTGTGCAATGGGCGATACCTGTGAGATCGTCATCAGCCCAAAGACCGCCCCGCAGGTCAGCATGCCGATCATCACGTAGAACACCGGGTCCTTCAGCATCTGCCGCCAGTCTTTGTCCGGCTTTTTCTGTGTTGGCGCCATATTCTCTGACCCTGACTTTACAGCGTCGAAGCCCGCAGGCACATAGCCCGCAGGCACATAGCCCGCAGGCACAAAGCCCTCCGGGCATTTTTCTATGAGAAACGCTCCTCCGCAGATAATTACAATAAACGCAATTCCCAATATCTGGAATGCGCGCAGCACTCCTGTATTGTCAATGAGCGCGTTTGCAACCGGCGGAACCAGCACGGAGCTGATGCCGTAGGACGCCGTGGCAATTCCTCCGATCAGCCCGCGTTTGTCCGGGAAAAACTTGACTGAGTTGCTGATGGTACACCCATACACCAGCCCCATGGCAAGGCCGCAGCCCAGCCCGTATCCCGCCATCAGCATGGGGACGCTGTGGGACATGCCGGAGAGAATCATCCCCGCTCCAAACAGGACTCCGCCTGCAAATATGACCCATTTCGGCCCCAGCCTGTCATTGATGAATCCGCCGGAGATCAGAGTAACCGGTCCCACTGAGTTGGCTATGGTAAACACAACTGCCAGGTTGGCCGCTGTCAGAGCGGTCCCATTGACTGCGTTTAAATGTTCTGCCATGGGCGCCGCAAATACGCTCCACGCATACAATGATCCGATACACAGATTAATAAAACAGCTGGCGGCCAGTACCGCCCACCGTTTTTTTGTCAACTTTTCCTGCAGCTGTTTGTCCATTTTTACCTCTTCCAATCTCTTAATTTTCGTATCAGCAGCCTCTGGAATGCATCCACGCCCACGCCCACGTAGAGCACGCCCACCACCATAGCCGCGCCGATCTGTATGGGCGGGGTGCCGATCTCCTCCATTTTCATGGGCCCCATGATGGTCAGACCGATGGCCCAGCCGCACAGCCAGGCCGGAGTGAATATCCGCTTCGCAAATGTCTCCCCTATGATCACCGCCAGCCCTCCCATCACAAACAATGTGAGGTACAGCTCTGCATAAGGGTTCCACTGCAGCGTTTCCATGACCCACACAGCAGTCAATGCCCAGAGATCCCCCAGCAGAAAACCGGCGCAGACTTTAAAGGCATCCTGCCGCCTGTTTCCATTGGCCACGTAGAGTCCCGCGCAGATCAGCGCAACCGCGCCCACGCTCACCCCTATAAAGGGGGCGGCCACAGCCCAGATGGGAGGCATGAATGCGATGCCCGCGGCCAGGGTCAGTATGTTGATCTTCTTCATCCGTCTCTCTTCCATGGCCATTACTCCCAGCCGAAGCCGTCCCACACAGGCTTTCCGGCGTAAGTCTTTAGCTCCTCCTCGCCTTCCAGCACTCGGATGGCCCCGGCCGCCATGGCTTCCATCTCAAACTCTCCCGGATAGGCTGTCACCGGGGCGATGAAGGAACAGGCTTCTGTGATCTGGCTCACCAGATCCCGGTTATGTACCATGCCGCCGCCCAGCAGGATGCCGTCCACCTGCCCATAAAGGGCTGCCGCCATGGACCCGATGCATTTTACAATCTGGTAGATCATGCCGTTCCATAGTATACTAGCATACATGTCGCCGGACGCGGCGCGGCCCGTCAGCTCAATGGCATCTGATATACCCATGTGATTTACAAAACCGCCGGTTCTGGTGCAGAGCTTTCTTACTTCTGCTGTCCCCAGCTGGTTTGTCTCCATATATGATAACAGATTTGCCACGGAGATGCTACCACATCTTGTGGGAGCCATGGGCCCCTCTCCGCCTACAATGTCGCAGCCGTCTATCATTTTCCCTCTGCGGTGGGCGGACACGGAGATGCCGCCGCCGATATGGCATACTACATAGCTGCACTCCTCATAGCTTTTGCCCATAACATGCTTACTGTGCCGGATTGCCGTCTCTTTCAGATTCAGGGCATGGAGGTGGACTGTGCGGTACACCCCTTTGATGCCTGTGATCCGGGCCAGTTCCTGGAGCTCATCCACGTCCGGCGGGTTTACAACCATGGCTTTGGCCCCGTATGTTTCTGCGAATTCATGGGCGAGCTGCGATCCCAGGGCAGCGGGGTGGATCACGCCGTTGGCGCAGGTTCTGGCATGTTCCAGCATAAGCTTTGTCACCTGGTAGGTTCCGCCCTCCATGGCCAGCAGACCTCCGCCACGGCCCACAAACACGTCCACGTCCTCCAGCCTGATACCCGCCTGGGATAAAAGGCTGAGAATCGTATCCCTGCGGTAGGGCAGCTGATCCGCCATGGTGGTGTATTTCTCCAGCTCTCTGGCCTCATGGGAGACATTCTGGGAATAGACGCATGACTCTCCCTCAAACAGCGCAATCTTTGTGGAGGTGGAGCCTGGATTGATTGTCAATACTTTATATGTATTCATGGTACTTCTCCTCACTCTTTACTTCCGGCGGCTCTCACCGCGCTGATGACGATGTTTCCCTTCAGCTCGGAAACAGGAGCGCCTCTGGAGCAGTCGCACACCACTTTGTTAAAACCCTGAAGCATCGGCCCATAGGCGTCTGCGTGCCCAAACTGCTGGATCAGCTTGACTCCCACATTTCCCACATTCAGGTCCGGCCAGATGACCACATTGGCTTTTCCGGCCACCCTGCTCTCCCTGTTCACCTTCTTTGCCGCCACTGCGGGGGAGATGGCGGCGTCAAACTGGAATTCACCGTCAATGGCAAGCCCGGGCCGCATCTCATTGGCTATCTTCACTGCCTCCGCCACCTTGTCTACCAGCTCTCCCTGTCCGCTGCCCAGGGTGGAATAGCTGATCATGGCGCACCTTGGCTCCCAGTCCAGAAGGGCCCTGACCGTATCACAGGCAGAGATAGCGATGCCTGCCAGCTGTTCTGCATTGGGGTTGGCGCACACAGCGCTGTCCCCGATTGCCAGAAGGCTTCCTTCGCTGCCCTGGAATCCCGGAATATCACATAATCCGATGCTGGAGATGGTGCCGATGCCCGGCTTTAAGCCGATCACCATCTGTCCTGCCAGCAGCACGTCCCCTGTGGTATTGTCAATTCCGGCAAATGTCACGTCGGCCTCATCCACAGCTTGCATAACCATGGCGTAATACAGCGGATTCTGCATGCGGCGGTTCAGGGCCTTCTCCTTCAGCAGGGCCTGGGGCAGGGCCACATACTTGTCGATCAGGCTCTTTTTGTAAGCCTCTTCCCCGATATCCGCAATTGTGAACACTTCCTCCTCATACCCTCTGTCGGATAAAGCCTGCCTGATTTCATCTGCGTGACCCACAAGAATGGGGATGATATACCCCTCTTTTCCGGTCTCATAGGCAGCCTGCAGCATCTTTTCGTTGAGGGCTTCGGGAAATGCGATTCTCTGTGGATTCTCTTTTGCTCTCTCATAAATTCGTTCAAGTAAACCCATTTGGTATTCCTCCTTGGCTCTGGGGCGTGTTTGCCCTACTGCTCCGCTTCGATCAGGTCCACCAGGTCCGCAACGGTTGCGCATGCGCTGGCCTCTGATAGCATAAGCTCCACATCCAGCTCGTTCTCAATTTCAGATACAAGGGCAACCATCTGCACAGATGCGCCTCCCAGATCCTCCTTAAAGGACGTTGATGTGGAAATGCTGCCTATGTCCTGCTTGTAGGACATGGCCACCATATTCAGTACCTGTGCTTCTATCTCTTTTCTCTCCATTTCTATTCTCCTCCTCTATTCTTCGTCCAGATCAAATACAACCGTCCTAAATCCGCCTTCCCGCTGAAAAATTGAAGCGTGGCAGTCCAACGGAAGTTTCGCCGAAAGCTCTTCCCTGTTCTTTTTGCTGATGCCCCGGACCACTGCGTTTAATCTGGAGCCTTCTTCCAGTTCCACTTCCCCGTATGCATATT
>OKVW01000677.1_pt1 | contig 18295 bp, 16 predicted proteins | sample 1606991 | NCBI WGS metagenome assembly OKVW01 (sample SAMN03281021, study PRJEB24777) | human gut metagenome | isolation source: fecal sample PR177 from 1 month old male Malay infant, vaginal delivered...
GTGTATCAACTGCGGCCAGTGCGCCAATGTCTGTCCCGTGGAGAGCATTTCCGAGGTGAAGGAGTACCGGCAGGTGGCTGAGGCAGTGGCTGATCCGGACAAGATTGTGATTTTCTCCACCTCCCCCTCAGTCCGTGCGGCTCTGGGTGAGGAGTTCGGAATGGGAGGCGGGGCCTTTGTACAGGGGAAGATGGTATCTTTGCTGCGGGCTCTGGGCGCTGACTATGTGCTGGACACCAACTTTGCGGCGGATCTGACCATTCTGGAGGAGGCCAGCGAGCTGATTGAGCGGGTGACCAGAGGCAATAAGCCTCTGCCCCAGTTTACAAGCTGCTGTCCGGCCTGGGTGAAATTCGCAGAGATTTATTATCCGGATATGCTGGATCATATCTCCTCGGCCAAGAGTCCCATCGGTATGCAGGGCCCCACCATCAAGACGTATTTTGCGAAGAAGATGGGCCTTGACCCGGCTAAGATTGTGAATGTGGCGGTGACGCCCTGCACGGCCAAGAAATATGAGATCCGCAGGGAAGAGATGAACGCGGCAGGACGGCATCTGGGCATCGACGGCATGCGGGATATGGACTATGTGATCACTACCAGGGAGCTGGCGCAGTGGGCCAGGGAGGGAGCGATTGACTTTGCAGCCCTGGAGGACGGCCAATACGACAGGCTCATGGGCCAGGGCTCAGGCGCTGGGGTAATCTTCGGTAATACCGGCGGCGTGATGGAGGCCGCTCTGCGCACAGCCTACGAGTACATTACCGGGGAGAAGGCGCCCCAGGTGCTGTATGAGCTGGAGCCGGTCAGGGGCATGGAGGCGGTGAAGGAAGCCAGCCTTCAGGTGGGAGGCCTGACGGTAAATGTTGCTGTTATCTTTGGTACGGCCAATGTGAGAACCTTCATTGAGCGCATGAAGCATTCGGAGAAGCAGTACCACTTTGTGGAGGTTATGACCTGCCCGGGCGGCTGCATCGGCGGCGGCGGACAGCCCAAAGACAAGGAGTTCGAGGGCGATGCCCTGCGGGCCAAACGCATCGAGAGCCTGTACGGCAGGGACCGCTCCATGACCGTGCGCCTGAGCCATGAAAATGAGGAGATCAAGGCCCTCTACAGTGAATTCTACGGCAAGCCTCTCAGTGACCTGGCGGAGGAAATGCTGCATACCCGGTATCAGGACAGAAGCAGTGAGCTGGGAACACCGGCGGCCAGCACCAACACACCGGCTGCCAGCACCAACACACCGGCTGCCCACACCACCGCTCCAGCGTCGGGGAAGAAATTCGTCTGCCAGATCTGCGGCTATGTGTATGAGGGAGAGCAGGCTCCGGCTGAGTGTCCGATCTGCAAGGCAGGCGCGGATAAGTTCACAGAGCAGCAGGGTGTGATGTCCTGGGCAGCAGAGCATGTGGTGGGAGCTGCCAATGGTGCGCCTGAGGACATTCTGGCGGATCTGCGGGCCAACTTTGACGGAGAGTGCTCAGAGGTGGGCATGTACCTGGCCATGAGCCGGGTGGCCTTCAGAGAGGGATATCCTGAGATCGGGCTTTACTGGGAGCAGGCGGCCTTTGAGGAGGCGGAGCATGCGGCCAAATTCGCGGAGCTGCTTGGCGAAGTGGTGACGGATTCCACCAGGGAGAACCTGTCCGTGCGGGTAGCTGCCGAGAATGGCGCCACAGCCGGGAAGGCGGATCTGGCCGCCAGAGCCAAGGCCCTGAACCTGGATGCCATTCACGACACCGTGCATGAGATGGCCAGGGATGAGGCCAGACATGGGAAGGCATTTGAAGGGCTTTTAAAGAGATATTTTAATTAAGTGGAAGCATGAGGTGTGCCGGAGAGATCCGGCGCGCCTTTTTTCAAAGGTGCGGGTTGAGGTTACTGTCCACAGGTAATTGGAAAAAGATTGCAGGGGAACTGGGGAATGTAGTATAATAGATAGCGTGCAGCCAAAAGGCAGTTGGTACTGGACAAACCATTTCCGCAGTGAAGGCGGTTGTGGACGCGGGTATCCCCTGTATCACATTAAGCTCCGACGTATCAGAGGATGTGGGCCAGGTCTGGGTAGGCTCCGCTAATGAGGACGGCGGCAAGCTTTCCGCTGAGTATGCGGCAGAGCTGCTGGACGGCAAGGGCAATGTTGCGGTGCTCCGCCTGATGTTGGGCGCATTTGCTGAGATCGGCCGTATGGAAGGCTATGAGGAAGTGCTGGCCGCACATCCTGACATGAAGATCGTATTTGACCAGTCCGGCAACGCCCAGCGTGAAGAGGGCATGGCCCTGATGGAGAACTGGCTGTCCACAGGCGAGCAGATCGACGTGGTTCTGGCACAGAATGACGCAATGGCATTGGGCGCAATCGAGGCCATCAAGGCAGCAGGCAAGATGGATGAGATCAAGGTAATCGGCATTGACGCAATCAAGGACGCTCTGGATTCTGTAAAGGCCGGCGAGATGGCTGCAACCTGTTTCCAGGATGCAATCGGACAGGGCGAGGGTGCCCTGGAGATGGCAGTGAAGGCTGCCGGCGGCGAGAAGATTGAGCGCAATAACATACCCTTTGAGCTGGTGACCAGCGAGAATGCGGATGAGTATTACAGCCGTATCAAGCTTCCCGACTAAAGATTGTAAGATTACAGAAGGCTCTTCCCCGTGAAGGGCCTTTTATCAATGGCGGGCCTGGCGGGTGCGCGTATAAAGAAAGGAGATAACAGATGGTTACAGTCAGGGAATTCGGTGTAACAAAAGACGGCAGAACCGTATCCTGCTACAGGATTCCGGCGGGGGCGGCCTGCCTGGAGGTGCTGGACTACGGCTGCACTGTCCACCGGCTGGAAGTGCCGGACCGGGACGGGAAGATGACAGATGTGTGTCTGGGGTATGACACGGTGGGGGAGTATGAGGCAAACGACGGGTATCTGGGCGGGGTGATCGGCCGGCACGGCAACCGCATATGCAGAGGCAGATTTACGCTGAACGGCACAGCATACCGTCTGAACTGCAACGATGGGGAGAACCATCTCCACGGCGGTGCAAAGGGATTTGACAAATACATCTGGCAGGCGGAGATCTTGGAGGACGGGGTGCTGTTTTCCAGATGCTCGGAGGACGGTGAGGAGGGATATCCCGGAAACCTGCATGTGCAGGTGGAATACCGCTTCACCAGAGATTATCAGTGGATTCTGGAATACCGGGCCGAGAGCGACCGGGATACGGTGGTCAATATGACAAACCATTGCTATTTTAACCTTAACGGCTCGGGCAGCGGGGACGTCAAGGGCCATATGCTCCGCCTGAATGCCGGCGCGTTTACTGAGAACGGACCGGGCTGCCTGCCTAATGGAAGGATACTGCCCGTGGAGCACACGGTATTTGACTTCCGGGGCGGTAAAATGCTGGGACGGGATCTGGAACTGGACGAGGAACAGCTGCGGGCCGTGGGCGGATACGACCACAACTTTGTGCTGGAGCAGACTGCGGCAGCGGACAAGGAGCTGCCAGAGGAGGCCGGAGCGCTGTGGTCCGGGAAATCGGGAATCTGCATGAAGATTTACACCACCCAGCCTGGCATTCAAGTCTACATGGCTAATGTGCTGACAGACCGGCCTGGCAAGGATGGAGCGCAGTACCATCCACACGATGGAGTCTGCCTGGAAACCCAGCATTTTCCAAATAGCATGGAGTGTCCGGAGTTTCCCAGCATCGTTTTGAAAAAGGGGGAGAAATACCGACAGGCGACAATTTATGAATTTGGGGTAACCGGGGCGATATAGGCTGCGGGATGTGCCGGAACAGATAGAAGGAGCGGGCTGAATGATGCGGCATTCAGCCCGCTCCTTCTATCTGGCAGATTGCCTTACGGCTGCAGTTGATTCAGGAGTGCTTTCAGACGCGCATTCTCTGCGTCCTTCTCAGCCAGCGCTTTGGCAGCGGCGGCGTCCTTTTCAGCCAGCGCTTTGGCGGCGGCGGCATCCTTCTCCTTTAATTTCATCTGCAGCTGCTGGATCTGGGTCTGCTGTTCCTCAATCATATACTGAACCGTCCCTAAATCCAAGAGTCGCAGTCCTTCTGAATACATACTTACCAGCTCCTTTACCTTGAAACGAAATTGAAATACTTCCCTGTAAAGTTCCTTAAATTCCGGATATTCACGGATGACGCGCAGAATGTCAACCGGCTTGTCGGAGGCAATAAAATATAACCAGGCATCCAGCCTTGTAAGTTTATTGTGAGGGATTCCGAGAAAAATGTCAAGCGGGATAATCAGATATTCCTGGATGAGATCCAGGGGGAGGCCGGTGTTAAAGGTCTGGCTGGCATAGTGGAGATACTGGTCCGGAAACAGATGGAATTCGGAGGTGCTGCTCTGAATCAACACAATGGTGTACACCTTCCGGATATCCCGGTAGGAGAAGCGTTTTCCCTCCTGCTGCATCCTGGAACGCACCTGGGAATACTGGCGCATCACCAGATCGCTGGAATAGCAGGCGCAGCGCGGTCCCGGGAAATAGTACCCGATCCGCTGGATCTCCACATTGACCAGCGCGCCGGTGGCCAGACGGACCAGAATGTCCATGACCAGCAGCGATCCCTCCTCGGTCAAACGGGTGGATTCATTGGGGAGCACTGCCACGATGGTCAGCTCCTGGCCCAGGCAGAGACTGATAAAATCTTGCAGCCGCTGTGGATTCCGCTGTGGATCAAAGACATACTTGAAAAATGGATCATAGGTAATTTTAGCTCCTCTGGTGCCCATACAGAAGGCGAGGAATTCCTGCTGCAGCTGCTCTGTCAGCGTCAGGTACTGCCGATAGACAGCGCTGTCCGCACGCAGCATGTCCAGTACCTCTTCCCTTGACTGCGGGATGCCGAAAAGTTCATGATCAATGAATGGATGTGTGTTGAACGTCATAGATGTGCCTCCTTTGATTTTAAGAAACTGTACAGAAATACAGAAATGACCGGCCAAGACAGCCGGGAGTATGATTTAAATAATATAACATATCCTGCAGTTCAAAGTAAAGAGATTATCACACTTAATATCCCCTCACCCATCGCACGCTCCATCCAGATAAGAATATTGTAAGCCTTTTTATCATACTGTAATAAAAACTTTATTGTTTCCAGGAAGAAAATGGGGTATTATGTAAACGCTACTAGTTTTTACATTGCGGAGGTAATAAATGAAAAAAATGTTTGGCGCGGCAGTGGGCGTGTTTGTAGCGGCGGCTGTGTGCATGATGGGAACAATGTCTGTGTGGGCGGATGCGGAGACCACGGCGGCGGGTGAGACTGCGGCGGGTGAAACCCAGGCGCCGGTGATTCAGGTAGAGGGACAGATCACAGGAACCTGGCTTACCTCAGATAAACAGAATATACAGATTCAGGGAAACAGCACCGGGGATACCACGGGAACCGACGGGAACATCTACCTGTTTGAGCTGCAGCCCTATGAGACGGGCATCGGTGACAGACGGGACTACATACAGCAGGCGGCCGTGGGCCAGAGTTTTGATTTTCAGGTACCGGCCGGCTTGGGCAGTTCCCCCAACCGGGTCTACAACAGCTATATGCCTGCTGTCTACGACGGCAGCAAATATGTGGAGGTAGGACCCCGCCACTATGTGACCAACCCCGAGGTGGCAGCCCCCAATCAGAAGGCATACCCCACCTCCGTCACCAAGAAGGGCCTGCGTATCCAGATCGACATGCTGGACGATGCTATGGATCTGGGGGTGAAGCACGCGGGCACAGACATCCTGTTTCAGCAGATATTGGGAAGCGGAATCGACTATGTCTACGATGGCAAGACCTATCACTTCAGCTCCGCGGTTATGGCGGAGTATGACAAGACCATCAGCGCCCTCTACGGCAAGGGCATCAACGTGACTGCGGTCATCTTAAACGGCTGGAGCGATGCAGCTCCGGAGCTGCACTACCCCGGTACTAAGAAAAATGCCCAGGCCAACCACTATATGTTCAACGTGGTCACCAAGCAGGGCTATGAGGAGACCAGAGCCATTGCAGCCTTCTTAGCAGAGCGTTATGACGGCTCCAACCCCAACTACGGCAAGATTTCCAACTGGGTCATCGGCAATGAGGTGAACAACCAGCTGAACTGGAACTATATGGGCCCCATGGACCTGACCAACTATGTGCGGGAATACCTGAAGGTTTTCCGGGTGTTCTATACCGCCATCAAGACCACCAGCGCCAATGACCGGGTGTTCCTGTCCCTGGACTTTAACTGGAACCATGACAGCGACGGACAGCTGAAATACGGCGGCAAGGAGATTGTGGATTCCTTCAACTCCATCGCCAATGTGGAAGGGCAGTTTGACTGGGGCCTGGCCTACCATCCCTATCCCTACCCCATGGTGGAGCCGGAATTCTGGGATGATGATGCCAATCTGGTGCGGAATGACTTCAATTCCCCCATTATCAACTTTAAGAATCTGAGCACCCTGACGGACTACTTTGCCCAGGGAGCGCTGCTGGCTCCCAGCGGCCATGTGCGCCATATCATCCTGACGGAGCAGGGCTTTACGGCCAAGAGTCATACCAGAGGGGATATCCCCTATAACCAGGCGGCGGCATTTGCCTACTCCTATTATCTGGTGGACAGCAACCCCTATATTGACGCGTATCTGCTGAGCCGCCAGGTGGACGCCCCAGGTGAGGTGACACAGGGAACCGCCTTTGGCCTGTGGGAATGCGACATGAGCCAGCCCAACCGTATCGTTGCAACCAAGCGGCGGAAGATCTGGGAAGTATTTAAGAACATCGACAAGAAGAGCAGCACGCTGGAGAGCACGGAGTTCGCCAAATCCATCATTGGAATTAACAACTGGTCCGACGTGATTCCCAACTTCAAGTGGAGAAGCCTGGAGAATAAATAATTAAAACAAAAGCACGATCTGTACGCCTGACGGCAAATGCAGACCGTGCTTTTTTGTTGTACATTTCAGCGTTTCTCAATCGGAAAACAGCTTGTCCAGCAGAACCTGACGGTTGTTGATAAACATTTCCATCACCTGATAGCACTCTGTCTCCTCGTAGGAGATGGGGTGAATCTCCCCATCGTCAAAGGACAGGATCTGGGCGCCCGGAAGGCCCAGGAGAATGGGAGAGTGGGTGGCAATGAAGAACTGGGATTTGTCCGCCGCCAGTTTGCCGATCATCAGCAGGGCGGTGAGTTGGCGCTGGGGGGACAGGGCTGCTTCAGGCTCATCCAGGATGTAGAGCCCCCGGCCGCCGAACCGGTTCTGCATCAGGGCCAGGAAGCTCTCTCCGTGAGACTGGTTGTGGAGAGAGCGGCCTCCATAGTAGTCCAGATAATTCACCCGCCCGATGCCCTCCGCCGCGTAGTCGTCCACCTGGCTGGCCACATTATAGAAGCTCTCCGCCCTGAGGAAGAAACAGTCCTGGGGCCTTTTTACGCCCTTTTTCAGACGGATGGCAGAGCTGAAGCCTGAGTGGGTATCCCTGGTGGAAAACATGAAATTCCTGGTGCCGCCCTCCGGATTAAAGCCGTAGGCCACGGCCAGGCCCTCCAGCAGGGTGGATTTGCCCGAACCGTTCTCACCGGTGAAAAATGTGACAGGGCTGTTAAAATCAAGCATATCCAGGCTGCGGATGGCTGGGATGGACTGGGTATAATAGTCCGCAGGAAGCTTCTCATGAAAGACTTCCATGCCGGTGATGTAATTGGAGCTTAACAGATTGTCCATAGGAGGCCTCCTTAAGGTGTGATAGGGATAGTATATCTCTTTGAGGAGATGCGGGCAAGGAAAAACTTCTTAGCTTGACTGTGAAGGCAGTGCCTCCTTGTCATTTTCCACCGGATCATGTATGATAAAGCTGTATAAGAATACAGTATTCGAATGGAAGGCATATATGAGCAGACAGGAAGATAAGATTCAGCGCCTGGTGGAGATTGCCAGGCTTTATTATGAGGAGGACAGGACACAGAACGAGATTGCGGGGCTTTACGGGGTATCCAGGCCCATGGTCAGCAAGCTGCTGAAGGAGGCCAAGGAGGCGGGAATTGTCACAGTGCAGATCCAGGCGCCTGATGAGCGGCGCAGAGAACATGAGCTTCTGCTGGACCAGGCCCGCCGCGCCTTTGGAATCAACGGGGGGACTGTGGCCGGCGGACAGCTGAATGACCAGGCCACCAATAAAGCAGTGGCCGCGGCGGGCATCCAATATCTGGAATCACTGGGGGAGAACAGCCTGGGAGTGGGCTGGGGCCATATCATTGGGGACCTGGTATCCCTGATTGAGCGGGATGGACGCAGGGTGTCCGTGGGACAGAGGATCTGCCCTCTGATCGGCAACGGGGGAGTGGGCCTTAAGAACTATCACTCCAATGAGCTGGTCCGGGTTATCGCGGAGCACAGCCAGGCAGAGCCGGAATTCCTGTACTCTCCGGCATGCGTGCTGTCGGAGCAGGAGCTGAAGCTGACCCAGGAGCTGGACAATTACCATGCGGTGTACAAGGCATGGGAAATGCTGGATGTGGCTTTGGTGAATATTGGAAACTTTCCTTCGGTGCCGGATTTTGCCTCGGAGGCCAGGTATGGGGATCTTCTGACGAGGCAGAAGGCAGTTGGGCGGATTCTCAACTATTTTGTGGATGAGGATGGCCGGGTGCTGCACTCGGACACAGATTATGCCATCCAGATTCCGCTGGGGCTGGTGCATCGGGTGAAGCATGTGGTGGGAATCTGCTCGGCCAACACAGGGGCCAAAGCCCTGCGGGGCGCGCTGCGCACAGGATACATCAATCACATTGTGGCCCCGGAACAAGTGGTGAGGGCTGCTTTAAAAATATAATAAGTTACATTTGTAACCAAAAGCGCACAGAGCTTATTGCAGGGGCTGTGCGTTTTTTTGTGTAAAAAGGTTAAATATTTATAAATCACTTGCGTGTTATTGACAAAGGTATGAGGAAATGATACTCTGAAACCATAGAACTGTGTCAAAAAGCAAAAAGGAGGTTACATATGTTACTTTCTAAGCCGGAAATCGTAAAAATGTTCCGCAAAGTGGCAGCTCTCTGGCAGGAGAATAAAGTATATCTCAGTGATATTGATTCTCGGTTCGGTGATGGTGATCACGGGGTGACTATTGGGAAAATTGCCGGGCTGATCGAGAAGAAGCTGGATGCCTGGGAGGATGAGGACATCGAGACATTCCTGGAAGACCTTGGGGACAGCACCATGGAGATTGGAGGAGGAAGCGCGGGGCCCCTTTATGGGACCATGATCAGCGGACTGTCTGATCCGCTGTCAGGGACAGATGCCATCGGCGCACAGACATTAAAGGAGATGTTTGCAGGCAGTTTGTCGGCAATGGAGGACATTACCACCGCAAAGGTGGGGGACAAGACCATGATGGATGCACTGATCCCTGCCGTAGCTGCAGCTCAGGCGGCGGAGGACGACTGCAAAGCTATTTTGGAAGCAGCCAGGGAGGCAGCGGTGAAGGGGGCCCGTGACAGCGAACAGTACATTTCCAAATTCGGCAGGGCCAGAAGCTACAAGGAACAGACCATCGGAACGCCGGACGCAGGGGCGGTGAGTACATCCCTGTTTTTCATTGGGCTGTGTGACGGTTATCAGGAAGCATAAATAAATGTCCGGCGTGCCGGCAGATGATAAAAGGAGAGGTAAAGCATATGAAGATGAAGAAATTTATCAATGATCCCGAGAACTTAACGCCAGAGCTTCTGGAAGGTTTTGCAGAGGCCCACAAGGATCTGGTGAAGCTGGGCGAGGAGCGCATGGTGATTAACAGGAACTTAGAGAGCGCGGACCGCGTGACCATCGTAACCCAGGGCGGATCTGGCCATGAGCCTGCAATCAGCGGTTTCGTGGGCGACGGCATGGTGGATATCTCTGTGGTCGGCGATGTGTTCGCAGCTCCCGGACCCCAGGCCTGTGTGGATGCCATCAAGATGGCTGACAAGGGCAAAGGTGTTCTCTACATTGTACTGAACCACGCGGGCGATATGCTGACCGGCAATCTGACCATGAAGAAATGTGCCAAGGAAGGCTTAAATGTGGTGAAGGTTGTGACCCAGGAGGACATTGCCAATGCGCCCAGATCCAATGCGGACGACAGGAGAGGCCTGGTAGGCTGTATCCCCACCTACAAGATTGCAGGCGCCGCGGCGGCTGAGGGCAAGAGCCTGGAGGAAGTAGCTGCAGTTACACAGCGCTTCGCGGACAATATGGCGACTCTGGCTGTGGCAGTTACCGGCGCCACCCATCCTGCCACCGGAAGTCTGCTGGCAGACCTGGGTGAGGATGAGATGGAGATCGGCATGGGCCAGCACGGAGAAGGCGGCGGCGGACGCCAGCCCTTAAAACCAGCTGACGAGACGGCTAAAATTATGCTGGACGGCCTGATTGCGGATCTGGATATCAAGGAAGGCGAGAAGATTATGCTGATCTTAAACGGCACCGGCGCCACCACCCTGATGGAACTGTTCATCATTTACCGCAAATGCGTTTCCTATTTAAAAGAAAAGAACATTGAGATCGTGGCGAACCATGTTGGCGAGCTGCTGACCGTGCAGGAGCAGGGCGGCTTCCAGATGTTCATGGCCAGAATGGACGACGAGCTGCTGCACTACTGGAATGCACCGTGCAACACGCCGTACATGAAGAAATAATCCGGGGAGGGAATATTATGGCAGCAGAATATATGCATATCGGAATTCCGGTATTGAATAAAAAAGAGGGAATGGTCTACAACGAGGCCATGAAATTCTGGGTCAGCAATGTGGATGACTATGATTTCAAGATCGAGTATCTGAAATTCGAGGAGGGAACCCCCTTCCCGGAGATCCTCTCCAAACAGTCCCACGTTGCCTACAAGGTAGATGACCTGGATCACTATGCAGCCCAGGCGGACCGGGTGATCTTCGGGCCAATGGATGCAGGCCCCGGCGTGCGTCTGGCGTTTGTGATCTGGGACGATGCCATTGTGGAGCTGTACGAGGAAAAGTAAGGAGAGTACCAATGTTAGTAAATATGAACGAGGTCCTGAAATACGCGGAGGACCACGGCTGCTGTGTGGGTGCATTTGACACCCCCAATCTGGAGATCCTGATGGCGGTGATCCGTGCCGCAGAAAAGCGGAGAGAGCCTGTGATCATCCAGCACGCCCAGCTCCATGAGCCGGAGATGCCCATCCGGATCATCGGCCCCATTATGGTCCGCATGGCCAGGGAGGCGGCAGTTCCGGTATGTGTGATGCTGGATCACGGTGAGGATTTGGAATATGTAAAGACAGCCCTGGATATCGGTTTTACGGCCGTGATGTACGATGGCTCCTCCAAGCCATATGAGGAAAATGTCGGCATGACGCGGCAGGTGGTGGAGATGGCGAAGGAATACGGCGCCAATGTGGAGGCGGAGATCGGAATAGTGACCGGCCATGAGGGCAGGGAGTTCCATATAAATGAGGTCAGCGAAGCTTACACAGATCCTGAGCTGGCGGCCCGCTATGTGAAGGATACGGGGATCGACGCCCTGGCCGCGTCCGTGGGAACAGTGCACGGATTCTATACCACCAAGCCCAAGCTGGACTTTGACCGGATTGTGAAGATTAAGGAAATGACCGGACTACCCCTGGTTATGCACGGGGGGTCTGGAATCAGCGTGGAGGACACCCAGAAGGCCATCCGCTGCGGCATCCGCAAGATCAACTATTTCTCCTATATGTCCAATGCGGGCGTGAAGGCGGTGAAGAAGCTGCTGGAGGAGAAGGAAGTGAAGTATTTCCATGATCTGGCCAGCGCGGCTGTTGACGGGATGGAGGAGGATGTGCTGAGCGCAATGGCGATGTTTGCTTTGGAATAATGGTTAAATGAGGAGATCTCTCCGGACTGAGCAGAGGTATGCTTGGGACGGGGGGATCTTTTTTGCGATTTATCTTGTGCTGAGGGATCAAGTGTGATATTCTGTTGATACGGACAGCGCATCTGCCGCTGTTTTATTCTGGGGAGATAATCTCCCATAACCGGCGTTTCGCCGACAGTTCACGAAAGGTTTTATTAAAGAAAAGGAAGAAGATGCACGCTTGCTTATGGCAGAGAAGGCCGATATCCAATGAACACCTGATAAGGTCTTTCACGAGCTTAATACCTGTGGTATAATAGGCTGAAAGCCATTCATGCACGCTGCCGGTCTTCTCCGTTTTCTAGGGAAAGAGAGGTAGAGGATGGGGGCAAAGGATGTTGCGCTGGCCCGGTATTTTGGGGATGAGGAACGCTATGCGGATCTGCTGAATGTGTATGTGTACCAGGGCAGGGAAGTGGTTAAGGGAACGGATGTCCGGGAGCGGGATGCGTCTGTGGCCGGCAAGGGTAAAAAAGGGAATTTCCGGAAATGCAGGGATCTGGTGCGAAAGGTAGTGATGGGCACGGATGTGGTGCTGGTGGGCCTGGAGAACCAGGATGAGGTCCATTATGCCATGCCTATACGGGTAATGCTGGAGGACGCCGCCGGGTACGATCAGCAGCTGCGGAGTATCCAGAGAAAACACCGCAGTCAAAAGGATTTGCGCGGAGCGGAGTACATAGGCCGCTTTGCCAGGACGGACCGGGTCTCTCCGGTAGTAACCATTGTGCTGTACTATGGGAAAACACCGTGGGACGGGCCCACCCATCTGCGTGAGTTGTTGGATCAGAAGGGGCAGACGGAGGAGTTGAACGCACTGGTCAATGATTACAAGATCCATGTGCTGGAGGTGTGCAGCTTTGAGGAGGCCTGGCGCTTTAAGACGGACCTGCGGGAGGTATTTGGCTTCATCCGGCGGGCTGGGGACAAGGACGCACAAAGGGAGTTCACCCGTAAGAATGAGCAGGCCTTCCGGTTAATCGAGGAGGATGCCTATGACGTCATAGCGGCCCTGACCAACTCCCGGGAACTGGAACAGGTCAAAGAACAGTATCGGTCGGAAGGAGGACGGATTAATATGTGTGAAGCGATAAAGGGAATGATAGAGGATGGGCGGCTGGAAGGCGTTAGAGAAGGGCGGCGCGAAGGCCACCGGGAAGGCCGCAGCAAAGGCCGTCTGGAGAAAGCCCAGACCGCGGCCCGCAACATGTACCTGCGGGGCATGTCCTGCGAGGAAGCGGCGGCTATCTGTGAGGAGGATCCGCAGCTGGTAAAGACCTGGTATGCGCAGTGGGAGAATTAGTCAGCGCCCAGCTGACAGAAAGCAATTTTCAAACACGCTATTAAGAGACATAAAGGAGATTCAGCGATCATGGGGGATCAGGAAGAGAAGGAAGTGATGGAAGCTGCCCTGCAGGCCGGGCACATTCTGCTGGAGAACGGCGCGGAGATATCGCGGGTGGAGGAGACCATGGACCGGATCTGCCGGCATTTCGGGGTGGAGTCGGGCAATGCGTTTGTGCTCAGCAATGGAATCTTCGCCACTGCGGGAAGCGAGCGGGAGCGGTATTTTGCGAAGGTGCAGCACATTCCGGTCAGCGGCACCCACTTAAACCGGGTGGCGGCGGTGAACCAGCTGTCCAGGGAAATCGCGGAGGGGAAGCACACGCTGGAGGATACCAGGCGGGCGCTGGAGGACATCAGGCACATGCCGGGCAAGCGGTGGTACACCCAGGTGCTGGCCTCGGGAATCGGGAGCGCGGCCTTCTGCTATCTGTTTGGAGGCAACTGGGGGGATACCCTGTCTGCCTTGACAGCCGGACTGGCGCTCTACCTCTTTGTGCTTTACATCAGCGCGCCCCACCTATCCAAAATTGTGGGGAATATCGGCGGCGGGGCTCTGGTGACAGTGATATGCAGCATGATGTACCTGGCAGATGTGGGACAGCATCTGAACTTCATGATTATCGGCTCCATCATGCCTCTGATCCCGGGGGTGGCCTTCACCAATGCCATCCGGGACATTGCGGACGGAGACTACATTTCCGGCTCAGTGCGGATGCTGGATGCCCTGCTGGTGTTTTTCAGTATCGCAATCGGCGTGGGCATGGCATTTTCACTGATCAGCCGGATAACAGGAGGTAGACTGCTGTGATATTACAGATGATTGCAGCCATGGTAGGCACTGTTGCATTTTCTCTGCTGTTTGGTGTTCCGAGGCGTTACTATCCCTACTGCGGCCTGATCGGAGGGGCCGGCTGGGGCGTGTACTGTGCGGCCGGAACCCTGTGGGCGCCTGCTGAGTCGGCCCTGGCGGCCACAGTTGTGGTGATCCTGCTGTCCCGTCTGGCGGCAGTGTGGAAGCAGTGCCCGGTGACCGTGTTCCTGATCTCCGGAATATTCCCCCTGGTGCCCGGAGCCGGGGTTTACTGGACCGTATACTACATGGTGACGGACCAGCTGAAGCTGGCTGTCCAGACTGGCTACACGGCTGTGAAGGTGGCGGTGGCCATTGTGCTGGGGATTGTGTTCGTGTTCGAGCTGCCCCAGGGCATGTTCCGGGCCCTGGTGGGGCGGGGGAGAAGGTCCGGGTAGCGCCTGGCAGAAGTCACAGAAAGCAGCAGTGCAGCCCCAGCCTGTTTTATTCTCCGGCCGGCCGCTTCAGACAGGACATGATGTGTTCGCACACCATCACCAGCTGTCCGTTCTGGTTGAAGATCTCCAGCGCTTCCGTCACAAAGCCGCGCTCCGGATGCTTGGGATTCTCCCGTTTCTCCTTCAAGGTCACCTTCACATGGATGGTATCGCCGATGAACACGGGATTGATAAACCGCAGCCTGTCATAGCCGTAGGAAAATGCCGCCGGATTGATCAGGCCCGCAGTCATGCCCACTGCCACGGAGAAGGTCAGGGTGCCATGGGCGATCCGCTTGCCGAACTCAGTTGTCTTGGCAAACTCTGCATCCATGTGATGGGGGAAGAAATCTCCGGTCTGCCCTGCGTGAATGACGATGTCTGTCTCTGTGATGGTGCGGCCTATGGATTCCCGGACGCCGCCAATTTCATAATCTTCATAATAAATAGTCTGTTCCATAATTGTTCTCCTTTAAATTCCTGATTTATAAATACTTGTCATTGTGCTGTCCCACCCAGGGGGCAGCTTTTTCGCTTTTATAGTGTTCTTTGTCAATGGTGATGGGGCAGCGGGTGGTGGTGAACTCCGTGCCCTGCTCAGTGCGGACGGTCTGCAGCATATCCAGAGCCTTAAAACCTTCCGTCTCAAACAGCTGATCCCATGTATACACATCCGAGCACCAGACATCGGCCGGTTCCAGCTTGGAGAGCCAGTGAGCGGTGGTGTTGGTCCTCAAATGTCCGGCCAGCAGCCCTTTGATCTCATCCCGCAGGGTACACCATGTGTCCGGGTCCTTAAAGTCCAGAAGGACGGGACAGTCAATGAGACGTCCCAGTGCGGGGATGGGAACCATGGCGATGGCCAGGTAGCCGTCCGCTGTCTGGTAAATGCCATAGGGAGCGTTGATATAGCCGTTGGCGTTGTTGACAGCGGAGCGCATGGGAGCCAGCCTGCCATCATTTAAATAGGTGGTAAACACCTCAAACTGCATATCCATCACAGACTCCAGCATACTCACATGGACATAGGAGCCTTCCCCATGGGCAGCGCGGCGGATCAGGGCGGCCAGAATGCCCTGCGCCAGATGCTGCCCGGCGAACAGGTCGGCCACAGACAGGCCCATTGGAGTGGGGGGCTGGTCAGCGTTGCCGCCCAGCCATGCCAGGCCGGACAGGGACTGCACCAGCAGATCCTGGCCAGGCATTCTGCTCCATGGGCCCTGCTTCCCGTAGCCGGTAATCTCTCCATAGATGACAGCGGGATGCAGGGCCTTCACCGCCTCGTAATCCAGCCCCAGCTTCTCCGCCACACCGGGACGGAAATTCATGACCATCACGTCCGCGGTTTTAATCAGTTTCCAGAGAATGTCACGGTCATTGGGATCTTTCAGGTCAATGGACACGCCGTCTTTGTTCCTGTTGATGGAATGAAACAGGGAGCTGTCATTCTCAATCTTTAAGTTGGAGACATACAGCGTGCGGCAGATGTCGCCGCTTTCGGGCCGCTCCACCTTGATCACATGGGCTCCCAGGTCCGCCAGCCGCAGTGTGGCGGAGGGAGCGGATAAAAACTGGCTGAAATCCAGTATGGTGATTCCTTCTAATGGTCTCATACGTTCCCTCCTTCGGCTAAGTGAAATTCTTCAATAATCTGCTGTGTGTGCTGTCCAAGGCCCGGCGCACAGGTCTCATCCCTGAAGGGCTGGCCGTCAAAGCTGATGGGGCAGCGAGTGGTGAGAAGGCCGCCGCTTCCGGGACGGCCCACGTCCAGCAGCAGATCCAGGGATTTAAACTGCTGGGATTTCAGCAGCTTATCCCAGGAGTATACATCGGAGCACCAGTAGCCGCCGGCTTCCAGCGCTGTCAGCCATTCCTGGGTCGTCCGGCAGGCCAGCTGTTCTCCGATGACTTCTTTGATCTCATCCCGTCTGGTGAACCATTCCTCCCGGTCCGTATACATTTCCAGGGCGGGACAGTCCAGCAGCCGTCCAAGCTCCGGCACAGAGCCCATGGCCAGGGCAATATATCCGTCCTTTGTGCTGTAGATTCCGTAGGGGGCGCCCAGATAGGCGTGGGCATTGTGGTAAGCGCTGCGTTTAGGGGCCTTGTGACCGTCGTTTAAATAGGTGGTGATCACCTCAAACTGCATATCCAGGATGGATTCCAGCAGGCTGACTTCCACCTGCCCGCCCGTTCCCGTGGTGAAACGCCGCAGCAGGCAGGCCATAATGCCTTCCGCCAGGTGGATGCCGGTGTAGGAGTCCGCCAGAGAGAGGGCAAATGGCATGGGGGGCTGTCCGTCATCGCCGTTCAGCCATGCAAGGCCGGAGATGGACTGTACCAGCAGGTCCTGGCCAGGCTTTTTGATCCAGGGACCGGTGGAGCCGTAGCCGGTTACCGTGCCGTACACGATTCCAGGGTTGATGGCCTTCACCGTCTCATAGTCCAGGCCGATTTTCTTCATAACTCCAGGGCGGAAATTCTCAATCATCACGTCAGCGCGGCGGATCAGGTTTTTCACCATCTCCAGATCACCGGGTGACTTTAAATCCGCGCAGAAGCTCTGTTTATTGCGGTTGATGGTCTGGAACAGCACGCTGTCGCCCATGCTTTCCAGGTTGTGCAGCTTCATGGGGCGGGAGCCGTCACCGCTGCCGGGCCGCTCGATTTTCACCACCCGGGCGCCCAGGTCGGCCAGGCGGAGGGCAGCGGAGGGGCCGGCCAGATACTGGCTGAAGTCCAGAACAAGCATTCCATCTAATGGTTTTATCTGTATTACCTCCTGGATTTTCTGTAGAGCTGGTTCATCTTCTCCAGCACTGCGGCCGGGTCTCCGCCGTTTTTCACGTAATCCTGCACATAGTCGCCGGCGTGGTCCTGGAAATACAGGTAGCCGTTGTAGCGCGGACGAAGATAGGAGTGATCCAGGGTTTTTAAGGTATCCTTGAAGAAATTCATGGTCATGGCATTGTTGGTATCATCCAGCCATGCGCTGCGGTGGCCGGGCTGGCCGCCGTTTTCCGTATATAAGGTAGTCTGGATCAGAGGGGAGGCGGCATACTCTGCAAACCGTACCGCCACATCCCGGTTGGCGCACAGGCTGGATATGGCCAGGCCGGTACCGCCCAGCACGCTGCTCAGCATTTTGCCGTTGTAGTTCACCAGATCGCCCGCTTTTAAGGGGTGCGCGCAGTAGCCGCGGCGGGAATAGTTGGTGTAGCCGTAGGCATAGGGGCAGTAGTACAGGGGATTGTCCTGGGCCAGTGCCTCGTGTACCTGGATGGGGTCCCAGTCAAAGATGGACTTGTCACAGTAGGAGGCCAGGCGGCGCATATTCTCCAGCACCTCCACGCCCAGATCCCGGTCCACGATCTCCTCGGTGCTCTCAAAAAAGTGGTCCGAGGAAGTGGCGCAGTACATATAGAAGTCCATCAGCAGGTTCAGTGGAATTCCGGCAAATGCCACGTGACCCTCCTTTGCCAGATCCATCACATCTGTGAAATCCCCTGGAATACGGCGTCCGCTGTTTTCGAAGAAATCAGGGCGGTATACGGCTACCGGCGTGGCAGCATCAATGGCCAGGGCGCTCTGGAAACCATTGAAATTATAGCTCATATGGGAAGCACCTACAGAGTTGTGCAGCTGGTCGTCCAGGTACTCCTCTGAGAGGTATTCATTTAACGGAAGCAGGATTCCGGTAGTGGCGGCAAAACCGGCCCAGGGGTGGTCAATCACCAGCAGATCATAGG
>OKVW01000678.1_pt1 | contig 18278 bp, 15 predicted proteins | sample 1606991 | NCBI WGS metagenome assembly OKVW01 (sample SAMN03281021, study PRJEB24777) | human gut metagenome | isolation source: fecal sample PR177 from 1 month old male Malay infant, vaginal delivered...
TAAGATCAATTTATGCTCAACTTTTTCCTAATGAGTATCATTATATTGAAGAATACGAAAAAAATGGTGTTAAGGAAATGGATGCAAGTGAAGTAAAAATGATATTTTATGGTAGCGAAGATATTAATACCCAATCTTATGATCTTATTGTTATGAACAATGGTCAGATATTTACAAACATTTCAGATTTAGCTCCAACTTCAGACAATCCTCATAGTAGACTAACGGTTACTACCACAGGTGAGTATACAGTAGGAGATCTAGGTCATTACAATACATTTAAAATTCTTTATACGGTTAATTATTCAGGATATGATTGGATTAATAGCTGTGATAATATTTCTGGTTCTGGATTTTATTTATACCCGACCAATTTAAGTAAAAAATGGAATGAAGATGCGGATGGCCCAGCTCATTATTCATATAATAACGTTTCAATGAATAGCGATGGTTCAGGTGTTCTATATGATATTGGTGTTGCGGTAGGGAATGATAAGGCGAAAGGAGTTACACAAGTTTCAACTGGAGCCGATATGTGGTTGTGGGCATTTTTATATGGCCTATTCTTCTAGTTCTGTTCTATAGGTAACGAAAACTAACAAAAGAAGTCTTAATGCTACAGGATTCCTTATTGATGTAAGTATCCTGTAGCATAATTATTTTTGAATATGATAGTAGGTGACACTTTATGAAAAAAAGAATAAAAACAATATCATTTTTAATATTTATTATATTGATGTTTACTAGTTGTGATGAAACTAAAAATGAGAAAACGATTGATACTATTGTGTCAAATTTTTTCAATGGTAGCTATGAATACAGTAAGACAAATACATGCTGTGTTGATAATAAAGATCATAATAGTACGGTAACGGTAGTTGAAGGAAAAGTTACACGTAATCCGTACAAAGAATATGTGAGAATTGTTGAGAACGCTGATAGTGCGCTATGGACTGAGGCATATTATTATGGCAATGGAAAAGTGGTTAATTCATTAATCAAAACGTCAGAAGGGTGGCAGAAGACAAAAATGAAAGTTGAACATCCATATGGTTACGAGGAAAAATTAGATTTCAAATTTGATAGAGAAGAAAAGATTGATGGGAGTATAAATAAAGTATATACCACAGAGTATAAAATAAATATTGGGAAAAAATATCGAATTAATGAAGAGTTAGAATGTACAGTGAAACAAGAGTATTATATAGATAATGAAAAGCAAATCTTAACGCGGATTGATACTGATCTGACTGATTTAAATCAAAAAACTTACATTGCAAATGATATCTCTGTAAATAGAGAGACTTTAGATATAGCACAAAAGAATATGGAACAACAAAAAAATTTATCTGAAATAGAGCAATTAGAAATATTTAATTTTAATGGTGAAATTGATATAGATATTCCTGAAGATGCCAGAATTCTAGTTGATAAATAATAAAAAAATAGGAGAGCAGAAATCTGTTCTCCTAAAATATTTTAAGTGAATCTACAACATCAAACTTTCGTTACGCACTCCGGCCAAAGGGCAACCCATCCATCTTTATTTTTTCTTATATGCCTTAAGCAATCGCCAAATCCTATCCTGAGAATCTTTCTTTTCCTCCACAATCCCGAACGTTTTAGAAAACCAAGCATATCCTGTTAATGCAAACCAAGAATCTGCTCCTTTTTCCTCATAACATTTATACTGTCCAATTAAGTAATTTTCTTTTTTCTTGAAAAATACCTTGAGATTTGAACAATTTTTAAAATCTATTACATCCAACCATATATCGTCGTTTGGTGTGCGATGAAAATCATATGCAGTGTTTTCTCTAATTACGATTACGACTTTACCTGCGGTTTGAGCAATATCTTGTCATAATGACAAGATATTGCTATTTTTTTTCCCGGCATGACAATATAATAGATAAAACAGCAAAATCGTCCCTTACTTTACCCATTTTTTCTTTCAATATCCAATTATAATCTAATTATAAAATAAGTATGGAGGTTAAAGAGAAATGAGTGACAGTAAAAAAAATGCAAAACAGCATTTGCAATCTAAATTAGGTTGGTTTATGCGAAGACAGGAAAGCAGTATTATTATCGCTTCTGTATTGTACATAATTTTTGTTACCTGTATTAATCCCGGTTTCTTATCGCCGGATAACATTTTCAATGTATTACGTTCTACCGGTTTTACGCTGATTACGGTAATTGGCATGGCTCTGGTTTTAATCACGGGAGGGCTAGATCTGTCGGTTGGATCTGTACTGGCACTTGGCGGTGTCATAACCGGAATGGCATGCCAGGCAGGACTTCCCGTTGGGATTGCCATACTGGCTGGGCTTCTTGTGGGATGTTTTATCGGCTGCATCAATGGATTTATCATCGTAAAGGCAGGGATTCCGCCGCTTATCGTTACCCTTGGCATGCAGTATGCTGCAAGGGGGCTGGTATCCGTTTTGACCCAGGGGGTACCCATCTACCCGCTGCCCCAAAGCCTGATGAATATTGAACAGTCCAGACTTTTTCACATTCCTATGGTGGTCATCGTGGCATTGTTAATTGCAGTTATGGGACACATCATTTTATCGAAAGCACCATTTGGCAGGGCAGTATTTGCTCTTGGCGGAAATGAGGAAGCCGCAAGAATATCAGGAATCAACACCAGGCAGACGAAGTTTCTGGTCTATGTAGTCACTTCAACGCTGGCTGCCCTGGCGGGCGTTTTTATGGCAGCGCGTCTGGGTTCGGCAGAAGCAGCAGCAGGAAACGGATATGAACTCACGGTAATCTGTGGTGCCATCATCGGAGGAATCTCCACATTTGGAGGAATGGGTTCCATCATCGGAGCAACGATAGGAGCGCTGTTCATGGAGATCCTCACTAATTCACTGACCCTGATGAGAGTATCGGTCTATTGGCAGAATCTGGTGGTTGGCGTAATCCTGGTACTGGCGGTATTATTAGATCAGTACAAACGCCAGATGATTCTTCGAAACTCCATTAAATCAAAGGCATAGGGGGGATTAAAATGAAGGAAACCCAGGTTGTTCTCTCGGTAGAACACATCACCAAACGTTTTTTAGGTACCGTGGCGCTAAAGGATGTATCCATGCAGCTGTATAAGGATGAGATACTGGCTGTCATGGGAGAAAACGGTGCCGGAAAATCCACTTTGATGAAAATATTAAGCGGACTGTATCCCCATTCTGAATATGAGGGCAGGATCGTGTTGGGCGACAAAGAGTGTCTGTTCAATTCTCCCACCGATTCGGAAAACAGCGGCATCGCCATGATTTATCAGGAGCTGAATCTGGAGCTTGATTTAACGGTTGCGGAAAACATTCTTCTGGGAAAGCTTCCGAAGAAGAAAAGCGGGTTCATTGACTGGAATAAAGCGAAGACAATTGCGGAAGAGACGCTGGCAAGGCTTCACACGAATATTGATGTCAATGTAACGGCAAGAAGCTTAAGCCCATCCATGCAGCAGCTGGTATGTATCGCCAGAGCATTGGTACGCAATCCCAGAATCCTGATTTTAGATGAACCCACCTCCGTTCTTACGGAAGGAGAAACCCGTAATCTGATGTCCGTATTAAAGGAACTTAAGGATCAGGGACTTGCCTGCCTGTATATTTCCCACAAGCTGGATGAAGTATTTGAGCTGTGTGACCGGATGGTGATTCTGCGTGACGGATGCTATATCAGTGAATATAGAATGGAAAATGGTTATAACAGTACGCCTATTATAGAGGATATGATCGGACGGCATCTGGATGTCATGTATCCAACACTGAAAAACCGGAAGATTGGAGGTGAACTGCTAAGAGTAGAGCACTACTGTGTACCTCATACATTTGCCTACGGAAAGAATATAATTGAGGATGTGAGCTTTACACTGAAAAAGGGTGAAATACTTGGACTGGCAGGGTTAGTTGGTTCCGGAAGGTCAGAGCTTATCAATGCCATTTTCGGAACGATTCCAAAGACAGGGGGGAAGCTTTTCCTGGAAGGAAAGGAAATTAAAATAAACAATCCCCAGAGTGCTAAAAAGCATGGCATTGGACTGCTCACAGAGGATCGCAAGAAAAATGGATTTATCAGTACCATGTCTATTTGCGATAACATGACCTTAACGATCTTAAAAGAAATAACCGGAACACTTTTGATAAACCGAACCAAAGAACGAACGGTTGCCAGAGAATATTTTGAGACTTTACTGGTAAAAGCCCCCGGCCTTGATACCCTCATATCCAATCTTTCCGGTGGGAATCAGCAAAAAGTAATTCTTGCAAAATGGCTGATGACCGATCTGAAGATCATACTGCTGGATGAACCAACCAGAGGAATTGACGTGGGAACCAAAGCAGAAATCTATAAAATCATGTTAGATCTGGCATCTAAGGGCATCAGTATTATCATGATATCATCGGAAATGCCTGAGCTTATTGCCATGTGCGACCGTTTCATTGTGCTGGGAAAAGGAACGGTGCTAAAAGAAATGCAAAAAGAAGAAGCGGATGAAGTATCCCTGCTGAAAGCAGCATCCAATACCTGAATATGGGAGAAAATGTAACCAGGAAATAACAAGAAAAAATATATATTATGAAGGAGATTAAAAGAATGAAAATGAAAAAAGTAATTGCATCTGCATTAGCCATTGCCATGACCTTATCCTTGACAGCATGTACGACAGAAAGTTCAACAGCCAAAACGGATACCGCTGCGTCCCAGGCAGATACTGCCGCATCCAAAACAGATTCAGCAGAAACAAAAGCAGATGCAGGCAGTTCCACGGAGGCTGCAGGGAAGGATGATGAAAATAAAGCTGTTAATAAAGACGGCAAAAAGCTGCATTTTATTTACGTATCACCGCTGCTGGCGCATCCCATCTGGCTGATTGCCAAAGATGGATTTGAAAAAGCATGTGATGAACTTGGGATTGAAGGGGACTGGGTTGGTCCGCAAAATGTATCACCGGAAGAGATGTCAAAATTGGTTGAGACTGCAGTTGCCCAGAAAGCAGACGCCATAATTACCCAGGGACTGGTTCCCGCTGCACCTGTTAAGACAGCAATTGATGCAGGGATTCCGGTGCTGGTGGTAGACTCCGATATTCTCGATACCGACAGGCTTGCATTTTTCGGTAAGGATGTTAATAAACAGGCAGAAGTATTATATGAATCCGTATCGGAAAAGATTGGTGAAAATACTCCAATCAAAGCATCCATCCAGGTGGCTGCCCTGAATTATCAGATCGCCCATGATCAGATCAATGCCATCAAAGAAGTTTTTGGAAAACATAAAGGAGGGTTTGAAGCTGTCAGTATTACAGAGTCCAAATCAGACAAAATGAAAGCTACTACGGAATGGGAAAATACATTCAAAGCATATCCCGATATCAATGTTGCCATCAACCTGGCTGCGGAAGCAGGACCGGCTTGTGCCAAGGTAGTGCAGGAAAAAGGAATCCGTGATAAAGTCCTGGTATATGGAGTGGATGACACGGAAGAAACTCTGGATTTAATCAAAGATGGTTCACTGGACGGAACGGTTGTAACCTCATTTTATAATTATGGATACCAGGCTGCTTACTGGCTGTATCAGAACATTACAGAGGGCAAAAAGCCTGAAAATGTAATTAATGATGCCGGAACCATTATTGTTACAAAAGAAAATGTGGATACTTACGCTGATGCATTAAAAGTTAAAGTTGACTTGAAATAGAGGATAACATAAAATATCAGGAAGGGGGGTTCCCCTTCCGTTGTAAGGAGGACCCAAAGAATGAATGGTTACGAAAGAGTGAAAGCAGCGATTGCCACAGGAAAAGCCGACCGGACGCCCATGATGCTGCATAATTTTATGTCTGCGGCATCGGAGCTAGGAATTTCCATGGCGGAATACCGCAGCAATCCCGCAAGAATTGCCGATGCTCATATTACAGCAGCCCGAAAATATGGTCTGGATGGCATATTAATTGATATCGATACCTGTATCGAAGCTGGGGCAATCGGTGTTCCCGTGGATTTCCCCGAAAATGAACCGGCAAGAGCTCTGGGGTGTGCATCCGATGATATTGACCGGTTAATCGAAATGATGGCACCAGAGAAATTGTTGAAAAATGACCGGATAAAAATTCTTCTGGATGCAGTCAATCTGACCAGGCAGAAAATCGGCGGAGAACTCTGGATACGTGGAAACTGCGATCAGATGGCATTTAGCCTGGCGATGCTGGCATATGGAATGGAAGACTTTATGGCGGATCTGCTGGATGAAGAAATGGAAGAGAAGATCTTCTGCTTAATGGACCGCGCTTATGACGTACATCTGACACTTCATAAACTTATGATAGAAGCAGGGGCGGATATGACCAGCTTTGGAGACAGTTCCTGCGGCCCGGATCTGATCAGCCGGAATATGTATCTGAAATTTGCATATCCCTATCACAAACGTTTGCAAAAAGATCTGAGTGATGCAGGGATTCCGGTTGTGTGCCATATTTGCGGCAATACAGATTTAATCATGGAAGATCTTGCAAAAATTGGATTTACCGGTGTGGAGGTAGACTACAAAACGGATATCAGCAGGGCGGCCCGCCTGCTAAAGGGAAAATCACTGATGTTCGGACCCATTGATCCTTCCGGTTCCTTTTATTTTGGCACGCCCGCCCAGATGCAGGAAGAAACGCGCCGGGTCTTAGATATTTTCAAGGGAGAAGGGCTGGTTATCGGAGCCGGCTGTGCACTACCATCTAATACGCCGGAAGCTAATATAAGAGCTTTTGCAGATACTGTGAAAAATTATTCAATATAAGACAGCAAGAATAACAGATAACATTAATAAAAGGATGTGTCCCATGAAGCATATAGCCCCTCTTTTAAATAAATTTAACCGGATTAAATACAAGCTGGTCTTATATGCCGGCATCCTTTTTTTATTTGTTTTTATTATTGCATTTCTTGCTAATAAAGGTAATATAAACGCACTGTTTGCCTACAGTGATTTTTCGGACCAGTACAGTGAACTGGGCAGTTTTTATCAAAATATGGAATCTGCTGCCGCTGATGCCCAGACGTATTTATACCTTCGCGACAAGGAGTATCTGAAGTCATTTGAAAACACTATGAAAATTGTGCATGAAAGGCTGGACCGCCTGACAGAGTATACAGACAGCGACTCCCTGAAGTGGCGGTATCAGCTGTTACGGAATATGGTGGATTCCTATTCAGAAGGCTTCTATGATTTAAAGGAACAAAGAAAAAGCATGGACGATTTTTATGGATATTTTTCCCGTATTCCGGAAAATATCCAGGGAACTTACATAGAGTACTCCACCCTGCTGACCCATGAGATGAATCTTAAAAAAGATGATATGATCCAGCGGCTGAAAACTTCCATTGCAATTACGATCATTATTATCACGTTGATGTTTGTGATCACCATCCTTTTTGCCGTTATATCCATTTGCACAATCACCAGACCCCTGGGTAAAATTGTGGAAAATATAAAGGGCATCAAGCATGGCAACTACAAGCTTGCCGGCATTAACAGCGCAGACAATGATCTGAAGGTGCTGTGTGAGGCAATCGAAGATATGTCGGTAAGTATCCAGAAGAATATTGAACATGTCAAAGAAAAGTCGGTTCTGGAAAAGCGTATCCTGGAGAGTGAAAATGAAAATCTTAAAATTCATGATCTGCTGACAGAAACGGAACTGAAAGTTTTACAGGGGCAGATCAATCCGCACTTCTTGTTCAATACCCTGAGCCTGATTTCCAGGATGGCATATCTGGAAAATGCTCCAAAGACAAAGGAACTGATGGAAATTACTTCGGAACTGCTGCGCTACAGTCTTGAAAAATCAAACAGTACATCTGATCTGAAGGGGGAAATTGACTGTATTAAAAACTACCTGGAAATCCAGAAGAAACGATTTGGACACCGGATACAATTCCAGCTTTTTGTGGAAGAGGGGCTGCCGGATCCGATTATGCCCGGCATGGTCATTCAGCCATTGGTGGAAAATGCAGTCATTCACGGGGTGGCAGATATGATGGAAGATGCGGCGGTAGATGTGGTGATCTACCGGAAGCATGATAAAATCTGTGTTCTTGTGGAGGATAACGGAGTTGGCATGGACAGTGATATTCTGGAAGCCATCACCTCCGGTCAGTTAAAAGAAACCGGCACCCGCACTAACGGTAATAATATCGGACTGAATAATGTAAAGCGGCGTCTGGATGTATTTTACGGTACGGAGGGCATATTAACCATAGAGAGCAGCAAAGGCTGTGGCACGGCTATTTCTATCAATCTGCCGTTTGAAGAAGAAAGTGAGGAGCTGTTATGATGTTCAATCTGCCGTTTGAAGAAAAAAGTGAGGAGCTGTTATGATGTTCAATCTGCCGTTTGAAGAAGAAAATAAGGAGCTGACAGGATGTTTAATTTGCTGATAATTGAAGATGAACCCATAGAGAGGGAAGTTTTAAAATTAATGATTCAGACAAACTGTCCCATCGTCGCACATATCATGGAAGCAGAAAATGGATTTCAGGCAATTGATAAATGCAGATCCTTTCTTCCGGATGTGGTGCTGGTGGATATTAATATGCCCGGAATCAACGGTCTGGACACCATTCGGGAATTGAAAAAAATGAAGGAAGATTTATTTTTTCTGATTCTCTCCTCCTATAACCGATTTGAATATGCTCAGGAAGCGGTGAAGCTTGGGGTGGAAGATTTTATCCTGAAACCGGTTAAAATAGAGACCTTAAAAAACGCATTTGAACAGATCGGAAATAAATTAGAAAGTGCAAAACAAAGCCGGACCCAGAATTCACTGCTCTTAGACCGGATGGAAAGTATCCGTCCCATTGTGGAAAGTGACTGTATCTTCAGCCTGATTTCCAGAAAGGCAGATGAAGATTTGGAGAGGATCATGGCATTTCTTGGGTTTGAAGTACAGAGCGGGTTTTGCCTTGCGGTCCAATATGAGAATACACCCAGACTGATTCTTCGCAAAATCAAACAGGCGCTGCAGGATGTGGGAATGAAATGCATCGGGGAACAGTTTAACAATCTCCTTATTTTTTTCATATTGGAAGATAAGCTGTTAGAGGAACGCAAACTGACGGAGGTGGGGCGTTTTACCAGTATGCTGCTTCATGAAATGGGCAAGGACTCCTGCCGGATCGGCGTAGGGAATATCTATCAGGACACAAAGGAACTGAGTGAATCCTATAAGCAGGCACTGCACGCCCTGAAACAATGCGCTTCGGAGGAATCATTTCATATCTATGGAGAACACACCGCTGCCATCTGCCGCCTGGCTCCCGATATTCCAGGAAGTGCCAAAAATCTCTTATCCCAGTTAAAGAAAAATGACAGGAAAGAGATGGGGACGCTTCTGTCTGCTGTCAGCACGGAGTTGATTTTAAAGGCTGAAAATCTTCCCCAGGCAAAAGAAAGAGTGTACAATCTTCTGGTTTTACTGACAGAAGAAATCAGGAAGCAGTATGCCGATGTAACACTCCTCATAGAGTTTGCGGTGTCGTTAGAAGAAATTCTTACCTTAAAAGATACAAAGGAACTGTCCTTCTATCTGGAAATGCAGCTGCTTACCATGCAGGAGGGAATCCTGAAATTCAACCGGACGAATAACCATTATCTTGTGGAACAGGCGATGGAGTATATCTCAGAAAATTACAGCCACAACATTACGCTGGATGATATGGCAGCAAACTTACGTATCTCTCCATTTTATCTGAGCCGCGTATTCAAGAAAACCACCGGGAAAAACTTTACGGATGTACTTGCGGAACGGCGGATAGAGGCGGCGAAGCTCTTGCTTCATCAGAAAAAAAGCATCAAAGAAGTCACCTATGAGACCGGCTTTAACAGCCAGAACTATTTTTCCAAAATATTTAAAAAATATGTGGGATGCAGCCCCAGGGAATATCGGGGGGACAACAACCCCTCTGCCAAATAGCAACAGAAGTAATCAAAGGGATTCTTTGTATTGCACAGGGGTCATCCCTTTTACGGATTTAAACATTTTATGAAAATATGCATTATCGTAGATCCCAGTCTTATCGCTGATAGATTCACAGCTCAGGTCAGTATTCTGAAGCAGATAACAGGCATATTCGATGCGTTTCATGTTCATGTATTTAACAGGAGTTACCCCAACGTTTTTCTGAAACAGTTTAGTGAGATAAGTGTGGCTGATATGCAGATTGTCTGCAATATCGCGAATCTGTATCTGGCTGGTAAAATTTTCATCAATGTAAGAAAGCGCCTTCACGATTAGTGCGGGCGTATTTTTTTGGGGAAGGCCGGTCATTAAATCCAGTAAATACATGATGAAAGTGTAAACTTTAGAGGATAATTCATATTTGTTAATCACTTTGTTGACCAATATATTGTTGGCTGCATCACTATTCAAATCATTACTGTTCGCATCATCACTATTCGAATCATTTATGCATGCATCATCATTGTTTACGTCAACGCTGCTGGCAACATCATTGTTCACATCATTATTCACATCATTATTAACATTTTCATCCATATCAATCGTTAAATATTCTAAAATATCAATAAGCTGCTGCCCCGCCTTTTCGGTGGATACATTTTTGAAGACATACTGATTGTTGGAAAGGAGGTAACTAAATAATTCTTTGCAGTTACTACCAGATAATTCGATCCACAGCAGACCAAGGGAAGACTGGTTGTAGTTGCCATAGTCATGTGCTTCTCCGGGATAAATGATGAAAGCATCTCCTTTTTTAAGCAGATGTTCTTTATTAGAAATATGAAAAATTCCGCATCCGTCGAATACAAAATGAACCGTATAGTAGGGATAATCATTGTTACGGGTTATCTCAAAGTCTTCAACAAAATAATTGCAGCCCGCCCGTATAACGTGGAATAAAAAGTTATCATTTATGGGAGGTACGGATAAATGATAGCTGGAGTTTAAAACGTTTTTTATTCTTTCGTCAATTGTCATATGGGAACCTGTCCTCTCGTCTGGTATATGGTAACTTTTCAGCTGATTTGAAATAGCTATGTTATAAACCTATTATAGAACATAGTATAAATTTGTCAAATATAGATTGTATTTAGTTTGAAAATATACAATAAAGTGTATCGTTTTCTTCATTGCTGTAATGTATGTTAAACGGTACAATAAGGTTATCAGAAGGTATTAAAGGAGGATAATTATGACATCCAGAGAAAGAGTCAGAGCTGCAATTGCCCATCAGAAACCGGATCGTACACCGGCGGCATTTGAAGCAGTAGATTCCGTAGTGGAAAAATTAATGAAGCATTATCAATTTGCGGAGTACAGACAGTTATTAGAAAAGTTTCAGATCGACGTTGTTCCGGTTTCGCCAAAATACATCGGTCCGGAACGAAAGGAATATGTGAACGAAAAAGGGCAGAAAGTTACCACCAGCTACTGGGGATATGAAACCACCACCCATAAAACAGCAATTGACGAGTATGGGATGACTTCTTATTTTCCATTAAATGATGTTACAACCATTGAAGAAGTCGATGCCTATCCTTTCCCGGACCCTGATTGGTTTGACTATAGCGCGATCAAAGAAGCCTGTGATAAATATCCGGATAAGGCCATCATTGTAGGGCATGAAGGACCGTTTCAGATGGTAACTTTCCTGATAGATATGGATCGTTTCTTTATTATGATGATTGAAGAGCCGGAGGTAGCACAGCGTATCTTAGACCGTATGGTAGCTTTTGAACTGGAATTTTATGAAAGAATTTTCAAGGCTGGAGAGGGAAGAATTGATATTTTGAGGCCACATGATGATTATGGTACTCAGATTTCTCTTTTATTCAGTGTGGATATGTGGCGGGAATTCTTCAAAGAGAATACCAAAAAGCTTACAGCGCTGGCACATAAATACAACGCGTTTTACCAACAGCATTCCTGCGGTGCAGTACGTCCAATTATACCGGAATTAATCGATTGCAATGTGGATGTTCTGGAACCCATCCAAAAAGTTGCGGGTCTGGAGCCGGAAAGCCTGCAGGAAGAATTCGGCGGGAAAATTACTTTTCACGGTGGAATTGATACCCAGGGAATACTGCCATATGGGACACCCCAGGAGGTTGCGGAAGAAACACGGCGATTTATAAAAACATTGAATCAGAATGGTGGTTACATATTAATGGCAAGCCAGGCGTTTGAAGGGGATGTGCCGATTGAAAATATTGAGGCACTATACGGAGTAGAACGGTAAAAGAATCGATTTTTGGGGAGTACTCCGCAGCGTGTGGGAGTTGCGGAGTATAAATTGAAAAATTAAATACAAATATATTATATCGAAAATTGTTTTTATATGTTAGAAAATGTATTAAATAGCTGGTTTGAAGTCATGAATCATAAATTTCATAACTTTAAATTAATTGTTTTTTAGGATGTAAAGGATGTTATGACATAAAACCTGCCTTACGGACATTAATCATACGGTCAAAAAAAAGAATTAGCCCAGACGTGGGATCTGGGCTATGATTCATATGTGTCGAATTAAGAAGTTAACACGTCCTTTAGTATATAATTCCCAGCGGATTAAGTCAATTCATTTTACGACACGATTCGAGGCGATTTGTCAATATAATGATTCAAATTATCAAATAAATATTTGAATTTTCAAAAAAAGTTAAAATGTAGCAATTTTATATTCTACTAAGACACTTCTTTTAACAATGTCTCCATTTGCGTGATCTCTTCCTTTTGGGCAGAGATGATATTCTGGGCAAGGGTGATAACCTGCTCTTCATCGGTAAAGTTAAGAATGGCTTCTGCCATTTCAATAGCCATCTGATGATGCATGATCATTCCTTCTGCAAAAGCAGCTTCTACATTTGCTGCTGTGGAGTGGTTCATCTGATGGGAAGAAAACATCTTCTTATACTCTTCCAGATAAGCATTTTCCTGATCAAGATCCTGTTTGCCCGCAGCTTTTAATTCCCGGGAGAGGGTTTTCATCTGATCAATTTCCTGCTTTTGAACATCAATAATATCGTTAGCCAGCTTTTTCAACTCTTCGTTATTACCGCCGTATTTCAAGTAGCTTTGTGACATGGATATAGCGGCTTCATGGTGGGGAATCATGCCATTTAAAAAGTCCACTGCGGCATAACCTGATTTGTCTATATCCGCCATGTCTTCCATCATATCTTCCATGTCATCATTTTGTTCATCCATATAGGAAGCAAGATTTGTGTCCCCATGATCTATATCATCATGATTCATGCTGTTGTGATCTGCAGCACTGCTGTTTGTTGACACCTGAGTGGTATTCGTTTCCTTATTTGGCATTGGTGCAGTTTTGTTTTTTCCGGCAAAAAACAGCCAGATCAAAAGAATCACCAGAAGTGCAGCAATAATTCCAATTGTCCAGTAAAATCCTTTTTTATCCATAAAGACCTCCATTCAGCCGTTTAGGCAGTAAATTTATTTCATGGTAATAGCTTTTTCAGGATGATGGAAATTATACAGTAAAGATTGTTTTTCTGTATATTTAGCGATAAAATACTGTAAGACTTTGAATTCCTGGTGCACATCGACTTTAAGAAAAATCTCGGTTAATGGAACTGCTGACTGCGTATTATGTGAGGGTGGCAGAATATAATGACATACCAATGTAAGAAAATTCGAAAAAGCAACAGATGGAATTGAACCATGAGGTATTTAGAACGGAATAAAGGGGAAACGGTACAGGTACGGTTTCCACCTTTTTGCAGGTTATTTTGTCCTTAAATATTTAATCAATGCCAAAATTGCAAGAACATATAAACCTAATTTCAAGATATTGAAAAGTATAGTTAAAAATATGCCGATTTGACCCATAAAAGCTGCTAACATTGTACATACCTCCTCCCTTTTTATGACAGGTATAGTTCTGGTTAATATATCCATTACGTAAACTTTTAGTTGATATTATTATATCACATCAGACCCTGTTTGAAAATTAAATCCTGGTATCTGCACGTCTACTGTACGCTTCACATGCAGGCATATCTTTTTTCGTCGTTTCTTATTCCCTGTTGCTATATTTCACCTTGCGTTTTTGAGAAAGTAAGTATACGATGATAAGGGAAAATGAATTTTATCAGAAATTTTATAAAATCAAGAATTATTTAAAAAGAGTAAGGAGGATCAAAAATGGAGAAAAAGAAGTTGGGGGATCACAACAGGGAATTGGGTCAAAAGAAACTGACCTCTGTGTTATTTGTAATTTATGTCATTGTATTAGCATGGATCATATTGTTTAAAATGCAGTTTTCAATAAATAACATGCCACAGCTGAGGAACATCAATTTCATACCTTTTGCCGGATCCGTAATCATTAACGGCAAAATGGATTTTGATGAAATATTCAATAATGTACTGATTTTTATTCCTTTTGGGCTGTATATTGGTATGTTGAAAGGAAACTGGCCTTTCTGGAAAAAAATAATTCCCGCGGCGCTGACCAGTTTTGGGCTGGAACTCATACAATTTATATTTGCAATCGGTGCATCAGATATTACAGATTTGATAGGAAATACACTTGGCGGTGTAATCGGATGCTTGATCTATATTGGCTTTTATAAATTGCTAAAGGGGAAAACCAACAAAGTGCTAAATATATTAGCAAGTATCGGAACCATTGGAATACTTGCGTTACTGGGGCTTCTAATTATCGTAAATTTGTAGAGAAAGTCCTATTGGAATTATACAAAAAGAATTAGCTTTGTATTTAAGCCTGTATGCATCTGATCAAGTAGAATCAGCTTTAAAAAATGAAATGATGACATTAGATATGTTAGCCGCTATAATTTCACAATTGAATGTATTAACTTTTTATGCACTTCGCGATAAACTATTTTTTGAATATGCTTATTTAATCAGGGAAATGGAGCTCAGCGCAAATAGTATACCAGATTCTATATTTGAAACGATAGATTAATAAAAAAAGAATTTGTCAGAAAGAGTATGACCAGTTTAAATTAAGGTCGAAAGAAAGTGATCTGATCCATGAAGTGAATAAGATCGGGGTTAACATCAATCAGAGAAAGCAGTCTGAAAAGAATTATTCTGGAAATACGGAATCTGATGTGCTATGATAGAATCAATTAAGAAATTATGGGAGGGGGGAATTCAAATGTTTATTGATAATCAATTTCTTTTACTAAATAAAGACACTCCAATATTGCAATTCGAAACAAGGTATGGAATGCTGGGAGAAGTAATATTGGAGGAAACAAAGTACTTTGAAGAGAATAAGCCAATAGGATTCGAAAATATACAGGATTGGTTAGAGCATAGAAGAGCACCGAAACACAGAAAACATATAGAGAAACTATTACATGAATGTGGATGTGACAATCTGGAAGGATACATTCGTGTATCATATGCGCTAAATTTGAATGATACCTTTTGGGTTAAACCGGTTGATAGCAATAAGTGCTGGAATGAAGTGTCTTTGTATAGAAATCCATTTAATGAATTAATCTCTCATATTGCATTCGAAGGTGGATTATATGGAGAGCAATTTTCCACAACTTCTCCGGAGTTTACAACAGAAGGAGCATTTGCTAAATGTTGGATAAGAGAAGAAGATAATATAAATCTTGTTAAAGGTGGAAGTACCGGAGCACGAAATGCCGGTAAAGAACCTTACAGTGAGTTTTATGCAGCTCAGATTGCAAATATTATCTGTAAAAATAATGTTGCATATAAGATGGCAACCTATCGGAACAAAATTGTATCAAAGTGTCAGCTTTTTACATCGGAAAAAGAAGGGTTTATACCGGTTTATAAACTGATTCGCTCACATCCACAGAGTGATGATTTGATTAAATTCTACGACAGCATTGGCTGTATGGATGACTTTAGAAGAATGGTTGTATTAGATGCGTTAATCATTAATGATGACAGACATCTCGGAAACCATGGTGTATTAATAGATAATGATACACAAGAAATCATACGTATGGCACCTGTTTTTGATCATAATCAGGCCCTGCTTCCCTATGCGGAAGAAGAAGAGTTTGAAAATATCAGCGAATATCTAAAAATGAAGGGTCCTAGAATTGGTGCAGATTTTAACCTGGCTGCAAATGCTATGCTAACGCCGGAAATTAGAGCAGATCTAATAAATCTAAAGGGCTTTAAATTTCAAAGGGATGGCAAATACGATCTGCCAGATGTCCGATTAAAACATTTGGAAGCATTAATTGAGAGACAGATAGAGGGGATACTGAATTCTAAAAGCTTATATATTCATCGAAATGATATTATTGGCAAAGATCCTGGGAAGAAGGAAACCATGAACTAAAAAACGAAAATATCCAGGTAAACTTCATGGAAAAATGAGAGAATAAAAGAAGACTTACAGCTCAAAGCTGTGGGTCAATGGCATCAACCAGTTCGTATATTTGCGAACTGGTTTTTTGCTGTTCTAAAAAAGCGCAGAGAATCCCCTTAAAATCATATTGGACTTTTTAAATTTACAATTTGCCGTTTCGGTCTATACTACTGTTTTGTCATGTAGCCATTGGTTTTGTAACATTTGTCAATCGGAGGATTCCTTCGCCCATCTACCCTGAATTTATAGGTCGGAATACTTGGCATCCATCGACCCCACCGCTTATAATGTCTGCCGGGGCGAACAGGGACTGTACGTTTTGAAAAATCCAGTACTAATTCGTTTAAATAATCCGCAACATCAGCTGGAGTCATCTTCCCGGAAAAATATTGAAGAATTTTATACTCAACCCTAATTGTGTCCGCTATATTTTTCATGTTTGGAATGTAATCGTATCTGGTTGTCTGTCCTTCTTCAGAATATTTTGCAATATTCTGTTTATCAGCCGCATCATAAAACCGGCCACACAATGTATAACAAAGAATTTTTCCATACAGTTCATTCACAACAATGTTATACTTGCCTGAATTAAAGCGTTCTGATTCTAAATGATTTTTAATATCGAAATAGGCTGTTTCGTTGTCCCATCTTTGAATATGATAAAGCTGTAATATATCTGCTGTTGAATATGTACTTGAATCAAGGTTGGTAAGATAAACGGCATCTATTACTGTCGGCTCTTGCTTTCTTTTTTTGCCATCTAAAGTATACTCATATCTGTTTTTTACCACTCGCAGTAGCATGGATTCCTGCTGCTTTGCATAGTTTCTGCAGTCGTCCCGTTTCATGCGCCGATACCATGCTTTATCAAATGGGATATTTATCATTCCGTCATGCTCGACTTTAGCAACATGATGTTTATATGTATAAGATTTATTTCTTACTATAAAGTTATATCCATGTAACATGCAATAAAGAAACAACTCTGCAGAACCATAGTAACGATCGCATAGTAGAATAACTTTCTTTCCACGAAGCATTTCCTCGCAATTTTCAAGATGTTGAAACAGCATAAGTAATTCAGATGTCATACACGGTTCAATAGTAGCATCTAGAATCACATGATTCAAAATATCAATCAGAACAGAACAGTTAGCCATAGGTTTTTTGACTTGATCGTATGTTTTAATTGTCTTGTTTAGATACCCTCCAAACCGTTCTTTTAATTCGTCTGTAGGAGGAAGATCCATTTTACTTCCATCACATGCGAGAACAATGTATCCATCCAGTGTATCATAGTCCATGTGAGCGTAAAACTTCTCAGCCATTTGGCGAATAATAAGAGGAAATACATTTGGATTGGTTTTGTTAAGGGCTTTAAACATTGCTTGTTTAGAGACTTTCGACTTATCCAGCTTTGAAAAAAAGCAGAAATATCTTTATTAGTTGTCTCAGCGAACCGGAGCGTATAAAATAGAAGTACGTCGAGTAACGTGATTTTTCTAGGTTGAGTAAATCCTCTCGTCGTTGTTTTGGCAGCATTGGAAATTTCATCGTGGCCGAGAATGTCGATGAAATCATCCAATGCTGTTTTAATAGTAGTCATTTCTAGACTACATGTCCTCGTCATAAACAAGACGAGGTTTCTTTTTGGCATACATGGCTTTGAGATATGGCACCTGTTCGTTCTCAAGAAGGCCGAAATTCTTGAGCATATGGTGCTTAATCTTACCGTTTTCTCGGTAAGACTCTACAAGATAACAAAAACTGGTGCCTGAAACACCTTTTATATTCGGTACTACTTTAATGAACATAAAGCGCCCCTCCTTTCTATACTACAATTATACTAATAATAACCAAGTACATCAACATATATAGGAATTTTTACTATACTAC
>OKVW01000679.1_pt1 | contig 18250 bp, 18 predicted proteins | sample 1606991 | NCBI WGS metagenome assembly OKVW01 (sample SAMN03281021, study PRJEB24777) | human gut metagenome | isolation source: fecal sample PR177 from 1 month old male Malay infant, vaginal delivered...
GTTTCGGACTGGTGGCCCTCTGCTCCATCGGCCCCATCCTCTCCGTCATGCTGCTGGGAATGACCTACGATTCCTCGGCAGGCAGCTACACCCCCCTGGTGATTCCCACCATCAGCAATTCCCAGGATCTGTGGCTGGTATTCCAGCACCAGCTGCCTGAATATGCGTGGGAAGTCTTTATGGCCCTGTTCCCTATTCTGCTGTTCTTCTTCATTTTCCAGATATTTTTCCTGAAAATGCGGCGGCGGCAGGTGGTAAAAATCCTGGTAGGTATGTTATACTCCTACATAGGACTGACCCTGTTCCTCACAGGCGTCAATGTAGGCTTCATGCCAGCCGGCAACTACCTGGGCAATATGCTGGCCTCACTGCCCTACCGCTGGATTATGGTGCCTGTGGCCATGGTCATCGGCTTCTACATTGTCAAGGCCGAGCCTGCGGTTCAGGTACTCAACAAGCAGGTGGAGGAGGTTACCGGCGGAAGCATCTCCCAGCGGACCATGATGACGGGCCTGTCTGTGGGCATGGCCATCTCTCTGGGGCTGTCCATGATCCGGGTGCTCACAGGCCTTCATCTTCTGTGGCTGCTGGTTCCCGGATACGCTTTGGCACTGGGCCTGTCCTTTGTGGTCCCGCCCATTTTCACCTCCATTGCATTTGACTCCGGCGGCGTAGCCTCCGGCCCTATGACAGCCACCTTCCTGCTGCCCTTTGCCATGGGCGCCTGCGAGGCGGTGGGAGGCAACATCTTAACCGACGCTTTCGGCATTGTGGCCATGGTAGCCATGACGCCTCTGATTATCATCCAGCTGATCGGCCTTGTGTATAAGCGGAACGCGGCTTCTGCAAAACAGGCGGCAGCTCCCCTGCTTCCCGATGAGGAGCAGGAATTCATCGAACTGAAGGAGGACGCAACATGAGTTATGATCAATTATGCTGGGTCGCGGCCATAGTAGACCGCGGAGGCGGCCAGAGGGCTGCCGCTGTTTTCCGGGAAATGCAGGCAGATCTGCTGCTGGGCATCCGGGGACGCGGTACCGCCAGCTCGGCCGTTATGGACTGTTTGGGGCTGGACGAACCAGAGAAGGATATTGTGGTGGGGCTGGCTTGCGGACACACGTCTGTGAAGCTGTTGAAAGCCCTGGGGGAGAAGCTCAGTATCTCCCGTCCCGGCCACGGCATCGCATTTACCCTTCCCATGTCGGGCATCAGCCTGGCCATATCCAGACAGATTAAAAGCCACTCCCAGGAAGGAAGCGGCTCGGATTCCAATCACAAGGAGGATGTTCCCATGACTGAACCTGTAAAATACGAATTAATCGCCTCTGTTATCAACACAGACCTGTCCAATCCGGTAATGGACGCCGCCAGGAAAGCCGGCTGCGGCGGAGGCACCCTGGTAAAAGCCAGAGAGCTGGGCGGGGACGGCCCCCGCAAGATCTTCGGAATGACCGTAGCCCCGGAGAAGGAGATCCTGTTCGTTCTGATCCCCTCCGACCGGAAGCTGGCCGTATTAAACGCCATCTGCGACACCATTCTCAAAGAGACCGGGGAACACGGCGTGGCCTTCTCCCTGCCTGTTGACGCAGTGGCCGGCCTGGCGGTTCCCCAGGAATAAAATAAGAGGATTAACCGGGCGGTTACTCAGACCTCCAGCCTGTGGATGATCTCATCCACATACGCTTTGGTGGTTGCCGTGCCGCCGATATCCGGGGTATTGTACTTTCCTTCCTCCAGCACCAGGTCCACACTGCGGCGGATCTTGGCGGCGCAGTCCATCTGGCCTAAGTATTCCAGCATCATGCAGGCGGACCACAGCAGGGCCGTGGGGTTGGCAATTCCCTGGCCCGCAATATCCGGGGCGCTTCCGTGCACTGCCTCAAACATGGCGTACTCCCCGCCCAGATTGCTGGAGGGAAGGAGTCCCAGGCCGCCGATCAGGCCGCTGGCCAGGTCGGACAGCATGTCGCCGTAGAGGTTGGGCATCACCATCACGTCAAACTGGTTCGGACGCATTACCATCTGCATGCATACATTGTCCACAATCTTGTCCTCTGACTGAATATCCGGATATTCCTTGCTGATGTCATTGAATATATCCCGGAACATTCCATCTGAGATCTTTAAAATGTTGGCCTTATGTACGCAGGTAACCTTCCTGCGGCCATGGGCCTTTGCATATTCAAAGGCATCCCTGATGATCCGCTCACTGGCCTTCCTGGTGATCAGCTTGGTGGCGTGAACCGTGTCGTCGTCAATCTTCTCCTCAATACCCACATACAGATCTTCCGTGTTCTCCCTGAAGATCACAATATCCACATCCTGGAAGGGTGTCTTCACCGCGTGGTTGCTCTTAGCCGGGCGGATGTTGGCGTACAGATCGTATTTCTTCCTTAAATATACGTTGAGGGAACGGAACCCCTTGCCCACGGGGGTAGTGATGGGGGATTTTAAGAACACCTTGTTCCGTTCCACGGATTCAAATGCCTCCTGTGGGATCAGCGCTCCGTGGGCCTCATACTCCGCCTCACCTACATTAAACACCTCATATTCCAGCTGCGCTCCCGCTGCATCCAGCACGCGGATCACTGCATCCGTGATCTCCGGTCCGATCCCATCGCCTTTAAATACTGTAATTTTCTTCATGATCTTGTCCTCCATCCTTCCTGTGTGTTTACATTTTCCTATATTTCCCAAAGTAGGGATACAGCGATGAACCGCACGCTTTGCGAGGGCTTCACCGCGCACAATAATGGGCAGGCCAATAAACCGACCTGCCCCATTGCAATTCGCTGGAAAATACTATACCTTATTTCATCGGATTTGTCCAGCTTTTTCATTGTGGTTATCACAACATTTAAGCTGTTGTTCAGGGTACAAGATTGCCCGGAGGGCCTCGGTGCCATCCGGGAATCTTGTGTTTCTGCATTTATCGAAAATGAGGAGTAATCTGATTATCTGCTGCGGTTGTAGTTAATCAGGCAGCCTGCCTTTACAATCGAGCGCTCGTCTTGGGTCATGTCGGCCACGTACAGGTTCAGCTCCTTTATGGTGCTGCCGATCACATATGCCTTGATGTCCTTTAAATCGCCGTCCAGGGCTTTTCTGATACCCGGAACATAGATGTAGTCTCCAACCTCAAACTCAGGCTCCGCTTCCATCTGGAAGGGGATCATGCCCCAGTTCATCACATTGGAACGGTAACGCTTGGTGGCGTATTCCTTACAGATATTTGCCAGGCCGCCGATGACTCTCTGGCAGCTGGCAGCCTGCTCACGGGCGGAACCGTCGCCTGGCTTCACCGCGTACATCATGCTTCCGATCTCTGTGTCCTTTGCGTCAATGTTCTCATTGCCGGCAATGGTGCGGATCTTCTCAAAGATGCCTTCCAGCTCGGGAGCAAGGTTAAATTCTGCCTCAGCACCCTCTTTCACTCTGGCTTTCTCAAGGGCGTCCACAACCTTGGTTCTGCCCACATACTCGGGGTCCCGTCTGGACAGGGTGAATTCTGCCAGGCCCAGAGGATTGGAACGGAAGGAAGAGGTTTCGCCGGAAGGGATCAGCTCGTCGGTGGTGGTTACGGGGTCCATGATCTTGGAACATACCTTTAACAGGATATTGTCGGTCAGGGGGCTCATATCAGGCCAGTCTTTGATGTTGGGTCCGTAGATCAGGTCCTTGCCTGTGTCGGCCTGGTCATAGCCAAAGTATACGCGGTTCTTATAAACCGTATCATCGAATTCATATTCAGGAACATTGCCCCAGCAGTCCAGCGCTGCAGCGGAGGTAAGGATGCCGCCGTTAGCTGCGGTTGCCGCGATGGAGCGGGCGTCCATGAGGGCCACTGCGGACATCTGTCCGTTGCCCGGCTTGGAGCCTTCGCGGTTGGGGAAGTTTCTGGTGGTGTGGCGGACGCTTAAGCCGTTGTTGCAGGGCGTGTCGCCGGCGCCGAAGCAGGGCCCGCAGAAAGCGGTGCGGATGATGGCTCCGGCTGCCATCAGGTCGGACACTGCCCCCTTCTTCACCAGGTCTGCAAATACAGGCTGGGAGGAGGGATATACGGCCAGTGAGAACTCGTCGCAGCCGCAGTCCTTGCCCTTTAAGGCATTGGCAGCTTCCACCACGTTGGTGTAGTTGCCGCCTGCGCAGCCCGCGATAATTCCCTGCTGTACCATCAGTTTTCCATCTGCCGTAATCTTGTCAGCCAGGGTAAATGCAGCTCTGCCGCCTGCAATCTTCTTCGCTTCCTCCTCCACGCCGTGCAGGATATCCTTTAAGTTGGCATTGACCTCGTCAATCTCAAAGACATTGCTGGGATGGAAGGGAAGGGCGATCATGGGTTTAATGGTGCTGAGATCCACATACACGCAGCCGTCGTAATAAGCTACATCAGCGGGATTCAGTTCTGCATAGGCGTCCCCGCGGCCATGGGCAGTCAGATACGCCCTGGTATCCTCGTCGGTTCTCCAGATGGAGGACAGGCAGGTGGTCTCAGTGGTCATAACGTCCACGCCGTTTCTGTAGTCAGTTGTCATGGTGGAGATGCCGGGGCCTACAAACTCCATCACTTTATTCTTCACGTAGCCATTCTTAAATACGGCGCCGATGATCGCTAGGGCAATATCCTGGGGACCTACATAGGGAGCCGGTTTGCCATCCAGGTAGATGGCTACAACGCCGGGACGGGCCACGTCATATGTATCGCACAGCAGCTGCTTCACCAGCTCGCCGCCGCCCTCGCCGATGGCCATGGTGCCCAGAGCGCCGTAGCGGGTGTGGCTGTCAGAGCCCAGAATCATGCGGCCGCAGCCTGCCATCATTTCCCTCATATACTGATGAATAACGGCAATGTGGGGAGGTACGTAGATGCCGCCGTATTTCTTCGCAGCGGACAGTCCGAACATGTGGTCGTCCTCATTGATGGTTCCGCCCACAGCACACAGGGAATTGTGGCAGTTGGTCAGCACATAGGGAACGGGGAATTTCTCCATTCCGGAAGCCTTGGCGGTCTGCACGATACCTACAAATGTGATGTCATGTGATGTCATGGAATCGAATCTGATCTTCAGGTTCTCCATGTCGCCGGATGTGTTGTGCTTCTCCATGATGGAATAGGCCATGGAACCCTTCCTGGCGCTCTCCTTGTCCACTTCCTTACCGGTGAGAGCCTGAACCTTGGAAGCCTCTGCCTCCGGTACAATCTCACTGCCGTTTACCAGATACACGCCCCCGTCATACAGTGATACCATAAAAACTTACCTCCTACTTGATTTTATCCTGATTTTATGAATTCGGTACTTTCATTTCTGATGATTCTACTATATACTATAATCAATGCATAGGCAAATACTATATACCTTATAACTTGTATTGTATTTACCTATAGCTTGCCAAGTGCTCATAACAAGGAGGGATCACACCGTGACCAGCAAAGAACTGCTGTACGTTAAAACCATAGCCGAAGAAAAAAATATCTCCAAGGCCGCCCAGAAGCTGTTCGTGGCCCAGCCGTCTCTCAGCCAGTCCCTGCAGCGCATCGAGGACTCCCTTGGCACCCGGCTGTTCAACAGGACCGCGGGTGGACTAACCCCCACCTATGCCGGTGAACGCTACTACCAGATCGCCGCCCAGATCTTGAAAATGTACAATGATTTCGAGACTGAGGTCAGCGATATCAACAATTTAAAGACAGGGCGTATCCATCTGGGGATCACCACTCATCTGGGAACCATTGTGATCTCTCAGATTCTTCCCATCTTCCACTCCCTCTGCCCCAATGTGGAGGTGTACGTATCCGAGGAGAACTCCGCCACCCTGGACCAGAAGATCCTAAGCGGGGAGCTGGACTTCGCCGTGATGCATGCGCCGGCCGCCCAGGAGCGTCAGCCCTTCATCAACTATGAACTGCTGCAGGACGATCCCTTTCTCATCGCCCTGAAACAGGGCCACCCGCTGATCGAACGGGCTGAGGTCGTGGACGGCTTCCCCCATCCGGTGCTGGATCTGCGTCTGCTGAAGGACGAGCCCTTTCTCATGCTCCACAAACAGCAGCGCATCCGCCAGATCACTGATGTGGTGCTGAAAAAAGCCAGGATCACCCAGCCCAAAATCCTGCTGACCCTGCGCAACTATGAGACAGCCCAGCTGCTGGCCGCCCAGGGAATGGGCGTCACCCTGCTGCCCACCCAGTACGTAAATATCAGCCAGCCCCGGTTTACCACGGCCTTCCTGTCCATCCCGGAAAAGTACGGAGCCAGCTGGTGCATGTGCGTTTCTACCCTGAAGAGCGGCTTTCTGTCCAAGGCGGACCAGATGTTCATCTCCCTTGTGCGGGAACATTACAGCCCTGTACAGGGGGAATCTTAACAGCTGTTATGTTGAAGTTTCAGGTAAAAAATGATATGCTTTTATTATGTCATATCTAAAGAGGGGTACAAATGAATCCAAAACACGCGCAATACATGATCACTGTATTTCAGGAAGGCAGCATCACCAACGCCGCCAAAAAACTATATGTATCTCAGCCGTCCCTCAGCCAGATGATCAAGCTGGTGGAGGGCAATCTGGGAACACCCATTTTCAACCGCTCCACCGACCCGCTGACCCTGACCTATGCCGGCGAAAAGTACATTGAGGCGGCTCAGAAGATCCTGACCATCAACGCCAACCTGGCCCGGGAAATCGAGGAAATCAATGACGAGGAACACGGGAAGATCCGTCTTGGAATCCCCGTCCAGCGTGGGATGCAGGTGCTTCCCTATGTGCTTCCGAAATTTTATGAGCTCTATCCATACGTGGATATCGAAATAGCAGAATTCGGCTCCTCCGCCACGGAGAAGCTGGTATTAGACGGCAGCGTGGACATGGCCTGTATGACCACCGCGCCGAAACATGATGAACTGAAGTATATCATGGTAGAGATGGAGGAACTGGTGCTGCTGGCCAGCAAAAATACCAGGCTGGCTAAACGGATTCCAAGCGGCACCCCCATCTCCATCCTGGAAGCCCGCAACGAGAAATTCGTCTCCAATAAGCACGGCCACAGCGTGCGCGCCATCCAGGACAGTTTGTTTATCACCAACAACATCCAGCCCAAGGTGCTCATTGAGACCGTGAGTATTGAGGTCCAGAAGAAAGTGGCCATTGCCTGCGGCGCAGTGACGATCTGCCCCTTAAACTACATTGAAAACAGCCAGGAGATACGGCAGAATGCGGCCATCTATCCCCTGATGGGAACGGACAGCATGCGCCACTGTTACATATGCCACCGCAAGGACCTGTACCTGACCAGGTACATGCACGATTTCATCAATATACTTGTGGAGGTGGATAATCCCTTCTTAAAGGACAATCCCCTATCCAAATATAAGCCCGAGAACAGCGGCCAGTAATATGGTCTTTGGCACGCTGAGATGGAATTTAAACATTGCAGCAGCCGTAATGACTGTGATCATCACCAGATTCCACTGAGGCACATTGTTCGCCAGCAGAATGGAGTATCCCATGGTCAGCCCCACAGCGAACACCATGCCAAGGCACACCGGCCGGATTCCGCCCAGAGCGGATTCCAGGGCCGGATTGTCCTTCAGTTTGATGATGAACCGGGCCGCCAGCATACACAGCGTCAGGGAGGGCATCATCACGCCCAGGCTTGCGCACATGGAGCCTGCCACACCGGCCGCGCGCAGCCCCACAAAGGTGGCGCAGTTGATTCCCAGGGAACCGGGCGTCATCTCCGCTATCGCCACAATATCCATCACCTCGTCCACGGTCATCCAGCCGTAGCGAAGCACTTCATCATTGATAACGGGCACCATGGTCGTCCCGCCGAAGCTGAAGAACCCGATCTTAAGAAAGGACAGGAACAGCTGAAGGTAGATCATGACTTACGCCCCCTTTTCTTAGCTGCCAGAGTCAGCAGTCCGAATGCCGCTCCCCCAATCACCACAAGCGCCTTGTTCACCCCCGTAAAGGTGCACACCAGCACAGCGATTCCCGCCAGGACGTAGCCCGGCTTATCCACCAGGGATTTGTCCTTCAGGCGCACGGCAGCGGCCAGAATAATGGGGATCACGGCGCAGCGCACTCCATCCAGAGCCCGGGCCACCAGCACATTGTCCTTTAGGGCTGAATAAAAATATGTAACCACCGTGATGCTGATCAGGGCGGGCAGGGACAGGCTGAAGGCCGCAATCACGGCTCCCCAGAACCCTTCCATGGTGTACCCGAACAACACGGCGATATTGATGATCATAATACCAGGGAAGGATTTACCCAGGGAGATGAAATCTACCAGCTGCTCCTCCTCCATCCAGTGGCGCCGGTCCACGAACTCCTCCTGCATCTGTGCTATAATCCCCCAGCCTCCGCCGAAGGTCACACAGCCCACCTTGAACAGCACTGTAAATATGGTCAGCAGACGCTTCCCTCTTCCCATCTGACGCCCGCTCTCCGCCTCCAATACATTCGTCTCCACTTGGCAGCCTCCCCTTTTGTTCTTATTCAATTCACCGGAACTATTCACAAAGTTCTATTATACTTCACTGAGTGTTCATAGTACACCCTGTTCACTAAGTTCGATAATACCTCACTAAGTGAAAGGGTGTAACTCACACTAAGCTCGATAGTACCTCACTAAGTGTTCATAGTATACCATATAATGGCCCCCTATTTCATCCCAATTCCGGCAAATTGCCCATATCTTTTTGTTTATACCTGCTATAGTTTTTATCAATAGCAGTAGAGATGGTATGAGGTGCGCAGGTACACGCCCCTGCCCTGGCGGCCGCCTGACTGAAACACCACATTGCCGGGAAGGATGCTCCCGTTCTCCAGCAGCCACTTGGCATTGGCCCAGTTGGCCGCGGTTGGCGTCCTGTTATAATTGCCGTCCCTGGTGCAGGAATACTGGCCGCTCTGGAATACCACGCCCTCTATTGAGCCGGGATATCGGCCGCTGTTCATCCTGTTTAACACGACCGAACCCACGTACAGCTGCTCTGAATCCGGATAGCTCTGTGCCTCTCCGCAGATCACATGGGCCAGAATGTACAGATCCTTTTCCGTATAGGCCATGCCTGAGCCGAATACAGCAGGTCCCTGAACCGGGGCTGCGGGGCCGCTGACCAGCTCCACTGTGCCCTCCGGCGCATCCTTTAAAGCCGGGTCCATACCCGGTCCCCCGAATCCCACATAGACTGTGCCCGGCGACTGCAGCTCCTTGGCAGCATCTGCTGCTATGGGTGCCACAACCTCCCCCTCTCCTGCCAATGCAGGAAAGGACAGGCAGATGGCTGCCGTCATTACTGTAGCTGCTATTTTTACAAATTTTACCATTGTTGTTCCTCCTGATTTAATGCATTGGACAGTATAAAAACAGTCCGTACAATATATTATATGGAGGATTCTTTCCAAATTTCACAAAATTATTACAAAATGGTTACATTTTTGTTTCTACACAGGGGTGAATACAGCAAAAGACGGACCATCAGCATAACGCCGTCAGTCCGTCTTTCGTCTAGGGATTATCGAATCATGGGGTTCTGTTGAACCTTACTTGAACTCATAGTTCTTTACTTTGCGCACCACATCGATGATGGTGCCGTCGCGGGCCTCGATGATGCCCACTACCTTATCATCAAACTGTACCGGATCAGGCTCTCCCACCATGGAATATGCCTTGTCGCGCAGTTCCTCGATGGTGTAGAAGGGAAGCTTCACGCCCTCCATAGCCTTGATCAGATCCTGCCTTGCAGGGTTGATGGCCACGCCATAGTCTGTGATGATCACATCCACCGTCTCGCCGGGAGTGGTAACTGTGGTCACTTCGCTGCAGATCGCCGGGATTCTGCCCTGCAGTAAGGGGGCGATCACGATGGTGCATTTCGCGCCGGCGGCAGTGTCCGGATGTCCGCCCTGGGCGCCGGTAACCACGCCGTCAGAACCTACCACCACGTTGCAGTTGAAGTGAACATCCACTTCCAAGGCAGCCAGGATCACGAAATCCAGCTGGTTTACATAGGCGCCCTTGTTAAATGGGTTGGCATACTCAGAGGCAGAGATCTCAAAATGTCTGGGATTGCTCTTGATGGACTCAATCGCAGCGATATCAAAATCCTGGGTATCCACCAGAGTCTCGATCAGTCCCTCTTCCAGCAGCTTGCACATGGGGCCTGCGATGCCGCCCACGCCGAATTTCATCTTGATTCCACGCTCTTTCATGATCTTGCCCAGAGAGATGGTGGACGCGATGGAAGCGCCGCCTACGCCTGTCTGATATGTGAATCCGTCCTTAAAGTACGGAGTGTTGATAACGAACTGTGTGCAGTAATCAGCCATTAAGGTCTTGCGCACGTCAGTGGTTGGCTTTGCAGCTCCGGTGGCGATCTTGGCAGGGTTGCCGATCTCATCCACTACCACCACGAAGTCCACGTCTACCTGGGAAATGCTGGCAGGCAGGTTGGGGGACGGTACCAGGCAGTCTGTGATGGCCACTACCTTGTTGGCATACTTGGCGTCACTCATGGCATAGGACAGCACGCCGCAGTCGCTCTTGCCGCCATTGGCACGCATGTTGCCGTACTCGTCACAGGTGGGCGCGCCGATAAATGCGATGTCGATCTGAACCTCTCCCGCCTCAATGGCTCTCACACGGCCGCCGTGGGAGCGCATGATTGCCAGATTCTTTAATTTGCCGGCGGAGATGGCCTCGCCGATCTTGCCTCTCACACCGGAGGACTGGATTCCTGTTACAGTGCCGTCCTCGATCATGGGCAGGATGGGATCATGGGCTTTACCCATGGAGCTGGCGCAGATGGTGATGTCCTTGATACCCATCTTCTGCACTTCTGCCATAACCATGTTCACCACATAGTCGCCCTCGCGGAAATGATGGTGGAAGGACAGGGTCATTCCGTCCTTGATACCGCATTTCACCAGCACATCGTGGATGGAGTCCACGCGCTTGCTCTTATTGGGGTCCATGTAAGCGCGGACCGTGGGAGCAGCCTTCTTATATTCATAACCTTCCTTGGCATATGCGCCCTGGAAAATCTCTTTACCTGTTGCCTTTAATACTTCCTCCGGAATATCTCTTCCTACTGCGTTTATCATATTACAGATCCCCCTCATATACACCAGATGCTTTGGCCAGATCGATGGTTCTCTTTGCACCGTCATAGAATGCAATGTCGATCATCTTGCCGTCTACGGTAAACACGCCGATTCCCAGCGCCTTCTTTTCATCGATTTCCCGGACAACCTTCTCAGCGAAGATGATATCCTTCTGGGTGGGAGTGAAGATTTTATGTACAATCGCAATCTGACGTGGATTCACAATGGATTTACCGTCGAAGCCCATCATCTTGATCATTTCAACTTCCCGCTCGAAGCCTTCCATGTCGTCCAGATTGGTGAATACGGTGTCAAAGCACTGTACGCCCGCAGCTCTGGCAGCCATGATCATGTGCTGTCTGGCTCCTGCCAGCTCCACGCCGGTTCCGGTGATCTTGGTCTGAAGGTCTTTGGTGTAATCGCCGCCGCTTAAGGCAACGCCGAACAGTCTCTCAGAGGAACGGCAGATCTCAAGTGCATTTAACACGCCGTTGCAGGACTCCAGGGCTGCCATCAAAAGAGTGCTTCCCTCAGGTCTTCCAAACTCGCGCTCAGCAGCCAGCACACGCTCTTCCACGGTGTGTACATCCTGTGCGCACTCTGTCTTTGCAATACGGATGGTATCTGCTCCGCCTGCCACGCAGACACGGATATCTTCCTGCCAGTGAGGGGTATCCAGGCCGTTGATACGCACAACGCGCTCAGTCCCGCGGTAGTCGATCTCCTGAAGGGCATGATACAGGGAGTATCTGGCGGAATCCTTCTGATTCTCAGCCACTGCGTCCTCCAGATCCAGCATAATGGAGTCAGCCCCATAGATATAGGGATCTTTGATCAGGCTGGGCTTCTGGGCATTTAAGAACATCATGGATCTTCTCAGTCTCTTTTTATTAGGATGGGTCATTTGATTTTACCTCCCCATGGAAGATTTTCTACTATATCATTAGAACGGTACACAGCGCATTCCACGCGGGCCTTTAAGGTACAGTCCAAAGCGCCCTTATCCACAACCGTCACCTTCGCATCCTGGATCTCCATGCGCTCCAGAGTCTCCATAACGGTCGCCTTGATCTGTCTTCCAAACTGATGAATAACGCTGCTTTCAATAGAAAGCTCAATCCCCTGTGTGCCAGGCTCCACTGTAACCTGTGCATCGCTGGATTCCAAGGTGCCAGCCATCGCTGCTTTCTTGATTTCCATTTCCATTCTCCTCCTTGTGATCATTGCTCGGGTTTCCCCCACCAATTAAGTTCAGGTTTAATATTCAATATACTCATTTTATTCCATTTGCCAGGAATAGGCAAATACTATATTCCTTATATGCATTATAGGTTTCGCCTATTTTTTTAAGGGCTGTTTCCGTTTTATTGGGTACTTTTTTGCTCATCTTCCCGTGCCCCGCAAGGGATCAGCCTGCGCTGCGGCAAAATAACGGTTCCGCGCTAAATTTGGATCACAAACCCCAATATTCCGCTGCCCGTTTCAGTATAATTGGCTGAATGTCTCAATGTGCCCGCCCGGACATTCATAGGTACTCCGCTCCTTGTGTTTGCAGAACACCCACTTCCCGTTATGCCGGGAGACAATCACTACGAATTCCAGCTGCCTTTGCTCCGCCCTGTCCCAGAACTTCACTTCCATTATATCTGTCCTTCCCCCTCATCAATAAACCACTGCAGTTCCCTGGCCGGCAGAACCTGGAAGTTGTCCGGCCCTTCGCCCACCCGCAGGATCACATTCTGGATTCCCGCTTGGATGATCATGCGGGCGCACAGGGGGCAGGGCTTTGCCCTGTGGACCGAGCAGTCACCGGGGTTCACGCCGGCCAGGTACAGATCTGCTCCCATGGTCTGTTCCCTGGAACAGTTGAGCAGCGCGTTGGCCTCCGCGTGAACTGCCCTGCACATCCCATACCCCTGGCCCTGGTGCAGATTTTGCTCAATTCTGGGGCAGCTCCCAATATCACAGCAGTTCTCAAATCCCCTGGGAGATCCATTGTACCCGGTGGAAATCACTGCATCATCCTTTACCAGCACTGCCCCATATTTCCGCTTCAGGCAGGTGCTCCGGTAAGCAAAGTTCTCCGCACAGTTTAAGTAGGCATCGATCTTTGAGATCCGCTTCCCGCCAACCGGTTTAATCATAGAACCTCCTTCCCGCTGCTGTTATTCGCGTTTTCCCGTCTCCATTTCCCATTCTCATCCCTTCCAAATGCATCCCCCGGTTGTGCCTCCACATACCCCAGCACCTCCGGCTCCACATTGCATACATCGTTCAGCGACCAGATTGAGAAATTGTCCGCATTTTCCACATAGTCCTCATCCTCATCCCCCACGAAAAAACGCCATCCGGTGTCAGCCCACTCTGTACTTGGGCTTTCATCCCGGTACATATACCCGATCTCTTCCCCGTCTGCGACCCGTTTTGACACAATACAGCCGCCATTGTGAGGCAGCAGGGCTATCCACTCCCGCTTCTCAGGCACGAACCACCTGTTTCTCTCCCAGGCGCCGTCTTTCCCCAGGAGATGCCGCACCATATTCCGGTTGATATCCAGAAATGAAGCCATATCCGCCTCATCATTTCCCGGCACATCATACAGGGCGCCGCACACCAGGCTGATGGCAAACTCTTTATAAGAATCATAGAACACCAGCGCCTTTTTAACCTGGCTGTCCACTATCTCGTCATATTCTCCCTGCTGATCAAACCGCAGGCCAGGGATAGCCTGCAAAGCCCAATCCGCTCATTGATGTCCCAGGCATAGAAGCCTTTCTCCCCCAAAAACGGATAAAAGCACTCAGCCAGGGCTTTCCGCTGCTCAAATGCCTTCCTTCCGCCCTCATTCAGCTCATTTACGTCAAACAGAGGCGCATCGCACCAGAAGGTCATAAACTGCTCATATTCCCTGCCCGATGTAAACTGATCAAAACAGGCGCTTTTCAGGCTCTCCATATCCTTGATGCGGTACAGACGGAACAGATGGGCCCTTAAGTCCTCCCTGCTCTTCTCGTCCTCACATTGATATAATGACTCATATCCCATATGCACCGGCACACCCGGCGCTATCCGGCATGTTGCCACACCGCTCAGCAGCAGCGCGAACTCATCGCGCCCCACTGCTCTTGCAGCCGGATCTTCCTCCATTCCCTGAATCTCCCTGGCCAGCTCCCTGATCTCATCTACTATCTGCTTCATCTATAACCTCCTGTGATATCTTATACAAACTGCATTTAGTATACCACAGGACCTTTCACCCTGCTATTGCCTTTCTTGTCATTGTTCGCCAAAAATATGGCGGGAAAGCCTAAGCTCTCCCGCCATGTTAGGCCTTTGGCCGTTCTATGTGCAGATTACAGGATTGGCAGGTAGCCTAATATCATACCCATTGCCATAAAGATCACGAAGATACCGATACACCACTTGAACAGAACCGCCTGATACTGTGCCAGGGTGATTTCCGTCTTATCCATCAGCAGGTAGATGAAGGGTACCAGCGGGCTTAAGAAGTGGAATGCCTGACCCATAAGGGCTGCAAATCCAATCTGAAGGCTGGTGAAGCCGTAAGCCTGGGCGGTTGCGGCCAGTGGCGGCAGCACGCCGTAGTAGAACGCGTCGTTGTTCAGAAGGTAAGTTCCGGGGGCGCTGATAAATGCGATAACAATTGCAAAGAATCTGCCCATGGACTCCGGAATCACGGATACCAGGAACTGTGCAATGGCGTTGGACATGCCTGCATCTTCCGGACCGTTGAGAACGCCCATCAGAACGCCTGCACCCAGAACCATCATAACTACGTTGATCATATCAGGAGCAAAGTTCTCGATTACCTTTCTCTGCTGCTTTGTATTGGGGAAGTTCACAATCAGGGCGATTGCAATACCCACGCCAAACAGAATCGCAGAGGAGGCCAGGCCTTTAACCAGGACCACAATAATCGCAGCGGTTAAAATCAGGTTAAACCAAATCAGTTTAGGACGTTTCCAAGATTTTTCTTCTTCCGACATCTCCATATGAACCGCAGTACCTGTCACATCCTTGCTGATGCCCAAGCGTTTGCGCTCTTTTAAACCCAGCCAGTAAGATACGCCGATTACATAAATAGCGGACACAATCATACCGGGAACCAGAGGTCCGAAGATTTCACTGGCATCCAGATTCATAACAGACATTACACGGGCCGTGGGGCCGCCCCAGGGAATCAGGTTCATGATACAGTTCTGTAAAATGATCAGGGTCGCCAGATGGATCTTTTTAATCTTTAAACGATTATAGATCGGGATCATAGCGGAGCAGCAGATGATAACCGTGGTAGTTCCGTCGCCGTCCAGAGACACAACAGCCGCCAGCACAGCAGTGCCAACCAATACCTTCAGGGGATCGCCCTTGCACCACGAAACCACTCTGTCAACCATGGGATCAAACAGGCCTACGGCCAGCATTACGCCAAAGTACAGAATCGCAAACAACATCATGGAAAATGTTGAAGCCACGTCCTTGATACCGCTCATGGCATATTTCAGGGTATCCCATCCGTATCCGGCCAGCAGGCCGAAGATAATGGGGATAATAATCAAAGATGTAAAGGGACTTAATTTTTTTGCCATGATCAGCGCCATAAACACTACGATCATTGCAAACCCGAGAAACGCTAAATACATAACTTTTCCTCCTCATATTAGAAACTTTATCATTTATATCTTCAACTCCTCCAGGATGGGGCCGGCTTCCCTCTCCCAGTGAGCTAAATTCATGTAAAAACTACTTTCCGGTCTCCCGGATAATGGTGTCGATCAAAGTCTGGCACTCCAGCGGCTTTAAAAGCAGCGCGTGGATCAGATTCTTCTGGTAATACTCCAGAACCTTATCCTCCACCAGTCCTGTGACCAATATGACTTTACAGTCCACCCCCAGTTCCCTGGCCAGAGCCGCTATCTGGGCTCCGTTCATCTTCGGCATGGCGTAATCTGTGACAATCACGTCATAGCTGCCCTCTCTCAGGCAATCCTGTGCATCCAGCGGATTCCCGATAGCCGTCACATCAAAGCCTGCGGCTGTCAGCGCCTTCTCAAACATTTTCAGGATCTTCTTGTCATCCTCAACCAGCAGAATGTTCCTGCTGCTGCCTCCGGCTCCTGTCCGGGGCCGGGGGCGTTTCCCGCTGGGCCTGACTTCGCCCTGGCAGACGGGGATATAAATCGTAAAGCGGCTCCCCTCACCTACCTTGCTCTCCACCTGTATTCCGCCGTTTGCGGCCTCCAAAATGCTCTGGACCGTGGACAGTCCCAGACCAGTTCCCTCTCCCACCTGTTTGGTGGTAAAGAATGGATCGAATATATGGTTCAGCTGTTCCTCCCTTATGCCCTCCCCGTTATCCGCAACCGTGATGCGGACATAGGAGTCCATATGCCTGGAAGTCTTGACCGCAGTCTCCGCTTCCCTGCCGCTGACCACGGTTCCCGTCATCTCCAGGATTCCGTCGCGGCTCTTCATCGCATAAAAGGCATTGGTGCACAGATTCAGAATAATCTGATTGAATTCTGTCTCGCTGCACAGGATATAACAGTCATCATCCCAGTTCATTTGTACCTTCAGCCGCGCATTGGGCGGTATCACGGTGTCGATAATCCGCAGTACGCCTTCGGCGGCACTCTTTACATTCAAGGGTTTCACCGGCGCATTGGCATGTTTTCTGCTTAAGGATGCAATCTGCCTGATGATCTCCTTGGCTTTCTCAGCAGCGCTGTAGATCTCCTCAGCGCTTTCGTATATGTCATCCTGCTCTGTTCGATCGGCCATGATCATGCCGGAATACCCCATGATGGGGGTCAGCAGGTTATTAAACTCGTGGGCAATTCCCCCTGTGAGGGTTCCCATCAGCTGCAGTCTCTGGTCGTGGGACATCTGTTCCTCACGGCGGCGCAGCTCTTCCAGTTTGCTGTTCAATTCCCGCAGATATTCATTTTCCTGTTCCACCCGGGTGCGGGCTTTGGAGGATATCTGCAGTTTGTAGAGCACCACGGCAAATGTGGTCATAATGGCAATGGTCAGAAGGGAGATGGAAATCATGGCCTTGTTAATGGGCTGGGCGATCTCATTGTAGTCAATGACTGCGCTTACAATAATGAAATCATCCTGGAACCACACCGGCGTGTACGCCGCTATCTTCTTCACCCGTTTGGGCACTTCGTCGGCCCACCAGTAGGAATGGTAGATCTCCACAGCTTCTTTTCCCTGCTTCTGGTGCTCGATCAGTTCCGTCAGCTCAGTGAAGTCAAAATCAGGGTACATCTTCTCCCTGCCCTCTATCACGTCGGAGCCAATCTGCTTCTTCACAGGGTGCATTAGGATGAGACCGGAGGAATCCTTGATCATCACATAACCGTTCTCCCCCACCTTTATATAGGAAGCAACCTTCTGGTACATGCGCTCAATGTTGATCACAAAGTACAGCCGCAGGCTGCCGTCCAGCGTTGGCATGGACAGTCCCAGATAATACTGGTTCTCCTCATCTTTTAAGATATCGATGCGGGAGTCCTGCTCTTTGCCAGAAAAGTGGTTTACGCTGGTATAGCTTCTGTCCTCTCCACCCTGGATCAGCACCTGATGGTCACCGTCATCTTCCGGATCACTGCTGACCAGAAAGTTGGACACGTCCTCATTCTGAATCCGCATGTGCTCGGTCAGGAACTTCCGGATAGGCCCCTCCTCCCCCTGTTCCAGGTAGAGGGCACCGGCCTGCTGGTACTCGTCATATGTATTCACATCTACAAGATCCGCGAAATAAAAGTCCGTGTACACGGAAATGCTGTTGGACACTGCCTTGGAAATGGTCAGCAGCTGCTCCTCCTGCTCTTTTATGATCTGGGTTTTATACTGGTTGAAACTGTAGGCCAGAGCCCCCGTCAGGACCACCGCCAGCGCAAACGCCGCAGTCACGCCCAGGTTGAACCGGATGTTCTGTCTCTTCCATCGTTTCATAACAATGCACCTCCTGGTATTTCTTTTGTCTGGTATTTTTCATCTTTCTATATTATACTATAAACGTTACCTGAAGGGTGCTTATATATTATTTACACTTTTTTTTCCAGGCGGTTATCTTTGCTATAGATTTATTATAATTGCTCAATCTTAATAT
>OKVW01000684.1_pt1 | contig 18159 bp, 17 predicted proteins | sample 1606991 | NCBI WGS metagenome assembly OKVW01 (sample SAMN03281021, study PRJEB24777) | human gut metagenome | isolation source: fecal sample PR177 from 1 month old male Malay infant, vaginal delivered...
GTTCAGGATTTGTCCAGTCAGTCTACCGGAATTTTGGGGTGTCCATACCCAGGACGTCCGGGGAGCAGGCGAAATACGGCAAGGAGATTGCGTACCAGGACATGGAGCCCGGGGATCTGATCTGTTATCCGGGCCATGTGGCCATGTACATCGGAGACGGCCGAATCGTACACGCAAGCTCAGCCAAGGCGGGAATCAGGGTGGACTACGACCCGGCGTACCGGACAATTGTATCCATCCGCCGGCCATCATAAATATTTTCTATATTTCCAAATATTTCCAGATAGGTTACAGAGGGGAGAAAAGGTACTGTGCAGAGAAAAGGATTTGTTAAGTTATTATGCCTGCTGGGGGCAGCGGCGGTTATGGCATTTGGGTTATCGATAATTTCCTATGCGGATGAGGCCATCAAGTCGGTGTCGGTCACAGTGACTTCGTCGGTGGAGGCGGATTCTGACAGCGGGTCAGTCAGCGCGGAGGCAAACAGCTCCAAGTACAGGGTGGTTTCCTGCGATTTTGACAATGCAAAAAGCAGCTGGAAGGCAGGGGAGACGCCCAAGGTGAATATAGAGCTGGAGGCGGAGGAGGGGTATTACTTCAACTCCATAACCGGCAGCAAGGCGAGTATCAGAAATGCGGTATTTTCATATGCGAAAAAGGGCTCGGGCAACACCAGCCTGACCTTGGTGGTTAAGTTAAAGCCCATTAAAGGCACCCTGGGCACAGTGGAGGATGCATACTGGGAGGACTCCCCCCTGGGCAAGGCGAAATGGAGTGAGGTGGAACACGCCAATGCGTACGAGGTGAAGCTGTTCTGCAATGACCACATGGTGTACCGCGTGGAAAAGACTGCTTCCACGAAGTACGATTTTTTCTCCCGGATGACGGAAAAGGGAGAGTATTATTTCAAGGTAAGGGCCATTGCCAAAACAGAATCCGAGTCAGAGTACCTGAAGGCCGGAGACTGGGCGGAGTCCAACAACCAGGAGATCACACTGCGGGATGCCCAGTCGGCGGAGAACCACACGTCCTCCAACGGGGCCTCAGGCGGTTCGCCGTCCGGCGGCAGTACGGGCGGCAATTCCGGCAGCGGGCCGGGAGAGAGCAGCCGGAATCCAAATGGCCCGGAGGCAGGGCCGGCAGGCTGGCAGCAGGATAAAAACGGCTGGTGGTATCAGAATGCGGATAATACTTATCCAGTTAACTGCTGGCAGATGATCAATGGAAAATGGTATCTGTTCAACATGGAAGGCTATATGCTCACCGGCTGGCAGAAGAAAAACGACCGCCAATACTACCTGACCAGCAACGGAGATATGGTTACGGGCTGGTTTCAGTACAACCGGACCTGGTATTATCTGGACCCGGAGATCGGGATGGTCACCGGCGGATGGAATCAGGTGAATGGAGACTGGTATTATATGAACCCGGACGGCAGCATGGCCACCGGATGGATCCGCTACCGGGATAACTGGTATTACCTGGATCCGGCGGACGGGCGGATGGTGAAGGACCGCACCGTGCAGAGTTATTATGTCAATGCAGACGGCATATGGGTTCCGTAAAGGCAGAAGGAGGATATTATGTTGCAGAGGATAAAGAGGGCGGCGGCGGTCAGCCTTGCATGTGGGATACTTGGAGCTGTTCTGTCTGCGGGTACGTCCATGGCGGCGGTAAAAAATGAGACGAGAACACCCATTACATCCGTATCGATCCAGGTGAGTTCTGATGTGAAGGCGGACTACGAACTTCAGGCGGGAACTGTGCACACAATCACAGACAGCAGCCTGTACACAATCGGCGCATATGTGTGGGTTGATAATAAGAAGGAATACTGGGAGCTGGGGGATGTGCCCAAGGCGCAGATTGAGATCCATGCCAAAACCGGATACTATTTTGACCGGACCACCGGGGCCAGCAAGTTCCAGATCTCCGGGGCAACCTACAGCTCCGTCAAACGCAAGGATAATAATGAGACCTTGCTGCTGACAGTGAAGCTGCCGCCGGTTTCAGGCACGCTGGATATTACCAACACCGCGGAGTGGCTGGGTTATCCTCTTGGGAAGGCTTCCTGGGAAGCGGTTCCCTATGCCGGAGCCTATGAACTGAAGCTGACCCGGGACGGCCAGCTGGTACAGGGAGTGGAGAAGGTTAATGCAACTACCTATGACTTTTATCCGCTGATGACCCAGGCGGGGAAATACCAGTTCCGCGTGCGGGGGATTGCCAAGGACTCGGAGGAACTGGGTTATGTGGCCAGCGGAGACTGGGTGTACTCGGATGAACAGGATATTGACTATGACGAGATCTATGATCCCAACAATTCTGGTGAGAAGTCCAATATGACGCCATCCAGCGTTGGCTGGGTAAAGACCTCGGACGGCTGGTGGTACAGGAATGTAGATGGCTCCTACCCCAAAAATGGCTGGCAGAATATCGGCGGCGCGTGGTATCTGTTTGACTATGACGGTTACATGCTCACAGGCTGGCAGCTCAGGGATGGAAAATACTATTATCTGGACAGTAATGGCGCCATGCAGACCGGATGGTTCCAGGACAACAGGAAGTGGTTTTACCTGGCTGGGGATGGAAGTATGCAGAAAGGCTGGCTGACTCTGGGGGCCAGCAGGTACTACCTGGATGACGATGGAAGTATGCATACGGGCTGGCTGCAGCAGGGTGGAAAATGGTATTATTTTTCACCAGATAACGGCATCATGCAGAGAAGCACAAATATAGACGGCCATTATCTGAATGCGGATGGGATTTGGACTAATTAAAGGAAATGCAATTATAAAAAACGTAAATATCACTCTATTTTTGTCGAGAAGGAAAATAGAGTGATATTTTTTTGGCAGAATTATGCGACACTGAGGGGGATTTCTTAATAATTTCGAAAATAATGTTACAAAATTCGACAAATTTCTTAAGTTTTAAGTTGACGTAACGCACTTATAAAGATATACTTAAACCATCGGGATAAAGAGCAGGTTACAAAAAAGAGCCATTTAGGAGAAAAATATGTTTATTGTACCTATTGCGAAAATGGACGGGGTTCAGTCCTTAAAAGAGTTGAAAACTGCCGCTAAGGCACCTCAACAGCCGGCGGCCGCCAATTTTAAAAATATATTTGAAAATGCCATTAAGGAAGCGGACCAGGCTATAAAAGACACAAGGGATATGGATGTGAAGCTTGCCACAGGCCAGATTGACAACTTACATACAGCGTTAATACAGGCAGAACAATCCGCAGCTGCGATCGAGTTTACGACCCAGCTGGCCAGCAAGGCGGTCAGCGCATATACTCAGGTTATGGGTATGCAGATTTAAGAATAATAGAAAGATAGCAGTGGTGGAACTATGGCGATGACAGACAATATAAAATCGGCGGTTGACGGAAACAAAACAGTCAGCCGCTTTTTTAACAGTAAAAAGAAACGGATGGCTGCAGCGGGAGCAGCCGCGGCGGTAATCGTTGCTCTTGCAGCAGCAGTATTTCTGAATACAAACAAAGGGGGGGATTTCGTTACTCTTTTTCCAGGAATTTCCAGGGAGGAGAACAGCGAGGTTTTCGCAGTATTAAATGGACGCGGTGTGGAAGCTAAAAGGAACTCTGAGGGAGAAGTGACGGTTCCGGAATCTCAGCTGGGAGACATTATGCTTGATATGTCAGAACTGGGATATCCGAAAACGGCACTTCCTTTTGATATTTTTTCGGATAATACAGGATTTACCACAACGGAATTTGAGAAACGCCAGTACCTTCTGATGAACCTTCAGGACCGTATGGAGCGCACGCTGAAAGACATGAACGGGGTTAAGAATGCCATTGTCACCCTGAATGTGCCGGATGAGAGCAGCTATGTGTGGGAGGAGCAGAGCGCGGTCAGTACGGGATCGGTTTCCCTGACGCTGATGCCGGCCTATGAGCTGTCGCCGGAGAAGGTGGCGGCCATCAAGCACCTGATCTCCAACAGCGTTCCCAGGCTTCTGCCGGAGAATGTGACAGTGGTCAACGCAGAGACCATGCAGGAGATGCTGTCCGGGGAGATCGAAGGCACCACCAGCTATGGCCTGGGCCGCCTGGACTTTGAGACCAAGGTGGAGAAACGCCTGCAGGACAAGATTATGAACGTGCTGACCCTGGCATACCCGCCGGGGCAGATCCGCGTGTCGGCCACAGTGGTTATTGATTATGATAAGATGATCACCGAGGACCTTCAGTACGCTCCCCAGGAGAACGGCCAGGGCGTGGTGGAACAGTTCCGGGAGGGACAGTCCCTGGACGGCGCAGGCGCAGGAGCAGGCGGTGTGGCAGGGGAGGAGAACAATACGGACATCCCCACCTATGGGGCCGCTGGCGGCGGCGGAGCCAACCGGGACAACGGCGACTATTACCGGGATGTGGATTATCTGGTAGGCTACATCCGCAAACAGATTGAGAAGGACAACGTAAAGCTAGAGAAAGCCACTGTGGCCATCACTGTAAATGACGACAATCTGACGGAAGCGAAGAAACAGCAGCTCATTGACGCAGCATCCAAGGCGGCCAACATCGCGCCGGAGGATATTGTGGTATCCAGCTTCAGGCAGATCGCAGTTGACAAGACCGCAGTCCAGACACCGGCAGTCCAGCCGGTGGATGCCCCGGGAGAGGGCAGGCTGGACCCGCGGATTATTGCGGCTGGCATCGGTGCGGGTATCTTTATATTCCTGCTGCTTCTGATCTTTATTTTACACAGCAGGAAGAAAAAACAGAGAAATGAGGACCAGGCGCTCTTTAGCGCTTTTGAGGAGGATGATCTCCAGGCCGGGGAGGAACTGGATGAGCGCGCAGGTGAGGCTGCGGTTCAGAATCAGTTGAACAGCGTTCCCGCCAGGCCGGAAGATCCGGTGGACCAGGTGCGCTCCTTTGCCCAGGAAAATCCGGAGATTATTGCGTCCATGATCAGTACATGGCTGAAGGAGGATAAGAAGTAAGATGCCGGCAGAAGAGAGAAGAGCAGCAGAAAAAGCGGCGGCTGTCATATCGATGCTTGGTACGGAACGGGCGTCTGAGGTATTCCGGTATCTGACGGAGAACGAAGTGGAACAGCTGTCCGTGGAGATTACACGCCCGCCCCGCCTGGGCCAGGATGAGATGATAGATATCGCCAAAGATTTTTATGACTGCTGCGTCACCGAGAAGGTGATTACAGAGGGCGGGAAAGATTACGCCAAAGAAGTGCTGGAGAAGGCCTTCGGCCAGCAGCAGGCCAAGAGCCTGATGGACCGTGTCAGCAAGGCCCTGAAGACAAAGGCATTCAGTTTTATACGAAAAGTTGATTACAAGACCCTGATGACAGCGGTGCAGAATGAGCATCCTCAGACACTGGCCCTGATTTTATCCTACGCCACGCCGGAGCAGGCTTCCAAGATCATCGCCAACCTGCCCCAGGAGACAAGGGTGGACGTGGTGGAGCGGATCGCCAATATGGACCGGGCCCTTCCCATGGCCATCAAGATAGCCGAGGAAGTGCTGGAGAAGAAGATCGGTTCCTCCTCCTCTGAGGAGACCATGGAGGTGGGCGGCCTCAACTATATTGCGGATGTGATGAACCATGTGGACCGCAGTACCGAGCGGGATATATTTGACGAGCTGAACATCAAGAATCCGCAGCTGGTGGAGGATGTGCGCAAGCTGATGTTCGTATTCGAAGATATCGCATACTTAGATCCCCTGTCTGTCCAGCGTTTCCTGCGGGAGACAGATTCCAAGGATCTGGCGGTGGCCTTAAAGGTCAGCAACAGGGATGTGGTCAATGCAATTTTCTCCAACATGTCCAAGCGTATGAGGGAGTCTATTCAGACCGATATCGAATATCTGCATAATATCCGCATGAGCGATGTGGAGGAAGCCCAGCAGAGAATTGTGGCCACAATCCGGCGCCTGGAAGAGGAGGGCGAGATTGTGATCTCCAAGGATGGAAAGGATGAGATCATTGTCTAAGGTACTTAAAACGGGACAGACCGTTCTGGGAACAGAGCGGGTGGCTGCCTATGGGCTGCCCCGGGAGACACAGCCGTCTCCGGCAAGCCGGGACAACGGCGAACATGATGAAAATGAGATCCCGCCGGGGCAGAACGCCCGTTATGCCCTGATTTCGGAAGAAAAAAGGAAGATACTGGAACGGGCCAGGAGCCAGGCGGAACAGTCCGCTGCCAAGATCCTGGAGACTGCCTATGACCAGCGGGACAAGATTATGAACACCGCCCTCACAGAAGCGGCGCGTATGAAGAAACAGGCTGAGGAGGAAGGTTACGCCGAAGGCGTCCGCAGGGCTGAGACAGAGATATCCCGCGGGCTTTCACAGGTTCAGGAATCTGTGGACAGTCTGGACAGCCGTTTTGAGGCATACCTTCAGCAGATTATGGACCGGGTGACGGATCTGGCCCTGACGGCGGCGGAGAAGATTCTGCAGAAAAAGGTGGAAGGCGGCGGAGCAGAGCTGGCCGACCTGGTAGAGCAGGCCGTACTGTCGGAGCGGGATAAACACGAGGTGGTCGTCCACATTTCCGATGGGTCCATCAGTCTGCTGGAAGAACTGGAACGGCGGCTGGAGCCGCTGAGGGACAGGAATTCCGGGTATATCCGTGTGAGGACAGAGCCGGAACCGCCGGGATATGTGCAGATTGAGACTGAGGACGGAATTGTGGATGCCTCGGTGTTTGTACAGCTGGAGAATCTGAAGGAACAGCTGAGAAACCTGCTGAATAAGTGACGGGGCGGTATGATCAGATGGAAAAAGAGACAATAGAGCAGGCGATACAGAACGCCAATCTATATTCATATTTAGGAAAAATCGACAAGATTGTGGGAACCACGGTGGAATCCATGGGGCCTGCATGCAGGATCGGGGATGTCTGTACCGTGGATGTCCCGGGAGGCAGCCCTCCCGTGAAGGCGGAGGTAGTGGGCTTTCGCGAGAACAGAGTGCTGCTCATGCCCTATGAGGAGATCGAGGGTATCGGTTACGGCAGCGCCGTGCGCAACACCGGGGAGCGGCTGCTGATTCCGGTGTCCAGGGATCTGGTGGGACGCACTGTGGACGCCATGGGCATGCCCATAGACGGCAAGGGGACAGTGGAAAATGTAGCCTATTACCCCATCACCGGCAAACGCTCCAACCCCATGGACCGCCCCAGAATCGACACGGTGATCCAGATGGGCGTGAAGGCCATCGACGGGCTGCTGACCATTGGCAAGGGCCAGAGAATGGGGATTTTCGCGGGCAGCGGCGTGGGCAAGAGCACCCTGATGGGCATGATTGCCAAGAATGTAAAGGCGGATGTCAATGTCATTGCCCTGGTGGGCGAGAGAAGCAGGGAGGTTGTGGAGTTCATCAGCCGGGATCTGGGGGAAGAGGGACTGAAGCGTTCGGTCCTGGTGGTAGCCACCTCCAACCAGTCGGCCATGATGCGCTCCAAATGTACCATGACGGCAACCACCATTGCGGAATATTTCAAGGACCAGGGCATGGATGTGCTTCTGATGATGGACTCCCTCACCAGATTTGCCATGGCCCAGAGGGAGGTGGGCTTAAGCATCGGCGAGCCGCCGGTGGCCAGAGGCTACACGCCTTCCATCTATTCGGAGCTGCCCAAACTGCTGGAGCGCTCCGGGAACTTTGAGACGGGTTCCATCACCGGCATCTACACAGTGCTGGTGGAGGGAGATGACGCCAATGAACCGGTGTCAGATACGGTCCGCGGTATCATAGACGGGCATATCATGCTGTCCAGGAAGGTGGCCACCAAGAACAGGTATCCGGCCATTGACATCCTGTCCAGCGTCAGCCGTCTCATGAGCGACATCGTGGTTCCGGAACACAAGGAGGCCGCGGGGAAGCTCCGCAAGCTGCTCTCCGTATATGAGAGCAATCTGGATCTGGTGTCCATCGGCGCCTACAAAAAGGGAACCAACCGGGAGCTGGACAACGCCCTGGTGAGGATTGACAAGATCTATGAGTTTCTGCAGCAAAAGACGGATGAAAGCTTCTCCTTGGAGGAGGCGGTTATCCAGATGATTAAATTGACAGAGTAGAGATGAGTATATGAAAAAGTTTGCATTTTCACTGGAGCGTATGCTGAATTACCAGACCCAGAACCTGGACAAGGAGATGGGGATTCTGGGAAGGTTCACCGCTGCCCGGGATGATCTGGAGTCCAGAGCCAGGAACATGGAAGGCACCATCGCCGGGATACGGGCGGAGATGGCCAGACAGGAGTCGGAGGGAACCACTATATTTTTGCTGAAGGCCAGTTTCTCGGTGCTGGAGAGCGCCAGAAACAAGCTGAAGGAATTAAACGAAGATCTGGAACTGGCCCGGATCAAGGTGGAGAAGCAGCAGGGAGTTGTGCTGGAGGCTTCCAGGGAAGTGAAAAAACTGGAGAAGCTGAAGGAAAATCAAATTGAGGAATACCGGCGCGGCGAAGCAAAGGAGCAGCAGGAGACCATTGCAGAACACGTTGCAGGCGATTTTGTACGGCGCGGCGATTCCAGATAAATAAGTCATACCAGAAAGGTGGTGAGAAAAATGAATATGGGAATTAATGTAAAAACAGCCGGAGCAGGCGGGCCGGCACCCACAATTGCGGAGCTGGGAAAAGGGGCAAAGACGGAGACATCCGGTTTTGCCGATGTGTTTGACAAGGCGCTGAAGGAGAGCAGAAAAGCTGCCCAGGACAGGAATCATGTCTCGGGGGGCAAGGATGAAACTTCAGAGCAGCCGGTTAAAAAGCAGGACCAGTCCGAAAACACGGACAAGGCCCAGAAGACACAGAATGACAAGAATGCTCAGAATACTGAGGACGCCTCCGGGGAAGACAGGAAGACAGAGCCAAAGGGTGAAACCAATGAGACAAATGTGCTTCTGGCTGATCTGGCCATGCAGCTGGTGGATATCCCCGTGGAAATGCCGGTGGAACCGGAAAACGCTGAGACAGAGGCAGCGCCAATTACGGCGTCAGCTCTGGGCGAAGGCCAGGTAATGGACATGCAGCCGGTACCTGGGAACCAGCAGACCGCGATTGAAAGTCCGGCCATGCGGGAGACATACGCCAGTATGCCGCAGAATCAGGCGGCAGCAGGGGAAGCCCTCAAGGAGGCGGAACCAGCCGGAGGAAGAAGCCAAGCGCCAGTAGAACGGCAGCCGGAATCTGTGAAAGCATCGGAAACTGCGGAGCCGAAGATTCAGGCGCAGCAGCCCAAGGCGGAAGCTGACGGCGGAGAGGATACCTTCTCCAATCTGCTGAAAGGCCATGCGGAGCAGCTGGAGGCCATGGGAAGCAAAAAGGCGGCAGCACCGGAGGTAACGGAGAAGTCTGACCAGGAGCAGGAGAACCAGGCCCTTGAAGAGCTGAGGCGCAATGCCGATGGCAGGGGAGTGGATCTGACGGAGCGGCTGGCGGCGAAGCAGAGTGTGTACAAGCATGGGCCTGTGATGAACAACGCGGATTCGGACCTTCAGACACCGGTTGCCCAGCAGTTAAAAGCGGGCCTGGAACAGGGAATCAAGCGTGATTTACAGGAATTTACAATCCGACTGAAGCCGGAGGGACTGGGAGAGATCGTGGTCCACATGGCCAGCGCCGGAGGCAGGACCACAGTCAGCCTGGCAGTGTCCAACCCTGAGACTGAGAAGCTGGTGAACAGCCAGATGATGAGCCTGAAGGAGATGCTGGAACCCCTTCATGCGGAGGTGGAGGCAGTTTACCACAACAGCCAGGGCGGCATGGAATTTGCCGGATCGGGTCAGGAGATGTTCAGGAACCAGGGCCGGCAGGCTCAGGCGCAGACCCGGGGCCGTGGAGGCACAGGCAGGCAGCAGGTGATGGAGACAGACATGATCCGGCAGGAGACAGAACGCATGACAGCGCAGAGCAGCCTGCGGAGACTGTACGCTTATGTGTAAGGAGGAGAAATATGCCAGTACAAACGGATTACAGCAATCCTTATGTCAGGGCGGCAGCGGCCCAGAGCGGACCGGGAGCCAATTCCAGGACTTCCTCGGACTCAGGCAGCAAGACGGATGGGACGGAGGAGACGCCTGAGGACGGAAATGTAATTGATGCCGTATACGGCGATGCGTCGGACAAACTGGTGTCCATGGACGACTTCCTGACGCTGATGGTAGCGCAGCTGAAAAACCAGGATTTTATGAACCCCATGGATGACACCCAGTATGTGACCCAGCTGGCCCAGATATCCAGTATGCAGCAGATGGAGGAGATGGCTTACAACTCCAAGACCACCTATGCCACGTCCCTGGTGGGCAAGACGGTCCAGGCCGCGAAATTCACAGTGGCAGGGGAGCTTAAGACCACAGAGGGCGTCGTGAACAAGGTATCGCTGCTGGATGGGAAATTCGTGATCTATGTAAACGGAGAACCCTACGGAATGGATGAGCTGATGGAGATCAAGACTGCGGCTGAGACAAATGGCAGCGGCAATGAAGGCGGCGGTGAAGACAGCGGCAATAAAGGCGAAGGCGGCAGTGAGGAAGGCAGCGGCGGCGAGGACGGCAAAGGGCCTGGCGGCGGAGCCGTATAATGGACCAGACCTAGACAGGAGGGCAGAGAATGGATTCTATGATATACAATAAACTGCTGAATACCCCTATCGTTACAGGAGCCCCTTGGGAAGTCCAGAAGAACAGACAGAAGGAAACAGGCAAGGACAGCGCGTTTAAAGAACTGCTGGAGCAGAAGCTCAAGGAGGAAAGCCAGGTATCTTTTTCCAAGCACGCAGTGGAGCGCGTGATGGAGCGGGGCGTGGAGATATCTTCACAGAGGCTGGAACGGCTCAATGAGGGCGTTAAGCTGGCCGGAGAGAAGGGCCTGCAGTCACCGCTGATCCTGATGGATTCAACAGCATTTGTTGTAAATGTAAAAAATAACAGAGTGGTTACAGTGGTAAATGAGGACTCATTAAAAGGCACTGTATTCACCAACATTGACGGAACCGTTATGATATAGCCGGTCCTTTTGGAGGCTATTCTTACCCTGATTGCTGGATGGGTAAGGCGGTAAAAAGGAGAGTAACTATGTTAAGATCATTATATTCCGCAGTGTCAGGTATGAAAGCACACCAGACGAAGCTGGATGTTATCGGCAACAATATTGCCAACGTAAATACCTATGGATTTAAATCAAGCCGCGCACGTTTTCAGGACGTATTCTATCAGACCCTGCAGAACGCAACCGGCGGCACCAACAACAAGGGCGGTACCAACGCCAGCCAGGTTGGATATGGATCACAGCTGGGCGGAATCGACCTGGATATGGGCCGTTCAGCCCTTCAGTCCACAGGCAGACCTCTGGACTGTGCCATCACAGGCGAGGGATTTTTCCAGGTAATGGATGCTGACGGCAATGTATTCTACACCAGAGCAGGCAACTTAAGCCTGGATTCCCACAGCGGCAACCTGGTGGACTCCAACGGATACACGGTGCTGGGCGTTTCCGGGGACCCCCTGGGCAAGGCGCCGTCCTCTGAGAAGATCCATCTGAACATTCCCTCCCAGTCCAGCGGACTGGCCAAGAAGACCCAGACTATCAACGGAATCCAGTTCACCATCACATCGGAGAATGCCACAACGGACGCCAACGTGTCCATCACATTTAAGGCCGAGGACAACCTGCCTTCAGGCGCGGATGTGGTAGTGGAAGCCAAGGATATCAATACCAAGAGCATCACCGTGCATGTCAACAAGAATGCCACCTTCAACAGCCTGGCGGACTTCACCTCCAAGATGAACAGCGCCATCACCCGCGGCAACGGCGGTAAGGCACATCCGGGCGGCAATTTCACCATCACCGCTACCCCGGCGGAGAACATATTCCAGAAGCCGCTGACCGGCGAGGAGCTGCTGGGCGACAACTTTGGAATCAACCAGGGTACCTTTGAATTCACCAGTACGGTGGACCAGGCCGACGGTATCTTCGGCGGCCTCAAATTCTCCGGGATGAGTACAGACCCTGCATTTAACGCTGCGGGCAACGTGGACTTTAAGACGGTTCAGAAGCCTGACAAGGACGGCAAAATGGCCTGGTTTGTGACAGCCACCGTCGGCGGACGGGAGTTCGTGGGAGAGGTCAACGAGAATACCACCACAGCCGGCAAGATGTGGCTGAAGGAGGCTGGGACCGGCCAGTATATTGAGATGAGCCATCCGGGATATACGGCTATCACATCTGCATTTAACGGAAGCAGCGCCGGGGTGACCCATCAGTCCTTCAATCCGGTTACGCATACGGGCAATGATTTCTCTACATCATTTTTTGGCATGAATTTAAAGAGTGTGGGAGATGCCGGAAATGCCATCAGCGGCACAGATAACATCCAGTATTCGGCAGAGCTGATTCCCGCCAGCGGCGGCAACAAGGCCAAGTGGGTTGTGACAGCCAAGGTAAACGGCGACACCTATGTGGGCGAGATCAACGACGGAGAAACTGCCGCTGATTTCAAACTCAACGGAACCGGAGGAACAACCGGCTTTCTGGAGATGAGCCACACCGGCTTCGCGGGCGTCAACACCGCATTCGCAGGCGCGGCGGACAGCGATAAGGTATACGCCTCCTTTGATCCAAAGAACAACGCGGGCAGCATCACGGCGGCCACCCAGTCGGACGACCTGGGACTGGGCAGCGGAACATTTACCTTGGAAGGCGGCACAGAGGGCGGCGCCCTCAACCTCTCCGGGCAGGCGGTGGCGATTCTGTCAAACGGAATCATCGAGGCAACCCACCCGGATCTGGGCAAGATCCAGATCGGCCGTATCGACCTGGTGAGCTTTGAAAACCCTTACGGACTGGAAGAAGTTGGAAACTCCTACTTCCGCGCAACCGCCAACTCCGGCGAGGCCAAGGCCAACCAGGCCGGCGAGGGCGGAACAGGCGCCATTAAGACCTCCTCCATGGAGATGTCCAATGTGGATATTTCCACAGAATTTTCCGACATGATCGTTACACAGAGGGGCTTCCAGGCCAACTCACGTATCATCACTGTATCAGACTCCATACTGGAAGAACTTGTAAATCTGAAACGATAAGAGAAAGAGGTGGGATCATGATTCTGCTGAGCAAACTCAACGGAGAAGAGTATATATTGAACTGCGACCTGATCGAGATGATTATGGAGAATCCTGATACCACCATCCTCCTGACCAACGGCAAACATCTGATTGTGCGCGAGTCAAAGGAAGAAGTGGTGGAGCGCGTGGCAGCGTTCCGCAGAAAGACCTTCAGCGATTTGATTGAACAGATTAAGGGATAAGAAAAGTATTAGGAAAAGGAAGAAATAGTTATGGACATCATGTCAATTCTCGGTTTTATTTTGGCAGTAGTGCTGGTAGTCTTCGGTATGACCTTTGACCAGGAGAGTATGAAGCTTGTTATGAACAACTTAAAGGCCTTCATTGACTTACCCAGTATTGCAATTACCGTGGGCGGGACGATTGGCGTAATGATGCTGTCGTTCCCATCCGAGGCATTTAAAAAGATCGGCAAGCATTTGAAAATCGTGGTAAAGCCCTACAAGTTCCAGCCGGAGCAGTCAATCCGGCAGATTGTGGAGCTGGCTACCGAGGCGCGCATGAAGGGACTTTTGTCGCTGGAGGACAAGCTGAATGACATTGATGAGCCGTTTCTGTACAACAGCCTTCTGCTGGTGGTGGATTCAGTGGACTCTGAGAAGGTGCGCCAGGCCATGGAGGCGGAGCTGGACCAGCTGGACGAGCGCCATGCGCTGGACCGGGGCTTCTATGAGAAGGCCGCCAGCTTTGCGCCAGCATTCGGCATGATCGGAACCCTGGTAGGCCTGATCCTGATGCTGGGCAATATGCAGGACGTCAACGCCCTTGCAAAGGGCATGGCAACCGCCCTGATCACAACGCTGTACGGCTCTCTTTTAGCGAATATCGTGTGTCTGCCTGTGGCCAGCAAGCTGAAGGCCAGACATGACGAGGAATTTCTGTGCAAACAGCTGGTGCTTGAAGGTGTTCTGGCAATCCAGGAGGGTGAGAACCCCAAATTCATAGAAGAGAAGCTTTATAAACTGCTTCCGGCCAGCCGGAAAAGGGTGGAGGAGGAACTGGAGACGGAGAATCCGACAGCCAAGCCCAAGCAGCGGAAATGGGGCAGAAGAAAAACGCAGAAAACTGAAGGATAAAAGGAGCTAATGAAGATGGCAGAGCAAATGCAGAACCAGGGGATCATCCACATGACGGACCGGCAGGTATTTGAAGAACTGGTAAACCTCCACGCCCAGGCGGCGGGGGAGTCCCTGTCCTCGATTCTAAAGACGGACATAGAGATTACCAACCTGGAGATCCAGGAGATGACAGTCCGCAATGTGGAATACAGCATTTTGGAGCCGGCAATCTTCGTGAGAAGCTGCCTTACATCCAATGTAGCCGGTAATATAGTGGGGATTATGCGCCAGAGGGACATGCAGGTGTTTCTCAATGAACTGATGGGCATAGACGACCTGCCGGAACCGGATTTTGAATTTGACGAGGTGGCCATGAGTGCGGCCACGGAGCTGATGAACCAGATGCTGCACGCGGCAGCAGCGGCCATGGCGGAATATCTGGGAGACACCATGGATGTGGCCCCCTGCCAGCTGACCCTGTCGGACGGCAGGCAGGACCTGTCCCCTGTGATCGGGGAGGAACCGGACACCAGGACCGTGGTTATCCATTACAGGATGAAGATCAAGGATATGGTTGAATCTGAATTCCTGCAGTGCATCTCAGCCACTGCCACAGACAGCTTAAACCAGGAGATCCAGACCAAACGGGAGGCTGAGGAGAAAGCCGAGGCGGAGAAAAAGGCTGAGGAGCAGAGAATGCAGCAGCCCCGGCCGGCAGCTCCGGCCCAGTCCAGGGAGGCGGTGTCCCGCAGGGAAGGCCGCACTGTGAAGGCCGCCCAGGCGGACAACAGCCGCGTGAGGGATCACGCCGGCATGGCCATCAACGAGAACCTGCGGCTGATTATGGATGTCCCCCTGAACGTGTCAGTGGAGATCGGCAAGACCAGACGGAGACTGAAGGATGTGCTGAATTTCAGCAACGGCACGGTGGTGGAGCTGGACAAACAGGCGGATGCGCCGGTGGACATTATCGTAAACGGTCAGCTGATCGCCCGGGGCGAGGTGGTGGTCATTGACGACAACTTCGGCGTCCGGATCAGCGAGATTGTGAATACAAGAAGCATTATTGGAAATGGTGAATAAATTTGAAACGGTTTAATATTCTTGTGACAGCTGGAATCATTGGAATCATTTTCCTGATCCTGATCCCCCTGCCCACGCCTATACTGGATTTTTTATTTATATTAAATATCACACTGTCGCTGCTGATTCTGGTGATGACGATGTACATCCGGGAGACGCTGGAATTTTCCGTGTTCCCGTCCCTTCTGCTGATAACGACTCTGTTCCGGCTGGGACTCAACATCTCATCCACAAGAAAGATCCTGTTTGACAACGGTTACGCGGGACAGGTGGTGAAAACCTTCGGAGAGTTTGTAATCCGCGGCAATGCGGTGATCGGCTTCATCATTTTCCTGATCATCGTGCTGGTGCAGTTCATTGTAATCACCAAGGGTTCCGAGCGTGTGGCTGAGGTGGCGGCCAGATTTACACTGGATGCCATGCCGGGTAAACAGATGGCCATTGACGCTGATTTAAACAGCGGACTCATCGATGAGCAGCAGGCCAGGGAACGGCGCTCCAAGATCCAGCGGGAGGCGGATTTCTTCGGCTCCATGGACGGCGCCACCAAGTTTGTCAAGGGTGATGCCATCGTTTCCATCATTATCACCTTCATCAACTTCCTGGGTGGAGTTGTGGTGGGAATGATGAACGGCCAGGGCAGTATCTCTGAGATCATGCAGATCTACACCACGTCCACCATCGGCGACGGCCTGGTGTCCCAGGTGCCGGCGCTGCTGATCTCCGTGGCCACGGGCATGATCGTCACCCGGTCCGCCTCGGAGAACGCCCTCAGTGAAGACCTGACCAACCAGTTTCTGGCCCAGCCCAAGGTGCTGATGACAGCCGGCGGGGCAGTGGCATGCCTGTGTCTGATTCCCGGGTTCCCGGTACCACAGATTCTGATGATTTCAGTCCTTATGCTGGGAGGCGGCTATATGCTGCTGAAACGCCAGAGCAGCATCGCGGCGGAATCGGTGGAGAGTTTTGTGGAGACTGAGGTTACCAGCGAGGCTTCATTTTACAAGAATATTGAAAATGTCTACGGTCTGCTGACCGTGGAACAGATCGAGATGGAATTCGGCTACAGCCTGATTCCGCTGGCGGATGAGAACAACGGAGGCAATTTCATTGACCGGGTTGTGATGTTCCGCAAGCAGATGGCCCTGGACATGGGATTCGTAATCCCGTCCGTCCGCATCAAGGACAGCGGCCAGCTGAACCCCAACCAGTACAGCATCCTGTTAAAGGGTGAGGAGGTGGCCAAGGGGGATATTCTCATGGACCACTATCTGGGGCTTCCCCCTGGGGGCGAGGATGATATTCCGGGTATTGACACCATTGACCCTGCATTCCATATCCCTGCCAAGTGGATCAGTGAGGACAAGAAGATACAGGCGGAGCTTGCGGGCTACACGCTGATCGATCCCACCTCTGTGGTGATCACACACCTGTCCGAGGTGGTGAAGGAACACCTTCACGAGCTGTTGAACCGCCAGGAGGTGAACAACCTGCTGGAGACCTTAAAAAAGACAAATGCAAGTATTATAGAAGATACCATCCCTGCGGTGATCTCCGTGGGAGAACTGCAGAAGGTGCTCTCCAACCTGCTTCAGGAGGGGATTCCCATCCGCGATATGGAGACTATTGTGGAGACCCTTGGGGACTATGGCAACCAGGTTAAGGATACGGACATGCTCACTGAGTATGTGCGCCAGGCCCTGAAACGGACCATCTCCCACCGCTTCTCCGAGGCGGGGCAGATGAAGGTGCTGAGTCTGGACGATCAGATTGAATCCATGATTATGTCCTCGGTGAAGAAGGTGGAGACCGGCTCCTATCTGGCGCTGGAACCAACTGCCATCCAGGGCATTGTGGCCTCGGCTACGGCGGAGATCAACAAGATCAAGGATCTGGTAAATATTCCTATTGTGCTGACGTCGCCGGTGGTCCGGATCTATTTTAAGAAACTGATGGACCAGTTTTACCCGAATGTTACAGTGGTATCATTCAGTGAGATTGACAACAATATTCAGATACAGGCTCTGGGGAACATTGCCCTGAGCCAGAGGTAACAGGCTATGCAGAAGGAACTGATCAAAGGGGAGGAAGGAAAGGCGCTGCTGGGGGAATTCCTGCAGTCAGGCAGCCAGGAGCTGAGAAACCAGCTGATTCTTCTCTATCTTCCCATCGTCCGCTCGGCGGCTGTGCATCTTCGTGGCATGGCGGGCAGCCTGACGGAGGAGGAGGATCTGATTGGCCAGGGAGTGCTGGCGCTGATGGAGTGTCTGGACCGGTATGACCCGGCGCGGGGGGCCCAGTTCGAGACCTTCGCTTATACCAGGGTACGCGGGTCCATGATCGATTACATCAGAAGCCAGGACTGGGTGCCCCACCGGGCCCGCAGCTTCCAGAAAAGGGTGGATGAAGCTTATTCCCTGTTGGCCCATGAGAAGCTCAGGGAGCCGGACGTGGAGGAGATTGCCGGGTATCTGGACATGCCTGTGGAGAAGGTGGAAGACCATATGGCTTACATGAACCGGGCGGCGGTCCTCTCCTTTGAGACGGTGCTGCAGGACATGACCGGGGCCATTGCAAAGCGGGAGTTGGAAGCCCAGGATTCCTCCACCAAGCCGGAGGACAGCCTGTACTATAAGGAGTTCCAGGAAATGCTGGCCAAGGCGGTGGATGCCCTGGGCGAGAAGGAACGCCTGGTGGTGACGCTGTACTACTTCGAGGAGCTGAAATATTCAGAGATTGCCCAGGTAATGGATGTGGGCCAGTCCAGGATATGCCAGATCCACACCAAGGCCATGAAGAAATTAAAAGACAGTCTGGAAGAATATGTGAGAGGATAGGAAACCATATGTTTTCAGGATTTTATACAGCCGCCTCGGGCGTGCTGA
>OKVW01000685.1_pt1 | contig 18152 bp, 10 predicted proteins | sample 1606991 | NCBI WGS metagenome assembly OKVW01 (sample SAMN03281021, study PRJEB24777) | human gut metagenome | isolation source: fecal sample PR177 from 1 month old male Malay infant, vaginal delivered...
TTACCATCGTTTCCAGAGTCAAAAGTCCAAACGGTCGTTTCATCAACGCGAATTGTTACGTTCTGACGCCATACCTGAACAATCGCAACGGAACCATTGAACACCATACGCCGTTCAAAGGGCATACCGTCAATCGTTGCAATCAGGTAGCGCGTGCCGGATGAGGTATTCCCGGAAGCTGGCCAGTTTTTAACAACACGGTCGGTCATTGTCACAACGTCACCAACAATTTTATTGGCCTGAACAGTGCCAAGCACAGTGCAGTTCTCGTTAATAGTCACGTTATTAAGCACACCAGTATTTGCGTGAACTTCACCACGAATAACTACGTTGTTGAACTGTGAACTACCGTCTTTTCCAATTCTCCAGCCATTTGAACCGTTAACGAAATTGTCAGATCGGATTTCACCGCCAATTTTTGCATTGGTGATGGAGCCATCCTTAATCACAGCGGCATTCATGTAGGCAACGCCATTTTCCACAACAAATGGTGTGGTCGTGTTTCCGTTAGAGGTATTGATTAAGCCGAAGCGATCAGCCTGAACCAGAAACTGGCTCTGCAAATTTTTGCCATCGATACCTAAAGCGATACCAGCAGCATACTTTTTACCGTTGCTGTTGGTTTCCATTTTGACCATCCAGGTACTGCTAACGTTGCCGTTTTCAACAACCGTTTTCTTCAGCTCCTGCAGCTCGGCTGACTGGCCTCCTACCTGAGCTGTCAAATTCGTCTGCTGCTGAGACAGTGCGCTTATCGTTGTGGCCTGGGTCTGCTGAGTTGACTTAATTGCCGCCAGAGAGGTGGTGGCGTTATTCAACTCCGTCTGGTTTTTGATGTTTGCCGATGCCTGCGCGTCAATTTGCGACTGCAAGCTGGTATTCAGCGACGACTGCGTTTTCTCGTTGTTGGTGATGGTCTGCGCCATCTGATCAACCTTCGAAGACGCATCATTCACCTGGGACGTCAAAGAGGACAGCTGAGACGCCTGGGATGTCACCTGCCCTTCTACATTGGTAACACGTGAGGTAAGGCTGGTGAGCGCGGATGCGTTCGCATTAGCCGAATCCTGTGCCTCTTTTGCGTCCGTGATATCGGTGACAACTACATCATCGATATACAGATCATATCCCGGCGTACCGGAGCCAGTTGATCCGCGGGTAGACACCCAGAATACGCCGCGAGTGTGGCCAGTCGCTACACGGAGCGTGCCGGTGAATTTCTTCCAAGTTCCTCTGCCCCCCAACGAACCTTCAGTGATGGTGATCGCCGACGGCCAGTTGTTATTGTTGGCAGCGTTTTGGGTCTGCAAACCAACGATTGTTGACCACCCGGATGATGGCGACTGATCTGCCGGCATCATCGCCCAGAGTTCAATGCGGAATACCGCATTTTCTCGCAGAGCAATCCACTTACCAATGGATTTATTGCTGTTTCCGCCCTCACCGGCGCCGCGGGAAACACGCAACGACTTCGCTCCGCTTCGCTTCTGAGAGCTGACGACGACCGCACGCGAGCCGCTGATCTGCTGGTTTTCGGAGTACGTCTCCAGAGAACCATCAAACCACGGGTTACTACCCATTGCCTGAACAGTGCTCAAAGAGTTTTTGAGCGAAGTTGTCTGGCTGCTCTGGGTTTCAATTTCTTTCTCGTTCTGCGTGACGCGGTTCGTTAATGCCGTTAACGCAGCTGCATCCGCTTTCTTCGAAACATTTGTGTTTGTGGTCGCAAGGTCATTCTTAAGTTGCGTAACCTGGCTGCCCTGGCTGGTGATGTCATTCTCTGTCTTGGTCACACGACTATCGAGCTTAGTGATCGCGCTCGAGTTCGCCTGAGTTTCAACAGAGTCGGTCACATCGACGACATAAAAATCATCAAAGTACATCGCGCCGGCTGACAAGAAAGCAGTGAACTGAACGTCAGCAAGGACATCCTTTGTCGCCTTCCATGTCCATGACACCTCCTGCCAGTTAGAGGTGAACGGGCCATAAGCCTTACTTGCAATCAGGCCATTACCGTCCGCCACACGGAATTTTGTATTGTCGGTCGACTGAATGGTGGTATTAGGGTCCTGCTTTGCCCAGATACCAATTTTGTACGACCGATCCTTTTTGAAGGAGATCTTCTGGCCCACGCCTGCAGAACCACCCGCCGCCAGTTTGGCGGCTTTGGTGCCAAGATGTGGAACCTGCAGCGTTACCACCGTGGCAATCCCGCTCCAGCCTGTATAGCCCTCCGTACCACGCTCAAAAGACGGGTTTACGATCAGGTTCCCGGGGATCTGGCTTGCTGCATCCACGCTGGCGTTACTGGACGCAAGGCTGTTTTCCAGCGCTGTTGTCGAGGAGCTCAGGGAGTCAATATTATCCCCCTGGGTCTTCACTGTGTTCTGGAGCGTGGTAATTGCCGACGCGTTCGCATCAGCCTTCATCATCACACCGCCGGCGGCGCCCAGTCCCATCATTACCCCGTTCACAAACTCGACTGAGGTCGAAATGTGGGCAGTGGCGTCACCACCGGTTGGCGCACGCAGTTCCAGACCATCGCCCGGCCTCATGCCTTTGCGGCCAAGGAGAATATAGGCACCACGATACGGCAGGGAGTTGACGACTTCGGATGTACCACCAAGAGATTCCAGAGCAGACAATATCTTACCTCGGTTGCCAGATGGCTCATCGAATGTCAGGACGCAAACGTAAGTGCCACTGGCCAACGCCTCGATATCAGCCGACATCGTGGCGCCATTATTCGCGCGGCCAAAGACATCGTATGTTTTGGATGTCGCAATCACCGTTGATCCGTTGCTGTGTTTTGCAAAAGTGACCAGTGCCCAGCTGCGACCAGGGGTAAACAGGTTTTTGCCGCTTTCATCAAAAACCCCAGGAGTTACGCTGTTGCCATTCCCCCGTGCAGTGACAGTAAACACAGTGCGACGGTTCATCGAGGCCTGCAGGCTGGTAATGCTACTGTTCGCCGCGGTTAAATCGCCCCCCTGAGATGTCACCGTGTTCCGGAGATCCTGCAATGCAGAAGCATCAGCCTTCTTGGCAATGTTGTTCTGAGCTGTCGATAACCTGTTTTCCAACGATGTAGTGCGATTTCCGATAGAGCTAATGGAAGTGCCTTGCTGATTCACTTTCGTTGTCAGCGAATCCACAGCCGACGCACTGGCGCTATCAGACGGAGACTCGTTCCAGTCGGAAACAACGTTACCTACCTCAAACTTCGGACTGTTGATGTACACCGTCTGGTCTTTGGAGGTATTGCTCTCGATACGGCACAGAATCAGGCGCTTCGTGCCCGTGGTAGGTGTCTGTTTCCACTTAACCCAATAACGGGCCCATGAAGTGGTCAGCGTGAACTGCGCACGACCATCAGTGTTGTTACCTTTCGCACCCTGGCTGGTCTCGATAGACGTTGTGGTGTTCGGATTGTAGAAGAACGCCGTCATCGTCTGGCCAGCAACGCCGCCTTTCGCATAGAAGCTGTAAACGTACTCCCCTGCATCGACCGGCGACTCAAGCGTGATTTCCCGCAAATCCCTGTAACCGGCGCCGGCTTTTACAGTTGCGCTAATTACCGCGTTACCACGATACGTATCGCTGACAACGTTCGACCAGCCGGTCATATCGCCGGAGTTCTTGATCAGGTTTGTACCCCCGACAGAAATTGCATCAACCTTGTTGTTCAGATTCGTGACAGAAGAACTCGTTGAGTTAATGTCTTTTTCGGTCTGGGTAACACGGTTGGTCAGTGCCGTCAGAGCATTAGCGTCTGCTTTATTGCTGACGTTATTATTAGTCGTCGCCAGGTCATTTATCAGTTTAGTGATGCTGTTACCCTGACTGTTGATCTGGCCGCCCTGTTGGGATACGGTCGAGTTCAGTGTTGAAATCGCATTAGCGTTAGCATCTGCTGTACTTTGCGCATTGTAGGCATCAGTCACTTCGGTAATGACCAGGTCATCAATGAGGAATGAGTTACCCGCCTTAACGCTGCTAACGTTAGGAATAGAAATCCTGACCATTGCCTGCTTAATACCGCTCTTCGTTGATTTCAGGTAACCAGAAACCTTCGTCCATTGAGTTGAAGAGAGATCCTTTGCCGCTTTGGTAACTGCCGGCCACTGCCAGGAGTTGTCCTGATACTGGAGCGATAAGCCGACGGAAATCTGCACGTTCCCGGCCATAGCGGTACTCCTGGAATCCAGCTTAACCCAGCATTCCATATAGAAGACTGCGTTATCGCGAACCTGGAATCCGCTGAAAATGTGGGTGTCAGTGTTGTCAGTTGCATTGGCATTGTAGTCATTCGGACGCGTCACACGAATGCATTTATTGCCGCCATGCGAGTCGTCAGTGGTCACGATGGCACGGTTATTCGCCAGATTGTGACCAACCGCGTAACTTTCAAAAGTGCCATCAGGAAGCAGATTAGCGCCGCGTTTGGATTGCTGGCTCAGAGAGCTGCTGAGCGACGTAATGTTGCTGTTCGCCGCCGTCAGACCGGACTCCGTCTTCTCCACTCGTCCGGTTAGGGAGTTCATCGCCGTCTGATCCGCTTTGCTGGCCACATTCGCGTCTGTCTGCGTCAGCGCATTCCGGAGCTGGGTGATGCTCTGCGAATTGCTGACCACATGGTTGCCAATCTGGCTGACATTCGAGCTGAGTACGCCGGCTGCGTTTGCCAGCGCGGAAACACCGAGACCGGAGTACATCTCAGCAACCTTGTCTGACAGCTTCAGTCCCAGGTTGATATACGCCTGGCCAGCCCACTGATTCACCAGAAACTCAACTGTGTTCCAGCCGGCTTTCAGATCAAAACTGACGGTAGTCCAGCTGGCGTTTCCCCAGGCAACCTGAACGCCATTTACAAATACAGCACCGGTATCATCAAAAACCCTGTTACCGGGCGTCATTGTGATGGTGGTATCGGCCGCCACTTTCACCTGGCAGGAATACAGCGCGATCAGATAGCTCCCGGCGGACGTAAAGTCCAGTCTGGTCGCGTCGGCCACCTCATCCACGACCACTGGCGCCACGGCGCGAATATCGCTGAATGACGGGACTGTCACGGCGTTAGCCAGCTGCACAGGATAGATCCGACGGGACCAGCTATTCGGCTGGCCATTGACCAGCTGATTCGACAGGCGGGTGATACTGTCAGTATTGCTGCGAATATCCCGCCCGTTTTGCTCCACCTGCTGCGTTAAGGCAGTGACCGCAGCCGCTTCGGCTTTCTTCACCAGCGCGGAATTTGTCGTGCCCAAATCGCTCGTCAGTTTTGTGATGGACTGACCCTGGCTGGTTATCCTGTCGCCCTGACGGGTAACAACAGACTGCAGCCCGCTCAGCGCCTCATTCGTACCAGCCAGGCCCGTTTCCGTCTGGCCCACCCGGTTAGTGAGTGATGTTAACGCGGCGCCCTGCGATGTCAGCGTGGCGCCCTGTTGCTCAACTTTCTGCGTCAGGGACGTCAGCGCGGTCGCATCGGCTTTTTTCCCGAGGCTGGTTTCCAGACCACCGATACGGCTCGCCTGCGCGCGCTGCTCTGTCGTCAGAGAACTCAGTTCACCAGAAACAGCAGCTTTGTTGTCGTTAAACTGCGTCTGAAGGGACTCTCTGGCCTTAACTTCCGCCTGGATGGCGGTAACGCGCGCCGTTTTTTCCTGGTATAGCAGCCCGGAGGTGACTTTCTCCAGATCGCTGCCATCATAGGAGCCACGCATCTGCGCCGCCAGCGTGCTGCGTGCCTGTGCTTCGGAGGTCAGCGCGTTACTCAGCGTACTGCGCACATCCTGCAGAGCCGCCGTACTGGCGCCGGGTGCTGGCCGGCCAACGGCGATCCAGTCGAATTCGATAAAGTTGCTGGCATCCTGCTGGTTCGTCAGGTCAAGGCGAATACGATCAATGTTCCCTGTCCACGGAATATCACGCACCGTCAGGGTTGCCACCCCATCGGCATATTCCGGCTCAGCAACAATGTATCGCTTCGTGTTATTAAAGTTTTCGCCGGCAGACACCCAACGGATCTCACCCGCCCAGACTGGTTTGCCGGTTTTACGAAAGCGCAGCATGATGAAGCGGTACGCTGCACCATCGACAGCCAGACCGCCGGGAGAGGTAATGTACGGATCGGTGGCGCTGTCCGCAGGGCGTAACCAGCCATCCCGGGACACACCCGGTACGCCGGCGCTGCCGGTCCAGCCCTCGGTCGTCTGACTGTTGAAATGCCAGATAACCTGCGAATCGAACTGGATATTGGCGCCGGCAGCGAGGCTGGACATTTCCCGCGCCAGATTTTCATCGGCACTCTTCATTACCTGAGTCAGGCTCTCGATACTCGCCTCAATCCCCTGCGTTGCCGCCAGCAGTTCATCAGCAGCCTGTGCCGCCTTCGCGTTAATATCTGCGATACGATCCGCAGTTTCCTGCTTAACCGCATTGGTTAACGTGGTGTTGACCTGAGACAACGACTGCTTCAGGCCATTCTCGGCAGTTTTAATCTGCGCATTCAATGCGGCATCGCCGTCGGCAAGCGACTTGCTCAAAACTGCTATCTGCTGATTCACATCAGCAGTGATGCTTTTCGCCGATGCATCAATATTCTGGCTGACCTGCTTCGCCTGATCTGCGGCTTCCTGACGCAGCTCTTCAGCGGTCTGCTCCAGTTCCTGCTGCGTATTGCGGATACCTTCCTGCGTTTCGCTAATGGTACGCTGCGTTTCCTCCCAGGCAGCCGTATCCTTGATCGCGTCAGTCAGGTTTTCGTAGTAGTCATCAAAGTTATCGCTGGCCATCCCCTGGACCCAGCCGGTCCACGGGCTTTCATTGCCCAGACGATCCACAAGGCGCGCCCGATACCAGAATTCTGCGCCCATACTGAGGCCCATCTGCTGATAGCTTTTCCCCGGATAGGCCACGTCTGATAACGGCATCGGCGCACTGCCGTCCTGATTTTTGCTGTACTGCAGTTCCGTGCGCAGCGTATCCCCGGAGCCGGTCGGGAACTCCCAGCTAACCTGGACCCCATGAACCAGCGAACGGGTTGCCAGCGCCAGCGGTGCCAGCGGCTCGCCGACCTTGCCGGTCAGGGTTTTCTCTTCGGAATACGCCCACCCGCTCGAAATCTCCGCCGCATTGATCGCGCGGACGCGAACCAGGTAACGACCGGCATAGATGCCGCTGACCTCAAACGAGGTGGTCGAGCTGCGCGGCACATTAATCCAGTTCCCGTCGTTACGGCGCCACTGCGCCTCGTAGGCAATAGCACCGCTGACCGCTGACCAGTTAACCTGCATCGTTTCGACGCTGATCCCCTGATTCACGACCGAGCGGGATGTGATGACAATATCGTCAGGAGGTGACTGGTTGCCCGCCGGCAATACGCTAACCGGGCGTTGGTCGATAATAGCGCCGGTATCGATGCGGGCGAATTTATCCGGGTCATGTGCCACGCCGGTGATCGTGAGGGTGGCATCGTTGTTCTCTTTTACCCCTGTAACCCGGTACTGCTGCAGGAAGAGGTCATCGGATTCAATGGCCCAGACGCATTCCCGTTCCGGCGTCTCACTGTACGCCGTTGTGACCGTAATCTGCCGGCGTCCATTAACAGCCTGAATGGTCCGGCTCTGTGAGATCCCTGATGGCAGGTTTAGCTGGAGGCGGTCGCCAGGTTTGGCATCCACATCACGATCCAGCGTAATCACCCGGCCATTCACCGCGCTGATTCGCCCGCCGTTGACCCGTCCGGCCAGCAACTCATCCGCCAGGGCAATGATATAACCGGGTTGAGGAATGCGACCGTCCAGCCCCACATCAATTTCGACCATGCGGTCCTTATTGTTGGTCAGTATGCCCCACAGTCCCTTACGGTGGGCTTCGCTCTGGCGCGTACAGCCAATCGCGGTCATTTCGAGCTGGTTAAAACTGTAGCGGGAAACCAGTTCAGGGATAAACGCAGGCTCCATCGCATCAGCATAAGCATTATCCGGATCAGACCAGGAAACCAGGGCGTTGGTGTACCGAACCTGGCTGCTGCTGCTCGAATAACGGGGTTTGCCGACAATATTGGCGCGCGTATAAGTAAAATCGACATCACGCGGCATATCAGCCAGCACAACAATCTGCTCACCGTTCCAGCAGGTCATGCCCCGGAAGATGGCGGCAAAATCTCGCAGCACGGTGTAAGCATCGTTGCGTTCCTGGACATAGACGTTACAGGTATAGCGCGGCTCCATGCCGTCACCACCGCGCCCGTCAGGAACCAGCTGATCGCAGTACTGTGCAATCTGGTACAACGTCCATTTCGAAATATTGGCGCTGCTCAGACGATTGCCGAGACCAAAACGGTCAGCGATAACAATGTCGTAATAGATCCAGGCCGGGTTATCCGTCCAGGCCCATTTAAACCCGCCGGTCCAGACGCCGGTATATTCGCGGGTTTCCGGATTGTAGTTATCCGGCACCCGGATCACGCGCCCACGCGGCTCACAGGAAATTTGCGGAATGGAGCCATTAAACTGGCTGGAGTCGAACTCGATATAAAGCAGTGCGGTGTTGGGATAACGCAGCTTCGCGTCAATCACTTCGGTATAGCTCTGCAGCGTCATCACGTCGCCAGTTTTGACACTGTTTGCATCCGGAGAGATTTTACGCAGACGTAGCGTCCAAGTACTGCCGGCCTGGGGCAGATCAATACGATGGCTCCGCTCATAACCGGTGGTGGTTTTACCCGAGACAGCGGTTTCCAGCACCGTCTGCCAGGCGCCGCCGTCGGTCTGCAGGTCAATCGCATACCTGACGGTATTGCCCACCACGTCGCCGTCATCTTCCTGTTTCATCAGGGACGGCCATTTCAGACGAAAACGAACGGCAGAAAGCTGGGTATTAGTAAAGGTATGGGTCCAGGCTGTCTTGCTGGAAACTTCCGTTCCTACACTGATTTCATTTTCAGTACCGGGAATACCCTGAATATAAGTCTGAGCCTGCGTGCCGGGGCGAAATTCCCAGGACACGCCACTGAAGTTTTGCGAACCATCAGCATTTTCAAGCGGGGTGCCATCAAGATAAATATCTTTCCCGGTTAAACCACCTGCAAATTCACCCTCACCTAATGCGAGCAGAATTTTGGCTTTCGCAACGGACTGTAAATCATCCGGCTGTTCCGTCGGTGTACGCTGCTTTGAGCCGCCACCCTTGCGCCCTTTAATTATGTTATTTGCCATATTACGCCCATAAAAAAAGCCACCGCAAGGTGGCCTGAATTGGATGGTTTACTGAATAAAACTTATTGCTGGTCTTCTACGTAAATACCGGCAGATATAATGGCTCCGCCAATTCGGCGTTTTCCATAAAGCAAAGGGACCGGGTATCCCTGAGAGGCAGTGTTCGTCACTCCCCCAAAGGCGTAGGACGCTTTATTGTCAGCGGATTCTTTTCGTGCCAGGCCAGCTGGCTGTGGGGAGAGCATCTGAACGACGCCGCCGAGCATCATGGCACCGCCAGCCATCATTACATTAACACCCCACGGCTGATCAAATACGAATGTAGCGACAGCTCCAGCCGCAACGATGACCGCACCTAAAATTGTCTGTAGGAATCCGGATTTTTTACTCCCGACCACGACAGGCACAATACGTATAACCTCACCTGTCACCGGAAAACCTAAATCATCTAGTCCAATGTTCTTATTTTTTTTAAATATGGCATAGGTTAATCCGCGTTCCTCACTGGATATCATGAATTTTTCAAAGCCCGGTATCGTATTTGCTAACGCTATACCTGCTTCATGCGTAGTAGAAATCAATCGATGATGAACTTTTCCAAACATTTTCCCCAAGGTGCCAGAAAGCTCAATCCTTGTCATTGTTTCTTTCATATATACCCCAAAAATGAAGGCCTGAATATAATCAGGCCTATAATTTTTAAAGATGCACTTCTTTAATTAATTCCTTTCCACTCCTTAAAATGGTGACTTTCACGTTATCCCCTGAGTGATATTTTTCCATCACAGAGGTCAAGTCGTACTGGTTTCGCACCGCATCATTCCCTACCGCTGTGACAATATCATCGTCACGTAAACCTGCTTTATAAGCAGGACCGTCATGAGTAACACCTTTTATTAACATTCCTGCAGAATAAGACGTGTTTTGTACCTCATTCCCCTTGGTGTCAGACATTCGTGCCATAAAGCCCATTCTGACTGGTGCAAATCTCTCAATATAATCATTAATATATTTATTGAAATTAATAGCAGCCTGATATACATCAGGAACGCATCCAAACATATTTGAGCATGATATACGTACGTTTATTGAGCTAGCACCTGTAGGCAAAGGATTTTTGGTTACTTGGCATGCAATTGCTGCACTATTAGCAGGGGAATTATATGTTTCTATATAATCACTACTATAGTTCTGGATTTTCATTCCACAATTCTGATTCACCCACTGTCTTGCAGCAGCCCAAGCCGCATCGCATTGTTTTTGGGATGAACAGTATGGCGTGGTTCTATCAATTTCAGCTTGCTGCTTTTGTCTTTCTGAGTTTGATACACATCCTGCTAATGCCAATGTGGCTAAAAATATCACTACTTTCTTCATATCCATATTCCCATGAGTAAAGGAAGTTAGATGGTACCAAAGAGAAGTGATATATAAAGCCTAAGTTAATGTTTTGTATCGAACAATCTTCATCGTCCTTTCCATCCAGTACCCACCATACGGCACGCGCTTGCTGAGATGGCCATACAGGTGATGCAGCAGCAGGTTCCCTTCCAGCAGAATCCCGGCGTGGTTCCACTTATCCGCCTGCACCTGCATGATCACCATATCACCCGGTTGCGGTGGACCATCAAACTCACGGAACCCGCATTCATACCAGCAGTCCTGATAAAAATTGTCCGGATACTCCTTTTCCCACCACGGATAATCGACGCGGTAATCGTGCAGCTCGATGCCGTGGGTTTGCCGAAAATAGCTCATCACCAGACCCCAGCAATCGTAGTGGCCCAGCACGAATGGTCGCTCGAGGAGCGGCAACTCACCACGCGGGTGAATGGTACGGAGATCACCTTCTGGCCAGCTGATAATATGCCAGGGGAGAAGGGTCGCGTCGCATTGCGCTTTATCCAGTTCGCTCGGCTGGGTGGTGGCATCAGGATGGCTGTGAACAATACCGGTAATCGTTCCCCATTCCTCAACCTCTGCATAATCCTCCGGCGCCAGCACAAAATTATCTTTCGACTCTGTGGCCAGGTTCCGGCAGGGGAAATAACGCTCCGCTCGGCCCCTCTGGGCGACGAGGCCGCAGGCCTCGCGCGGATATTCTGCGGCCACATGTTCCTGGATGGCCTTAATCGTTTTCTGACGCATATCAGCTCCTGATTAATGAAGTGCCGGGGAACCCGCCAAACGGCAGTTCGCTATTCTCACCATGACGTAATTTGCAGGCCGTGAGCGTTCCGTTGCAGACATCCTGCGACGGGTCATCAACTGGCTGATTGTTCCTGTCAAAATACCGGGTGCCGGCATAGTCGCACCCGTTACCGCTGCGGTATTGATTGCGGATACACCAGGTGCAAATCGCATGCAGCTGGCGAGTGGGGATCATCATCCCCTGCAGGGCAAACGGGCTGGAGAGAGTAAATTCCACCTTCTCATCGTCTTCATAATGCTTTACGTCGATGAAGAAAAGGCGCCGTTTCTCCTGCGTCGGATCAGCTGAGGCATTCCCGTCCGGAAAGTTCTTCGCATCGAGATACTGTTTTTGCGTGTCGTGGATGACAACCCGCGCCAGAGCCAGATCGTCGTAATGAAGACAGAGCGCGGATATCTTTCCGTCGATGTTCCCTACCCGCAGCGTTGGCTGCGCGTCGCTGCCCGTGGTGGATGACTCGATCCCTTCGATTTCACATGGCCAGGCTTTATACTCCCGCCCCTGCCACCAGATGCTTTTCGCCGGCAGCTTATCTAGGTCGCCGCCAGCGGCGAGGATTTCGGCTGCACTATGGGGAACGTTATAGCCGTGGAAATACAAAATCTCATCCAGGCCAAACGCCTGACCATCGATCTCCAGGAGACGAACCTCATCGCCTGGCTCTAATTTCTGATAATTCGCGTTAAGGCTCATGGTTTAAATGCCTGAATAAATGTGGCTGACAGTGAGTAATTTCCGCCTCCCAGCGGCACCGGTTTATATTGTTCGCAGCGGTAAAGCCCCACCTCTTCCAGAGGCGGGGTCCACTGAAACGCGCGGGTGCCGGCATGACGGTCGAGGAACTGCTTAATCGGACGGATATAGTCCTCCGTACCGACAAAACTCAGCTCCCAGTCCTGTGATCGGGTGTTAATACCATCGCCGGATACCTGCGTATATCCGTCACCGAACTGCGCCTTCCGGACACGAAAGTTAACGGTCTGCTGGGGATTAACCCGCGGACTCCAGGTGAATATCTCAATAGCCATCAACGTTGCCCTTTAACTGCATTCCAGACCATCCCGCCAGGGCGCATATCCTGCGCCATCAGCTCCCTGTATTTTTTCTCCACAAACGAGCCGATCTGCTGGCCAAACTGCTCAAAACCAGACGGCGCCTGCGTTGAGGTGTTTCCGCCTTCAATCGTGATATAGACTTTTGGCCCTTCCGACGCGCCGGCGTTCTGACCACCACCGACAGCGCGTACACCCAGCGAACCATCGCCGGCACGCGTCAGCGGCATGATGGCCTCCGGCCCGGCCTCGCCAAATACGCCGGCCCCTTTTGCGAAGGCGAAGAACTGCGGAGAGTCGTAGACCTGGTTGCTGTATGCGCTTAGCGACGGTGAGTCATAAACGCCGCCTTTGGCGTTGAACTGGAAGTTACTGGCGGCATTCTGGATCGCCGTCCCCGAGCCTGCGCCCGCAGCGCCCGTGACAACGCTGGTCCCGACGCCCACCACGCCCATAATGGTTTGCATGACGGTACTGGTGACCAGCGCCTGAGCGGCCATATCAACGAGGTTTTTTATGACCGACTGCGTGAGTGAGGAAAACAGGTCAGCCATGTTCTCCTTAAAGCTTCTCGTCCGCGTCAGCATGCTCGTCAGGAAGTTGCCCGAGCGCTCATGGGCCGTTTCAAATAACCCGACGGCCAGGCTCTGGAATTCTCCCTGTGATCGGTATAACTCCAGTGACGTCTGATACTGCGCATCGGCGGATTCTTTCGTCGCCTTCTGCATCAGCATTTCGTACTGTTCTTTGCTGATCGCGCTGCCCTGGTAGTACGCCTGCAGCAATGCCTGCCGATGCGCAAGCTGATTGCGCAGCGAGACCAGTGGATCAACTTCGCCGGCGATATCCAGTGCCGGCGCAGCGATTTCATCGGCATGCGCCTGCAGCAGCTCTTTCGCAGTATCTCTGGCCAGCGTTATTCGTGCGGCCTGGTACTCTTTTTCATCAAGAAGGCGGGCTTTGAAAAGCTCAGCCAGGTCCCGGCTGGCTTCCTGCTCTTTTCGCAGAGTTTCCTGGGCGGGGGAATACTGCGCGGCCAGATCCAGTCGCTGTTTCTGGTAGTTCTCTGCATTCATTAACAGCACGCGCTGCAGGTCAGCATCACTGGCGCCATTTTTCTTCGCCGCTTCCTGCAGCTCCCTGTTGCTGTCCTTTTCCTGCAGGTTAATTCTGGCCAGGCTGGATGCATGGGCTTCTTCAATTTGCTGCCGCAGCGTTTTGAACTGGTCGACCTGGGACTTACTGCCTTTCCCCGTGCCGGTACCGCCATCGCCGCCCCAGGGATTTCCATCTCCGGTCTCTTTGGGGGGCGTGCTTAACGCTCCTTTCAGATCGTCCGTAAGGGAGGTTATTTTTCCCGATAAACCCAGCTGAGCCAGTGTTTTTGCATCACTGACACGCTTAATGTTTTCCTCGGTTTTGCGGAGTCCCTCGTTAACGCTATCGAGATCCGCCCGCGCCCGCGTCTGGTCTTTTGTCACCCCTTCCAGCTGGCCGAAGGGGTCAAACCCTTTCAGGCTGTCGATACGACTGTCGGCATCCTGAATCTCTTTTATCAGCTGGTTACGCTGCACGACCTGGTTTTCGTACTTATCCTCCAGGTCGAACTGCTTCACATTTAACTGGTTAAGCGAGAGGCGCATCAGCGCTTCACTGGTTTCCACTACGGCATCTTTTAAATCAATGGCCGATTGCCGGGCTTCTTTTGCTTGTTGATGGAAATACAGTAATGCAGAGCCAGCCAGCGTCGCCGCGCCAACCGGACCACCAACAAAAGCCAGGGCGCCTCTTGCCAGGCCCACCGCAACGGAGGCCGCACGGGCTGATATCGACAATTGCCGGTTTGCCGCTGCCAGTTTCAGTTTCGCCTGGCTGGCCAGGTTCGTTTGCTCAGTTTCCTGCCGGATAAGCCGGGTAAACTCATCCTGGTAACTGATATTCATCCCGTACTGTTTAGCCGTCCGCTCCATCTGCCGGTAGTGGCCAAACTCAGCGTCGTTCTGTTTCAGGATGGCCGCTGTCGAATCCAGCGTTTTGCGGGCAATATCCGCATCAGCCTGCGCCCGCGCTTTTACCGCCGCCTGGCTTTCCCGCCAGGCCGCGATATTCTCCCGCAGCCCTGCAGTCAGTTTCGTGGATAACACGGGGATCAGGCTGTAAAGCGCCACGCTGGAGACGGTGTTGAAATTGTCTGCCAGGCTGTTCAGTGCCTCCGTGGCAACCTGAATCCCGCTGCGGAGTGGCCCGTTACTGCTCTGGCCGATCTTAATGACCATCCCTTCAAACGCACTGCTCAGCCCCAGCAAATCGCCGTTCAGGTTGTTAACCCTGATGGATGCCTGCTCATGCGCCGTTTTGGTACCGGTCAGGGAAGCGGTTAGCTCATCAAGCTTTGAACGGTTCTGGACCAGGATAGACGCCGCATTCAGGTTCTCCACGCCAAACAGTTTTACGGCCTGGGCCGTGGAGAGATTTTTCCCGGAAAGATTGGTCAGCGCCTGGCTGAGACCAACCACGGACGGCTTGAGGCTCTTGTCCGTGCCCTTTTCCAGATTCAGGATGACGTTACGCAGCGCCGTGCCGGCTTCACCGCCTTTAATTTCACGCTCTGCCAGCACCTGAATCGCGGCATTCAGCTGCTCAAAACCAACGCCGGCCTGTGCGGCTGCGACGCCACCATTTTTAATGGCGGCCGCTGTATCCACAATCTCCGACGACCCGTACTTCGCGCCGGCGGCCAGCACGTTGATATAACGATCCGCCTCCTGTGCGCTCGCCCCGTACTGGTTTAAGGAGAGCGCCAGCGTTCTGGTCGCATCGGGCAGCGTTGTGCCGGCGGCCTGCGCCAGGATAAGCGCGCTGTTCGTAGCCTTCTGCAGTCCATCGGACGTTTTTAAAAGCTCCGGTTTAGCCGACGCCATCAGCTTTAGCGCCTCGGCGGCCTGGCTGGCGCTGTACTCTGTCGTGCGTCCCATTTCCTGCGCAGCCAGATCCAGCGCTTTCATTTCAGCAGTAGTCGCACCGGTGATGGCCTGCAGGTCTGATAATGCCTGTCCATATTGTCTGGACGTGGTGACGATCGTACCGATGGAAATGCCGGCTCCTGCCAGCCCCGCCAGCCGGCTGGCCATCCCGGATATCGACAGACCGACCTTTTTATAGGCGTCCTCCGTCTTTTTCGCGTCCGCCTGGGCATTACGGTTGAACCGTCGTGACTGGTTCTCCGCATCGCCATACGCTCCCAGCAGCTGGGATTTAAAACTGGCTGCGTTCAGGTGCAGCCCGACCGCTAAAGATGCGACGTCTGCCATTACATTAATGCCCTCATGACTGCCGCGCATTCATCATCGACCCGGGATGGCGCAGGTGTGGTTTCGGTAGGTGGCGCGTTTTCATCGACAGGACGGCGGAAAGTGCCTTGTTTCAGGAAGTAGGCTCGCCAGTGGTACAGAGTGTTGGCCGGCAATGCGGCAATTTTGGATGGGTCAGGCTCGCCCCAGCGGTCGGCCAGCCAGAAGATCAGCTCCAGCCAGGGCGAGTCACTCAGTTTTTTTCCGCTTCCTCCAGCTTGCCGATTGCGTGTTGCTTCACTTTTTCCACAGCGGCCAGCAGTTCGGGGTTTTCATGGGCCTTCAGCAGCTCGGCTGCCGTGGGTTTAAATTCATCCGGAATGGCCGTTCCATCCGGCTGAACCAGTGCATCGATGACGATCTGAATGACTTGCTCCGATGCCTCGCGCGCTGCGCCAGCTTTTGCGGTTTCAGCCATTTTCTCTTCGTAGCTGATGAGGTAATCCCCGGTCAGGCGGCGGATGAATACGGTGGCGCCAAATAACTCGGTTTTAATGACGGTTGGCTCCGATTTAAGCAACGCGGATTTCAGCGTGGACAGGTAATCTTTATCTTTCACAGGTAGTCCTTAAAAATAAAAAGCCACCCTAAGGTGGCTGTTTACAGGTTAAGTTAATCAGGCGCCGCCGGAGACAGCCACGGTTCCCCAGGTGATCTTGTTCTGTTTACCCTGAACAGTGATCTGGATGACCTCATTCGCCGGAGCGGCGATTTCATTCATCTGCCAGCCGGACAGCGCCAGGAGCATCGTCGCGGTTCGCTTGTTGGGTAATTCGACGTATAACTGGATGGTCTTGCGGGCCTCTGCTGCGTTCAGCAGCGCGGCAAAATCGGTATTGCCCGGATCATCAATGAAGCCCAGCGACTTTTCAGGCCCGTCAGGCAGATCGCTGATGGACTGTTTCTGCTTATCCAGTAACGTGGTGCAGTCGACAAAGCCCCCCGTCTGCCCCATTGCACCCAGCGCTTTACAGTTAATCAGCGGTTTCAGCGCTGACGTGGCAGCGCCAGGCTCCCCGTATTTCACAATGGTGCCCGCCGGCAACATCGCATATTCAGGCGAAGTTTTATCAGCCATGTTTCTCTCTCTTCTTATACGGCAGCGGATGCTACCTGTTTTCAATGCCGTTTCGGATTTCCACGGTTAACACGCGCAAAACGGTCTGGAGGTTGTAATCCAGGGCGGGTCGGATAAAGGGGTCTGCAACCTGTTTAACCGTGCCAAACTCCTGCGCCAGCGCCTTCATATGGTGCTGCTTGCTGGGGCCGACACGGAGCGTTACAACCGCGTTCCCTTTACCCTTGCGGGTGGAAGAGCGGATTTTGATTGAGTCCCGCATGTGCGGCCCGGCGGACGTTTCGTCAAAGCCGGCATGCTGCTTCATATCTTCCTCGACGACCTTTAGCGCTTCGCGCCCGGCATCCCGCAATACCTTCGTCGCCACTTTTTCGCCCAGGGCCATTAACTGCCGCTCCAGCTCATCCAGCCCTTTAACTTCCATTCGGATCACGAGGAGTCCTCCACGTAGTGAATGATGAAATCGCGGGTCAGGCGATACTGAATGCGACGATTCGTCAGCTGGTTTTTATCCTGATGGATACCGCCTCGCTCCACATACTGAACCGGGATACCCTCCAGCTGGACATGAACGACGGATTTCAGTTCCGTCCAGATTTTTTTATCCAGCTGCAGCAGTGAGGTGTAATCATCAAGACGGTACAGATTCACCTGGATACGGGCTGAGACGATCCCCGTTCGCAACATTCCCGAGACCATTTCCGGGTCAGAGATACGCTGAAAGGTCGCACCTTCCTGGACCGTGTCCGGCAGTAAAAGCGGATACGCATTCATGCCGGTGATGCGCTCCAGCGCACCCTTAATCGCCAGCTCTATCATGCCGCCCGTCGGCCTCCCCCGTGATAATGATCCGGTCCGTTTTGCGGTCGATATTCCGGACGGTATAAACCAAATTTTTCGTCGTGATTTTCCAGTCTAGGTCGACCAGAACCCCTGGATGGACGGTAAAATGGCGGGTTTCCACTACCTGCTGCTGATCCAGCGTTCGGACTTTCCTGCCGGATACCAGCTCGTCCTTCGCCCAAGCTTTCCCCGTCTCAACCAGCTTTTCTGGCAGAGGTTCGCCCAGCGGCCCCCGCCCGGATTGCATATAGCCAATCACAATGCGGCAGGTCATTTCTCCCGGTTTCAGGTTCATAGCGTATGCTCCTGCAGAGGAAAAAGAAGATGCCTCACCGCAGCGGTTTCCAGCCACTGTCCGGTATGGCCATTCAGATACGCATCGCTGACCAGAAA
>OKVW01000687.1_pt1 | contig 18123 bp, 16 predicted proteins | sample 1606991 | NCBI WGS metagenome assembly OKVW01 (sample SAMN03281021, study PRJEB24777) | human gut metagenome | isolation source: fecal sample PR177 from 1 month old male Malay infant, vaginal delivered...
TCTAGCTCTGCCCGCGTACCCTCCCCCGCCCAACCAATCTCACTCCAAATTCGAATGCCGCCTCCGCAGCTGTTCAAAATCAACTCCCATCTCTTCTGCCAGCTGCAAAATAATGCAGTCCGTAATAATCAGCAACATCTGCTCAAACAGGCTCCCCATCGGCTGAATAGAAACCGTATTTTCATCCGCCCACTTTTCCTGCGCCTTTACAGCACAGACAAATTCCGCCTTCCTGGCTATGGCAGAATCCCTGTTGCATGTAAACACAACAGTCTTCATCTTCAGCTGGACCGCCTTATTCATATACACCTGCAAGGTTCCGGTCTCACCTGAGCCACTGCCGATGATCAGCAGGTCTCCTTCTCCGGCGGCTATCATCTCCGTATCGCCTATGACATAGGCCGAGAACCCCAGATGGACCAGACGCATGGCGAAACAGCGCATGATATAACCGGTTCGCCCTGCCCCTGCCACAAAGATCTTCCCAGATTCCATGATACTTTCTATAATATTCCCATCGCTGACACCCTCATAGTCCTCGCAGGCCATCTTCAACTCATTTACGATTAACATCAAGCTATCTTTCAACATAAGATCTGCCCTTCACTTTAAATTATGCAGCTGTTCAACTATTTCCCGAGGATCTGCATGCTGAAATAAATATCTGCCTATAACTACTCTGTCCGCACCGTATTCCACACATTTCATTGCTTTTTCCAGGCTCAGTCCACCATCAACACTGATAAAAAGGCCTTTCTTCAGCCGCAGAAGCAGCCTGAGTCCCGCAATCCGCCTATAGACTGATTCATCAAATCCAGCTCCAGCCACCCCCGGCTGGCAGCTCATCACAAGGATGCCGTCAATGTATTCCAGATAGGGCAGAATCTGTTCCGGCTTTGTATCCGGTGAGAGCGCAAGAGCGCACTGTATCCCTCTGTCCCGAATACGCTTCAGCTGGCGCAGCAGTCCCGGTTCTTCCCCGCTCTCCAGGTGGACCGTCACCGTCTCCACCCGTTCCAGGTCCAAACTCCCCAGAACTTCCTCCCCCCTGTTGGACATGATGTGCAGATCCAGAGGCAGTGCACTGGCTGACCGGATCTGTTGAATCCACAAGTCATTGAAACCGAACAACGGCACAAAGGCCCCATCCATCACATCAATGTGAAGCCCATCCACCTTGGCCAGGCCCGCCCTCTCTATGTCCTCCCCCATATTTAAAAAGTCTGCAGAGAATACCGAAGCGAACACCTTACACATTATGGCGCCTCCCCGGCCAGCCGTTGTCCCACCTCACCCTCAGGGTGGATTCTGGCAAAGCGCTCCTTTGTGTAATGAAGCTCCTCCATAAGGTCAATACTGATGGCATCAAAAACTGCGATTACCGCCAAGGTGGAGGCAGTGGCCAGCATATTAAAGGGATCAGGTTCCCTCTTCACCTTAATTTTCAGCATCAGATCACAGCCCAGGGCGATTCCCCTGTCCTCATTTTCCGTGACCATAATCACCTTTGCTCCTATCGCCCGGACCGGCCCTATCATTTGAACCAGCTCTTTTGTCTGCCCGCCTTTAGTAATCAGGATCACCACATCCCGCGCCTCAATCACCCCCATACCCCCGTGAAGCCCGTCAGAGGGCGGAATAAAAAGGGCAGGACAGCCCGCGCAGCAGAGGGTATGAGCTATCTTTCTGGCCGCCTGGGCGGATGTTCCGCAAGCGCTTAAAATAATTTTTCCCCTGCATTCCTTAAGCGCGCGGATCACTGCCTCCACCTGACTGTAATCCAGATCCCGGGCGGCGCCTGTCAGCGCCTCTGCTTCCTGGTCCAGTACGCGTTGAATCATATCTCTCATATAGGTCCCTCAGGTTTTCTTCTGGCCGTAATACGCATTGGGCCCAAACTTTCTGTTTTGGTGGATTTTAAGAATCTCATCCTGCACCCTCTGGCACTGTCCGCCTGTCATCATATAGTTCATGTAAGCCATCTTGGCAACATAGTCCAGCACCTGGCTGTTAACCACTGCCTCCTGAGGTGAACTTCCCCACACAAATGGCGCATGGCTGTGAACCAAAATGGCCGTCATTCTCACTGGGTCAAGATCCGCCATCCGCTCCAGGATAACCCTGCCCGTATTCCGCTCATAATCCTCCTCTATCTCCTGAGCAGTCATTTTCCTGGTACAGGGGATATCCCCGTTAAAATAGTCGCAGTGGGTGGTTCCGTAAATCGGGATATCCATACCCAGCTGTGCCCACATGGTGGCATTTTGGGAGTGGGTGTGGACAATACCTCTGACTCCCCGGTCTTTCCACGCCTTATACAGCTCAATATGGGTTTTAGTATCCGTGGACGGCCTGTAGCTGCTGTCCACCACATTTCCATCCAGATCTACGGGAACCATGTGCTCCAGCCTCATTTCGCTGTAGGGGACTCCGCTGGCCTTGATCACCATCAGACCGCTGGCCTCATCATAGCCAGACACATTACCCCAGGTGGAGATCACCAGCTTCCTGGTCACCAGATCCAGATTTGCCGCCAAAACAGCTTCCTTCAGTGCTCTAATGCTCATACCGTTTCACCTCATTATTCTTCTTGTTCTGCTCCACTGCCAGATACTTTAACTTCTTCATCACCGGGTTCACCCCTCGTCCAAAGTAATCGTGAAGCTTCTCATATTCCCCATATATCACGTTGTACACCTGTCTGGACTCCTGGTCCGGCACATAGGAACATTCCAAAATATCAGCCATATGCTCCACCGCCTCCTCAAGGCTGCCATAACCGCCGCCTTCGCTGCCCGCCGCATACGCCGCCCAGATTGCGCTGGACAGGGCCGCATTCTGCGCGGAACCGGCGATGCGGACAGGTTTCCCCAGAACATCCGCATACACCTGCATGATAAACGGATTCTTCTTCGCAATGCCCCCGGCAATGGTCACCTCATTCACTGCAATGCCATGGCACTCATAATTCTCAATAATTTTCCTGGTTCCAAAGGCCGTAGCCTCCGCCAGTGCCCGGTAAATGTCCTCCGGCTTTGTCTGCAGAGTCATTCCCAGCACCACCCCGGTCAGGTCCCCGTTTACCAGCACCGAGCGGTTCCCATTCCACCAGTCAAGAGCCACCAGCCCCGTCTCCCCCGGCAGCTTCTCGGCAGCTTTTCGGCTCAGGTACTCATGGATACCCAGATTCTGCCTGCGCGCCTCCTCCTGGTATTCCGCCGGCACACAGTTATTGATAAACCATTGAAAATGATCCCCCACGCAGCTCTGCCCAGCCTCATATCCGATATAGCCCGGTATTATGCAATCATGATTATAGCCGCATACCCCAGGCACGTAGACCTCGCGGTCCCATAATAGCTCATGGCAGCTGGAGGTTCCCATCATAATCAGCATTTTTCCCGGGGAAATGATTCCCGCCCCAATGCTGGCCCCCGCAGCGTCCAGATGAGCGGCCGCCACAGGCGTCCCTGGCCGCAGACCCGTCAGCCGGCCGGCCTCCCCGGTGACAGTACCTGCCCTGGTTCCGATTGTGAGAATCCTGCCCCTCAGCTTTTCTGCCCCCACACATTCCAGACCCGGCATCAGCTCTTTAAAGAAATCGTCCGGCGGAAATCCGTCTCCGGGATTCCAGATTGCTTTAAATCCCAGCGAGGATGTATTCCTGGTCATATTTCCTGTCAAAAGCATTACAATCCAGTCAGCCGCCTCCATGAATGAGTAAGTATCCGCGTACAGCTGGGGGGCTTCGTCCAGAGTCTCCATAATCTTAGGAAACATCCACTCGCTGGAGATCTTACCCCCATACCTCTCCAGGAATGATTCTCCCCGCTTCCCGGCCAGCTCATTGATCTGATCCGCGTATTTCTGGGCAGAATGGTGTTTCCACAGCTTCACATATGCATTGGGCTCATCCTGCCAGCGTTCCAGGCTGCATAACGGCGTTCCGTCCCGGAGTACCGGCAGCATGGTACAGGAGGTGAAATCAATGGCAGCGCCGCAGATGTCCTCCGCCAGAATCTGCGCGGTCTCCATAACCTGTCGGACAACAGTCCCCAGCACCTCCACATAATCCTGAGGATGCTGCAGCGCCCAGCCACCCATAGGCAGCCGTTTCCCAGAAGGCAGGCATTGATCCATCACTCCATGCCTGTATTCACATACTGCCGAAGCTGTCTCCACCCCGGTCGCCGTATCTACCAGAACACATCTGCCTGATAAAGTTCCGAAATCAATTCCAACTGTATATTTTCCCATACTATTTATTTTCCCTCCACAGCCGCCATATTGCGCATTCTGTTTGAAAACTCGGAGAAGGTCACCGCAGCAATCAGCACCAGGCCCCGGATCAGCTGCTGTACATAGTCATTAATGCCCAGCATGATCATGCCGGTGGACAGGACCCCCATGATCAGGACTCCAATCATCACCTGGGAGATCCTGCCCTGTCCGCCGTTCAAGGACACACCGCCCAGTACCACGGCAGTGATTGCATCCATCTCATACCCTACCCCCGCAGACGGCTGGCCGCTGTTGGTTCTGGAAAGCAGCACCAGCCCTGCGATACCCGCCAGCATGCCGCTGACGGCGTAGGCCGCAAGCTTTGTCTTTACAACGCTGATCCCCGACAGGAAGGAAGCCTCCTCATTGCCGCCCACACCATAGATATAGCGGCCGAAATTGCAGCGGTCCAGAATAAATCTGCCTGCCAGGAAGATAGCCGCCATCAGAATTACCATAAACGGAATTCTGGCAATAGAAGTCTTGGCAAAATTACCGAACACTGCGCTGAATCCGAATACCGGAAGTCCTCCCGCTACAATATAGGCGATTCCCCTGAGGGCCGTCTGCGTACCCAGGGTTGCAATCAACGGCGGCATGTTGAGCTTCGTGACACATAAGCCGTTTAATACGCCATACATCAGAGCAGTTGCTGTGGTTAAAACGCAGGTCAGCGGAATGTTTAATCCCTTTAGCATGAAAATTGCTGCCGTAACGCTGGAAACTCCGGCAATAGATCCCACCGAAAGATCAATGCCCCCGGTCAGTATCACAAAGGTCATGCCCACTGATATGATTCCTGTGATGGAAACCTGTTTTAATATGGTCATCACGGTGTTCACTGACAGGAAATTATCCGATGCGGCTGAGAAAATAATGATCAACAGCAGCAGCACCATTGCAATTCCGTATTCCAGCAGAATATAAATTAGTTTTTTATTCTTTCTCATTTGCCGACTCCTCCACTATATGCTGATATCCGAGGCCATTTCCAATATACGCTCCTGTGAAAAATCCTCTTTCCCAATCTCGCCCCTGGATCTGCCCCCTGCCATCACCAATATCCGGTCTGACATGCCAATCAGCTCCGGCATCTCAGAGCTGATCATAATTACCGACTTCCCACAGGCGGTCAACTCCCTGATCAGGTTGTAAATCTCCTGCTTGGCTCCCACATCAATTCCCCTTGTAGGCTCGTCAAATATCAGGATACGGCAATTCGTGGCCAGCATTTTAGCCAGAACTACCTTCTGCTGGTTACCGCCGGAGAGATTCTTCACAAGCTGATCCTGCCCCGGCGTTTTTATTCTCAATTCCTCCACATAACGGCTTACAATCCCGCGTTCTTCCTTCCTGTTTACCACGCCCAGCCGTGAACATTTTCCAAGGATGCTGAGGCTGCAATTATGCCCCACCGTGGCATCCAGTATCAGGCCCTGTCTCTTCCTGTCCTCGGGAATCAGACCAATCCCCAATTCCAATGCGCTTCTTGGGGATTTTGGAAGATACGGTTTTCCCTCCAGCAGAAAATCCCCGGAGGTAATGGGGTCTGCCCCATAAACCGCCCTCGCTGTCTCCGTGCGGCCGGCTCCCACCAGTCCGCCTATTCCCAGCACCTCACCGCGCCTTAGCTCAAAAGACAAGTCATGAATCCACCGGTTGGAGATGTGCCTGGCCTCAAATACCACATCGCCTGCGGGCCCGCTTCCTGCCGGATAATCATCATTCAGCTCCCTTCCCACCATGTGAGATATCAGCATTTGTCTGGTCACCTGGCTTGTGTCCCTGGTGGTTACAAATCTGCCGTCACAGAACACCGTTACCCGGTCACACAGCTCAAAGACTTCTTCCAACCTGTGGGATATGAAGATGATCGTCACTTTCTTTTCCTTTAACTTCCTTATGATCTTAAAAAATATCTCTGTCTCGTTCAGGGTCAGAGGGGCCGTAGGCTCATCCATGATGATGAATTTAGCATTTTTTGACACTGCCTTTAAGATCTCCACAATCTGCTGATATGCGACTCCAAGACCGTACACCTTTGCCTTTACATCAATGTCTATGCCCATCTCCCTGCAGAGCTTCTCTGCCTCCTCGTTCATCCGCCGGATCGACCGGACGCCCATTTTAGACAGCTCCCTGCCATAGAATATGTTCTCCGACACAGTCAGATATGGCACCAGGCTGAACTCCTGGTAAATCACAGCGATGCCCAGACCCATGGACAGTGAAGGAGTCAGCCTGTCATAGACCTGCCCCTCGAATTCAATTGTTCCCGATGAAGGAGATACTGCACCAGTCAGCAATTTAATAAATGTGGATTTCCCCGCACCATTTTCTCCACACAGGGCATGTGTCTCCCCACGCATAATCTCCATGGAAATATTGTCAAGGGCTTTCACTTTTGCATAATATTTTGACAAACCATTCACTTTTAAAATCCCATCGCCCACTTTATCTTCTCCCTATATAAGCACAAGGCATACCTCAGTATGCCCTGTCAACAGAGTTACTCAACTGCTTTGAAAGTCCCGTCCAGAACGTCCTGCTTGGGAACCGGCTTATAATTAAGCATCTCAACCTGCTGCTGTTCTGGTATCCCCTCTGTGGCATACTGATATAAAATTTTTGCACAGTTGTATCCGCCCACAAATGGTTCCAGATCCACAGTCCCTCTGTAAATGCTGTCCTGCTGTCCAATATACTGGATCGCCTCCGCCGTTGCATCCCCCGAGAATACCGCCCGGTCATCCCCGGTCATTCCCGCGTTAACCATCGCCTGATACCCGCCGATTGCCCCAGAATCATTGGTACCTACCACCACATTCAGATCAGGGGTCTGGGCCAGCACGGACTCTACAATTTTCATGCCGCCCTCCAGCGTATCACCGGCCTGTCTGGCAACGATCTCTACATCCGGGCAGATCTCCTTTATAGCCTCCTCCACGCCATCGCCTCTGGCTATAACCGATTCTACGTTATCCTGGGAAATGATTGCCACCTTCGCCTTACCATCCAGATTCTCCTTGATCCACTGGCCCGCCTGCTGGCCGATGGCATGGCCGTAATCGTATTCATCCATTCCATAGATCAAGTTTACATTGTCCTGCTGCTGTGCAATTGTGGCTGTGGAGATCCCCTGGGACTTGGCCTGCTCCACAATATCCCAGGTTGCATTGGGATCAATGGGCGTGAATACAAAACCGCTGTACTTGTCGTTCACCAGGCTCTCCAGCGAGGACACCTGCTTGTCCACCTTATACTCAGAATCAATGGTTATGTACTCACAGCCCAGTTCCTCACAGGCCGCCTCGAATCCCTTCTTAACCGTTGCATTCCAGGGATTGGCCAGATTCATGCTGACATAGGCCAGTTTAACTGACTTGGGGTCCACTGTCTTGGAATCCGCTGCCTTGGAATCCGCTGCTTTGGAGTCCCCTGCTTTGGAGTCCCCTTCCTTCATATCCGCCGCCCGAGAGTCCGCTTCCTTGGTCTCCTGACTTTCAATTGCCGCGCTCGTGGCAGGCGTCTCCTTTCCCTCAGTGGAACACCCCATCAGGCTTGCCGCCAACAAAATACCTAAACCCACACCTAATACACTTTTTTTCATGCTGTCCTCCTAGATTTTATTACAGTCAATTGCATTCTGCACTTTTTTTAAATACTTGCTCATGTTCTGCCCGCATTTAGTAATGTATCCCAGATACAGGGCGTCCAGGATTGCCTGGTCAGATACCCTTCTGGTTACCTTGTCCCTGCCCACCGTCAGGTCACTGATCGATGTAAACAGATTGATATCCGTATACTTCAGCATGGGAGATTTATTCATCTTGGTAATACAGATGGTAGTAGCCCCCATTTCCCTGGCGATTTTCATCGCATCCACCACATTTCGAGAGCGGCCCTCATAGGATACCGCGAAAGCCACATCCCCCGGTTTTAAATTAGCCGCCGCAATGAGCTGGAGCATCACATCACTGTGGGCGCTGCCCTCAATGCCCAGCCTTCCAAACTTCATGTACGCCAGCTGGCAGACCGAAAAAGCGTCCCCTGTTCCGAAAAAATGAATTGCTTTGGCCTTCAGCAGCGCCTCCAAGGCTCTGTCATAGTTGTCAGTTGCCAGCGTCAAGGTGTCGTTGAGCGTCTGTATGTTGCTCTGAAACACCTTTTTTAAGATCGTCCTCATGTCATCCTGATCTTTAATCTCCTCAGACTGTACCTCATCCCCCTCACTGACCGCTTTCATAACCGCACGCTTCAGTTCCGTATAACCATTGAAACCCAACCGTCGGCAAAAACGGATAATCGATGCTTCACTGCTCCCGGTTTCCCTGGCCATCCCGGCCAGAGTCAAATCAATTATGGCCTCCGGATTCTCCAATAACTCCTCGGCAACAATTTTTTCCGCTCTTGGCAGGGAAGGCAGCTGAAATTTGATGCGCACCAGTAAATCGTTCATGGCCCTCCTTCATTTCTGACTGTTGTTTCTGAAGTATTTTTATGTTTATATTATATCTGTGCTTCATAATGAAGTAAATATTGTATGTATTTTTCATCGTTTTAGCTTATTTTTTCACTTATTTCAACATTTTTGTCTTAATTTATTATATAGTTTATACAACGGGGGGATTATTTCACTTCATTTTCGAAATTCCATACTGATGTAATACTTCACTTTCAATCTCAATACTGCCGGAATCCGGAGATTTGCATCAAAAAAACCGCGCTGCAGGCTTCCCCGCGCGCGGTTTTCATCATATCTACATTTTACCTAAACAGCCTTCGCAGAGGACGGTGAAGCCTTCGCAGGTTTATCCACCTCCGCCGCACCGCTATCCTCCTTCTTTCCAGCTGATCCATTTGTACCGTTTACTCCAGCTGTCTCCTTCACCCTCAGCCGCACATCCATATCAACGGCCTCTCTGCCTTTGATAATGAAGGTACGTCCGTTATAGTTAGCGCTGCCCTGATTCACATGATAATTCTCTGAGCCGTTGCTGATCCAGCTGTAGCCATCCGGGAACGTCAGGCTGATTGACTTGCCCTTCTCCCCCACACCGCTCTGGGTGCCCACTTCATTTCCATCCTTATCCACAAAGTGGATCAGATATTCCACCTGCTTTCCCTGGCCCTCCTGATACCTCAGGCTGCCTGTCTCCTGAACATAGTAACGGCTGTTGGCATCACTCTGCAAATAGAGGCTGATCCTCACGGGATTTGCCAGCACGCCCGCGTATTTTGCATTCATCTTCTCATTGACAAGGCTTTCAATCTGGTTATTCACCTTCACTAGGGCGCTGTAGTCGCCGGTGACTGTGGCAGAGTAATCGGAGAGATAGCGGACCACGAATGAAAAGCTGTCCTTTTTCCCATCAATCTCTGATTCCAGATACGATGCAATCCGGTCTGCGGTGCCGCTCACACCAGAGTAAGTAATCATATTGCTGCCGTCCGCATTAGCCGCCTTTTTGAAGAATTCATCCATCTGATTGGAGAAGGACTGGCCCTTGGAGGTGTCAATGGTGCCGTCCTTCAGATACTGGGCCACTACCTTTGGGCCGTAATCTGTTCCCCTGGCTTTGATTGTGGACGGCGACCAGGTATGGTGGGAGCTGGCCCCTTTGATCTTGCTGTCTTCCAGGTTGATATACATATTCCTCAGACGGGAAAAACCATAGTCATTGCTGCCGATGGGATCTTCCCAGGTCACATCTACATGATACCAGTCGCCTTCGATTTTAACCAGGTTCCAGGCATGGGTTCTGTTGTACACATATCTGGCTTCCAGTCCGCAGGCTTTAGCGGTCTGGAGAAAGGCGTCCGCATAACCGGAACACTGAGCCCTGCCGTTGACGATACAGCTGTAGGCTGTGGAGTTTTCCCAGTTGTCTGCTTTTTCATATGTGCAGTTCTGGACCAGCCACTTGATAATCATGATTTCCTTCTCAAAATCACTCATGCCCGAGGTAATATACTGTGACTTGAAATCGTCAATTGCCTCCTTTGTATCCGAACGCTTATCAGAATCCATCATGCCATAGTTACCGTCCTCAAAATCATTGGCCGAGTAACCCACCGAATCATCGCTGTAATTATCCCAGGCATCGTCCAGGTAAATGCTGACGTTTCCAGAACCGCCGGACGCACTGCCGGAACCTGCGCCGCCCGTACCCGCGCCCGCTAATCCTGCACCGCCGGGTCCCGCATTTCCGCTGATATCCACTGCCACAGTGGAGGAGATTCCCTTCCCCGCCTCATAATAGGGAGTTCCGTTTCCGTCCGTCCACGCGCCGCTGGCATCCACCGGACAGCCGTCGGGTGTAGTGCCTGACACAATTACCGCTCCGCCCTGGGCGGGGTCCAGGTAGTAGCATTTCCCATCGATCCACTGCCATCCCGTCAGCATACCGCCTCTTGGCCCGCCAATCCTGGTATCCAGGAAATACCACTTTCCATTGTCCTGCACCCAGCCGGTCCTCATGGCGCCCTGGGGGCCTCCCTGCTGAGGAGCCAGATAGTACCATCTGCCGCTGTCATCCATATCCTGATACCAGCCGGTCCTCATCATTCCATTTTCATCAGTCAGATAGAAATTATCTCCATCCTGAATCCAGCCCTTGCCCGCCGGCCGGTTTCCCTCCTGGTAATACCTCCAGTTTCCGCCCTCCGCATTCCATGTGCCGCCAAACGCGTTCCCAACGGTCATGGAGGAAATCAGTGCAAATGCTCCCAATCCTGATAATACGCTTTTCACCCGTTTCTTCATCTCACATCTCCTTATTAAATAAATTCTGGAACAGTTCCATCTGCCCTCTGATTACAAGACGGGCTAAATATGGAATAGGTTTAAAATTTTCCGTAAAAATTATCTTTAAGTGTAATTTATCACTTTCCCAGAATTTTTGACATGAACTTGACGAACAGCATGAAATCTCTGATGAACAACCTGTTTTAGTGAACCGACTCCTGATCTATGACCATGGCGCGGACGCGGCACTGTAGGCCGCAATCATAATAAAGAATACCACCGTCATCAGCGTCCCCGCCGACAGCGCAGTAGATATATACGCCCCGTCCTCCCCCGTATCCGCAAAAAGCGGGATAATAAATGGTGCCGGAAGCGCATTCATGAGCAGCAGCGCCATAAAAAGCTCTCTGTCAAATGGGGTTACCGCAAATATGAGGCAGCTGCCCCCTGCCAAAACCACCGACAGCACGGCCAGACGGAGGAGGAGCGTTTTAATCACCGGGCCCATGAGCTCCCGTCTCAGTTCCAGTTCATACCCAACCACAATCAGGATCACACCAGCTGTGGGCGCCGTGATAAAACTAATCAGGCTCTTAATGATCCCACCCACTCCTGAACTCATTACGGCAGCCCCTGCCCCCGATACCCCCAATAGGATTCCGGCCGCCATGCCTATGCAGGCCTTGTTGGAGACCATATTTAAAAGGATATCCCTAAAACTGGTCTTTTGCCCGTCTGTGATCTTAAGCGCGGACAGATACACAGTGTAGGCGAACACGGTCTGGCCAATGTCCACAGTTGCAAACACGGAGGCAGAACCGCTGCCCGCAAGCAGGGCGAACAGTGCATACCCCAGCATACCGCCTTCTGCAGAACTCAGCAGGAACGGCATAAAACGGCCATAGGGCTTCACATACCGTCTGGTCAGGAATCCAAAGCCAAGGGAAATGCCGAACCCCGCATAGACCACCGCAAACACCAACAATACCCTCATATTGTATTCCGCGGTCAGGAATGCATTGAACAGCACCACAGGCAGAGTAATGTTGCCGATCAGCCCTTTCAGCCCCAGAAGCCCCTGGCTGTCAATATATTGCTTTTTTCTGCATATACATCCCAGGCCGATCATCACGATGACCGGAACCACCATCTGGGCAATTTTTAAAGTCAGTTCCATATTCTTTCTCCCATTTTAATCCCTGCATATAAAAGGCAGGCTAACAATGCAGCCTGCCTTTCTGATTCCTATTCTGCTGCTATCCAGAATCTAATGGATTGCATCCTCAAAATATTCGTACGCTTCTTTATCTGTAAATCCTTCATGCACAATCTTTCCGATTGCCGCTGCCATCTCTAACGAGTGGGTGCTCTGGAAGATATTTCTTCCCATATCCACGCCATGGGCGCCTCCGCTGATTGCATTGTAAGCCAGGGTGAGGGCTTCCTGCTCAGGAAGCTTCTTGCCGCCTGCCACTACAATCGGCACAGGGCACGCTGCCACCACTTCTTCGAAGTTCTCACAGTAATAAGTCTTGATGATGTTGGCGCCCATTTCAGCAACAATACGAGTCGCCAGCTTGAAGAAACGGTCCGTGCGCTCCATCTGCTTGCCCACAGCCACAACGCCCATGGTCGGAATGCTGTACCTCATACCCAGATTAACTGCCTTTGAAAGGTTCTCAATACTGGACAGCTGCCCGTCAGCTCCGATAAATGTCTGAATTGCCATACAGTCGGCGTTCATACGGATTGCATCTTCAATATCCACCGCCAGAATTTCATGGGACAGATCGTCATTGAGCATGGATGAACCCGAGGTGGAGCGGAGGGCAATCCCCTTGCCGCATGCAGGTGTCACGCATGAGCGCAGGGCGCCCCTGGTTCCCATCAGCACATCCACATATGGAAGCAGTTCCGGAATCACCAGATCCAAACGCTCCAGCCCTGCAGTTGAACCCATGAAATACCCATGGTCAAATGCAAACATTACAGTGTTTCCGCTTTTAGGATTGAAAATGTTGGACAGATGTTTTTTCATTCCCCAGTCCAGATTGTTAGCTCCTTTAATATAAAAGCTCTCATTATTTGCAAAAGGAACATCTGTGTGATAGTTCTTTGCAACCTTTACGCCATCCAAATCAGCCATGATCTAAAATCTCCCTTCAGGTCTCTTCTTAGAAGTTATAATCGTTCATATTATCTGCGTTAAATACGGTGCGCTCCGGAAGCAGCACAACACCGTTGTTTACATCTGCCGTAGAGGCGCCCTCAACCAGGCAGTCATTTGCCATAACCTCTACCTCACCGATGTCAGGAATGTTAATTTTGTCGCCAACACGCACTTCATTGCCGGCTGCCAGGTAAGCTGCCAGGTAGCATCCCATAGCGCCCTGCACGCCGCAGTCCCAAAGGCCCCACTGCTCAATGACGCCTGCCGCACAATAATCCTTGATGGACATCGGAGAGGCAAAACCGGTGATGGTAACGTCATCCTTTGTCAGTCCCTTGTTCTGCGCTGCCTTGCACTGGCCGGGAAGCGCGGTGGAGTCGTTGCAGATGATTAAATCAATGTCGGCGTTTGCTTCCAGGATGGAAGCACCGATGGAAACCGCCTTCTCTGCATCCTGCTCTGAGTAATAGTTATCCGGAGCTACATTTTCCCAGTTGGGGAATTTCTCCTTAATGTAAGCTTCGCCTGCAACCTGCCAGGAGTTCTGGTCAGCAACAGTTGCCTGTGAATAATGCCAGCAATACTTAATGGTATCCTTATTAATATCCTTACCGCGTTTGGTCAGGGAATCAGCCCCCATGTCAACCAGCATTTTTCCTAACTGGTCCGGCGTTCCCTGGCTTACCATAAGGGTGCGGGCAGTATCGGAAACATCGGAATCCCATGTGACTACTGCAACGCCTGCATCCTTTGCTTCTGTCAGCGCCGAATCCAGTCCGGTTGCGTCAACGGAAGAAATGCAGATTGCCTCCACGCCGCTGGCAACTGCGTTGTTGATGACATTAACCTGATCGGCTACAGCCGCATTGGCGCTGCCCTGATAATCAACGGTAAATCCCCAGCCCTTTGAATACTCCTGTGCACCGTTGTTAGCAGATTCAAAGAATGCGTTACCTGTCAGCTTTGGAATAAACGCAACTGTCTTACCTGCAACATCGCCCGCAGCCGGAGCCTCTGCCGCTGACTCCGCCTTGCTCTCTTCTGCCTTTGTTTCAGCAGCCTCCGTCTTGGCCTCTGTTGCCGGCGCAGCTTCACTGGCAGCAGTGCCGCTGCCGCCGCAGCCTGCCAGTGAAGCTGCCATGACTCCTGCAAGAACTACTGATAACCATTTTTTCTTCATAACATTGTTCCTCCTTAATTGATTGTTATTGTTTTCGTATTCAAAGGGAACTCCTGTTCCCATAATACACGCTCTAATGTTTCCTTTTGTGGAACATAGCTATCACCTTCTGGTTATTAACCAGTGACCGGCCGATGACAACAACCAGCAGAATCACCCCAACCGGAATATCCAGATACTGCTGGCTCACCTTAAAGCAGAGCGGAAGCCCGAAACGCAGCACACCGATTACCACTGCCGCCAGGGCCGTTCCCAGCACACTTCCCTTACCGCCGGTACTCAGGGTTCCGCCCAGCACCACGGCGGTTATAATAGGCATGGTCAGCGTTGCGCCGATGTCACTTTTAGCAGTGCCCAGATAAGAAGTAAGGACAATGCCCGCCACTGCCGCGCTCATGGCCGACAGTACATAAGTGCTCATGATGATCAATCTGCTGTTGATACCGGAATATTCTGCCGCATTCTGGTTAACGCCTGTCAGAAAGATCTGACGTCCGTATTTCGTTTTATGCAGAAGGATATACGCGATGATTGCCAGCACCAGGAATATCAGTACCTGGTTTGGTATCACCCCAAACAGTTTGAATTTAGTGATCCTTATAAAGCTGTCGGGGAATCCATTGATGCCCTTATAGCTCTCCGTGGCGGACAGGTTGGAGACCAGCAGCGCGAGGCCCGAAAACAGGAAGCTCCCACCCAGCGTAACAACCATGGGCTGAACGCCGCAGTAAGCCACAAAATATCCGGAGAGGGCGCCGCACAGCGCTGCCACAATAATTCCCAAACCGGCAGCCACCCAGATGTTAAGTCCCCAATCCTGCCAGGACACCCCCAGCACAATGGAGGTAAGCCCTACAATGGAGCCTGCCTGGATATCGATCCCTCCTGTGATCATGACGAATGTCACAAACAGGGATATGATACAGATGGATATCATATCATTGATGCTTCCGAACAGCACCCGGGGCATCAGGAATTTACTGTTGGCTGATGCAAAGATTACAAACTCCAGGGCCAGAATACAGATCAGGACGGCCTCCCAGCTTTTTAATGCCTTTTTCATGACTGAACCCCTCCTTTTTTATCAGCGCCCACCGCAGTCCTCGCCGACAGGATCTGATGACGGTTCTTAATTATGGCCCTGTTCTGTGCCACTGTGTTAATTACCACAATGGTAATGAGGAGGATTCCTGTGATGGTATTGTCATAGTCAGAAGAAAACCCTAAGAATACAAGGATTCTGCTGATAGATGACATGATAATGGCTCCTATGGCTGCGCCGATCAGGCTGCCCTGCCCGCCTGCCAGGCTGAGTCCGCCAAGGACGCAGGCCGCAATCGCCTTCATCTCATAGCTGTTGCCTGCCGTAGGCGTGATGAAGCCGATACGCGATGTATAGATCATACCTGCCACCGCTGCAAAGATACCGCTTAATACGTAAGCTGCGATTTTCGTCCGGGATGCAGGGATGCCTACCAGGTCTGCGCCCGCCGCATTATCACCCACCGCTATAAAATATTTTCCCTTTTTAGTCTGGGTCAGGATCAGATGTCCCGCAATTACCGCCAGGATAGTCACAGCATAAAATGTGGTGAGTTTTCCCGCAATCAGCGCATTGGACATACGTGTGTACTCAGCGGGAAGGTTTTCCACCCAGGCCCCCTTTGTGAATACGTAAATCAGGCCGCGGACAACGCCGTTGATTCCCAATGTAAATATAAGAGATGGAATCTGAAGCACCGATACTCCGAACCCATTGACAAAGCCAATGGCTGCTCCGATGACCAGGGCCGTCACAATCGCCGTGCCCCACCCGGAACCATCCCGCAGCAGGGTTGCTCCCACTGCGGCCGACATGCCCAGGGTTGCTCCCACCGACACATCGATCTCACCAGTCAGAATAACAAATGCGCTTCCCACTGCCAGCAGCGTAAATACCACGCTGTCATTAAAGCAGTTCAGGATCGACGTGGGCTGCCAGAAACTGGGGTTCACACAGCCTACAATAAATATCAAGGCAGCCAGAAATAGAAAACTGCTCATTTCATGGGATTTGATTATCTTTTTCATTTGATTCATGTCTCTCCACCCGCTTTCATTCTTCTGCCGCGCCAAAGGATGCTGCCATCAGACTGGCCTGGCTGATTTCCGACTTGGACAGTTCGCCTTTGATGCGCCCGGAATATACCACCACTGCCCGGTCGGAAAGCTCTACAATTTCTTCCATGTCAGAAGATATAAGCATAATCGCCACACCCTGGGCCTTCAGTTTATGAATAATGGAATACACATCGCCCCGTGCCGCGGCATCAATACCGCGTGTGGGTTCATCCAGTATCACCAGTTTGGGGTTCGTGGAAAGGCATCTTCCTATAATGATCTTCTGCTGATTTCCTCCTGAAAGATTGCCGGCGGTCTGATCGTGCCCTGTTACCTTAATTCGAAAATCATCAATATAACGTTTGGCAACCTCCACCTCCGTCTTTTTATCCAGAAAGAATCCGCCCATTTTTTTATCTCTTAATAAGGAAGAAGTGGTGTTAGCCGCCACATCGCTGATGGCAAACAGACCGTTCACTCTCCGGTCCTCAGGCACATAGTTGATCCCGGCTTCCAGCACCTGGGCCGTGGAGTGTCCAGTTACATCCCTGCCGTCCAGAATTGCCTTCCCTTTAAGAACTTTGTCCCTCCCAAATATAGTTGTGGCCAGCTCCGTGCGCCCGGCCCCCACAACTCCGGCCACCCCCAGTACCTCGCCAGGATACACCTTCAGGTTCACATCCTCGAACCCATATCCGGAGTAGTCCTGCAATTCAAATACCGGTTTCAGGCCCTCATAGTCAAGGGCTTTCTCGGCCCCCTTGCCATCCTTGAGATCTGCCTCATCCATGTTGGGCGGGAGCAGCCCTTTGACCAGCATTTCCCTGGTAAAGTCTGCCACACGGCATTTTAAGGTAATGATGCCGTCCCTCATGATGGCCACATGGGTGGCAATCTGGAATACCTCCGCCAAGCGGTGTGTTATGTAAACTATTCCTATGCCCTTCCGTTTCAGATCTTCCACGATCTTAAAAAGGCTCTCGACTTCGTCAAATGTCAGTGCGCTGGTAGGCTCATCCAGGATCAGTACCCTGGCATTCCTCAAAAGCCCCCTCAGCAGTTCAACCAGCTGCTGTTCTGCAATAGATAAGCTCATCGCCTTCCTGGTCAGATCCATGTGCCATCCGATTTCATCCATAATCTGCAGAAGCCGTTTCCTCAAGATCCCTGTATTCTCCTTGAATCCAATGAGTACATTTTCCTCCACTGTCATGTTAGGAAAAAGCATGGGTTCCTGGGGTACCATATAGACCCCCTTCGCCAATACCACAGAAGGCTTGAAGGAATTGATCTTTTCCCCTGCTATGATCAGCTCCCCCTCATCCGGCTGGTAAATACCCATGATAATCTTCATCAGGGTGCTCTTTCCAGCACCGTTTCCTCCTATTAAAGCCAGCACCTCGCCCTTACCAACATCTAGGTCAATCCCCTTTAATACCGCATTCAAGCCAAATGTCTTAAAGACGCCGCGGGCAGAAAGCAGCATGTCATTCGAATCACACGTTTCTGCTTGACTCATGTTTCCCCTCCTTAGCGCATCTGTTTTCGTAATTTTGATATTTTTGTTTTGATACCAAACATTTGTAACACTCGTTAGTATACGGGAATGATATATGTTTGTCAAGAGGTTTAAAGCAATTTAAC
>OKVW01000688.1_pt1 | contig 18105 bp, 15 predicted proteins | sample 1606991 | NCBI WGS metagenome assembly OKVW01 (sample SAMN03281021, study PRJEB24777) | human gut metagenome | isolation source: fecal sample PR177 from 1 month old male Malay infant, vaginal delivered...
ATCGCCATGCAGATGAAAGACGAATCCCGCATTAAGCAGCTGATGCGCGAGCTGGCGGATACCACCTGTTCAGTGATCCTGATCCCGGATGTGTTTACCTTCAACATTCTTCACTCCCGTATTGAAGAGGTGAACGGGGTGCCGGTCGTACCGCTGTACGACACGCCGCTGTCCGGTATTAACCGCGTGCTGAAGCGTCTGGAAGATATCGTGCTCTCTTCGCTGATTTTGCTGCTCATCTCCCCGGTGCTGTGCTGCATTGCCCTCGCGGTGAAGCTGAGCTCGCCAGGACCGGTTATCTTCCGTCAGACCCGCTACGGCATGGACGGTAAGCCGATTATGGTGTGGAAATTCCGCTCCATGAAGGTGATGGAGAACGACAAGGTGGTGACCCAGGCCACGCAGAACGATCCGCGCGTCACCCGCGTGGGGAACTTCCTGCGCCGCACCTCGCTGGACGAGCTGCCGCAGTTTATCAACGTCTTTACCGGCGGGATGTCGATTGTTGGCCCGCGTCCGCACGCGGTGGCGCATAACGAGCAGTACCGCTCGCTGATTGAAGGCTACATGCTGCGCCATAAGGTGAAGCCGGGCATCACCGGCTGGGCGCAAATCAACGGCTGGCGCGGCGAAACCGACACGCTGGAAAAAATGGAAAAACGCATCGAGTTCGATCTGGAGTACATCCGCGAGTGGAGCCTCTGGTTCGATATCAAGATTGTTTTTCTGACCATCTTCAAAGGTTTCGTGAACAAAGCGGCGTACTAAGATGAGCTTACGTGAAAAAACCATCAGCGGCGCCAAGTGGTCAGCGATGGCGACCATCGTCATCATTGGCCTCGGCCTGGTGCAGATGACGGTGCTGGCGCGCATTATCGATAATCACCAGTTCGGCCTGCTGACCGTCTCGCTGGTGATCATTGCGCTGGCCGATACGCTGTCTGACTTTGGTATCGCCAACTCGATTATCCAGCGCAAAGAGATCAGCCATCTTGAGCTGACCACGCTCTACTGGCTGAACGTGGGGCTGGGGATTTTCGTGTTTGTGCTGGTGTTCCTGCTGAGCGATACCATCGCCAGCGTGCTGCACAACCCGGATCTCGCCCCGCTGATGCGTACGCTGTCGTTTGCGTTCGTAGTGATCCCCCACGGGCAGCAGTTCCGCGCGCTGATGCAGAAAGAGCTGGAGTTCAACAAGATCGGCATGATCGAGACCAGCGCCGTGCTGGCGGGCTTTACCTTTACCGTCGTGAGCGCCCATTTCTGGCCGCTGGCGATGACCGCCATCCTCGGTTACCTGGTGAACTCTGCCGTGCGCACGCTGCTGTTCGGCTACTTTGGGCGTAAAATTTACCGCCCGGGACTGCATTTCTCTCTTGCGTCCGTCTCGTCCAACCTGCGCTTTGGCGCGTGGCTGACGGCGGACAGCATTATCAACTACGTGAACACCAACCTTTCGACGCTGGTGCTGGCACGTATTCTCGGCGCGAGCGTGGCGGGGGGCTACAACCTGGCCTACAACGTCGCGGTGGTGCCGCCGATGAAGCTGAATCCAATAATCACCCGCGTGCTGTTCCCGGCGTTTGCCAAGATTCAGGACGACACCGAAAAGCTGCGCATTAACTTTTACAAGCTGCTTTCGGTGGTGGGGATCATCAACTTCCCGGTGCTGCTGGGGCTGATGGTGGTGTCCAGCAACTTCGTGCCGCTGGTGTTTGGCGAGAAGTGGAACGGTATTATCCCGATCCTTCAGCTGCTGTGCGTGGTAGGGCTACTGCGCTCCGTGGGGAACCCGATTGGGTCCCTGCTGATGGCAAAAGCGCGCGTGGACATCAGCTTTAAGTTCAACGTATTCAAAACCTTCCTGTTTATCCCGGCAATTATCGTCGGCGGGCACATGGCGGGCGCTATTGGCGTGACGCTGGGCTTCCTGCTGGTGCAGATCGTCAATACCGTCCTGAGCTACTTCATCATGATTAAACCGGTGCTGGGCTCCAGCTACCGTCAGTACATCCTGAGCCTGTGGCTGCCGTTCTATCTCTCATTGCCGACCCTGGCGGTGAGCTACGGCCTGGGCATTATCCTCAGCGGGCATCTGCCGCTGGCCGCGCTGCTGGCGGTGCAGGTTGCCGCGGGGGCGCTGGCATTTGGCGTGATGATTGTGCTGTCGCGCAATGCGCTGGTCGTTGAGATGAAGCGCCAGTTTTGCCGTAACGAAAAAATGAAAACGCTGCTTCGCGCAGGCTAGTTATTTAAGAGGCCATTATGAAATTATTAATTCTTGGCAACCATACCTGCGGCAACCGTGGCGACAGCGCCATCCTGCGCGGTTTACTGGATGCAATTAACACCCTTAAGCCTGAGACCGAAGTGGACGTGATGAGCCGTTATCCTGTCAGCTCATCCTGGTTACTGAACCGCCCGGTAATGGGCGATCCGCTCTACAGCCAGATGAAACAGCATAACAACGCCGCGGGCGTGATGGGCCGCGTGAAGAAAGTACTGCGTCGTCGCTACCAGCATCAGGTGCTGCTTTCCCGGGTGACCGATACCGGCAAGCTGCGCAATATCGCCATTGCCCAGGGCTTTACGGATTTTGTCCGTCTGCTCTCCGGTTATGACGCCATTATTCAGGTCGGCGGTTCGTTCTTCGTCGATCTCTACGGCGTGCCGCAGTTTGAGCATGCGCTTTGTACGTTCATGGCGAAAAAGCCGCTGTTTATGATTGGCCACAGCGTGGGGCCTTTCCAGGATCCGCAGTTTAACCAGCTGGCGAACTATGTGTTTGGCCACTGCGATGCCCTGATCCTGCGCGAGTCGGTCAGCCTTGACATGATGAAGCGCAGCGAGATTGACACGTCGAAAGTTGAGCACGGCGTGGACACCGCCTGGCTGGTGGATCACCAGGACGACAGCTTCCAGCCGAGCTACGCGGTGCAGCACTGGCTCGGCGTTACGGCGAAACAGAAAACCGTCGCGATCACCCTGCGCGAGCTGGCGCCATTCGATAAACGTTTAGGCACGACGCAGGCGGCGTATGAGCAAGCGTTCGCCGACGTGGTGAACCGCGTGCTGGACAGCGGGTACCAGGTGCTGGCGCTATCCACCTGTACCGGTATCGACAGCTACAACAAAGATGACCGCATGGTGGCTCTCAACCTGCGCAACCTGGTGAACGATCCGTCCCGCTATCACGTGGTGATGGACGAGCTGAACGACCTGGAGATGGGCAAACTGCTCTCCGCCTGCGACCTGACCGTGGGCACCCGACTGCACTCGGCCATTATCTCCATGAACTTTGGCACGCCAGCCATCGCTATTAACTACGAGCACAAGTCCGCGGGCATTATGCAGCAGCTCGGTATGCCGGAAATGGCCGTTGATATTCGTCATCTGCTGGACGGGTCGCTGGGTGCGATGGTGGGCGACACGCTCGGCCAGCTGCCTGCGATCAATGAACGTCTGGCGGTGGCGGTGAAAGCCGAGCGCGAAAAGGGCATTGGGATGGTGAAATCGGTACTCGATCGCGTACGGGAGGGGAAATGAAGGTTGGTTTCTTCTTACTGAAATTTCCGCTGTCGTCTGAAACCTTTGTGCTGAACCAAATCACCGCGTTTATCGATATGGGATATGACGTGGAGATTATCGCCCTGCAAAAGGGCGATACCCAAAACACCCATGCGGCGTATACCCAGTATGGGCTGGAGGCAAAAACCCGCTGGCTGCAGGACGAGCCGTCCGGGAAGCTGAGCAAGCTGCGCCACCGCGCCAGCCAGACCTTACGTGGGATCCATCGCGCGTCGACGTGGCGGGCTTTGAATGTTTCCCGCTATGGTTCGGAATCACGCAATTTAATTCTCTCGGCCATCTGCGGGCAAACGGCGCAGCCGTATCGTGCTGACGTGTTTATCGCCCACTTTGGCCCGGCAGGCGTGACCGCCGCGAAGTTACGTGAACTGGGCGTGATTGAAGGTAAAATTGCAACCATTTTCCACGGTATCGACATCTCCAGCCGTGAAGTGCTGAACCATTATACGCCGGAGTACCAGCAGCTTTTCCGTCGCGGCGACAAGATGCTGCCCATCAGTGAACTGTGGGCCGGACGCCTGAAAAACATGGGCTGCCCGGGAGAGAAAATTGCCGTGTCGCGCATGGGCGTGGATTTAACGCGCTTTACCCGCCGTCCGGTGAAGGTGCCGGGCAAGCCGCTGCAGATCATCTCCGTCGCGCGTCTGACCGAGAAGAAAGGCCTGCATGTGGCGATTGAAGCCTGCCGCCAGCTGAAAGCGCGCGGGGTGGATTTCCACTACCGCATTCTCGGGATTGGGCCGTGGGAGCGTCGTCTGCGCACGCTTATCGAACAGTATCAGCTGGAAGATGTTGTAGAGATGCCGGGCTTCAAGCCAAGCCACGAGGTCAAGGCCATGCTTGATGAGGCAGATGTGTTCTTGTTGCCTTCCGTAACGGGAGCCGATGGCGATATGGAGGGCATTCCGGTGGCGCTGATGGAGGCGATGGCCGTCGGGATACCGGTGGTCTCGACCATTCACAGCGGGATCCCGGAGCTGATTAAGTCTGACCATTCCGGCTGGCTGGTGCCGGAGAATAACGCCATGGCGCTCGCCGATCGCTTAGCTGCCTTCAGCAATATCGACCAGCAGGCGCTGGAGCCCGTGCTCCATAATGCCCGACAAAAAGTTGAAGCCGATTTTAACCAGCAGGTGATTAACCGTCAGTTAGCCAGCCTGCTGCAAACGTTGTAACGCCGAGGATGTATGCTGAAAAAGATTACCCGACGCACCTTTGTCTCTTCTCTGTCCGTTCTGGCGGCTACGCCGCTGCTGTCGTCCCGCATTGCGCGGGCGGCGAGTGGAAGAACGGTCTCTGTTAATCAGTACAATAACAACGACTGGATCGCGGCCTTTAAGCAGGCGTTTAATGACGGGGACACGGTCGTTGTCCCTGCCGGGCTGACCTGTGAAAACATCAACACGGGTATTTTCATTCCCGACGGTAAAACGCTGCTGATTCGCGGGGCGTTAACCGGCAATGGCCGCGGCCGCTTTGTTCTGCAGGAAGGCAGCAAGGTGGTAGGCGAAGGCGCTGGCCGCACGGAGAACATTACGCTCGACGTTCGCGGCTCTAACTGCGTCATCAAAGGGCTGGCCATGAGCGGTTTTGGCCCTGTGACGCAAATCTACATCGGCGGTAAGAAACCGAGCGTGATGCGCAATCTGGTGATTGATAATATCAGCGTGAGTCAGGCCAACTACGCCATCCTGCGCCAGGGTTTCCACAACCAGGTGGACGGCGCCCGCATCACCAACAGCAAATTTAGCCATCTGCAGGGCGATGCGATCGAATGGAACGTCGCCATCAACGATCGCAATATCCTGATCTCCGATCATGTCATCGACAACATCAACTGCACCAACGGCAAGATCAACTGGGGCATCGGCATTGGCCTTGCCGGGAGCACCTACGACAACGACTACCCGGAAAAGCAAACCGTTAAGAACTTCGTGGTGGCCAACATCACCGGCAGCAACTGTCGTCAGCTGGTGCATGTGGAAAACGGGAAGCACTTTGTTATCCGCAATATTAAGGCCAAAAATATCACCCCAGACTTCAGTAAAAAGGCGGGAATAGACAACGCCACGGTGGCGATTTATGGCTGTGATAATTTCATTATTGATAATGTCGACATGGTCAACAGCGCGGGAATGTTAATCGGCTATGGGGTCATAAAAGGCGATTATTTGTCCATCCCGCAGAACTTCAAGCTCAATAATATTCATCTCGATAACCGCCAGCTCGCCTATAAATTGCGCGGAATACAGATTTCATCCGGTAATGCGACGTCGTTTGTGGCGATTACTAACGTGGAAATGCAGCGTGCTACGCTGGAACTGCACAACAAGCCGCAGCATCTTTTTTTACGCAATATCAATGTCATGCAGGAAGCTGCCGTGGGGCCTGCCCTGAAGATAAACTTCGATCTGCGCAAGGATGTGCGAGGAAAATTCATGGCGAAAGACGAGACGCTGCTGTCGCTGGCGAACATAAAAGCCGTTAATGAGAAGGGGCAAAGCTCGGTGGATATTGACCGTGTCGACCAGCAGGTGGTGAATGTGGAAAGGCTGAACTTTGCGCTTCCGCACAGATAATCGACAATAATCTGTTTTGAGACTATTCCTGGCATAAAAGCGCGATCGAATCAGATTACAACTACAGAAATATGTGATGCTAAGGCGTAACATTGCTTAAGGGTTACGGCAAATCATGCTGGCGAAAACAGGTTTAAGAGCTATAATTCGTCAACCATTTTAAGGTGGAAGAAATAATGATTAATTTGAAAGCAGTCATTCCGGTAGCAGGCCTGGGCATGCATATGCTGCCCGCCACAAAAGCCATTCCTAAAGAGATGCTGCCGATCGTCGATAAGCCAATGATTCAGTACATTGTCGACGAGATTGTTGCTGCAGGGATCAAAGAAATCGTCCTGGTTACGCACTCGTCCAAGAATGCGGTAGAAAACCACTTCGACACCTCTTACGAACTCGAAGCGTTGCTAGAACAGCGCGTTAAGCGTCAGCTGCTGGCGGAAGTGCAGTCTATTTGTCCGCCGGGCGTGACCATCATGAACGTGCGTCAGGCGCAGCCGCTGGGTCTGGGACACTCTATTCTTTGTGCCCGTCCGGTGGTGGGTGATAACCCGTTCATCGTTGTGCTGCCGGATATCATTATTGATAACGCGTCCGCCGATCCGCTGCGATACAACCTGGCGGCAATGGTGGCACGTTTCAACGAAACGGGCCGTAGCCAGGTGCTGGCGAAGCGCATGAAAGGCGATCTCTCCGAGTACTCCGTAATTCAGACCAAAGAAGCGCTGGAGACGGAAGGGCAGGTGAGCCGCATCGTTGAGTTCATCGAAAAACCGGATCAGCCGCAGACGCTGGATTCTGACCTGATGGCGGTGGGCCGTTATGTTCTGAACGCGGATATCTGGGCCGAGCTGGAAAAAACCGAGCCAGGCGCCTGGGACCGTATTCAGCTCACCGATGCGATTGCCGAGCTGGCGAAGAAGCAGTCTGTCGATGCGATGCTGATGACCGGTGAGAGCTATGACTGCGGTAAGAAGATGGGCTATATGCAGGCGTTCGTGAACTACGGGCTGCGCAACCTGAAGGAAGGGGCGAAGTTCCGTAAGAAAATCGAGCAGCTTCTTAGCCAGTAAGCCGACAACTGGTCGTTTCGGTCGCAACAATAAACGGGTAGCCGAAGATAATTCAGAGCTGTTTACAGCTTATAAAATTATCTTCACTACCTTTTTTTTTGTATTAAAATCAAGCAATAAAAAAGCGGCGAGCCGTTTTGACTCCCTATTATACGCTGAGATTTTTCCTTGTTTTCAGCGCCGTTAAAGGGGAGAATAGTCGATTAGCATTTTGTGCCAACCCCCTTTAAAATAGCTCGCCAGCTGTGGCTGGAGGGCTAAAAAACACTGTCATTGTTTTCAGTATACTGGTAGCTGTAGAGCCAGGGGCGGTAGCGTGTTTTACTTTCTGCGCACGCCAGTTCGGCTCTATGAATTAAGTTTGAATCTAAACATTACAACGCAATACGGAATAGTCTTGTGAAAATACTTGTCACTGGTGGTGCAGGTTTTATTGGATCTGCAGTAGTTCGTTATGTCATTAATAATACTGAAAATTCAGTGGTGAACGTAGATAAGTTGACCTACGCAGGTAATCTTGAATCGTTAGTAGAGATTGCCAATAATCCGCGCTACGCATTTGAGCGAGCAGATATCTGTGATGCGAGCGCTTTGGCACGCATTTTCGCAGAACATCAGCCGGATGCGGTGATGCACTTGGCGGCAGAAAGCCATGTTGACCGTTCTATCACTGGTCCTGCTGCGTTCATCGAAACGAACATTATCGGTACCTATGTATTGCTGGAAGCTGCGCGCCAGTACTGGTCACAGCTGGATAATGGCCGCAAATCGGCATTTCGTTTCCATCATATTTCTACTGATGAAGTTTACGGCGATCTGCCACATCCCGATGAGTTGCCGGCGGGGAGCTCGCTCCCACTGTTCACCGAGACAACCCCGTACTCCCCAAGTAGCCCATACTCATCTTCTAAAGCGTCCAGCGATCACTTAGTACGTGCATGGCGTCGTACCTATGGTCTGCCGACGCTGGTGACCAACTGTTCAAATAACTACGGTCCTTACCACTTCCCGGAAAAACTGATTCCGCTTATTATCCTGAACGCTCTGGCAGGTAAACCGCTTCCTGTGTACGGGAACGGTGAGCAGATTCGCGACTGGCTGTTTGTCGAAGATCATGCACGCGCGTTATACAAAGTGGTAACTGAAGGTACTGTGGGCGAAACCTACAATATCGGTGGTCACAATGAGCGTAAAAATATTGAAGTCGTGAAGACAATTTGCACCATTCTGGATGAAATTATTGCCGATAAGCCTGCAGGCATTACTCACTTCGCCGATCTTATTACCTATGTAACCGACCGTCCGGGACACGACCTGCGCTACGCCATTGATGCCAGCAAAATTAAAAACGATCTGGGATGGGTGCCTCAGGAAACCTTCGAGTCAGGTATCCGTAAAACGGTTGAGTGGTATTTGAGCAACGAAAGCTGGTGGAAGCGGGTAATGGATGGCTCCTATGCGGGCGAACGTCTGGGACTGGCGGAATAATAAAGGAAAATATGATGAAAGGTATTGTACTTGCTGGTGGTTCCGGAACCCGTCTCTATCCGATTACGCAAGGTGTATCTAAACAGTTGCTTCCTGTTTATGATAAGCCAATGATTTTCTACCCAATTTCTGTACTGATGCTGGCAGGTATCCGTGAGATTTTGGTCATTACTACCCCGGAAGATATGCCTTCGTTCAAACGCCTGTTAGGCGATGGCTCGCAATTTGGGATTAGCTTATCTTACGCGGTTCAGCCATCCCCGGATGGCCTGGCGCAGGCATTTATTATTGGTGAAGAGTTTATCAATAATGAACCTTGTGCTCTGGTGCTGGGTGATAATATTTACTTTGGTCAGAGCTTCGGTAAGAAACTGGAAGCGGCTTCAAAAATGACCAGCGGAGCAATGGTCTTTGGTTATCAGGTGCTGGATCCTGAGCGCTTTGGAGTCGTGGAATTTGACGAGAACTTCAAAGCACTTTCTATCGAAGAGAAACCGTTAAAACCAAAATCTAACTGGGCGGTAACTGGTCTCTATTTCTACGATAAAAACGTTGTAGAAATGGCAAAACAGGTTAAGCCATCAGCGCGTGGAGAACTTGAGATTACTACGCTCAACCAGATGTATCTTGATCAGGGTAATTTGCAGGTTGAGCTATTAGGCCGTGGATTTGCTTGGTTGGATACGGGCACCCATGACAGCCTTGTGGAAGCGTCGCAGTTTATTCATACCATTGAAAAGCGTCAGGGCATGAAAGTGGCTTGCCTTGAGGAGATCTCATATCGTAATGGATGGATGAGCAAGGCTCAAGTTGAGGAACAAGCTAAGAAACTTGCTAAAACAGACTATGGTCGTTATCTCAAAATTTTAATTAGCGAATAAATAATATTTTCCTCCCCGTTATGTAATGTCCATTTCAATCCATATGGGGGGGTTATCTTTATTTGACCGTTCTTTGCGTTATTGAAGATATGTTTTAAATAAAAAAATATAAACATAAAAACTATCCAACGTTAAATTCACTAACTAAAGAAACATCTGCAGGGATTGTGTATAAACGCAACAAACAAGTGTTATAAATAATTTCTTATGAAGGGGCAGTTTTGTGAAAGTCATTGATACAGCCATACACGATGTAAAAATTATCGAGCCAAAAGTTTTTGGGGACGAACGCGGATTTTTCCTTGAAACCTTTGAGAAGAAACGTTATCAAGAAATGCTCAATATCAGTCTTGACTTTGTGCAGGACAACCATTCCCGTTCCACTAAAGATGTGTTGCGTGGCCTGCATTTCCAAAAAATTAATCCACAGGGTAAATTAGTTCGCGTTGTCAGCGGTGCAGTATTTGATGTTGCTGTTGATATCCGCCCGGATTCAAAGACCTATGGCAAATGGGTCGGTGTAGAACTTTCTGCCGAGAATAAGAATCAACTTTGGATCCCACCTGGACTTGCACATGGTTTTTGCGTTCTCACAGATACCGCAGATTTTGAATATAAATGTACTGATTACTATTATCCGGAACATGAAGGATGTTTGCTTTGGAATGATGAAACGGTCGGTATTGAATGGCCCGTGATCAATCCAAAATTATCTGAAAAGGATAAAAAAGGTCTTACTTTGGCGAATCTTTATAAATGAGAGTATTGCTAACCGGAGCTAAAGGTCAGTTAGGACAGAGTCTTTGCAGACATATCCCGAAAGACTGGGTTGTACTGGCGGCAGATAAAATATTCCTGGATATTGCTAACGAAAGCAATGTTTATGATATTATTTCCGATTTTAAGCCTGATGTCGTTATCAATACAGCAGCCTTCACTTCTGTAGATGATGCCGAAACGAATGTTGAATTTTCTGAAAGCGTAAATAATTTGGGCGCAAAATATGTCGCCCAAGCATCATCGAGATATGGGGCTAAACTTATCCATGTATCCACAGATTATGTTTTCGACGGTACTAGCACTGTACCGTATATCGAAGAAGATATCGTAAAATCCCTTAATGTATATGGCAGTACAAAACGTAAGGGAGAACTAGAGGTACTTAAACATCATGCTGAAGCGATTATAATAAGAACATCCTGGGTATACAGCGAATATGGCAAAAATTTTTTAAAAACTATTTATAATTTAGTTGAGAACAATAAAGATATCAAAGTCGTATCAGACCAGGTTGGTGCACCTACGTATGCGCCAGATATTGCACATTTGATTGTCAATATAATCAAAGAAGGAACACTTTTACCTGGCCTCTATCATTACAGTGGTGATACTGTAATGAGTTGGTATGATTTTGCCAGTAAAATAGCAGCAGCGGTGGCATCGTCAGGATCAAAAGTTGAGCCAATTAGTTCTGAAGAATATAAAGCTATCGCCAGGAGACCAAAATATAGTGTTTTAAATTGCGATAAAATAGAAAAGTTTGGTTACAAACGTTCCTGTTTTTCACAAGGCTTTGAACAGAGTGTTCGTGCTCTTATTGATGAAAGTAAAAAAATATGAATTCGTTTATTAATGAGATAATTGAGTATCGACAGGTTTTAAGACAACTTATTCATCAACAGATTACTATGAGGTACAGAAGAACTTTCTTTGGTTTCCTCTGGACCTTACTGAATCCATTATTGAATATGGCGATTATCGCTGTAGTGTTTTCGCTAGTAATGAAGTTTCAGGTTAATGAATACGCTATATTTTTATTTGCTGCAATGATACCTTGGTCGGTTTTTTCCAACTCTCTTAACCAGGGCGGCGGGGCATTACTGGCAAATGAATCTTTGTTCAAAAAAATATATCTTCCAAAACAATTGTTTGTAATATCCGTCGTTATCTCGACATTGGTGGATTCATTACTTAGCACTGCCTGTTTGTTTATTATAGCCTTAATCCTTGGCGCTAAAATTTCTGCTGCACTTTTATTTCTACCTGTTGCATTTCTGCTGTTGGTAATGTTTTCCCTTGGGGTTACATTCATACTTTCAATTGTGACTGTGTATTATCGTGACGTTCAATATCTTATTGGGGTGGTATTACAAGCATTATATTTTGCCACACCAATCATCTATCCGATAACGGCTATACCGGAAAAGTTCCATGCGATATTCACCTGGAATCCGCTTGTATATTATATTGATCTCTTTCGCTCTCCAATTTATTTTGGGACATTACCTGACGCTCACTCGCTAATAATATGTTCTGTTTGTTCACTGCTAAGTATTGTATGTGGTGTAATCTATTTTAGACGCAATGACGCAAAAGTGATATTTAGGTTGTAAATATGAATTCTGAAATAGTTCTCAATAATGTTGGATTGCAATTTGAACTTTATCACAATAAAAGTTCGAGTTTGAAAGAGATGTTTGCTGATTTATTTTCCAGAACTCATCAGAAAAAAAATGATACCTTTTTAGCTTTAAATAACATCAATCTAAAAATTAACCACGGTGATAGATTAGGTATTATTGGACATAACGGTGCAGGCAAGAGCTCTTTATTAAAAGTTTTGTGTAAAATTTATACGCCAACAAGCGGTACTATTAGCATAAAAGGTAAAGTTGCGCCACTGCTTGAGATCGGTGCGGGGTTTAACCCGGAACTGAGTGGCAGGGAAAATATTTACCTCAATGGTACTATTCTTGGTTATAATTTAAAACGATTGAGAGAAATTGAGCCTGATATCGTAGAGTTTGCTGAACTTGAACAATTCATTGATATGCCAGTGAAATACTATTCGACGGGGATGTATATGAAGCTGGCATTCTCAATCGCGACCGCTACTCAGCCTGATATTTTAATTCTTGATGAACTCTTCGCTGGTGGCGATGCTGATTTTATTCAAAAAGCACAGGCAAGAATGAAGGCGATGATAGAGGATTCCAATATAATGGTGTTTGTTTCTCACCAGATGGATCTTTTGCATGAACTTTGCAATCGCGTTATTTGGGTTGACCATGGGAATATTATTGCTGATGGTAGACCCGACGAGATTATTAATCAATATTTGAATAAATAAGTGGTGGTATTTAATGCGCAGGATTGCCTTTTATCTTTTTTATGATGAATTTGGTGAAGTTGATGATTATATTCCAACGAAACTAACAGCTTTACAGGAATTTGTCGAAGATATTGTTGTTGTTTCGAATTCGAAAATGACAGTCGCAGGAAGGGCAAAACTTGAAAACATCGGTGCTACTGTTTTCTGCCGCGAAAATGTGGGCTTTGATGTATGGGGTTATAAGGAAGGAATGGAAACTATTGGCTATGACGAATTAGCCAGTAATTATGATGAGGTGATTCTACTCAATTATACTTTCTTTGCACCGATTTTCCCTTTTGCTGAACTGTTCAATGAAATGGATAGCAGGGATTGTGATTTCTGGGGAATTAGCGAACATAACGAAATGGTTCCAAATCCTTTTACAGGAACTGGAATATTAGCTCGCCATATACAGTCTCATTTTATTGCTATTCGCAAAAAGCTGTTAAGCACAATAGAGTTTAAAAAATATTGGCAAGATATGCCAATGATTAAAAGCTATACTGATTCTGTATTGAGTCATGAATCACGCTTTACTTCTCACTTTCAGTCAATGGGATTCACATCATCTGTCTATATCAGTAATGATGATTATCCTTCAGATTATCCAACGTTTATTGATGTTAAGCGGACTATTGAAAACAGATGCCCGATACTGAAGCGTCGTCTTTTTTTCCATGATCCAATGTGGCTTGATATTAACTGTGTAGATCTACGTGGGGCCGTAGAAACAATCGAAAAAACAAGTGAATATGATATTAATCTTATCAATCAAAATATAAACCGCACAGTAAAACCACGCGATCTTTACACAAATCTGGAACAGTTAAGGATTCTGCCTGATAACTACCTGTCTCCAGAGTACAATGATGCAGATAATCAGGAACCAAAAATTGCCGTTCTTGCGCATATATTTTATTCAGATATGTGGGATGAAATTTATGAGTATATAAAAAAAATACCTTATAAATATGATTTATATATATCAACTTCGAGTGAAAAAGATGCTTCCTTGTTAAGAGAAAAAACTAAGGATATCGGGCAATTCGTCGACGTTCGTGTTGTTGAACAAAATCGGGGCCGTGATATGTCCTCGCTATTTATCACATTTAAGGACATTGGTACGAGTGATAAATATGATTTTATTTGCCGTTTGCATTCAAAAAAATCTCCGCAGAATGGCTTTGCTCGAGCTGATTCGTTTAAAAAACATCTTTACGAGAACCTTCTTAGCACACCTGAATATATCACTAACCTTATTGGTTTGATGAACAAGCGTGATGATATTGGTTTAATTTCTCCTCCGTTGGTTCATATTGGTTATCCTACGATGGGTCACGCTTGGTTTGCTAATTATCAGCCAACTGCTGAATTATGTAAAAAACTTGGTGTTGTTGTTCCATTGGATGATGATACTCCTGTTGCAGTATACGGAACGATGTTCTGGTTCAAACCTGCTGCATTGCGCCCTTTATTTGAACATGACTGGAAATGGACAGATTTTAATGCTGAGCCAGCACATGTTGATGGAAGTTTATCGCATGTTCTGGAACGCATTATTAGTTATGTAGCAAAAAATGAAGGTTTCAGTGTTTATAGTGTAATGACACCAACACAGGCAGAAAAAAACTATGCTAAGTTAGAGTTTAAGCACCAGAAAATTATGTCTGCACTGCCAAACGGTGACGTTTACTGGCAATATTCAAGCTTGCTCAGGTTGTTTGCAGGAACAAAATCAGGAAAACCTGATTTCTTCGCTGTTTTAAGCGGATGTTCCCGATTGCTGTTTAGTGCATTCAGAGTTACGGTTTGGCATAAATATCCCCGCGTGGCTAAAATGCTATATGGTCCATATCGTTTAGCGAAAAAGATCTATAAACTTTCAAAATTCAAGAAGAAAAACTGATTATGAAAATAGCTGTTACAGGTGCAGGTGGTTACATAGGTAAACATGTCATAAAGGCATTGGCTTCAATGCACCACGATGTTGTCGCAATAACATACCCTGGGGCTAAAAAAACGTGTACCTCGAATGTTGTTGAGATGGATATTTTAGAAGCGAGTGATGAAAAAATCATCGAGGTTTTCGCGGATTTTGATGCGGTACTTCATCTAGCCTGGAGTGCTGGTTTTAACCATCACGATCAAGGACACATCGCAAATGTGATGAAGCACTATCGTTTCTTAAAAGCCTTAACCATTGCAGGTGTACAAAATATTTCTGTCGCCGGGACTATGCATGAAATAGGCTACCATGTTGGCGAGATTACTGAAAATACGGCTTGTAATCCTAGCAACCCTTATGGAATTGCGAAGAACTTTTTACGTCAGATTTGTACCTACGAAATGGAAAAGGCCGACGTTTCATTAAAATGGCTTCGTATGTATTACATCACTGGCGATGACAGAAATAGCAATTCTATTTTCTCGAAAATTATAGCCGCTGAGGATGCCGGTAAAGAAACTTTCCCACTTAATAGTGGAGAAATGCTGTATGATTTTATCGACGTTGAATGCCTTGCAAAACAAATCGCGACAGCGACTATCCAGACAGAGGTTGCTGGAGTGATTAACTGCAGTAGCGGCAAACCGAAAAGTTTACGTACAGCAGTAGAAGAGTTTATAGAACAGCATAGACTCAAAATTAAACCAGTTTATAATGTATTCCCAGCTCGTGCCTATGACTCTCCAGCTATCTGGGGTAATAGTAATAAAATTGAGCAAATCATGGCAAATGGTTGCACTGATGACAAGCAGGGATAATTCTCAGCCACACAAGGTTATAGCAATTGTTGTAACCTTTAATCCTGTAACAACCAATCTATCGTCACTGGTCTCTCAGTTAGAGACACAATCCTATCGAACTATTATCGTCGACAATGGTAGTGAAAATATTGAGGATATTTCCAGGCTACAGGCTTCCTGCTCTAACGTTGAGCTTTTGTCCCTTTCTGATAATATCGGTATTGCCGCTGCTCAAAACAAAGGTATCCGCCATGCTCTAACTCTTGGCGGAGATTTTACATTATTCTTTGATCAAGATAGCAGTATAGCTGAAGATTTTGTCAGCAAAATGGTCGAAGATTTTGTATCTCTTAAGCAGAGTTACAATATTGCTGCTCTCGGACCAACACTGCAGGATAGCCGCTATAAAAAAATATATCCTGTAATTAGAATGTCCAGGCATGGCTTACGCACTAAAATCATTCCCGATATAACATCATCTAAACCTGTTGAAGTGTCATGTATTATTGCCTCAGGATGTCTTGTCGATAATAAGGTTTTGTTGTTAGACAACCTTATGGACGATTCACTTTTCATTGATTATGTTGATACTGAATGGTGTTTAAGAGTTATTAGCCATGGTTTTAAAATCTTTATTACTCCAAATGTCATTATGCAGCATGAAATAGGTGATGCTCATATTGAAATGTTGGGGTTTGTTATTCCTGTTCACTCTGCATGGCGTCGTTATTATCGAGTCAGGAATGGTGTTTTTATGTTGAAAATGCCTCACATTCCAAAGCTATTAGCTATTCGGGAAATTGTTTTTTCTTTTGTGCATCAAATGATTTTACTTTTTAAAAGTAAAAACATTGAATACCTGAAGGTATATTTCCGTGCAATGTCAGATGCAGTCAGAAAATTATTATGATACACATAATAGTAGTAAGTCATTTTCATGATGATTATATCAAGTCATTAATTAATAAAATTAATGAATCTGAATTTGATGCGAGCTCTCTATTTAGAATATACATAAAAGATAATGTAAATAGCCTGGGGTTGCGAGAGTTTTGCGCGAGCGAAAAGATTTGTTATATTCCATCTCTTGAGCGTTCGGGGTTTTCACGCAATAACAATCATGCTGTTGCAAAGATAATTGAAGATTATTGCGTTGACGTTCAGGAAGATTATTTCTTATTTCTCAATCCAGACGTATTGGTCGATGCTTACACGCTTAAACAATTAAGTGGAATACTTGCATGCCAAAAATATGATCTCTTTACAGCTGATCTCTACAAAGATCAGAATTTGACTGTACGAGATCCCTCAGTCAGACATTTTCCCAAATTAGTTAACTTCTTTACTTCGTATTTTCTTGGTTATAATAAAAGTATAATAGATCGCTCTGATATTAACACTCATCAGGTTGTTGACTGGTGCGCCGGTTCTTTTTTAGGGATGAAATGCTCGGTTTTTAATCAAATCAATGGTTTCGATGAGCAATTTTTTATGTACTGTGAAGATATTGACATTTGTATCAGAGCAAAAAATGCAGGTTATAAATTAGTCTACCTTCCTGAATTAAAAGTAGTACATTTTAGTCAAAATGATAATAGAACATTGTTTAGCAAACATTTTCTATGGCATCTGAAAAGCGTTATGTACATGTTTCGTAAACATGTTTTAAAAGTTTGCTGAAATTGAAGGCGATCGGAGAACGTGTAAATTGCAATTAATTCAGATGGTAATTCAGTATGCCCCGCTGCGTAACATTTTTTGGTCTGAAATGTTTTCCGAAATGTGCACTTAAGGTTAAACAGACGGGACAAGAAGTTTACATGGCTACTGTTCATCGCAATAAATTTTAAGTTAACATGTTTACACTTTGTATCGCCGGGAAGAATCCGCTGGCGTATCCACACCTGACAGGAGTACGTAATGTCCAAACAACAAATCGGTGTTGTCGGTATGGCTGTTATGGGGCGCAATCTGGCGCTCAACATCGAAAGCCGTGGCTATACCGTTTCCGTTTTCAACCGTTCCCGTGATAAGACCGAAGAAGTGATTGCCGAGAACCCAGGCAAGAAACTGGTTCCTTTCTATACGGTGAAAGAGTTCGTTGAGTCTCTGGAAACGCCTCGTCGTATCCTGTTAATGGTGAAAGCAGGTGCAGGTACCGATGCTGCTATCGACTCCCTGAAGCCTTACCTCGAAAAAGGCGACATCATCATTGATGGCGGTAACACCTTCTTCCAGGACACCATTCGTCGTAATCGTGAACTGTCTGCTGAAGGCTTCAACTTCATCGGCACCGGTGTTTCCGGTGGTGAAGAGGGCGCGCTGAAAGGCCCATCTATCATGCCTGGCGGCCAGAAAGATGCATACGAACTGGTTGCACCTATCCTGACCAAAATCGCAGCCGTGGCTGAAGATGGTGAGCCTTGCGTAACCTATATCGGTGCGGACGGTGCAGGTCACTATGTGAAAATGGTGCACAACGGCATCGAATACGGCGATATGCAGCTGATCGCGGAAGCATACTCTCTGCTGAAAGGCGGCCTGAACCTCACCAATGAAGAGCTGGCGGAAACCTTCACCGAGTGGAACAAAGGCGAGCT
>OKVW01000690.1_pt1 | contig 18048 bp, 11 predicted proteins | sample 1606991 | NCBI WGS metagenome assembly OKVW01 (sample SAMN03281021, study PRJEB24777) | human gut metagenome | isolation source: fecal sample PR177 from 1 month old male Malay infant, vaginal delivered...
CTGCTCCCCGCACCTGTAATCCGGGGCGTAAAGGGACAGGTCCGCGGCCAGCGCGGCCACCAGGGTCACCTTGGGGAAATCGTGGCCTTTAACAATCATCTGGGTCCCGATGAGAATGTCCGCCTCACCTCTGGCAAAGGAAGAGAGGATCTCCTGATGACCGCCCTTTTTGGAGGTGGTATCCAGGTCCATCCGCAGCACCCTGGCCTCAGGAAACAGCTGCCTGGTCATGTCCTCGATCTTCTGGGTTCCCGTTCCAAAGGGCGCGATATAGGGGGAGCCGCAGGTGGGGCAGGTCACCGGCTGGGGAATGGTGTATCCGCAGTAGTGGCACATCATCTGCCCGTTCCGGTGCAGAGTCAGGGTCACATCGCAGTGGGGGCAGCGCAGGGCTTCCCCGCAGGCCCGGCAGGACACAAAGTTAGCGTAGCCCCTGCGGTTGATGAACAGCATGGCCTGCTGGCCCTTGCCCAGACGGTCCTCCAGCAGTTCCTTCAGACGCCTGCTGAAGATGGATTTATTGCCCGCTGTCAGCTCCTCCCTCAGATCTACGATCTCCACCTGAGCCAGGGAACTGCCCTCCTTGGCCCTGTGGTCCAGGGTGAACAGCCCATACTCCCCCCTCAGCGCCTTGGTATAAGACTCCAGAGACGGGGTTGCGGACCCCAGCACCAGGCTGGCATTGTTCATCCTGGCCCGCTCTGCGGCGGCATCCCTGGCGTGGTAGCGGGGGGACAGTTCGCTCTTGTAGGCATTTTCATGCTCCTCATCGATGATCACAAGGCCCAGGTTCTCAAAGGGAGCAAAAAGGGCTGACCGGGGACCGATCATAATGTCAATATTCCCCAATCTGGCCCGCTCATACTGATCATATCGCTCCCCCGCAGAAAGGCGGGAATTCATCACGGACACCCTGTCCCCGAATCTGCGGTAAAAACGCATCACTGTCTGCCAGGTCAGGGATATCTCAGGGATCAGCACGATCACCTGGCGGCCCAGGGACAGCACGTGGGCTATCAGTTCCATATAGACCTCAGTCTTACCGCTGCCGGTGATACCGTGGATCAGATACGTGCCCCGGATTCCCTGGTCATACTCCCGGGTGACGGAGTCCACCACCTGCTGCTGCTGCGCATTTAACTCCACCCGGCCGCTGAAACTGCTGTTTCCCACGGACAGGCGCTCCATCTCCTCCAGGGGATTGCGGTATCTGGACACCACCTCCACTGCCACTGCCCCCGATTCCTCCATGGGCTTAAGAGCCGCGGCAGTGAGGAACAGCTGGCCCGCCACTACCTCATAGGGGATCACCGCTGATTCCCTGAATGCGGCCAGCAGACGCAGCCTGGCCTTGTAGTGCTTTTTCTCAGCCTCGGCTATGGCGGACTCCAGTCCCTCCTCATCCAAAAGACAGCGGACCTGGCGCTTGGGCGCTTCCTTTACCTTCTGCTTCACCGGGAGCACTGTTTTCAGCGCCTGGTTCATGGTGGAGCCGTACCGCTCCTTCATCCACCAGGCCAGCCAAATAAGCTGGGATTCTGCCGGCACACTGCCCGGCACCACCCCAGCGATTGTCTTTAATTTCCCCACATCGTATTCCGCCCGGTCTGTCAGCTCCACCACATATCCTTTGCGCCGTTTGTTGCCCTGGCCAAAGGGTATGTAGACCTGCTGTCCCGCCTGGAGCTTTCCCTCCAGCTCCTCCGGTATCCTGTACTGGAAGGTCCGGTCCACATTTTCATGGGAAATATCAATGATTATATTGGCATACTTCTGGTCCACCTGCGTCACCTGTCCGTCTGATTGTCGTTTTTCGTTAGATTATCTCACCCATTATACATGACATTACAGAAAAATGCAAACAGCGGCTCGCATCATCCGTCAATCCATCTCCCGGATGCGGTTGATGGCCCAGACACGGATATTGATCTCACGAATGCCGGTTTTACAGTATTCGCAGAATTTACTCCCCAGGTTGGTGATGGGCGCTCCGCAGTTGGGACAGGTGAGGCCCGTGGTCCTGGCGCCCTCCTGCAGCTGGGCCGCATCCTGTATGTACACCAGCTCCACCTCATACTTGGTCTGGGTCTTGCGCTCCTTGCTTCCGGACAGGATTCTGCCGTCCTCTGCCTGGGTATAGTGGTAGTGTCCCACCGCAGACTGAAGCTGGATCACACAGGTTCCCTTCTCCTTCAGATAGCGCGCAATCTCTGTCTGATGGATCTCTATGCCGTTAAAATGCTCTCTCTCATTTCTGCGCTTCAGATCCTCAATTTTCAGCTGGATCTGCTGCCTCAGGTCGTCGGAAGGGTCCTTCATGACCTCAATGCGGCGGGTGTCTATGGCCGTCAGAGCTGCTCGCAGCATATTTTCGGCCCGCTGGCGGAACTCGTTTAAATTGAACTCCGGAAAATCCCGCTGGATCTGTGGCAGAAACACCCGCGTCATGCCAGACACGGACTTTGGAGTCTCCTCCAGCATGTCCGCCTGGTTCTCAAGCACCCGTTCCAGCGTCCGGATGCTCGTGGCAGCCCTCAGAACCGTCCGCCTGATCCGGATCACCAGCGGCACCGCCGCGGCTGCAGCCAGGCAGGCAATCACAACCCATATTATTTTACTGTCCATCTCTCACTGGCTCTGGCGGCGCAAGGTATGTCATGCGCCGGAAGCTTCCCTCCTCAAATGTATATTCCGGTGTGCGCAGAGGATAGGTTAATGCCTTTTCACCCCCAGTATAATACCAGGGGTCCACCTCGCTGTCCGGGTTCTTCAGTACGTGAAACTGCTGGGCCGGCATGTAGCCCTGGGCAAGCAGAAATGCCCGGTCCCCGTCCGCATTTTCGCAGACGTCCGCCACCATCACCACATGGCCCGGGCTTCCGGCCCGCAGGAATACATCGCCGATCTCCGCACCCTTTATATCCGCCGGGTAGGATTCCCCCTCCATGGACAGGGTGCTGGAATAGGCGAAGGTCACATAGAGATACCGCTCAAAGGCCTCATAGGAATCGTCAAATCCGGCTGTCTGCTGCCATTTGGCCGTGTTCCCGTCAAACTTCACCCTGCCTCCCGCCCGGTAGGTGGGGTAATCAAACAGAAAGCCGTTTACAAAGTGAAACCGTATCTCTTCTCCGCGGCCATTGTGCCACAGGTATTCCGCGTACATGCGCATCACGCTGTCCGCACACTGCTGCAGATCGTTCCCTCCGATCACAGGCAGGGCGAATACCGCCGCGCTGCCGCTCTGGTAGGGTTTGACGGTGCCGTCATAGAGAAGCACCTGGGCTCCGTCCGGCAGAAGGGGGTAGGTCCGCACATATTGGCCGAAGCTGCCTTCCTCCTGGGGAATCCTGGTATAGCCCTCGGGGGGCCGGAAACGCTCCTGAACATTGGAGCCCTGGGGTGCGGTCAGGTTCACCGATGTATGGTCCGGCGAAAGTTTTCCCGGCTCGGGATCAGGCTGTTCCGGAGCGGACGGTGCGGTGATAAGGGCCTGTACCCGGGCGCTGGAGGCGGCGGGCCGGGTCTCTTCCTGGGCGTTTGAGGCGTTGGGCGTATAGCTTGTGCTGTCCCCGCGGCAGCGGCAGCCGTTGACCAGCAGGCAGGCGGACAGCAGTGCCGCAGCTAATGATAGAACTGCAGGTTTTCTAAGCATATGTTTGTCTCCTTTTCGGGAGGCACTTTGATGTTCCCTTATTTATGTGCCTTACAGGCCAGTTCATCGGCCACCAGGCGGATCACTGCCGTGGCGTCAAGGGCCTTGTCGTCAAAGTTCCAGTCTGATTTCCCGGAATAATGTTCCATGATGTGCTGAAGCGCCAGACGTTTCTCCTCCCTGTCCGTGATCTCGGCCGCAGATCCTGCTCCGATGACACTCTGATAACGGAAGGAATACCCACAGGCCCGGTCATTCTCATGAACCAGATGGTTGGTATCCAGCTCAAATCCAGCGCAGCCGTTGCTGCGGATCAGATCCATCTTGCGGCCCTGGCGGGCGCCATGGAAATAGAACACCGGCTTCCCCTCCTCCCGCACATATCCAAAATTCATGGGCACTATATACGGCCGGTCTCCGTCCGCAAGTCCCAGGCGGCAGCAGTCACAGGACCGGATGATCTGGTCTATCTGCGCGCTGTCCGTCACTTCTTTATCTCTTGCCCTCATCGTATCTCCTCACATTTTTCTCTTCATGTATAAATTATAACCGAAACATCCTCCTCAGGGAAATCCTGTGTGCTCAGTCCATCCTGTAGGTTCCGTCCGCTTCCGCACACAGGCAGGTGGAGAAGAATTCCCTGGCCGCACGGATCAGGTACACGGTATCCTTGATTCCCGCCGTCTCATAGGGAGAATGCATGGCCAGCTGGGGCAGGCCGATATCCACTGTGTTCAGTGCCACATTGGTGTTGGAAATATTTCCCAGTGTAGAACCGCCCACCATGTCGGAGCGGTTGGCAAAGGTCTGCACCGGAACATCCGCAGCCTGGCACAGGGACTTAAACACTGCAGCAGACACTCCGTCCGTGGTGTACTTCTGGTTGGCGTTGAATTTTACCACAATTCCGCCGTTTAAGTAGGGGCGGTTGGTGGGATCAGCCTTGTCCGTGTGATTGGGGTGGACGCCGTGGGCATTGTCCGCGGAGACCATGAAGCTGGAGGCCAGGGCCGCCAGATACTGCTCATCGGTTCTTCCCAGGGCGCTGTTCAGACGTTTTAAGGTGTCTAACAGGAAGGTGGATGCAGCGCCCTGCTTGGTGGTGCTTCCCACCTCCTCATTGTCCAGCACTGCGTGGACACTGACGCTGTCCGAATGTCCCCCCGCCAGGAAGCCTTCCAGGGAGGCATAGGCGCATTGCAGGTCATCGATGCGGCCGCAGGAGAAGAATTCCTCGTTGGCGCCCCAGATGCAGCCCTTCATCCGGCTGTAAAGGTACAGGTCATGGCCCAGGATATGCTCCTTCTCTACCCCGGCGCTGCCTGCAATGGTCTCCATCAGGGTTCCTGCAGCCTCCTCGCCGCCGTACAGGGGCAGCATATCGGACTGCGGGTTGTAGGCGTAGCCCTCGTTGACCTGGCGGTTCATGTGGATGGCCAGGTTGGGGATCATCACCAGGTCCCGGTCCACATTGACCAGCTTCGTCACCAGCCGGTTCCCCTCCCGCACCACCAGGCGCCCCGCAATGGACAGAGGACGGTCAAACCACGGAGCGCACAGCATCCCGCCGTACTTCTCCACGTTCAGCTTCACATAGTGCTTCTCCACCTCCATCTCCGGGTTCTCCTTCAGCTTGAAGGTAGGGGAATCACTGTGGCTGGTCATGATCTGAAAGCCTGAGAAATCCTTCCCCGGCACCTTAAATGCAATAAGCGACGACATATTTCTGGTGACGAAATACCGCCCTCCGGCCTCGATCTGCCAGCACTGGCCTTCATTTAACCGTGTAAAGCCTTCATTTTCAAGGCGGTTCGCCATATTCTCCACCGCGTGGAAGCTGGTTGGGCTGTTCTCCAGAAACGCCATCAGCTGCCTGGTTGTATCCTTTAAATTCTGTCTCTCATCCATCCCAATAATCTCCTTCATTATACTAGCCGGCATTCTGACTCTCCTTGGCGGCCAGCATGGGCAAAATGAATCCAAGCCCCACCAGCACAAAGGGAGTGACAATGTTCAGCACCAGCTGAAAGGTGTCCTCCGCGTAGATTCCCGTGATACAGGCAAATGCAGTGAATACAAAGCACCAGACGCCAAAGAGAATGCCCAGAGTCCTTCCCTTCACAAACCGGTACTGGGCCGGGAAACGCTCCCCTGCCCGTTTCAGGGCAATATAGGCCACGAATACCCACAGGTAGCGCAGGGGCATGCACACGGAGTTCACCTTAATCAGCCAGCGCACCAGCACGTCCACGTTCTTGATCCCGAATGCAGGAACCACGATCAGGACGATAACAATTGCCATCACCAGCCTATGTCCATTAGTATAAGCCCCATTGGCATTTTTCACAAACATTTTTTTAGGAATAAAGCGTTGATCCGCACTGTCCAGCAGCATGCGCAGAGGCGCATCAATAGACAGCACCATCACGGAGAACTGGCCTACCAGGTTGGTCAGGGCATAGACAATCACAAAGAAATTGCCCAGGTGATAGTATTCTCCCAGTTTTTGGAATGCGTAATAAGCCCCATTGGTCATCAGATCCTCAGGGATATGGTTGGAGTCAAACATCATGCCCAGAGCCACTGTTCCCAGAATGGCTGTGACCGCAACCATGGCCGCCAGGGCGATCATGCCCTTGGAAAAGTCTCTGGCCGGGTCCCGCATCTTGTTCACATAGGGCGATATCTTCTCGCAGCCGCCCACAGCAAACACCAGAATGGACAGGCCCATGAAGAACTTTCCGTCAAATGTCGGCATGAAGGTGGCAATGGACCAGTCGATGTCCAGCAGCCTGGCATCCGTGATAAAAGGCGCGGCCACCATCATCACCACAAAAAGCATGGACATGATAAACATGGCGGAACCGGCCAGAGTGGCCAGCTGCTTTAACAGGTTGACGCCCTTGCCCGCCAAGTACATGGCCAGCAGAAAGATCACCAGGCAGATCAGCTGCAGCACCGTTGTATTCATGTCGCTGGCCCGCTTATCCTGGAACAGGGCCCAGCTGGCGGCGATCACCGCAGCGGACGGCTTCTGGGAGATGTAGGGCATGTGCACCACCCAGTAGGTCCAGCCCGCGTAATAGGCCATTCTCGGCCCAATGGTCTCATAGATCCAGGAGCTGACGCCCCCTCCCGCATGCTTGAAGGCAGAGCCCAGCTCTCCCACCATCAGGGCGTAAGGCACAAAGTAGATGGCAAAGATCAGAATCCAGCTGACAATTGCCTTTAAGCCGCCATATTCCGAAAAGCCGTTGATTACATTTCCAAAGCCCCAAACAGTGGAAAAGGCCATAAAGGCCAGGCTGTACCATAGTATTTTCTTTTCACCGGTTTGCGTGTCCATATTGTTTCTCCTTTAACCAATTGTACTATGAGCGTTTCCCGGAACAGGCAATTTTATGCAGCGGACAGGGTGAAGGCTGCACCGCGCACAAGAAAACACAGCAGCCGGATAAAGGGATATCGTAAGTCCAGTCTGCTGTGCATTTTCTCTTACATCAATTGTTATTCTGACAGCTGTATCAGCTGTTTGCCTGAGAAAGCAGCGCTCTAAGGCGCGCTATCTCTGCTTCTTTTTCAGCCAGGGCTTTAGCAGACTGTGCTTTCTGCTGTGCGGCCTGTGCCTTCTGCCTCTGCTCAGCCATTTCCCGCTTTTTCAGCTTCTTCTGCAGCCGTTCAATCTGTGACTGCTGATCTTCAATCATGTACTGTACGGTTCCGGCGTCCAGCAATTTCAATCCCTCTGAAAACATACTCACCAGCTCCTTTGTCATGAAACGAAATTGAAATACTTCTCTGTAAAGTTCCTTAAAATCGGGATATTCCTCAGTCACACGCAGGATATCCGCCGGATCATCGGAGGCGATAAAATAGAGCCACGCATCCAGCCTTGTAAGTTTATTGTGGGGGCATTTGAGGAAAATGTCAAGAGGGATGATGAGATATTCCTGAATCAGATTCATCTGTAAACCGGTGTTAAACGTCTGCCTGGCATAATGAAGATACTCTTCCGGAAATAGATGGAATTCCTTTGAGCTGTTCTGAATCATTACGATGGTATAGACTTTTTTAATATCACGGTAAGAGAAGCGTTTTCCTGCCTTCTTCATGTTTGACCGGGTCTGGGAATACTGTCGCATCACCAGGTCGCTGGAATAACAGGCGCAGCGCGGGCCGGGGAAATAGTATCCGACCCGCTGGATCTCCACATTGACTAGGGCGCCTGATTTCAGTCGGACAAGGATATCCATAATCAAAAGAGAACCCTCCTCTGACAACCGGCTGGAATCGCCCGGAAGAACAGCTACAATGGACAGCTTTTTCCCCAGGCAGATGCTTAAAAATTCTTCCAGCCTATGAGGATTTTTCTGGGGGTCGAACACAAACTTGAAGAAAGGATCATAAGTCAGCTTCGCTCCCTTGGTTCCCATGCAAAAAGCCAGGAAATCCTGTTGAAGCGGTTTTGTCAGTGTCAGAAACTGCCGGTACGCAGAGTTGTCTGTCTGAAGTCTCTTTAAAACCGCCTCCTCAGTCTGTGGACTGCCGAATGTTTCAATGTCTGTGAATGGAAATAAGTTAGATGTCATAGAAGTACCTCCAATAGATATGAAATAGATATTAGCTTTGTCCGACCAGACAGCCGGACTGAGAAATGTAAAATATATGATCCAAATATAACACAATCATCTGTACTATGCAAAGCTTTTTTTGCCACACTCCGCGGATAAACTATACGGGCAATATCTACAGAAAAAAAGAAGAATCCCCTTTAAGGAATCCTTCCTGTTTTTCCCCTTTTATCCCAAAAGCCCCCGTACCATCTCCCCGTCAAATATAACCGAGTCCATATGGTCAACCTCAATCTGGTACAGCGCGTTGGCCGCCATGTGCTCCGCCGCCTGCTCCAGATCCCGGATTCCCGTGGTATCCGCGTACTTTTCAATTACTGCGCCGATGGCCTCCGGTGGCACAATACACTCATTTTCCTTCAGCCCCATCCTTCTGAGCACCTTGGGCAGGGAATATTTTGAGAAGATGATCTTCTTCTCCTCAACGGTATAATCCGGTATGTCGATCACGGCAAAACGGGACATCAGGGGCGCGCTGATCTGGCTCTTATCATTAGCCGTGGCGATGGGATATACGCCTCCTGTGGGGATCATGCACTCAATATAATTGTCCGTGAAGCCCAGGTTGTCCAACAGTGTCAGCAGGACATCCGCAGGATTGCTGCTGCCCTTTGCTGAGGACGCCTTGTCCAGCTCATTGATGATAAACACAAGGTTGGATTCCCCTGCCATAGCAAAGGCCTCCATGATCATCCCGGGCTTGGCGTTGGAGTAGATGCGGGAGCTGCCGGTCAGCTGCTCCGAGTCATTGATGGAGCTCATATCCAGAGTTGTCCACGGAAGCTTCAGAATGCGGGCGACTGCGTATGCAATCTGTGATTTGCCGGTTCCGGCCGGTCCCACCAGCAGCATGCCGTATGCGGGCAGGGTGTGGGTGCGGTTGATCTGGATAATGGTCTCAATGATCCGCTGTTTCACCCGCTCCATGCCGTAGAGCTCCTCATCCAGGATGCGGCGGGCCTCCTGAGGATCAATGGACTCAAAATAGTTATTCTTCCACTGGACATTCATCATGATGGAAAGGGCGCGCTGGGCATGGCGCCGCTCCTCCGGGGTAACCTCATGGGAACGGGCCACCGCAAGGTTTCTCCGCGCCCAGAGCCGGATATTGTCCGGCAGGGTCCTGCCTGCGCAGTTCATGAAATCGGTGATACTCTGCAGGCTGGTCAGCTTCATATCGTCACCGCCTGCCTCCTGTTCTTCCTCCTCCAGCTCATCGGCCGGAGCGCTGCTCGCCAGCAGCCGCTCTATCATAAACTGCAGAAAACCGTCCTCAGCCGAAAGCTTGGTTCCTCCGCCAAAGGCCATCTCGCGTATCTTATAAACCGCATATCCCTCCTCGCGGTTCTCACCGGACAGGCGCACGCTTATGTGGTTTTCTCCAAGCCACTTGAGCAGGCTGACGAAACGGGCATCCACCTTCAGGATATCCGCTGGGAATGTCCCGTCCTCCTCCTTGAATTCGAAGGCTGTGTGTTTGGCCTGATTGGCAAAAATGCCGCAGGAATGGTGTTTCCATTTCCTCCTGCTGTTATCCAGGACAACCATCGGCTTCTCAGGTGAAGCAGCCGTCTCATTGGAGCAGTACACCGTGTATGTGCATACAGGATCATGGTTCTCCTCCGGCGCATTGCTGAAGTCAAATACTGGCATAGTGTGAATCCCCCTGTTATCTTATGAATTTTGCCACCACATCACTCAACCGCATACTATTAGCGCCTTTGAATAAAATGCAGTCGCCCTCCGCAGTCTCCCGCTTCAGCCACTCCAGGATTTCCCCCTGGTTACCGTATTGCATAAAGGGTGTGCTGCCGCCCTTCTGGGCGATTCCGATCCCAATTTGGGCCGCCAGGTCTCCCAGCAGCAGCAGCCGGTCCACCGGATGGTCTGCGATATAATGGCCGATCTCCAGGTGAAGCTGCGCCTCATCCGGCCCCAGCTCCCTCATATCCGCCAGCACGGCAATCTTCCTGGCCCCCGGCTTCATGGAAGCCAGCACCTCCAGGCCCGCTTTCATGGACACAGGGCTGGCGTTATAGCTGTCGTCAATAATGGTTATGCCGTTCTTCTCATAGACTAGCTGTCTGCCCTTGTATCCGGTGAATTCCGCCAGACCGGCAGCCGCATCTTTTAATGGCACACCATACTCTCCCGCCACCGCCAGAGCCGCCATGGCGTTGCTCACCATGTGCAGCCCCATCACATTCAGGCGCACCGGGATCTGCTCCCCTTTGCAGTCAGCGGTAAACACCGGATAGCCCTCATCCAGCCTCACGTCCACTGCCCGGTAGCTGCACTGAGGGGACATACCGAAGTATATGGTCGGACGTCCGTCCCGTGCGGACACACCTTTCAACAGCTCATCGTCTCCATTGAGGAACAGGACTCCCTGTGGATTCATGCCCTCCTGTATATTCAGCTTTTCCTTCAGGATGTTCTCCTGAGATCCCAGCTGCCCGATATGGGCGATGCCGATGTTGGTGATCACCGCGCTGTCCACCCGGGCAACCTGGGCGATCTTCTCCATCTCCCCAGGCTCGCTCATCCCCAGCTCAATGACAGCAATTCCCGCATCACCGGGGATCTCGCACATGGTGATGGGAACTCCCACCTGGCTGTTGGAGTTGCCCGGCGTCCGGTATACATTAAAACCGGCGCTCAGCGCAGCAGCAATCATTTCCCTGGTGGTAGTCTTTCCAACGCTGCCTGTTATGCCTACCAGAGGGGCGGCGATGCGGCTGCGGCAGTAAACTCCCAGATCCTGAAGGGCTTTCTTCGTGTCCTCCACCGCAATCCAGGCCGCCTTCCGGGCGGGTTCTGGGTCATTTCCCAGTTTTTCCCAAGCTTTGATGGCAGCTTCCACCTGGTCCCCACTCTCATGGGCGCTGGTAAACACTGCCACCGCCCCATTTGATATGGCCTGGCAGATAAAACGGTGGGCATCCACCTTCTCACCGATGATGGGCACGAATAAATCCCGGCCCGCCATATTTCTGGAATCCAGGCTGACGGCGTCCACCGCCTGGTCTTCATTGCCAAGAAGAAGGCGGCCTTTCGCCGCCTCCACAATCTGTTTTACACGGATGTCTTTCATATCCTTTATGCCTCCAGCTTATTGATAACTTCCATGATCACCTCACGGTCCAGGAAATGATGGCGCACACCGCAGATCTCCTGGTAGTCCTCATGTCCCTTGCCGATCACCGCGATCATATCCCCCTGCTGGGCGTTCTCTATACTGTATGCAATGGCCTCTCTGCGGTCCGGGATCTCCACAAACGCTCCACCGGTCTTCTCGATACTGGAGCGGATGTCTGCGATGATGTCCTCCGGCTTCTCATAGCGGGAATTATCTGCGGTCAGAATGCTTAAATCCGCCATCCTTCCGCCGATCTCTCCCATGGAGTAGCGCCGGTCCTTGGAACGGTTGCCGCCGCAGCCAAACACCACCACCAGGCGTTTGGGGTTATAGTTGCGAAGGGTGCCAAGCAGGCTTTCCATGCTCACAGCATTGTGCGCATAGTCCACCAGCACGGTAAATTGTCTGGAGGCGTGGACGATCTCCATGCGGCCGTCCACCCGTATGTGTTCCAGGCCGTGGCCCATGCGCTCCCGGTCCAGTCCCAGGAAGCTGCACAGGCTGACTGCCGCAAGGGCATTATCCACATTGAACAGGCCCGGGATTCCCAGGCGCACATCCATCTCAAACTTCCCCGTCACATCGAATTCCGTGCCCACGAAGGAATCCTCCGCCACATATCGGATATTTTGTGCAAGGAAATCAGCCTCGGCAGCGCCCTCCTCCGCCACACAGTAGGTGTACAGGCGGCAGGTGGCATCCTTTACAATGCCTTCAAAATGCTCATCGGCCCGGTTCACCAGCCCCACCCTGCACATGGTCATCAGGCGGGATTTAAAGTAGAGGTACTCCGCAAAATCCGCGTGCTCATCAGGACCGATGTGATCCGGGGAAATGTTGGTAAATACGCCGTAGTCGAAGAACAATCCGTCTGTCCGGCGCATCTTCACGCCCTGGGAGGACACCTCCATAATCATGTATTCACAGCCCTCCTCCACCATCCTGGCAAATGCCTGGTGGAGCTGGTAGGACTCCGGCGTGGTATTCAGATTCGGGGTCACCTGACTGCCGATCACAGTGCCGTTGGTTCCGATCATCCCCACCTTTTTTCCGGCCGCTTCCAATATGGCCTTGATCATGTGGGTGGTGGTGGTCTTGCCCTTGGTTCCGGTGACGCCGATGGTGATCATCTTGTCTGCGGGACGGCCAAACCTGGCTGCGGCCAGCAGCGCCAGCGCGCGGCGGCCGTCCTCCACCTTGATCACCGTGGAATCCGGTTCCACCGGCTTCAGCAGTTCATTTAACGGGCGCTCTGTCACAAGCACGCGGACGCCGGCTTCCTCCACCTGGTGAATAAACATATGTGAATCCACCCTGGTCCCAGTCATGCAGACGAACACGTCTCCCGGCTTCGCCTTTCTGGAATCGTAGGAGATATCTTCCACCTGCGCATCCAGGCTGCCCTGAAGCAGTTCATAATTCAGGCCTTCCAGCCACTCTCTCAATACCATACTTGAAGTCCTCTTTCCTTTTTAAATCCACATTATGAGCCCATATATCGTTCATAATGATACGGCAGCGTTGCTGCCTTTTATCCGGTGACGGATAGTCTTGCCTCATGTCAGTGGGGATATATACCCGCTACTGCCGCTATACTTCTTTTTGACGATTCCTCCCTCCACCTGTAGAGGTGGGGGATCCTCGCTTATTTTGTTAAAACAGTCCGGTAATCCGGCCATTCTCATCCACATCGATGCTCTCCGCAGCCGGCTTCTTCGGCAGGCCGGGCATGGTCATGATGGAACCTGTGAGGGCCACCACAAAGCCTGCGCCTGCGGACACATAGGCGTCACGCACATTGATGGAGAAACCGGTGGGACGTCCCAGCTTTGTCTGGTCGTCAGACAGGGAATACTGGGTTTTAGCCATGCAAACCGGAAGATCGCCAAAGCCCATTTCCGTGATGCGCTTTAATGCCTTATCCGCTGCGGGAGCGTATGTAACGCCGTCTGCTCCATAGATCTCCGTGGCCACCGCGGCGATCTTATCCTTAAGCGCCATATCATCTGGATACAGGGGTTTAAAGCTGCTCGGTCTCCTCTCCAGAGATTCCAGCACCTTCTTTGCCAGGGCTACTCCGCCCTCGCCGCCCTTGGCCCAGACCTCGGACAATGCGAACTCGCAGCTTCTCTCCTCACAGAAATGCTTGATATAAGCATATTCAGCTTCCGTGTCGGAGGTGAAGGAATTCAGAGTCACAATTACAGGAACGCCGAACTTCTGGATGTTCTCAATGTGCTTCTCCAGATTCACAATGCCCCGCTTCAAGGCGTCTAAATTCTCCTCGCCCAGGCGGTCCTTGGGCACGCCTCCGTTGTATTTGAGGGCTCTCACAGTGGCTACCAGAACCACTGCATCGGGTTTCAGCCCAGCCTTGCGGCATTTGATATCCATAAATTTCTCTGCGCCTAAGTCAGCGCCGAAGCCGGCCTCCGTCACCACGATATCCGCCAGCTTTAACGCTGTCTTGGTGGCTCTCACGCTGTTGCAGCCATGGGCGATATTGGCAAAGGGGCCGCCGTGAACCAAAACGCCGGTGTGTTCCAGAGTCTGGATCAGATTGGGCTTTAAAGCATCCTTTAACAGGGCTGCCATGGAACCCACTGCCTTTAGGTCAGCGGCTGTCACCGGCTCCCCGGCAAAGCTGTATGCCACGATCACACGGCCCAGGCGCTCCCTTAAGTCCTTCATATCATTTGACAGGCAGAGGATGGCCATGATCTCGGAGGCCACGGTGATGACAAAATGGTCCTCCCGGACCATGCCGTCGGCCTTGGCGCCCAGGCCGATGACAATATTGCGCAGCGCGCGGTCATTCATATCCTCACAGCGTTTCCACAGAATCTGGCGCGGATCGATGCCTAAGGCATTGCCCTGCTGGATGTGGTTGTCAAGAAGGGCTGCCAGCAGGTTGTTGGCAGAGGTTATGGCATGAAAATCGCCGGTAAAATGCAGATTCAGATCTTCCATGGGCACAACCTGGGCGTATCCGCCGCCGGCAGCGCCTCCCTTGACGCCAAAACACGGGCCCAGGGACGGTTCTCTCAGGGCGATGATGGCATTCCTGCCCATGACGCCGAAGGCTTCTCCCAGTCCCACTGTGGTGGTGGTCTTCCCCTCCCCTGCAGGCGTGGGATTGATGGCGGTTACAAGCACCAGCTTGCCGTCGGGCCGGTCCTTTACTTTCTCCCAGAGGTCATCAGTCAGCTTGGCCTTGTATTTTCCGTACAGTTCCAGATCATCTTCAGAAATGTTGTAACTGGCAGCTACCTCCTTGATTGGGAGCATCACCGCTTCTTGTGCAATCTCAATATCCGACTTCATACCACTTGTCCTCCTTTTTGATTTTCCCCTGAATGAAACGCGGGGACTTGTTTACTACTGCCTTATTGATTAATTGCCCATCTCCAGGAATTCCTCGAATTCCTCGGGGCTCATTAATACCTTTCTGGGTTTGGTGCCTTCTTCCTCCCCCACCACGCCTGCCTCAGCCAGCTGGTCCATAATCCGGGCCGCCCGGTTGAAACCGATCTTGAACATGCGCTGCAGCATGCCGATGGAAGCCTTATCCTTGTCTATAATCAGCTGGCCCGCCTGGACGAAATACTCATCCCTGCCCGCGCCTGCGCTGCCGCCTCCGTTCTCAGCCGCGGGAGCTGCTATTCTGCTCTCCACATCCGGGCTGTACTGGGCCGTCATTCCCTGTTCTGTCAGGAAATCCACAACCCTTCCCACCTCCTCGTCGGACACAAATGCGCCCTGGACACGCTGAGGCTTGGGGAAACCGGCAGGATAAAACAGCATGTCGCCCTTGCCCAGCAGTTTCTCCGCTCCGTTCATGTCAATGATGGTCCGGGAATCCACGCCCGAGGATACGGAAAATGCAATTCTGGACGGCACGTTGGCCTTAATCAGGCCTGTGATAACATTTACAGAGGGCCTCTGGGTGGCAATCACCAGATGGATGCCGGCCGCTCTGGCCAGCTGCGCCAGGCGGCAGATGGACTCCTCCACCTCGCCCGGAGCTACCATCATCAGGTCAGCCAGCTCGTCGATGATAATCACGATCTGAGGCAGCTTAGACGGCTTCTTATCGTCCTCTATGTCTTTGATCTTCTCCACACGTTCATTGTAGCCCTTTAAGTCACGCACATTGCAGTCCGCAAATTTCTTGTAGCGGTCCGTCATCTCCGCCACCGCCCAGTTCAAAGCGCCGGAAGCCTTCTTGGGGTCCGTTACCACAGGGATCAGCAGATGGGGGATGCCATTGTAAACACTGAGCTCCACCACCTTGGGGTCCACCATGATCAGCTTCACATCGTCCGGGTTGGACTTAAAGATAATGCTCATAATCAGGGTGTTGATACATACGGATTTACCGGAACCGGTGGCGCCTGCAATCAGCAGATGGGGCATCTTGGCAATGTCCGTCACAACCACCTGGCCGCCGATATCCTTGCCCACCGCAAATGCCAGGCGGGACTTATGGGCCTTGAAATTATCAGATTCAAGCAGCTCCCTCAGGTAAACAACGTTGTTCTCCTTGTTGGGCACCTCGATTCCCACCGCTGATTTGCCGGGGATCGGGGCCTCGATGCGGATGTCCGCCGCAGCCAGGCTCAGCTTGATATCATCGGTCAGTCCCACAATCCTGCTGACCTTAACCCCCTGCTCCGGCAGCAGCTCGTACCGGGTAACCGCGGGGCCGCAGCTGATGTTGGTAACCGTCACGCCCACGCCGAAGTTGTGGAGTGTCTGCTGGAGCTTGATGGCAGTGGCCTTGTACTCGTTCTGGGCAAATGCGCCCGCGACCCGGTTGGAGCGTTTGAGCAGGCTGGTGGGCGGGTAAATGTACTCCTTCTTCACCACCTCTTCCTTCTGTTTGATCTCCTGGGCCACCTGGACGTTCACATCCGCCTGAACAGCCGTCTCCCGTTTCTTCTCAAGCTTCTTCTGCAGCAGCTCTGTCTCTGTCTCAAAGACCTTGCCCGAGGCGGTTACCACCCGCTTCGGTTCTTCAGGCACAAAAAAGCTGTCATAGTTGACGCCCTCCGGTGTCTCCTCCTGCACATAGTCTTCCCCGGAAGTGCCTTCCGGTTCATGTTCCATATCCAGCGTTGGCTCAGGCCCGTCTTCCTGAATCAGCCCGCGGTCCGGCTCATCCGGCTGGAATTCCAGGGCAGCCTCCCGGGCATAATCAGAGCTGTCATCCTCTGCCGGGAATTCATAGTCCCCGCCCTCAGCGGCATAATCCTCCGCAGTATACTTCTCCGGTGCAAATCCGCCGGCAGGCTCATCCTCATCAAAGGGAACCTCTGACTGGATGGAGCTTCCATAGGCAGTTTTCGATGGTTCTCCTTCCCCAAGCTCCATCTCCCGCAGCGTCCTGTGGTCCTTGGGGATCTGGAACGCCAGCTCCGGATCTTCACTATTATGTAACAGATAGGCATCCTGGGGATCTTTCTTCCCGGTCCGTCTGTGGCTCTCGATGGAATCCGCCAGCACAGACACATCATCCATGTCAAAATGGCCTTCATCATCATTATATTCAGGAGGCATCGCAATATTGCCAGTAAAGACGTCAGCTGTAACAGAAGCTTTACGTTTTTTAGCAGGATCTGCCGAAGCGGCGGCCGTTCCCATGGCCTCCATGGCTTCGTCATAGGCAGCGCTGCGGATTGCTTCACGCTCCGCCGCAAGCTCCTCGCTCTCCTCCATCACATCCGGAAGATCCCTGGGATCGGACAGGTTGGTCACATCCAGATTGACGCCCCGCAGGCGCAGGTCCTCCCGCTCCCGGCGGCGCTCCTCCTGCCTTCTGGCATGAACCTCCTTGCGCCGGTCCATATCTTCCCTGGCGTAGCTGTAGGCTTTGCCGCCGCCGGCCTTCACAACGGACACAAAGGATCTCTCAGTGATGCATACCAAACACAGAATCAGGGCCACGAACAGCACCAGATAAGTGCCTGCCCTGCCCAGGGCCACCACCAGTATGGAGGTCAGCACGCCCCCAAGCCAGCCGCCGCCCTGCCCGGTGGTTGCAGACTGTTTATAATACTCCATCCATTTAGCGCCCTCCGGCACACTGCCGAACATCAGCTGCAGCAGCCCGCAGATTGTCAGGATCGCCAAAAGCACCGCTCCCAATTTCAAAGCGGCGTAAATATTCCCCTGGTTGGACATATGAAAGCATGTCCCCACAAACAGCAGAATGGGCACCAGAAAACCCAGCATGCCGAACACGCCCAGCTGCGCGCCGCGCAGGGCCTCGCCCACCACGCCGCACAGCCGGAAGTTGCTTAAAAACAAAAGCACTGCCACAGCAAAAGAGCAGATAATCACCACTTCTGCTCTCATAAATCCCATATCCTGTTCCGCTTTGGTTGATTTTCCCTGGCCCCTTCTGGTTCCGGTACTCCCTCTTTTTGCCGTACCAGAACTTGTCCTGCCTTTTCCCGTACTCTTTGGTGCGCTCTGCCTCTTACGATTTGAATCAGCCACGAAACCAGCCTCCCGTCAATCTATACAAGTCTTTCCGGACTTTCACGGCGCTATCGCCGGATTTTAAGCCCAGTTAGTATATAGTATACAAAAAAATGGCGGGAAATGCAACGCTATGGCGG
>OKVW01000692.1_pt1 | contig 18012 bp, 15 predicted proteins | sample 1606991 | NCBI WGS metagenome assembly OKVW01 (sample SAMN03281021, study PRJEB24777) | human gut metagenome | isolation source: fecal sample PR177 from 1 month old male Malay infant, vaginal delivered...
GGCTACCAGATGTCCGCTGCCCGGGGACAGCGGCTTCAGCTCCGGCTCCGCCTGGCTGCAGAACGGCTGCGCGTAAGGACAGCGCGGATGGAAACGGCAGCCCGCGGGCGGATTGGTGTTGGACGCGATCTCCCCCTGAAGCAGCGGGATCTCCTCCTCCCTGGCCCTGGGGTCAGGTATGGGGACTGCCCGGAACAGCGCCTTTGAATAGGGGTGAACCGGGTTGGTGAACAATTCTTTGGCCTCCGCCAGCTCCACAATCCTGCCCAGGTACATCACTGCGATGCGGTCGCTGACATAGTTTACAGCGCCCAGACCGTGGCCGATAAACAGGCAGGTCAGATCCAGTTCCCTCTGCAGGTCCCGCAGCAGATTCAGGATCTGGGCCTGGATCGATACATCCAGGGCGCTGACCGGCTCATCACAGACCATCAGCTCCGGTTTCAGGGAGATGGCCCTGGCTATGCCAATGCGCTGGCGCTGTCCCCCTGAGAACTCATGGGGATAACGGCCCAATGCGCTGGAGGGCAGTCCCACCATGTCCAGAAGCCGGGCTAGTTCCTTATCCAGGGTTGCCCTGGTGGCAATCCCGTGATAGAGCATTGGCTCAGACAGGATTTCATATATGTGCTTCCTGGGATTTAAGGAGGAGTAGGAATCCTGGAACACCATCTGCAGTTTGGTGCGGATGGGCCGCATCTGCTTGGAGCTGATGGCTGTCAGATCGCTGCCTCCGTATAGGATTTTACCCGATGTAGGGCGTTCTAAAGCCACAATCTGGCGGCCAAGGGTTGATTTGCCGCAGCCGGACTCGCCCACCAGTCCCAGCGTCTCCCCCTGGTACATGGTAAAGCTGACGCCGTCCACTGCCTTCACATCACCGATCTTGTGGGTGATGACCCCGCCCTTAACAGGATAATATTTTTTAACATTTTCCACCTCTAGAAGGGGGGAGCGTTTACTCTCTGTCCGGCTCATAGCTGTATCCCTCCTTCTGCCGCTCTCCAGCATTTTGCCAGGCGGCCCGGCCCGCAGTCCACATCCGCCTGAGGCTCGCCGCAGCGGTCGGCCCGGTAGGGACATCGGTCGGCAAAACGGCAGCCTGTAATCCGGTCATACTGCTCCGGCACCACGCCGCGGATGGACTCCAGCCGCACGCTGTACGCCTCCTGGGCAGCCATCTGCTCCTCCTCAGTGCCGCTCAGGCGGGGTATGGAGGGAACGGAGCGCAGCAGCGCCTGGGTGTAGGGATGCCTGGGTTCGTCAAACAGGGCCTGGACCGGCGCCTGCTCGATGATCTGCCCGGCATACATCACCAGCACCCGGTCCGCCATCTGGGCCACCAGGCCTATATCATGGGTGATCAGGATCACCGCCATCCCCATGTCCTTCTGCAGTTCCTTTAAAAGCTGCATGATCTGGGCCTGTATGGTCACATCCAGGGCTGTGGTCGGCTCGTCTGCAATCAGCAGCCTGGGGCTGCAGGACAGGGCCATGGCAATCATCACGCGCTGGCGCATACCGCCCGACAGCTGATGGGGATATTTCTTCATGGCCTGGGCAGCGTCAGGCATCCCGATCCGCTCCAGGATGGACACCGCCCGTTTAAAGGACTCTTCTTTGTTCAGATGCATGTGGGTGCGGATGCTCTCAGTGATCTGCCGGCCAATGGTAAATACCGGGTTTAACGAGGTCAGAGGGTCCTGGAATATCATGGTTACCGCATCCCCGCGAATCTGATCCAGCTCCTTCTCCGACATTGAGAACAGATCGCGGCCCTCGAAGAAGGCGCTTCCCGCCTCCACCCGGCCGCCCCGGCCCAGAAGGCCCATGATGGACAGGGAGGTGACGCTCTTACCGCAGCCGGACTCGCCCACCACGCAGACGATCTCTCCGGGGTCCACGCTGAAGCTGATGGCGTCAGCGCTGGTCACGCGGCCTCCGTCACCGTCAAATACTGTTGTTAATCCATTTACTTCCAGGATATGGGGCATTTCTCTTCCTCTTTCTTTATTTATCTGTATATAAGGACACCCAGAAAGCGATCCTTTGTTAAAGGACCGCTTCCCGGGAGTGTGCGTATTCCCAGTCTTACTCTATTGTGTTACATCCCACTGTTCTACATGGTTGAAGAAGCCGTAAACAGAGGGCGTGGCGCCGCTCACCCGCTTGTTGACCGCGCCCAGGGAGCTGATCACATATGCGGAGAACATGGGAACGTCCTCCTGGACATGCTGATCCACCACAGAGTACAGCGCAGTTGTATCATCCTTGTCATTGGTCACCTGCACCTTGGAGAGGGCCTGGTTCACTTCCTCGCTGTTGTAGCCGGTCCAGCTGCCTTCTTTGTTGATCAGCCAGTCCACATCCGCATAGGGGTCAACGGGGGCGTAGGTGTACTGCACTGCCAGAATGTCATAATCACGGCTTGTGGCAGTATCCATCAGGGTGGCAAAATCCACGGTCTGGATCTCCGCCTTGATTCCCACCGCTGCCCACTGGGCCACGATCACGGAGGCCGCGTTGACAAAGGTGCTGTCGCCGGAGTTAATATAGAATTTTAAAACCTTGGACGAATCCCAGTTGGCCTCGGCCAGCAGGCTCTTGGCCCGCTCCGGGTCATAGGAGACCGGGGTGATGGAATCGTCAAAATAGGGGCTTGCCGAGGACAGGAAGCCGTCCACCACCTCGCCGTGTCCCTTTAACAGCTGATCCAGGATCTGGTTTCTGTCAATGGCGCAGAGCATGGCCTGGCGCACTTTAACATCCGGAACATTTCCGGTCTGGATAAACACGGACTGGTTGGTAACCGGGTCACCGTAAACGGGGATCACATTTTCCAGGGCCTCAACGCTCTCATAGTCCTCCATGGGAATGGCGCTCATGGTGTTCTGGGTAATGTCGATCTCGCCGGACTTCAGGCCCGCGAACAGCTGGCTGCCCTCCACGATCTTGATGTTCAGCTTGTCGATCTTCGGAGCGCCCTTCCAGTAGTCCTTGTTGGCCTCATAGGAAATGTAGTGGTCCTTGTCAAAGGCAGTCACCTTAAACGGACCGCTGACCACGTCAGGCTGGTTAAACCAGGGATCGGAAACCAGCTTATCCTCGCTGATGTTCTCAATCACATGCTTCGGAAGGGTCATCAGGTAGCGTGCGTAGGAGTTCATAAATGTGGCCAGAGCCATGGGCTGCTTGGTGGTGAACCGGACAGTCTTGTCATCCACCTTGGTGATCCCCTCCACGTGGTCAGCCCCCGGCTCCGTGAATCCGTCGTCGCCGACTCCAACGAACTGATAGTACATCATGGCCGCGTTGCCGATCACCGGGCTGGTGAGACGCAGGGCGGTATACACCACGTCATCTGCTGTCACCGGAGTTCCGTCGGACCAGGTGGCCTTGTCGTCAATGTGTACCAGGAAGTTGCGCTCATCCTCAGCGGTGATGGAATCCGCCAGCATGCCCTCAAAATTCAGATCCTGATCCAGCTCCATCAGAGGCAGGAACATCAGGCCTGTAGAATATTTATTGATTTCTCCGCCGTCCATCAGCAGCGGATTCAGGGTTCCCAGGGTATCGGTCACGCCAACATTGATGATCTTCTCCCCTGCTGCCGCCTGTGTCTGCGGCTGGGACTGAGCACCCGTGTTCTGGCCGGCGTCCTTCTTGCCGCAGCCCGCTGCGGACAGGGCCATGGCCGCTGTCAGACCCAGGCATAAAAGCTTTTTCCCAAGCATCTTATTCATTTTTTCATATCCTCCTTGTTCAATTTTTCACACTGCCTGCCGAACCTTCTTGACAAAGGCCTGCGGCGGTTGTATAGTTCTAACACAATAGTTCCATTTATCCTTTTGAAATGAGGCGTACCCCATGAAAATCCCCTTATATTATCAGCGCTCCGAATATGACTGCGGGCCAACTTCCATTATCAATGGACTTTCCTACCTGTTTGACAGGGAGGAGTTTCCTCCGGAGCTGATCCGGCGCATCATGTCCTATTCCCTGGACAGCTTTGACGATTCCGGCCGGGCGTGCCGCCGCGGAACCACGGCCGAGGCTCTCCGTTTCATCAGCTGCTGGCTGGGCAACTACGGAGCCGCCAGAAGCTTCCCGGTGCGGGCCGTTTTCCTGGAACAGGAGCAGGTTCATCTGGGTGAGGGCAGCCTCATCCTGGACGCCCTTTTAAAAGGCGGAGCCGTGATCCTGCACATGTTCTATGAATGCGGCCACTATGTGCTGCTCACAGGACTGGAAGGCAGTGACCGGCTGTGCATGTTCGACTGCTACTACGAGGAGGGCGAAGATCTGGATCTGCTGGAACAGGCCGGAATAGAGATCGTCCATGACCGGCCCTTTAAGATGAACCGGATTGTACCCATCCAAAGGCTGGACAGCACGGAGACCGGCTCCTATCAGCTGGGACCGGTTAACACCCGTGAAGCGGTGCTCCTGTTCCGCACAGACACTTGAGTCCTACATGATTTACAGGAATTTCCTAATTTGCTACATAGATAAAACCACACTATTCATAGTAAGTTAGTGTGGTTTTATTTATAACATTGGATGGGTCAAATGTCAATTCATATTTTTAACGGAAATGCGTGAAAAATGCAGGTTTTTTCCATTTTGCCCCTACATTGCCATCCGGATGGTGCAATATCCATATATCCGCTGCCCATAACTGCCTGTCAAGGCCAGAAATCACGTTTCCAGAATTCTCACCATTGTCCTGGTAATGTAGTTCTCATACCCCTTCACAGTCAGTTCGTCCAGCAGGAAATCTTCGTACCAGGCCTCATCCAGCTTCAGCCCTTCCTGTTCTGCAAACCGGCTGATCAGGGTGTAGGGGCGCTCCATGCCGTCTGAGTATCCGTCATAGCACACCTCCACGAAATCTCCACCGGGCCGCTTAAGGGTCTTTAAGCCCTGAACATTCCTGTCCAGGTTGGTATACACCTGCACATAGCGGTCATAGATTCCCCGGCTTAAATCAGACCCCAGGCTGACTGTGCCCACGGTGCTGGTGCTGGCCATGTACCGCTCCCGCTGCTTCACGTGCTCCGCAATCTCCACTGCCAGCTTTTTCTCCCCATTGCCATGGACATCGGAAACCAGCAGATAGGCCTCCTCGCAGCGGATGATGCGCGGTTGGTTTAAGGGGGTCTTAAGCGCTGCTTCGGTGTTCTCCATCTCATATCTGATAAACTTCTTCATGTTCTTCAACCGCCGGATCTCCTGGTCAATCCGCTGCTCCTGCTGTCCCATCAGGGACAGGAAACGCTGGGGCGAGCGGTTCTCCATATACTCCTTGATTTCCCCAAGAGGCATTCCCAGCTTCTGCAAGGCCCGGATCACCTCAAACACGTCCATCTGCCATACAAAATAATACCGGTAGCCGTTGTCCTCCTTGATGGCCGGAGAAAACAGGCCTATTTCATCATAGTGAAACAGGGTGTGCTTCGTCACCCCCAAAATCCCGGCAAATTCTCCGGTTGTGAAATATAGCTCTGACCGCTGATCCATCTTTCATTTTCCTCCAAAATTCCTTGACTATCGGCTTACCCTATAGCATATCATAATACCTGCGGCTGAAAAATGCAAGAAATACAGGAGTGTTTATATGAGTTATTCGTTATCAAAAAAATTTACATTTGGTTCGCTGCTGCTGTTCGCACTGCCCACCACCATTATGATGATGGTTACATCCCTCTATACCATTATTGATGGAATGTTCGTTTCGCGGTTCGTCAGCACCAATGCCTTATCTTCTATTAATATAGTATTTCCGGTCATCAACATTGTGCTGGGCGCCTCCATCATGCTGTCCATGGGAAGCAACGCCATCGTAGCCAGAAAGCTGGGGGAAGGCCGGCCCGACAGCGCCCGGACCACCTTCTCCACCATAATCTGTCTGAATATCGGTCTTGGCCTGGCCATAGCCCTGCTGGGCAATCTGTTTGCCGTGCCGCTGGCCAGGCTGCTGGGAGCCAGTGATGTGCTCCTGGCAGACTGTGTTACTTACCTGCGCTGGCAGCTGGGCTTTGCCCCTGCCCTGATGCTGCAGATGCTGTTCCAGATGTATTTTATCACAGAGGGCAAGCCTGGCTTTGGGCTGTTTCTAACCCTGCTGGCCGGAGTTACCAATGCGGTGCTGGACTATGTGCTGATCGTCATCCTGGGCATGGGGATTGCGGGCGCTGCCATAGCCACTGTGACCGGCTACATCATCCCATCGGTGATCAGCCTGACCTACTTTGCCTGTTCCAGGAAATCCCTGTGGCTGGTAAGGCCCGCGCTGGACAAGGCTGAACTGGGGGAGACCTGTATCAACGGTTCCTCGGAGATGGTCACCAATCTGTCCGCGGGAGTCATCACCTTCCTGTTTAACCGGATTATGATGAGCTTTGCGGGGGAGGATGGCGTGGCAGCCATCACCATTATCCAGTATTCGGAATTTTTGCTGAATGCCATGTACATGGGATTTTCCCAGGGCGTTTCCCCGGTCATCAGCTATAACTACGGCAGCCAGAACCACAGGCAGCTGAAACAGGTGTTTAAGACCTCCATCATCTTTATGGCAGTGACCTCTGTCACAGTGTTCCTCTTCGCCCAGCTTGCGGGGGATCAGGTGGTGAGTATCTTTGCCAAAAGGGACAGCGCGGTCTACGGACTGGCCAGCCACGGCTTTACCATCTTTGCAGTGGGTTTCCTGTTCTCAGGGCTGAATATTTTCTCCTCCGCACTGTTTACAGCGCTGTCCGACGGCAAGATTTCCGCTGTCATCTCCTTTGTGCGCACCTTTGGCCTGATTGTCACCAGCCTGCTGGTATTCCCTGTCCTGCTGGGCATCGACGGAGTCTGGCTGGCCATCCCGGTGGCGGAGTTGGGAAGCACCCTGCTGTGCCTGTACTTCAGGCGGAAATACAAGGCGGTTTACAAATACGCATAGACCGTTCTTTGGATGTAATTCAAAAACACCCGGGCTGCCGGAGATGTCCCTGTTATTGACAGGTCATCCCGGTAGTCCGGGTGTTTATTGATTGCGTTGTAAAAACCTTGATGTGGACCTACAGCTGGATTTTAAAATCCTCGTTGCTCTCGCCGTTCACCACATAGTAAGCCGCATTCTGTTCTACAGAGATATACAGCTCAATGGTCCTGATCTCCTCGCCGCTGCGGGCTGCCTTGAAAGCGGACTCCGCTTGGGCCAGCACTTCCTTTGCCTTGATCTGTTTCCCTGCGTACTCCACAACCACAGTCTTGTCGGCTTCCGGCTGAGGGGCCGGTGCCTTTGTCTGGACTGCTGCTGTTCTTTTTGGTCTTGCCATGGTCTATTCCTCCCTTGGATTCCTGGGCCGCGTTCGATCATTGCTTTCCACCGGCTGTGCGCATGGCGGGAATGAATTTTCAAACAGGCCCTGTTACATGTTGGTAAACATGTTTTGGTCCACGGGGGATTATACGCCGGGCGGAAACATTTGTCAACTTTCAGGGCAACTACTGCTTACTTAATTGTCCTCTTTTTTCCTGATGCTCAGCAGCTGATAGGCTGTTAACAGAAGTCCCGACAGGATCATTGTAATTCCGTAGCCGGAGATCTGGCGGCCTGTCTTTGGAAGGCCTGCCAGCGGTACTTCATCGTCCAGTATGGTGGTTGGACCTACCGGAAGTCCCTCGGGCAAATTCGCCAGTGGTACGGGGCCCTGTTCTATGGTTACGGCGCCTGGGCCGTCGTCAACGTAATTGTCATTGCTGGTGTTGGGGCCGCCGCCGTTTCCGCCGCCACCGCCACCGCTTGGCCGGTTATCCGGCGCGGGATCTGGATTTGGAGCCGGATCCGGAGTCGGGTCGGGGTCTGGTGTTGGGTCGGGATCTGGTGTTGGGTCGGGATCTGGATCTACCGGCGGCTGCTCAGTGGCCTTCACAAGCCACCATTTGTCAGCTCCGCCTTCAGGCGCGGTTCCCAGCGCTGCAAGCTCTGCTTCTGTCAGGTTCGCATTCTCTGTGCTTAAAAGGGTCTGGTTCTGTGCCAGGTCAAAACGGTACTGTGAATCACTCCAGGTAAAGCTTCCGCCCTGGCTTCCCTGCATGGCTGCTATATATACCTGATGCAGCAGGGCCTCATTCCCCTCTGTCTCCATGATATCCAGCGATGTGCTTCCGGCTGCTCCGCCATCCACAATCAGCTTACTTCCAGCTGCGATTCCAAGGGTTCCCTGGGAAGGCTGGTCCGCTCCGCCCATGTAACTGCCCAGAATGTGCTGGCTGGCATTTAACCTCAGTACAGCGCCCTGGCTGACCGTCAGGTTGGTGACATTCACCAGCTGGCTGTAATCCTCCTCATTCACCAGATTTACATGGGAACTGTTGGTTACTGTCATGGTGTCCGCATTGATTACACGGTTGACGCTGCTGTTGGGCGCAGACGCGGTTCCATTGCCGTCAAAGATTACAGTTGAAGTTCCCCCAACGCTTTTCACAATATCGCTGCCTACTTCGCTCAGCTCGTAGCCATAGATATCCTTCACCTGACCGGAATCGGCTAAAGTGATGACAGCATTTCCGCCTGTCACTCCAGCTTCCAGACCGGAGTCATTGCCGCCGCCGTACACCGCGTCTGCGCTGCCGTTGACTATAATGCTGGTGTTTCCGCCGTTGTTCTGAAGGAAACCGCCGCCATATACAGGGACTGACCCCATGTCGGCATTTACAATGATCTCTGTGCTCTCGTTGCCCTCATAGTTGAAACCGCCGCCATATACGCCGTATGGGGAGTTCAGCTCTGGGATACCCATATAATAGTGCCATTCATAGTCTCCCTCACATGGGTAGGGCGCTGCATTGACTGTGACATGGGATGTTCCCACTACCTCAGGGTTGGTGCCACGGGAACCTCTGTAACCGGCTCCAAGTACCAAACCGCCGCTGCCCGGGGAACCCACAGGACTGTTCAGGGTTACATAGGTATCCCCCTGGACGCTGCTCATATTTCCGCCGCCCACTGCCAGACCGCCCCACAGGCGGCCGCCGGATACCCGGCTTTGTACATCAGCCTGTGATCCGATTACCAGGTGTGTGTCTCCATACACATCGCCGCCGTCTGCTCCGCCGCCGAATACGCCCTTTGTCCCGGTGGCTGCGTTAACTGTTCCGTTGATTTCCAAATAGGTGCTGCCCGGGTTCTCCTGGCTGCCGGTGGGGCCTTGGCCTCCGCCGTAGACATCGCCGTTACTGGTGCCGTTCATGATCAGTTTGGAGCTTCCGCCGACATATACATCTGAGGCAGTCATTCCGTTGTTGTCTTCATCAAACTGGGTGGGATAATACTGCGAATTGCCGCCCACCGTTAAATCCGGTGTTTTAACAAGGCTGCCGCCATACGCACTTCCGGAAGAAATCTCCGCGTTCTCGCCTATTGTCAGCTGGGTATCCCCTCCTACATGGCCCAGGGCACTTCCGCCGCTGACATCGCCAAGGAACATCTTACTGTTTACGTAAATATCCGTGCTGCCTTCTACATTTCCCTTATAGCTTCCGCCGGTCACGCTCATGGTATTGCCGCAGTTGATGTCCATAGTCACATCGCCGCCTACGTTTCCTCTGAAGCTGCCGCCGATGATATAGGGTGTTCCATTGATATTGGCACTGACAGAAACCTCTGTGCTGCCCGTTACATCCTGGCAGAAGCCGCCGCCGATTACAAACGTGTATTTACCACCATTTAGAACCAGCTGGGTATTCTCTACTTCTTCCTCGTCAGAGCCACCCACTACGGTTAAAGCACCACCGCTGGCAGTCTCCCCGCTGTCAACTGTACCGTTGCACTCAAACTCCACGCTCTCTGCAATCTCCAGCCTGTGTCCGTTGGCAAAGAGATAGTTCATATCCGATGTGGTCTCCAGCGTCACATCCTGGAAGGTCACGTCGCAGCCCATGTATGTCTTATGAGGCTCGCCTGTGCTGTCGGCATATGCGCCGTTGAGCATGATCCTGGGGTCAGACCCGGTTCCCTTAAGGGTCAATCTGCCCTCTGGCCAGTTCTCTGTGTCATATCCCCATTTTACGCGGCCGCTGATCAGCAGGGTGTCGCCGTCTTCGGCGGCCTCGACTGCCTGAATGACTGTGGAATAGGAAATGGTCCCACCCTCAATCTTTACACCGACTTCATTCTCTGTACCTAAATCAATGTTTAAGGCTGCAAATGTGGTTACATACGCTCTCGCTGTATATTCGCCGTCCACTGCCACCAGGCTCCATGCCCCTGTGGGCAGGTCGGAAGTGTCAATCTCCGACGCCATGTTCACTGCTCTGTCTGCTTCTGAACCGCTGCCAACGGCAGGAGCAGCTTCTGAAGCTGTTCCAATATTAGGGGCGGTTACCCTCTGTACCTCGTGATAGGAGATACTTAAAGCTGTTGCTGTCTCTGAATGGTCTGCGCTGCTGCCTCCGTCATCGGAGCTGTTGCCGGTGCTGTTATCCGAAGTGCTGCTGTTGCCTTCTGAGGTGCTGCCGCTGCCTTCTGAAGTAGTTCCGTTGCCTTCTGAGCTGCTGCCGCTGCCTTCTCCGGCTGTTCCGCTGCCTTCTGAGGTAGTTCCGTTTCCATCTGAGCTGCTACCGCTGCCTTCTGAGCTGCTGCCACTGCCTTCTCCGGCTGTTCCGCTGCCTTCTGAGGTAGTTCCGTTGCCTTCTGAGCTGCTACCGCTGCCTTCTGCGCCGTTTCCGCTGCCTTCTTCGGCTGTTCCGTTGTCTTCTGAACTATTTCCGCTGCCTTCTCCGGCTGTTCCGTTGTCTTCTGAAGTGCTACCGCTGCCTTCTCCCGCAGTTCCATTATCCTCTGAGGTATTACCGCTCCCCTCTCCGGCACTTCCACTGCCTTCTTCGGTACTCCCATTACCCTCTTCCGGTGTCCCGGTTCCTTCCTCAGGTAATGTTATACCCCCCCCCCCGTCCGGCAGTCCGGTTTCACCGCCAGGCTTAGTCTCTCCGTTGCCGGGAACACCATTTTCAATTGGCAGATCAATTGCTTCTGCTTCCTTTTCCTTGTCCTGACCGAACTCTGATGCCACGTATGGCTTCACCACAACACTGGAATTAACATATTGGTTGTCAACCTTGGCCCAGAATTTGATATCATCTCTGGAATGATTCTCGAACAGAAAGATCACCTTTTCATCCGTCACAAATACCTTTAATTTAGCGCCTGGCTCACTCTGCGCAACAGTATAACGCGGAAAGATCTCATACACATCGCCCTCAAACAGCCTTGCGTACTCACCTGATTCCTCGCCGTCCACATTTATAAAGCTGTAATCGCCTTCTGCTAAGGGCATTCCGCTCTCCAGGGCTTCCAGCGCCTCTTCCTTTAAATATTCGCTCTGGATCGAAACCACCGGTTTCATATTATCTGCTGCAAATGCCTGCAGCATGATGCCATTAATATTCGAAATTGTCAAAGCTGCCGACAAAATAACCGGCATAAACCGTTTCCCTAAGCCGTACCTTCTCCTCATGAAAAATCCTCCTCAATTAATCTTTATATCTAAATCTCGCTCAAACTATTCCCTATGTTTACTATTATAGGCAGCCATGGTTACAAACTGGTTACTTTTTCACTTTTTGTTAAAATTTCATAAAGTATTTTTCCGAACATTTGTTCTATAATTTAAAATAAAAAAAGAACCCCATACCTCAGTACAGGGTTCTTCAGATCTTACGTCAGTTCTGCTTAGTCGCAGGTATAAGGCATAAGAGCGATGTGACGGGCACGCTTGATCGCTACAGTCAGCGCTCTCTGGTGCTTTGCACAGTTGCCAGTAATTCTTCTGGGAAGAATTTTGCCTCTCTCGGATACGTATCTCTTTAATTTGTTTACGTCCTTGTAATCGATGGTGCCGTTCTTATCTCCACAGAAAACGCATACTTTTTTTCTTCTGCGCATTCCGCCTGGTCTTCTCATCTTAGCCCCATCGGGTCTGTCTGATTTATTAAATGCCATTGGTGTTGTCCTCCTTTATTATTTAACAGTGGAACATTCTAGTTAAACGGAAGGCCCTCGTCCTCTACTCCGTCAGGAATGTTCATAAACCCATCACCAATTGCGCTGGCAGGGGCCGGTCTCTGTGCTGGCGCGGACTGCTGATAACCGCCGCCCATGTCAGAGGAGCCTCCCTTACTGTCTGCGAACTCCTGATCATCCAGGATAACCTCGGTGGTGTATACTTTCTGACCGTCTTTGTTAACATAGCTACCAGTCTGAATTCTTCCAGACACCAGCACTCTCATACCTTGACGGAAATACTTCTCAGCAAATTCGCCTGCACGGTCAAACGCAACACAGTTGATAAAATCAGCTGACTGCTCTGCGCTGCCTTCCTGTCCTCTGCGCCCTCTGCGGTCTACCGCAAGGGTATAGCGGGCAATAGCCATGGAACGCTCGCCCTGTGAATATCTGACTTCTGGGTCTCTTGTCAATCTTCCCATTAAGATAACTCTGTTCATACGATCACTCTTCCTTTTTAACTTCCTTATGCGGCAGTGATTAAGCCTCTGTTCTTACGCATAAGTATCTGATCACTGGTTCCATAATACGAATATGAGCTTCAACTTCGTTAGGGCATACAGAATCGGACTCAAACTGAATGAAATAGTAGAAAGCTTCATGCATCTTCTGGATCTCATATGCAAGTCTCTTCTTTCCCCACTCATCTACGTTGGTCACAGTGCCACCGAAACGGGTGATGTAACCTTTTACCTTTTCGATTGCTGCTGTACGCTCTTCGTCTTCCAGCTTCACATTCAGAACAACGGTTAATTCATACTTGTTCATCTTGCTTTACCTCCTTGTGGTCTCTGGCCCCTGCTTTCAGTAACAGGAGCAAGGATTTAATATGTCACGATTCATTATTGTAACAAAAATGATGGACAAATGCAAGCATTATTTTGGAATTTACGGGGCTTTGTCCGTTTTTTTTGTCAGACCGCGGGTGTTTTTCTCCACCAGCTTCCTGGCAACCATGATTTGGTGGCCGCAGCCCTCACATTTCAGGCGGAAATCCGCTCCCACCCGCAATATCTCCCACTGGCAGCTGCCGCAGGGATGGGGCTTTTTCAATTTGACAATATCTCCAACCTCGTAATTTGGCTTTTCACTCATAGACATCAGCCACCTTTCCAATCATTTCAAAATACGGTCAATGGCCTGAAGCACATCCGCCTCAAAGGCCGGACCGGACAATGCCTTCACATTGTCCTTCAGCTGGGCCGTACTGCTGGCGCCCACCAGCACTGAGGTAACCTCCCGGCGGCGCAGGACCCATGACAGTGCCATCTGGGCCAAAGACTGTCCCCGCGCCGCGGCAATCTCATTCAGCGCCCGGATCTGGTCCAGCTTCTCCTCAGTCAGATACCGGTCGCCCACAGTGTTCCCCTCTCTGGCTGCACGGGACCCCTGGGGGATTCCGCCTAAATACCGGCTGGTGAGAGCGCCCTGGGCCAGCGGACTGAAACAGATGCAGCCCACCCCTTCATCATCCAGAAGGGTTAACAGCCCGTCCTCCACCCAGCGCTCAAACATGTTGTACCTGGGCTGGTGAAGCAGGCAGGGCGTTTTGTTGGCCTTTAAGATGGCAATGGCCTCCCTGGCCTCCGGCTCCCGGTAGTTGGAAATGCCCACATACAGGGCCTTACCCCTGCGCACAAGATCAGACAGCGCGCCCATGGTCTCTTCAAGAGGCGTGTCCGGATCAGGGCGGTGGTGGTAAAATACATCCACATAGTCCAGCCCCATCCGTTTTAAGCTGGAATCCAGGCTGGCCGTCAGATATTTCCTGGAACCCCAGTTGCCGTAGGGGCCGGGCCAGAAATCGTAGCCCGCCTTGGTGGAGATAAACAGCTGGTCCCGGTACACGCCCAGGTCTGATTGCAGGATTGCCCCGAAATTCTCCTCCGCCATGCCATTGGCCGGATGCCCGTAGTTGTTGGCCAGGTCAAAATGGGTGATGCCCATGTCAAATGCCGCGCAGAGGATCTCCTTCTGCTCTGAGAGCGGCTTTTCAAGGCCGAAATTCTGCCACAGGCCCAGGGAAATCCGTGGAAGGAGCACTCCGCTTCTTCCGCTGCGCCTGTACTCCATGGCTTCGTATCTGTCTTCTGCTGCTGTATACATGCTTTACCTGCTTTCTGTCATATATGCCTATCCTAAATGCCTGTCTTAGATGCCTGCCCTAGATGCCTGCCTTAAATGCCTGCCCTATAGGATTCCGGTCACTGTCCCCAGAACCTGTCCGATATTTCCGCTGATGATTAAATCTGCCTGGGAGTCCCTGGCTGTGGCTGATTTGTTGATCAGCACCAGCTTGCTGCCCCGGTAGTAGTCGATCAGACCTGCGGCAGGGTAGACCACCAGGGATGTCCCCCCTATGATCAGCACATCGGCGGCCCGGATGTAGTCAATGGACTTCTGCAGAATCCGGCTGTCCAGCCCTTCTTCATAAAGGACCACATCTGGCTTGATCACACCGCCGCAGTCACAGCGGGGCACGCCCTGGCTGTGTACCACATAGTCCAGGCTGTGGAACTTGCCGCAGCGGACGCAGTAGCTGCGGTGGACGGAGCCGTGAAGCTCCATAACCTCCCTGCTGCCCGCCGCCTGGTGGAGTCCGTCGATGTTCTGGGTGATGACTGCCTTTAATTTCCCCTGGCTCTCCAGAGCCGCCAGGGCCTTGTGGGCCGCATTGGGCTGAGCCTCGGGAAACAGCATCCGGTCCTTGTAGAACCGGTAAAATTCTTCGGGGCGGCGCATGTAAAAGCTGTGGCTGATAATCGTTTCCGGCGGATAGTCATACTGCTGGTTGTACAGGCCGTCCACACTGCGGAAATCCGGTATGCCGCTCTCGGTGGAGACGCCTGCCCCGCCGAAGAACACAATGTTGCTGCTGCCGTCAATCCACTGTTTTAACTGCTCTAATTTCTCATCCATATAAAACAGCTCCTTTCTGCCCGGGAAACAGCTCCAAAACAGAGCGTCCGGCCTTACAGAATCACGTTGATCTGATCCCCGGCCAGCCAGTGCTCAATGTTGGATACCGTGATGTCCGCGCGGATCTCCATGGCTTCCTGGGTTGCGAAGGCCACATGGGGAGTCAGGATAGTGCCCGGAGCGCCCAGCAGCGGATAGTCCGCGGGGATGGGCGGCTCCATGTCAAACACATCGATGCCGGCGCCGGCGATCTGATGGCTGCAGAGCGCCTCTGCCAGCGCCTGGTTGTCCACCACCGGGCCTCTGGCAGTGTTGATCAGAATGGCGTTCTTCTTCATGCGGGCCAGCATTTCCCGGCTGATCAGGCCCTTGGTCTCAGGGGTTACCGGAACGTGGAGGGACACAATATCACTGCGCTCCATCAGCTCCTCCAGAGATACGTAGGATACGCCCAGATCTACCAGTTCAGCCTTTTTGCTGCGGCTGTAGGCCAGAAGCTTGCAGCCGAAGGCCGCGGCGATGGCCGCCACACGGCGTCCGATGGCTCCTGTTCCCACGATCCCCATGGTCTTGCCGTTCAGCTCCGGACCTACCAGGCCGTCCTTAGTGCCGCCGGTTCTGGAGCGTCCGTCACAGGCCGGAATGCTGCGGTACAGGCCAATGGCCAGGCCGAACACCAGCTCCGCAACAGCGTTGGTGGAATAGCCGGCGGCGTTGCTGACAGCAATCCCTCTCTTTTTACAGGTCTCCAGATCCACATGATCCACGCCTGTAAATGCAACTGCAATATATTTCACCTTGGGACAGCCCTCAATGACCTCTCCCTTTAAAGGCATATTGGCAACCACCAGGATGTCCGCATCTTTGCCGCGGCTGATCAGAACCGGGGTATCTGTCACCTTCTCGGTGTGATAGACAAATTCATGGCCCGCAGCCTTCAGACCCTCCGCCAGCTGTTCAATGTACTCTGCCTTGACTCCCAATGGCTCTAAAACTACGATCTTCATATAACTAATCCTCCTGTACGTTTAGCCGCCCGGTGTCAGAGCGGCATTTTTATTCAATCTATCACTAATTTAGCATCTATTGACTCAGATTGCAATAGCGCACATATGAAAGAGGCCGACGGCATAATCTGCTGCCGTCAGCCTCTTTCACGCGCCCGGGCCGTCTCATGCCTGGGCGATTTCTTTTACTAAGAGCAGGCGGGTTCCGCTCTTTACCTTGTCATCTGCCAGCTCGTTGGTGGAGATAATGTTGCCCACCGTGGTGTGGAATTTCTTGGCAACGTTCCACAGCGTGTCGTCAGGCTGCACAATGTATCCCACGATGCCGGGGAGCTGCTGCAGCTTCTGCAGATCCATGGGCTGCACCTGGGCGCCTGTGATCACAGGCTCACAGACCGGCTGAAGCACCAGGAAATCCAGGGAAATGGTGGCCTTGACCTCCACAGTGTCCCCGCCCATCATCACAGCCGTCAGCTGTTCCAGGCCGGTGTTCAGCTGGTAGACGCTGTCACTGGTGATCCCTCTGGCTTCCGCGGTACAGTGGAAGGGCACCTGCTCTACAGCCGCCTGTACGGGGGAGGCGTCGTCGCTGGTGAGGTACAGAAGGCTTACCTCCAGCACGCCGTCGATCTGGATATTGTCCTCCCCGATCTCCACATCATCCAGCTTGATTGTGCCCTCGTTGTGGCAGATCTGGAGTATCCGCTCCGCCTGGGGCAGATCCAGTTTCTCGGAAACCTTGCATTTGCAGACATTTTTCGTTAACATCTGGTCAAAACAGGCCTTGGACCGCTCCAGCTCCACCTCACGGCTGGTGGAGTACATGTCGCTTAACAGCTCCACCTCCTGCTCCTGGTAGAGCTTGATATCCAGCTCCAGCACAGCGTCCACGTCCAGCTCCCGCATCTCTCCGTCATAGTCAGGCTTGGGTTCCAGGTCCTTGTGGGCCAGGCGCACGGTGACCATGGGAATCATCTCCTCCACCGCTTCCCCCAGATCCAGATCGCCTGAGAAGGGGATGGTCTCCTCCATCCACTGGACCGGCATGTTCTCATCCTCCGCCTGATAGATGGCGAACACATTCAGATCCCCATCCAGGTGCAGCTTCCCGTCCAGAGGCTTGGTGGTAATGTCACGCAGCTTCATCTCCCGCCACAGCAGACGGCCGATATTGGGCTTTCCGCCGGTGAGGGAGATCTCCTCCTTCATGCGGTATGTATCCTTGCGGCGCACTGCGATGGCCGCCACGCTGACCGTGCGTTTCAGGGTCTCCAGCTGTGCCGGACCCTGGGCCTCCCCGGGCGCGGTGACAGCGTAGCCGTTGGTTCCCATGTCCACATCTACCGCAGCTTCCACATCGCGCAGTGTCTCCACCCGCACCTGCAGGGTGACGATGGCCTGAACCCCCAATTTCCGGGAATTGATCATCTCCGCATTCAGGTCCTCCAGCATCCAGTTCAGCCCGATGTAGTCCTTCTCCTCCAGCTCCGCCACATTGATCACCTCATCAAAGGGAATATTCCCCCCCAATGTCTGAAGGCCGCCGCCGTCTCTGCGGTAGAGCACCTGGAATTCCAGTTTGCCTTTTACCGCCACCTTATCTCCCTGATTTTTGATGGATTCAATCTGAATCTCTCCCGTATCCAGCATGACCTGAGCCATATCGTCCATGGTGTCGGGCACAATGAAATCATCATCCAGGGTAATCTGGGTGGTTACGTTTCCCTTAAATTGGTTCATATGTATCTGTTTTTTAATTAATTCCATAAATACACCTGCCGTTTCTCATAGTCCTTTAAAGATATCTATGCGAAAGGCAGGTGAAATATGCAGGGGCGTGTATCAATTTCAAAGCAATGTATTACTTGTCATATTCTTCCAGGAAATGGTGGCGGACACCGTGGCTCACATACCCAATGCAGGCGTCCAGGTTGATGTTCTCCACGCTTTTCATAATGTTGGCCTCCACACAGGGACTCGTCTGTCTCAGCTGCCGGATCAGTTCCTTCATCTCCTGGCGCTTGGAGGTGT
>OKVW01000695.1_pt1 | contig 17848 bp, 17 predicted proteins | sample 1606991 | NCBI WGS metagenome assembly OKVW01 (sample SAMN03281021, study PRJEB24777) | human gut metagenome | isolation source: fecal sample PR177 from 1 month old male Malay infant, vaginal delivered...
TAAAAATATATATTAACTTGTGAATATTTCTCTTTTTTTTAGTTTAGATTTGATAGTAAAGTTTTACATCTTCACATAAGTGCACAGATTTTAAAAATCATACAAATATTTATAACATCATGAATTTAATGCATTAAATGAATGATAATCTGTTTACAGACACTCCGTGAAATTCATAAACTTCTTCTTTCTGCCAGCCTGCCCATTCTGGTGAAGAAAAAGAGGAGGTTTGTCACGACTTGATCACCTTCTTCCTCTTTCGCCTCCTTCTTTAGGCTGGAAAGCCCGGTTTACAACCTCTCAGTAACGCTCCTTAAAAAGTATTGCTAATGACCAACAGCAAATGAAATAACCACAGTTAGCCGCATATTCATGCACCATTTAGCACTTTGGGGTGAGCATAAATATAAAAAATACCACTGGTGGGTGAGTTATTTAAAATGTTTCCACAGACATACTCTTCATCGTAACGCAGCATTAACAAATAATGTCTGACGTTAACAACAATTTGATGATGTTAATTTTATCGACAGAGAACCAGGTCCAGGGTGACAACATGAAGAACAAATTGTTATTTATGATGTTAACAGTACTGGGTGCGCCTGGGATGGTATCCGCATCAAGTTATGATTTAGCGCGTTCTGAATATAACTTTGCGGTAAATGAATTAAGCAAGTCTTCATTTAATCAGGCGGCCATTATTGGTCAGGTCGGTACTAATAATAGTGCAACGATACGTCAGGACGGTTCAAAACTTTTGTCGGTTATTTCCCAGAACGGTGGAAGCAACCGGGCTAACGTTGACCAGTCAGGAGCTTATAACTTTGCATATATTGCTCAGTCGGGTAATTCCAATGATGCCAGTATATCGCAGAGTAACTACGGTAATAGTGCGATGATTATCCAGAAGGGCTCTGGAAATAAAGCAAATATTACGCAGTACGGTACGCAAAAAACAGCAGTTGTAGTGCAGAGACAGTCGCAAATGGCAATTCGCGTTACGCAACGCTAATACATTGACGGCTATTAAATCAATCCGATGGGGGTTTACCATGAAACTTTTACAAGTGGCAGCATTTGCAGCAATCGTGGTGTCTGGCAGTGCTCTGGCTGGTTCCGTTTCTCAATGGGGCGGAAGTCATCACGGCGGTGGCGGAAGCAGTTCTGGCCCGGAATCGACGCTGAGTATCTATCAGTACGGGACAAATAACGCCGCGCTTGCGCTGCAAAGCGACGCTCGTAAATCAGACACGACAATCACTCAGCACGGCTATGGTAACGGCGCAGATGTTGGCCAGGGGTCGGATAACAGTACCATTGATCTGACTCAGAAAGGCTTCAAAAACAACGCCACCATCGATCAGTGGAATGGCAAAAACTCAGATATTACTGTGAGCCAGTACGGTGGACGTAACGCCGCTCTGGTTAACCAGACAGCGTCTGACTCCAGCGTTCTGGTTAAACAAGTGGGTTTTGGCAACAACGCCACCGCCAATCAGTACTAATTTCCTTTATATGCTGACAATAAACAGGGCGAACGCCCTGTTTTTTTTCGGGAGGACATGATGCACAGCTTATTACTCCTTGCGGCGCTTTCCAGTCAGATCACCTTTAACACCAGCCATCAAGGCGATATCTACACGATTATTCCTCAGGTCACGTTGACACAACCTTGCGTATGTCAGGTACAAATAGTCGCCCTTCGCGACGGTGTGGCGGGACAAAGTCAGTCACGGCAGAAAAAGACGCTCTCATTGCCCGCTAATCGGGCCATTGATTTGACCAGGCTCAGTGTAAATATCTCAGCACAGGACTCCGTCAAAATCGTCGTCACCGTCTCTGACGGCCAGTCGCTGCATTTATTACAACAATGGCCGCCCTCTGCCGCCTCGTCCTGATCGGATAATTATTGGTCTTTTCTCTGTGGCAGAGGTGAAACGGCTGAACTATGAATAGAGTTATGCAAAACGCATAATTCCCTTCGGCTCAGCCATTGCGGCAGTAAGGGAAACATTCCCTCAAGGATGAATGATCATTGAGGATTCACTATGCTGTCATCTGTCGCTCTTAAAAAACCGTTGTTGCTTATCTGCTTTTCTGCGCTATTCCCCCTTGCAACCCTGGCTGAAACGAATGGACAAGGAGGGATGATTCATTTTTCCGGTCGTATCGTGGAATCGCCTTGCGAGGTCACCCATGTTCAACAGCGTATTGCAATGTCCTGTGATAACGACGGACATTCACAGACCCGTTACTATTCCGCACAAATGCTCCCTCAGGCGTCGCAGCACTTTAAACAGATTGCCACCGTTAATATGCGTTATCTTGATAAACAGAAAAAGTTGGCAATATTGGAAGTTAACTACCGTTAAACAAGGCGCTTCACCAGATTGACGAAAAGAGCGATTTCACAGGAATTCCTGCTGTACACTTAGGAGATAAAGTGAAGCAAGGAGGGACTATGGAATCGCGTATTCATGTTATCCGGGGGGATATCACCACCGTCGCGGTTGATGTCATCGTTAATGCCGCCAACCCTTCATTGATGGGTGGTGGCGGTGTGGACGGCGCCATTCATCGCGCGGCCGGCCCTGACTTACTGGAAGCCTGTATGAAAGTCAGGCAACAGCAGGGCGAGTGTCCAACCGGACATGCGGTTATCACCCTTGCCGGGAATCTGCCAGCCAAAGCGGTGATTCATACTGTCGGCCCGGTGTGGCGCGGCGGCGATCACAACGAAGCGCAACTATTACAGGATGCGTATTACAACAGCCTGAATCTGGCGCTGGCGAACGGATACAAAACCATTGCCTTTCCGGCAATCAGTACCGGCGTTTATGGATATCCCCGACCTGCCGCCGCCGAAATTGCGCTGAAAACGGTTTCGGAATTCATTACCCGCCGCGCGCTACCCGAGCAGGTATACTTTGTCTGTTATGACGAAGAAACGACCCGACTTTACCAGCGCTTACTTACCCAGCAAGGCGACGAATGAGTTGACCCGTCTCGCCCGCGCGACCCATCCACTGTGTGATTCACACCCTGGTAAGTGCGGCATTCTTGCCCTGGATGACAGCATGGACGCCTTTGCGGCCCGCTATCGTCTGGCAGAGATGGCCGAGCGTACGCTGGATGTTCAGTATTACATCTGGGAAGACGATATGTCCGGGCGACTCCTGTTCGCCGTGCTGTTAGCCGCGGCAAAACGGGGCGTGCATGTGCGTCTGTTGCTTGATGATAACAATACGCCCGGCATGGATGACACCCTGCAACTGCTCGATGCCCATCCTAATATTGACGTCCGTCTGTTTAATCCATTCTCTTTTCGTACGCTGCGCGCGCTGGGCTATTTAACTGACTTTGCCCGGTTAAACCGGCGTATGCATAACAAAAGCTTCACTGCGGATAGCGTTGTGACGCTGGTGGGCGGTCGAAATATTGGCGATGCCTATTTTGGCGCAGGGGAAGAGCCGCTGTTTTCCGATCTCGACGTGATGGCCATCGGACCCGTTGTTAACGAGGTCGCGAAGGATTTCGAACGCTACTGGCAGTGTGGTTCGGTCTCGACGCTGAAATCGGTGCTGGCGGTTTCGGAGCAGGAGATTAGCGAACGTATTGAATTGCCTGAATCCTGGCACAATAACGACATCACCCGCCGCTATCTGGATAAACTGAAAACCAGCCAGTTTATGACGCAGCTCGACCGTGGCGCATTGCCGCTTATCTGGGCAAAGACCCGTTTGTTAAGTGACGATCCTCTTAAAGGCGAGGGGAGAGCGCTGCGCCATTCACTGTTGCCGCAGCGTTTGTTTGATGTGATGGGGTCACCGGTTGAGCGGATTGATATCATTTCTGCCTATTTTGTTCCGACCCGGGCAGGAGTTGCGCTGTTGCTGCAACTGGTGCGTAAAGGGGTAAAAATTGCAATTCTTACCAATTCACTCGCGGCCAATGACGTCGCGGTGGTACATGCCGGCTATGCGCGCTGGCGCAAAAAGCTCTTACGCTATGGCGTTGAGCTTTACGAACTAAAACCGACGCGGGAACGCCAGACGGTGCTGCACGATCGGGGGCTTACCGGGAATTCTGGCTCCAGTCTGCATGCCAAGACGTTCAGCATTGATGGACGTAAGGTGTTTATTGGTTCACTCAATTTTGACCCGCGTTCTACCTTACTGAATACGGAAATGGGTTTTGCGATAGAAAGCGAGACGCTGGCGACGCTTATCCATCGCCGGTTTACCGAGAGTCAACGCGATGCCGCATGGCAACTGCGACTCGATCGCTGGGGGCGCATTAACTGGGTCGACAGGCAGCACAATGAAGAAATTGTACTCAAAAAAGAACCCGCCACAGGATTCTGGAAGCGGGTTCTGGTACGGCTGGCAACGATACTGCCCGTCGAGTGGCTGCTTTAACACAGCAAGACAGCAATCATCCAGCTCCTTTCTTATTTTGCTCCGGTTTAACCAGGGGTTTTCCGGAGAACAGGAATTTGAGCAGCGGAATACGTAAGTGGATTTCGTATAGTACCAGCGCAATACCAATCACAAAGATGAGTCCGCAAAGAAAACCCAGCAGATTGGAAGAAATATGCGGCGTGATATAAGCACCATAAAACAGCGTCAAAGGATGATGCACCAGATAGATAAACAGCGACGCGTTAACAAAATAGGTGACGCGCGCCGACTGGAAATTTAACAGGCGATGGCCCAGAGAAAATACCACATTTACCATCCACAAACCCAGAACCATTGTAATGACGTATTCCGTTTCATACATCCAGGCATCGCCACTGCCATAGCGCTGATTCAGCAGGTAAGCGATAAACGCGCAGGCCGCAGCCAGCGTGCAGCCTCGGGATGGCGTCGTGAACAGCGTCTTTAACTCGGGAGAGATGAAGGCCAGCGCCCCCAGCATAAAGAACGGGATATAAAACAGGGTTTGCATCACGACGAAATTAAATAAACCGTCGCTGAGAATCGGCGGATAAATAATAAAAAGCGTCCGCCTTACTGCCGCGTAAACGATACCCAGTAATAAAAAAATGAGCGTCAGTTTCCCCATGGAAATGGAAGCAATACGCTTTTTATCCGCTTTTTCCAGGTTTTTCCGCATCCGGGTAAATATCCACATACTGACGGTGGTTAATACTACCAGCACCAGCAAAAACCACAGGTGAGAAATTAACTCCCAGACCAGCGTATTGTATTTTTCATACAGCGACAGTGTATGCCAGTTGTCGGCTTTTCCCTTGACATACTGCAACATAATAAATTGCGGTAAGGTCAGCAAGGGAATCGCAGTGAGCATTGGGATGCCCACACGTTCAACGCGAACTTTCCACCAGCGTTTTAATGGATAACGCAGAAATAACATGTACGAAAAATAACCTGAAATAACGAAGAACACTTGCATACGGAATGCATGAATGAAATCGTTAAACAAGGTGAGCCACCACGACGGCTCGACGCTGTTCACGTGCCAGGTATGGCCGGAATAGATTAATGAAATATGAAAGGGAATACCCAACAACATCAGCCAGGCGCGGATGGAGTCAAGAAAATATTCACGCTGTGCAGGTACGGGGTTCATAGCGATTTTCGTATTCTCAGATTCTCAGACTAATCGTCTTATCCCTAAGGCGATTAATAGTTACATTCGGTGGCAACCCTACACGAAGACTGATGACCTGTCTCCAGGATAAGCACGCAAAGTGCAAAGGGGCTCGCAGAGGTGCTTAAACCATGAGCCAGCGTGCCGAACAATGGAGGGATTCAGTTGTCCTAATGCCTGATTATCCATTAAAATAGATCGGATCGATATAAGCACACAAAGGGGGAAGTGCTTACTAATTATGAAACATAAACCACAAATGATGAAAATGCGTTGGTTGGGTGCGGCTGTCGTGTTGGCGCTGTACACCTCGTCGGGTTGGGCTTTCACCATCGATGACGTTGCAAAGCAGGCCCAATCCTTAGCCGGTAAAGGCTATGAGGCGCCAAAAAGTAACTTGCCCTCCGTTTTCCGCGACATGAAATACGCGGACTATCAGCAGATCCAGTTTAATCACGATAAAGCGTACTGGAGCAATATCAAAACCCCATTCAAGCTCGAGTTCTACCACCAGGGTATGTACTTCGACACGCCTGTCAAAATCAATGAAGTCACGGCGACCGCTGTAAAACGCATTAAGTACAGCCCGGATTACTTCAATTTTGGCGATGTGCCACATGATAAAGACACGGTAAAAGACCTCGGTTTCGCCGGGTTCAAAGTGCTGTATCCCATTAACAGCAAAGATAAAAACGATGAGATCGTCAGTATGCTTGGCGCGAGCTATTTCCGCGTACTGGGCGCAGGCCAGGTGTATGGCTTATCTGCCCGTGGTCTGGCGATTGATACCGCACTACCTTCAGGTGAAGAATTTCCCCGCTTCCGCGAATTCTGGGTTGAACGTCCAAAACCGACTGACAAACGCCTGACCATTTACGCGTTACTCGACTCTCCGCGCGCCACGGGTGCCTATCGCTTTGTGATTATCCCGGGACGTGACACCGTTGTTGACGTGCAGTCAAAAGTCTATTTGCGCGATAAAGTGGGCAAACTGGGCGTTGCACCGTTAACCAGTATGTTCCTGTTCGGGCCGAACCAGCCGTCTCCGGCAACCAATTTCCGCCCTGAATTGCATGATTCCAACGGATTGTCTATCCACGCCGGCAACGGTGAATGGATTTGGCGTCCGCTGAATAACCCGAAACATCTCGCCGTAAGCAGCTTTGCGATGGAAAATCCGCAAGGATTTGGTCTGTTACAGCGTGGCCGTCAGTTCTCGCGCTTTGAAGATCTTGACGACCGTTACGATCTGCGCCCAAGCGCGTGGATTACGCCGAAAGGCGAGTGGGGCAAAGGGAAAATTGAACTGGTTGAAATCCCGACCAATGATGAGACCAACGATAACATCGTGGCCTACTGGACGCCGGATCAACTGCCAGAAGCAGGCAAGGAGATGAACTTCAAATACACCCTGACGTTCAGCCGTGATGAAGACAAACTTCATGCGCCGGATAACGCCTGGGTGCAACAGACTCGCCGCTCAACCGGAGATGTCAAACAGTCGAATCTCATCCGTCAGCCTGATGGCACCATCGCGTTTGTGGTGGATTTCACCGGCACAGACATGAAGAAACTGCCGCAGGATACCCCGGTTACCGCACAAACCAGCATCGGCGATAACGGCGAGATCGTTGAAAACATAGTGCGTTACAATCCGGTCACCAAAGGTTGGCGTATGACGCTGCGCGTGAAAGTGAAAGATGCGAAGAAAACCACTGAAATGCGTGCGGCATTGGTCAATGCCGATCAGACGTTGAGTGAAACCTGGAGCTACCAGTTACCTGCCAATGAATAAGACAACTGAGTACATTGACGCAATGCCGCTCTCGGATATCGAGAAAGCGGCACTGCCGAAAACGGACATTCGCGCGGTGCACGAAGCGCTGGATGCCGAACATCGCCTTTACTCGCGAGAAGACGACTCACCACAGGGGTCTGTTAAAGCACGCCTTGAGCAGGCCTGGCCTGACTCACTGGCGGAGGGTCAGTTGATCAAAGACGACGAAGGGCGCGATCAGCTTAAGGCGATGCCGAAAGCGAAGCGTTCTTCGATGTTTCCCGATCCCTGGCGAACTAACCCGGTAGGGCGTTTCTGGGATCGACTGCGTGGGCGCGATGTTACGCCGCGCTACCTGGCGCGTCTGACTAAAGAAGAGCAGGAAAGCGAACAGAAGTGGCGTACCGTCGGGACACTCCGTCGCTATACGTTGCTGCTGTTGACGCTGGCGCAAACGGTGGTGGCGACCTGGTACATGAAGACCATTCTTCCGTATCAGGGGTGGGCACTGATCAACCCGGTTGATATGGTGGGGCAGGATCTCTGGGTCTCCTTCATGCAGTTGCTGCCGTATGTGCTGCAAACGGGCATTCTGATTCTGTTCGCCGTTCTGTTTTGCTGGGTTTCAGCCGGATTCTGGACGGCGCTAATGGGCTTCCTGCAATTGCTCATCGGGCGCGATAAATACAGTATTTCGGCGTCAACGGTCGGTGATGAACCGCTGAACCCGCAGCACCGTACTGCATTGATTATGCCTATCTGTAATGAAGACGTTGACCGCGTTTTCGCAGGGCTGCGCGCAACCTGGGAATCGGTAAAAGCGACCGGTAACGGCGAACATTTTGACGTCTACATACTCAGTGACAGCTACAACCCCGATATCTGCGTTGCAGAACAAAAAGCGTGGATGGAGCTGATTGCCGAAGTACAGGGCGAAGGGCAAATTTTCTATCGCCGCCGCCGCCGCCGTGTGAAGCGTAAAAGCGGCAACATTGATGACTTCTGTCGTCGCTGGGGCAGCCAGTACAGCTATATGGTGGTGCTGGACGCGGACTCCGTAATGACCGGTGAATGCCTGAGCGGGCTGGTGCGTCTGATGGAGGCCAACCCGAATGCCGGGATTATTCAGTCATCGCCGAAGGCGTCCGGAATGGACACTCTGTATGCACGTTGCCAGCAATTTGCGACGCGAGTATACGGTCCGCTGTTCACGGCCGGTCTGCACTTCTGGCAGTTAGGTGAATCGCACTACTGGGGCCATAACGCGATTATCCGCGTGAAGCCGTTCATCGAACACTGTGCGCTGGCGCCTCTGCCGGGCGAAGGGTCTTTCGCGGGTTCTATCCTTTCTCACGACTTTGTGGAAGCGGCGCTGATGCGTCGTGCAGGGTGGGGCGTCTGGATTGCCTACGATCTTCCCGGTTCGTATGAAGAGCTGCCGCCAAACCTGCTGGATGAACTCAAGCGCGACCGCCGCTGGTGTCACGGCAACCTGATGAACTTCCGTCTGTTCCTGGTCAAAGGGATGCATCCGGTTCATCGCGCCGTGTTCCTGACAGGGGTCATGTCTTACCTTTCAGCACCGCTGTGGTTTATGTTCCTCGCGCTGTCGACCGCGTTGCAGGTGGTGCATGCGCTGACCGAGCCGCAATACTTCCTGCAACCGCGTCAGTTGTTCCCGGTCTGGCCGCAGTGGCGTCCAGAGCTGGCGATTGCGCTGTTTGCCTCCACAATGGTGCTACTGTTCCTGCCCAAGCTACTGAGTATTCTGCTCATCTGGTGTAAAGGCACAAAAGAGTACGGTGGATTTTTCCGCGTGACGCTGTCGCTACTGCTTGAAGTGCTGTTCTCCGTACTGCTGGCACCGGTGCGTATGCTGTTCCACACCGTTTTTGTGGTGAGCGCGTTTCTCGGCTGGGAAGTGGTCTGGAACTCGCCGCAGCGTGATGATGACTCAACGCCATGGGGCGAAGCGTTTATGCGCCATGGTTCGCAGTTACTGCTGGGTCTGGTGTGGGCTGTCGGCATGGCGTGGCTGGATCTGCGCTTCCTGTTCTGGTTGTCGCCGATAGTGTTCTCATTGATCCTGTCGCCATTTGTTTCCGTGATCTCCAGTCGTTCAACGGTGGGGCTGCGCACCAAGCGCTGGAAGCTGTTCCTGATCCCGGAAGAGTATTCCCCGCCGCAGGTGCTGGTGGATACCGACAAGTATCTGGCGATGAATCGCGACCGCTCGCTGGATGATGGCTTCATGCATGCGGTGTTTAACCCATCGTTCAATGCGCTGGCTACCGCCATGGCGACGGCGCGTCACCGCGCCAGCCAGGTGCTGGAGATTGCCCGCGATCGCCATGTTGAACAGGCGCTGAACGAAACGCCGGAAAAACTGAATCGCGACCGTCGTCTGGTGTTGTTGAGCGATCCGGTCACCATGGCCCGTTTACACTATCGGGTGTGGAATTCACCAGAGAAGTATTCATCATGGGTGAATTACTATCAGGGCATCACTCTGAACGCAAAGGCGCTTAATCATAAGTAGCCACCTTGTGGTGATATCATCTGAAAAATACCGGCCTGGGCCGGTATTTTTTTATACTCAGTAAAACAAATGATGAGGTATCAGGTGCGAATACTGGCGATGGGTATGATGGTCGTGCTGCTAAGCGGCTGTGGCAGCATTATCAGTCGGACAATCCCCGGACAGGGGCATGGCAACCAGTACTATCCGGGGGTTCAATGGGATGTGCGGGATTCGGCATGGCGTTATCTCACCATTCTCGATTTACCGTTTTCCCTGGTATTTGACACGTTGCTGTTGCCGCTGGATGCGCACCACGGCCCTTACGAGTAATCAGCGTTCATCCCACTCGTCAGCGGCGGTTTGACCTTCTTCCGTATCCAGCGGTGGCTCAAGCTGGAATTCACCTTCATCCCATTCGTGCAGCGTGTTTTCTTCCTGCCACTCCTGGCGGATCTCTATCTCATCGTAATCGCCGTCAAAGACACTTTGCGCGGCCTCACCACTCAGCATGGGCAGACATTCACCTTCCTCGCCTTCATCGGCAAAAAACTCGACCTGCCACATGATGTCGCCATCCTGCAGGACGTATTTTTGCACGTTGAGCTGTTGTACATTGGCATCTTCCTGGTCAATTTCAGGATGGTCTGCCAGAAATTCTTCACGGGCTGCGTCAATGGCTTCTTCCAGCGTTGCGTACATGGTCATCAGTCTCTCCCTTTGATTTGCTGAGGTATTCAGGGAAAGAATAGCTGATTCTGCGGTTTTGCAAGTATGAATGCTGAAAATTCACCCAACTGACCGCGAGAGAGGGCGGTGGCGCAGGCTGTTCCACGAATAGATCGCGTTAAACAGGACCACACCCGCAGTGACCAGAAAGACAGCGCGGAATCCGTAACTGGCCGAAATCGCTGCGCCCATTAACGGACCTGTGACGTTACCGATATCGCGAAACGACTGGTTATAGCTGAATATGCGCCCGGCAATCTGGTTAGTGGAGTTGTACACCAGCAGCGTTTGCACCGCAGGGAGCAGCGCGCCATCGGCGGCACCCAGTAAAAAGCGCAGAACTGCCAGTTGCCACGGCGTCTGCACAAACGACATGGGGATCAGCAGCAGAACAGAAAGCATCAGCGCGACGATGAGGATTTTCTCCGGCCCGATCCGATCCCCCAGTTTGCCTAATCGTGGCGCACTGAGTAATGCTGCCACACCGGGCACCGAGGCGATCATCCCGCTGATAAACGCGATATTGCTGACGTTACCCGCAAGCTCCCGCACATAGAGCGTCAGGATCGGCGCGATAGAACCGGTCGCCACCTGAATGATTAAGGTCGTGACAAACAGACTGAGCACCAGTTTCGGGTTTTTTAACGAGGTTACCACCTCGCGCATATGCAGCATCTCTTTCTTGCTGACGGGTTGAAAATGCTCACGAATGAAAAACAGTGTCAGCAAGAAACAGATCAGCAACACGCTGGCAGTGATGAAGAAAACGGGACGCAAACCATACTGATCGGCAAGCAAACCGCCTGCCAGCGGCCCCAACAGCGCGCCGCTGACGCCCCCGGTCGACAGTGTCCCCAGCGCCCACCCGCTTTTATATCGTGGTACCTGCGTGGCGATCAGGGCGTTAGCGTTGGGAATGAAACCGCCGAGTAAGCCGAGCAGCGCGCGCAGCGCCAGAAATTGCCAGATGTTTTGCGCAAGTCCCATCAGCAGCATCACAATTGCCATCCCGAGGGCGGAGCGCAGCAACATGATCTTTCGGCCTTTACGATCGGCAAGTCCACCCCAGAAAGGAGAAGCAATGGCGGAAAACAGAAACGTAATACTGAAAACCAGTCCGGACCACATATTGAGCGCACTGTGGCCTGTGACGCCGAGTTGCTCGACATAAAGCGGTAAAAAAGGCATCACCAGGCTAAATGCGGCGCCGGTTAAAAAACAGCCAAGCCAGGCGACGGTAAGATTGCGTTTCCAGTTTATGGGAGTATCAGAGACTGACATAGCGATCCGCAGTATGACGCGCCCCAGGCGCTATCAGGCAAAAAACGAATATAAATTAAGCATATTCATTATGCGCCTGCGTGCCGGAGGCTGCAATCCAGAGGGCTTTAATCGCTAAAATGGAAGAAAAAAGCAGCCCGAAGGGCTGCGTTAAAAATAGTCAGTAGCGGGAGGGCATTCCGGCAGGGCGCGTTTTAAAACGGCGGTGCAACCACATGTACTGATCTGGCGCCATCATGATGCATTTCTCAACAATCTTGTTCATCCAGGCTGCGGTAGTTTCTGCATCGTCCAGCGGTGGTGAACACTCCGGCGGTAACATAATCAACTGATAGCCAGTGCCATCCGGTTTACGACGCGGCACAAACGGCACCAGACAGGCGTTGGACATGCGCGCCAGCATCCAGGTGCCCGACGTCGTGGCGGCCTGGTCGACAGCAAAAAGCGGGACAAACACACTGGCACGAGGGCCATAGTCATGGTCCGGCGCATACCAGACGACTTCGCCTTTTTTCAGTGCCTTAATCATGCCTTTCAGATCCTTGCGATCGAGCATCGATTTATTGGAGCGCATCCGCCCCCAGGTCTGCAGCCAGTCGATCAGGGGATTGTCATTGGGTCGATACACGCCGATCCCCGGTTCCTGCAAGCCAAACTGACGCGCACCGAGTTCCAGGGTCAGAAAGTGCAGGCCAACCAGTAAAATGCCGCGCTTTTGCGACTGAACCTCGCGAATATGCTCCATGCCAATCACTTCGGTCCAACGGGCGATACGCTTGTCGGACCAGAACCAGGCCATGCCGGTTTCCATCAGACCCATACCGACGGATTCAAAGTTTTTTACCACCCTGTCATGACGCTCGCGTTCACTCATCTCGGGAAAACAGAGTTCAAGATTGCGATAAGCGATTTTTGCGCGTTGCTTCATCAGGCGACGTGCCAGATGGCCCATCATATGACCCAGGCGGTAGAGAATCGGGTAGGGCAACTGCACGACCAACCAAAGTGCGCCAATACCGAGCCAGGTTAACCAATACCGTGGATGCAGTAATGCTGCGGAGAACTTAGGTAAATTCGTCATGTCATTCCTGTAAAAAAAATCTTAAAACGGACAATTACTGGTATTGTTGCATTTTTTCGCGCTCAGCAAAAATATGCGACTAAAGAGTGGCGATAAAAACAGCAAATGTTGTCATATTTAGCGTTTGAAAAAAGAAATGTAGCGCAAAATGTGTGGATGTAAATTGGTGGTGATTGCTATATGATGCCGCCGATTTTGATTTTCACTCTTTGCAGGATTCGTACACCATGCCAGTGTTACACAACCGCATTTCCAATGATGACCTCAGGGCCCGTATGCTGGCTGAAACTGAGCCGCGCACGACCATTTCTTTCTACAAGTATTTTACCATTGCGGATCCGCAGGCCACACGTGATGCGTTGTATCAGAAGCTAACAGCCTTGAATGTGTTTGGTCGCATCTATCTGGCCCATGAAGGTATTAATGCCCAAATCAGCGTGCCGCAAAGTCAGGTTGAGACTTTCCGCGAGCAGCTCTATGCCTTTGATCCCGCGCTCGATGGCCTGCGCCTGAATATTGCGCTGGAGGATGACGGTAAATCCTTCTGGGTGCTGCGGATGAAGGTGCGCGATCGCATTGTGGCGGACGGTATCGACGATCCGGATTTTGACGCCAGCGACGTTGGCGATTACCTGAAAGCGGCTGAAGTCAACGCGATGCTGGACGATCCGGAGGCGGTTTTCATCGATATGCGTAACCACTATGAATACGAGGTAGGGCATTTTGAGAACGCGCTGGAAATTCCGGCTGATACCTTCCGCGAGCAGTTACCGAAAGCGGTTGAGATGATGCAGGCGCACAAGGATAAAAAAATCGTCATGTACTGTACGGGCGGTATTCGCTGTGAAAAAGCCAGCGCGTGGATGAAGCACAACGGTTTTAACAAAGTGTGGCACATCGAAGGCGGGATTATCGAATATGCGCGGAAAGCCCGCGAACAGGGGCTACCGGTGCGTTTCATTGGCAAGAATTTTGTGTTCGATGAGCGTATGGGCGAGCGTATATCCGATGAGGTGATCGCGCATTGCCATCAGTGCGGCGCGCCGTGTGACAGTCACACCAATTGCAAAAACGACGGCTGCCATCTGCTGTTTATTCAGTGCCCGGCCTGTGCGCAAAAGTATAAAGGGTGCTGTAGCGACCTTTGCTGTGAAGAGCGCGCGTTGCCGGGAGATGAGCAGCGTCGCCGCCGTGCAGGACGTGAAAACGGGAATAAGATCTTCAATAAATCGCGTGGACGTCTGAACACGAAACTGGGGATTCCCGACCCCACAAAGTAAAGAGCAGGAGAGGGGACAAGCCCCTCTCTCGTTAGACTTACTTCTGCTGTACGCCTTCCACTGAGATAATCAAATCCACTTCCTGCGAGGCTGGACCCAGATCGGTAGTGATGTTGAAATCTTTCAGCTTAATTTTACCTTCGGCTTCAAAGCCTGCACGTTTGCCGCCCCACGGATCGTCGCCCTGACCAATCATTTTGGCTTCCAGCGTGACAGGCTTTGTCACACCGTTCAGCGTCAGGTTACCGGTGATGTCCAGTTCATCTCCATCTTTCTTCACGCTGGTGGAGGTAAAAGTGGCTTGCGGGAATTTCGCCACGTTCAGGAAATCGGCGCTACGCAGGTGCTTATCGCGCTCGGCATGGTTGGTATCCACGCTGTTGGTATTGATAGTCACATTCACTTTATCCGCAGCGGGGTTCTTTTCATCAAAGGTAAAAGTCCCGTCGAAATCTTTAAACGTCCCGTACAGCCAACTGTATCCCAGATGCTGAATGCGGAAATTCACAAAGGCATGTTGCCCTTCTTTGTCAATTTTATAGTCCGCGGCAAGGGCCGAACCGGTCGTGAACAGCAAAGAGGCGAAGGTTAAACCCAGCAGGCTTTTTTTCATTTTTGAGCTCCATAGTCAGATGACGATTTACCCAACATGCGATTCAGGGTGTCGTCTTTATCAATAAAGTGATGTTTGAAGGCCATCAGGCCGTGCAGAACGGAAAGAATGACCACACTCCAGGCCAGCCACAGATGAATGCTTCCCGCGAGATCGGCCTGAACGCCAGCGTCAGCAAAGGTCGCCGGAACCTCAAACCAGCCAAAAACGCTAATCGGTTTACCGTCCGCAGTCGAAATCAGATAGCCGCTAATGATAAGGCTGAACAGCAGCAGATAGAGCGCGATGTGGCCCAGTGATGCGCTGATCCGGGTCAATGTCGAATAGCTGTGCAGTGCTTTCGGCGGTGGGGAGAAAAGACGCCACATAACACGCACGACCAGACCCATCATCAAAAGGATCCCGATGCTTTTGTGTATTTCAGGTCCCTGATGATACCAGCCGTCGTAGTAGCTGAGCGTAACCATCCAGAGGCCAAGGGCAAACATGCCGTACACCACAAGGGCAGTGAGCCAATGTAGCGAGGCAGAAATAAAACCATAGCGTTGAGGGGTATTTGAAAACTGCATAAACACACCAGTTTATATTTCAGGATTGAATGAAAATGGCGTGTCAGAGACAGTATTGCAACTAAAAAATAACACTTGCGAGAATATTTAATTTTTTTTCAATAAATTTGTCTGAGCCTGAAATTTTTCTTCAATAGATTCGTGTTTCAGGACTACGAGGTGATGCTATCCAGGTAGCGTGAGGTAATCGGTTCGTTCAAAAAATCAAACTAAAATTAGATGAACTTCAGTTTATGTCAATATTTGTCAATCGCAACAGGTCAGTAAAAAAAGAGATAAATAACATCGAGGATAGCCAGAAGAGACCACAAAATAACGTAAAGCATAAAATGCTCGCGAATATTGTTGACCAGCCAGAGAAACAGATGCCGCATATTTTCATCACCATAAAAAACGGCCTCATCGTGAGGCCATTTAACGATTATGACGTAAACCGGGACAGTCTGAATGGCGTAAGGTCAAAGGCTGTGGGTTTTTCCTGAGCAAAATCTGCGGCAATTTCACCTAATACCGGGGCAAACTTAAAACCATGACCGCTGAGGCCAGTGATAATCAGCGTGTTGTCATGGCCGGGGAGTGTATCGATGATAAAGTCTTCATCCGGAGAGTTGTCATAGGTACATGCCGCTCCATGCAGACAGCAGCCAATGCCAGGAAGAACCTGACGCAGGAACGGGAAAGCTTCAGAACCATCGCTGGCGATAGCGGCAAAAGGCACGCGTTCATCCTCAGCATTTATTTCCTGCCCGCCATTATGCTTGCCGATTTTAAGTTCATCGTTTTCAGCCGGAAAACCGTAGTACTGATCGCCATTTGGCAGTTCACCCGTAAAGGCCGGAAAGTGGTTTTTAACGCTGTAACGTCCATCCGCCTGATACCAGGCAAACACTTTGCGTACGGGCCGAATGGGGAGTTGGGGAAGCAGCGTCTTAACCCAGGTGCCTGCACTCACCAGCGCCTTCTTCGCGCGGTATTCACCGTCAGGTGTTTCAATCGTCACGCCATCCTCATCATGACGAAGGGCAGTGACCGGACAGTTGAAGAGTTGCGCGCATCCCGCTTTTTCTGCCAGACGGATCCAGGTTTTTATCGCCAGTTCGCTGCGCAGGAACCCGGAATCCGCTTCAAACAGCCCCGTATAGTCTTGCGGGACGCGAATTTCAGGCCAGCGCGCCATAATGGCGTTGGCATCCAGTTGCTCAACGTTCAACTGCCACTGTTTCGCGCTGTTTGCGACGTTGGTCAGGAAGGCTGACCCGGACGGGCCGAGGTTGACGACGCCGGAACGAATGAAAATGGGATCTTCATTTTGCGCAGAGAGTTCGTCCCACAGCGCCTGCGCGCGGAGTACCAGCGGAACATACTTTTCCCCTTCGCCATAAGCGTGGCGGATCAATCGTGTGTCGCCGTGATGACTGCCCTGTTGGTGGGGGGGCATATGCGCGTCTGTCATCAGGACATTTAACCCGGCGCGAGTGGCATAATAACCTGCGGCTGCACCAACGGATCCGCTGCCTATAATGATTAAATCGTATTTCATTGGTATCTCTCTGCTATCGCGATGCAAGCAGAGTAAATAAGTGAAATGCGTAATACAACCCAGAAATGGCAAAGGCACCGTGAAGGTGCCTTTTTGGTGAACATTTCCGTCTCATTAGTGCCGACGGTATTCATTTTCCTGGTAATCACCGGATTCGATTTTGGCAATACCGGCTTCTAATATCGAAATAAATTGTCTGGCAACATCGGTGGTTAACCAGAGCGTTTGACCTACCTCCGTATCCGCCTGTTCCGGGCGATTCGGCGTCTGGTAGTGTAAACGCAGCATCAGCGCGTCATAGCTGTCAACGGTGCTGATGTCCCATCCCACAAGCGGATGAGTCTGAATGACTTCATTATTCTTTTCCATCATGCCCCCTAATTCGTGTTACAAGACAACGGTTTTCGAGGTTCAATGCGTTTTTATCTGAAGCAACTTCAGTATATCAATAAATAAGGGTATTCACTGAAAATTTAAAGAGGGATAAGCATAATTTTCTAAAAAATAAGAATTATGTGGGTATTTCACCCCATCTTGTTCACTCTTTTTAAGTATGTTGTGCAATGATTTTGAGTAATGGCGAAAATATAGCCAGTTGCGCAACAAATCGTTGCTGAGAATAAAAAAGCCGGGGCGACCCGGCAAAAGAGACTACGGCATAGCATTTTTATTCTTTGATGAACCAGTCATCCGCACTTTCCCAGGTTTCCTGAAGAATTTCGCTGATGCGTTCTTTATCTTCTTTCGATGCGCCAATCACGGACAAATTATTCGCGGCAGCATAACGAACGGTAACGTTGCCGTCATTATCGGGAAAATGATGGGTGATACGGCGGGAGAGTTC